>Ga0310813_10000370_pt1 | contig 29225 bp, 39 predicted proteins | sample YN3metagenome_FD_203086 | JGI IMG/M metagenome (GOLD analysis project Ga0310813, IMG submission 203086) | Soil microbial communities from experimental microcosm in Duke University, North Carolina, United States - YN3 | ecosystem: Engineered > Artificial ecosystem > Soil microcosm > Unclassified...
GCTTCTTTCGGCTGTATCCGCTCTACTGGTTCGCGCTGGCGCTACTCGGCGGATCGGCATCGGCGCTGCTCGTCAACGCCACCATGCTCCAATCGCTGTTCGGCGTGGCGCATCTCAGTCCCGTGGCATGGACGCTGACGATTGAACTGGCGTTCTATGCGCTCGTGTCGCTTGCGCCCACGGCCAGCCCGGCGCGGATGATTGTGCTCCTGCTGATCGTCCAATCGGCGTGCGACATCCTGATTCCGCCAACATTCCCACTCGCGTCCTATCTGGCGATCCTGTACTGCGGCGCGGCGCTCCGCGAGCGTAAGCGGCTGCCGGTGCTGCTGTGTCTGCTGTTCGTCTGTTTCAGCCCGCGCGCCCTGCTGAACGAGCCGGCGCACGTCGGCGCGCGGTTGGCGGGCTTTGCCGTGTTCGTGCTGGCGATGCGCCGACAATTCGCCCCGCGCCCGATCGTGTGGCTCGGCGTGCGCTCGTACTCGCTCTACCTGCTCCACCCGATCGTGCTGGCGTGGCTTGCGCCGCTGCTGTGGCTGCCGGGGCTGGCGCTCGCCTGCATTGCCCCCTACCACCTGATCGAACGCCCATCGATCGCGCTTGGGCGGCGGCTTACGTATCCGCCCACTGCCCAAGCGGGCGAACCGCGCCCGCGTCCGTCAGCGCGCCATTCTTCCACAGCAGCACGGCAAGCAGCGCCCGCACCTGAGCGGCGGTGAGATTCGTAATCACCACACCCACGGCACTTTGCGCCACGTTCACCACCTGCGTGCGAAGTGTGGTGGCGGCGGCATCGGCTTGCGCCTTCGCCGCGTCGTAGGCATCGCTCGCCGCTTGTAGTTCTGCCTCCGTCGGCTGCGCTTGCGGCAGGTTCCATGCGATTATTCGCGGCCCGCTGCCGTCGTCTGCTATGGTATAGTCGCGGAGCGGGTTGGCGGTCGGGAACAGATACACGAGTGCGTTCGGAATGTTCATACTGTCTCCTATGGCCCAATCCACGCGCCAGCGAAATACGTTGCGGTTGCATTGCCGTTGATGTTCTTATTCGATCCCGTGCTCTGGTAGGCGTAGGCTTCCAGATAGTCGGTCGATCCATTCATGCTCACCACTACCACCGTGCTATTGCCCTGGTCAGATGTGCCGCTGGCGCGGGCGGCGGTTCCGGCAATCAGCGAGCCGTTTTTGTAGATTTCGGGGATCATGAACGCCTGATCCGCCATCGAGTCCCAGTACACAACCAAGACAACAAGATACGTCCCGGCGACGGTCGGTGTAAACTTGTTGCTTGCGAAGTTGTTATTGCTGTCCACCGACTCGGTAGACCACGTGACAAGTGTATGTGTTGCGGTAACAATCCCGGTTTGTCCCGTGCCGCCCTTGTTCACCGCGAACGCCGGGATGGCTGCCACGCCTGTGCCGCCGTCGGCTACGGGGATGGGCGCGGCCTGCACCGATAGCACGCCCGTTCCAGTGGTGTTCTTCAGATAGCCACTCGCCAGCGCCGAGAGCGCTTGCTCCGCGCTGGTTTCGCTGTTGGCGGTCTGCATGATGTAGGTGGCGTTGGCGGGTGCGGCGCTCAGGGTCGCGCGCTGCGCCGCCGCGTCGGCATCGTCAATCAGCGCCCGGCCGGCGGCGGTGAGGGCGATCTCTTCCACGTTGCCCGCGCCGGCGGTGGCGCGGCCGAGCAGTTTATCGGTGGCGCTCACATTCTGCATCTTGGCATAGGTGACCGCATCGGCATCAATCGTCCACACCGTGCCGCCGCCCGATACCGTCACATCGCCCTTGTTGCCATCTGCCACGACATCCGCGCCCGCGTTAATGATGGCGTTGCCCTGAAGATCAAGTGTATCGAGCACTTTCACGGCTATGCTTCCTTCCAGCTGAGGATGCCTACACCACAATCGTGCGAGGCGTGGCGGCTGTCGCTCCCAAAGAACACCTGATCGGGCGTGGTGAACGCCGTGCGCGACTCAGAATAATACAGCAGCCAGTGCTGGCCATCCTCGGAATACCACGCCTTGCGATTGGTGTTGTCATCCTGAAGGCGAATAAACAGTGGCGCATTGCGGTAGAACGGCGTTGATACCACGGCGCTATTGTCCGCTGTGGCGCTGTTGCTGTAGATATACGCGAGTTGCCAGGGGCTTGTCCAGCCGTAGCGCACATGTACCAACTCGCCCGTCGTGGAGTTGCGCCAGCCGAGCGACACCAGGCCATAGGTATCCGGGTAGATCAATGGCTGCCACAGCACATCGATCACGTAGGGCGCAGTGGGCACGGCTTTGGCGCGAATCCGCATGGACATGCTGCCGCTGGCCGGCGCAAGCAGGTAGATCCCGCCCTTGCTCGTGTCCACGCTGGCCCCGCCCTGGTTGACCCAACTCCAGCTCTGGAGCGTCGGATCGGTGAGTGGGAAAATCGGCCCCCACGGCGCCCACGCGCTGCCGCTGTAGCGCTCGATTACGCCGCCATTGTTCGGCAGATACAGATCGCCCGCCGTCGGCGTGCCTGGCTCGCTTCCCACCGCGCCCGTGCTGGTGACGTTGCCCCCGCCTCCACCACCCCCGCCGCCGCTCGTCCCGGTTGAAACAATCACGCGGTACTGATTGGTGGTTGGCGCGCTACCGAATGTGACCGTGATCGTGTTCGTGCTGGTGGCCTCGATCGTCGCCAATCCTACCAACTCGTAAGGGCTGGCCGTTTCACGGATCTCCACCAGCACATCGCGCGTGCCGAGCGAGTGCGTGACCACGATCGCCGTGGATACGCCGTCGCCTACGTCGGTTGCATACGCGCCGCTCGGCAGCGCTGCCCACTTCACGCCTAACGCCTCGCCACTGTCTGCCGTTAAAACGTAGGTATCTGTCCCCACGGGCAAGCGATCAACCCCCGATCCGTCGTTGACGATCAAGTCACCCGTGGTGGTGGTGGGATCGATCATGCCCCCGCTCTGCGCGACTGGCTCCCAGAAGCCGCTGCCTGTGTTGTAGGCGTACACGTCGCCATCGTTCGGTGCTGTGCTGACGATCGGCCGCCCCTGAATACCATCCACGATCGGCGCGGGGTACGACCCGTCAAGATCGCCCGTCGCCACGCCCGATGGCGGCGGCGGCACATCCCAGATCGGTGCGGTGCTGCCCGCATACAGCATGTAGCCCGTGGTGCCAAGCGGCAGCGTGACCGCATTCCCGCCGCTATCCGCCGTAATCAGATCGCCTTCGGTGAGCGCGGGCAGCCCGCCGCCGCCCGATGGATGAACGTGGTCGGCGCGGGATGCGGCAGAGGATGTGCCAGGATCGGCGGTGCCATCGGCGGCGGGATTGGCGTCACTCAGCAGCACGCCGCCGCGCGCCGTGCCGGAGGCGGGCGGCAGCGTGGCGCTTGGCAACTGATCGCGGAGCATGGCCGATGGGATGCCGTTTTGCTGGATTGTTTGCCAGAATTCTTCAATGATCCGGAAAACGGTTTGAACGCTTTGTTTCATCCCCTCACCATAATCTCAAACGCACCCGGCGCGCCCGTGCTGCTACTCGATAGCAAGCCCTCATCCGATGGCGGCGGGATCGTCGTAGTGGTGATGCCGTCGTCAATCACCACCGCCCCGCCCACGGCTGCGCCCATCAGCGTGCGCGTTTGCCGATCTACGCGCGGGTAGGATTTGCCGTTGCCGAAGATCACCTGTGTCGTGGTTGCCGCGCCGGTTGGATCGATAACCCTGAACACATCGCCGCTATCCGAGTAATACACCGCTACCCGTCCCGCGCTGATCCCATCCGCGCTACGGCCTGTCAACAGGCTTGTAGGCTGCGCCGCGCGATAGTCGGTGGTATGGTAGACAATATCCCCATCGACAATATACGCGCCGCGTGATGCGCCCGATTCCCGATCGATCGCGTGCGTGCCGATGTCGGTGGGCGGGCTGCCGGCGGGCGTGTGGAAGATGCTTGACGTGTCCAGGTAGCGCGTGCCATCCGCGCCCGCCGAGAACGTCACCAGCAATAGCCATTCGCCCTCCGTGCCGCTCGTAATATCCGGCGCGCTGGTGGTGGAGCCTTCCACAATCGACGTGACCGCGCCGCCGCTGCCAAGCACCACAGCGGTATAGTACGTGCCGCCGTTGGCGAATACCGCCGCCCAACTGTTGCCAAACTGGTCATTGAATGACACGCTGGAACAAAACGAGCCGTCAATCCAGCCGGGCGGCGGGGTGATGAGCACTTCTGTCCACGTCACCCCGGCATCCTCGGTTTCCCAGAGTGGCGAATAGCCCCAATCGTCGCCAATGATCTTGCCGCCGCTTGCGAAGCACGCCACGCTATCATTATTGAACACCGCAAGCCAGCGCGACGGGTTGAACGGATCGGCGGCGATCGTAATGCCGCGCATCGTACCCGATGCCGTGATCGGGCGGAATGTCCAGAAGCCATCCCGGTAGTGCCACACGCCGCCGGGATCAACGGAGATCGTCATCCGTAGCACTTCAGCCGGCGCGGTGGCGCGTGCGCCGAAGCCAAGCATATGCGCCTGTTGCCCGGTTGCGCCGGCCTTGTAGAGATACAGTTGATCGGCAAGGAACTTTCGTACCGCGCCCGTGCCGTTCACCACGCTATCGAAATCGGCAATGTAGAGCAAGTCCACATCCGGATCGGACAACATGTGCATCGCCGTTGCCCCGCTTGGCAGCGTGGGTGTAGCCTGCGTGGCGCTCAGACCCGTCAAGCCGTCAAAGCTCCATATCTGCGCGGGATTGTCGGCGGTGACCGCCCACAGTGTTGCTACAAGGCTTGACGCGGCGTTATCGAGTGCGAGCGTGCGAATGTCCGTGGCGGCGATGTCTGCCGCCGCGCCATTCTCCACCCGCTGCAACGCCTCGCCCGCTGGCGCGCCCGTGTAGCAAATCCAGGTGACTTGACCATCTCTACTCCTGACGAACTGGCGCGCGGTTGCGCCGACGGGGCCGGGGTAGAGCACCGCCCATCCCACGGTTGGATCGGTGGCGTTCAGCATATCCGCGCCCGCAAGCAGGAACACGCTGTTATCGACGCTTGGATCCTCCATGATCCATGTGACCGTATCCGGCGCAGCCGCCATCGCCGTCTTGGTTGCCCCGCCGTCAAGTGAGCGATACACCGCCGTGCCGATCGCAAACCACACGCGCGCCGGGTTGGCTTCGTTCACCCAAATGTTTGACGTGATCGCGCCACCGTTGCTGACCAGATTGGTGCTTGCGGTGGCGAGCAAATCAAGCGAGCCGCGCAAACCGCCCGCGCCGCCACTGCCGCGCGTGGCAAGCACGCCGTAGGTGCCTGCCGTGCCGGCCGCCCGGTCATCCGCGCCCGCGCCGATCGTGCCCACCGCAATGGCGTCGCCATTGGTTGTCTCGATGTTCCACGTCACCCCGCCGTCCGGTGTGACCGCCCACGCCGCGCCGAACGCGACGGAGAGCACGCGCTGGATTGGCGGCATCGTGTCTGCGCCCGTGAGGTCGATGGTTTGTTCGATGGTTCCGGTTTTGCTGGTGGTGTCCGTGACGGTGAGCGTGATGTCGGCGGTTCCCTCTGATGCAAGGAACAGCAAAACAGCCTTCACGCCGGTTGCCGTGGTCGGTGAGCCGCCATAAGTGGTGGTGCTGGTTGACCAATCCCATGAAACAATCTCGCCGCCGGAGAGGGATGTCGATCCACTCCCGTCCAAGAACACTTCCACCACGGCATCGGCGTCAAGCGTCTCCGCCACCAAGCGCCATGAGAACGATGCATCGGGCGGCGGGATGGTGGTGTACCCGCTGTTGCCCGTGCCGCCATCAAGCGTGTGCTGCTGATCGAATGCGCCGGTCACACAATCCAGCGATGTTTCGAGCGCGTAGATAAAGAAGTTTTTCGCAGCCGTGTACCCGATCCCGCTATCCTGAATTGCCACCGTTGCGCCCACAGCGAGCCGGGGATCGGCCTTGGTGCGGTGGCGTACCACGATCGGCAGGCGGGATCGCACCTTCAAGATGCGCTTGGCGATTTCCGTGGCTGATGCCGCGCCCGCCTCGCTGGCGTTGACATATTCGATCAGGAATGAGCTAAAGGTATCTTCCTGGTACACACCCGCAGGTAGGACGGGGTGCGAGGTCTGGAAGGCGTCCATGATTTGCGCGCCTTCCACGCCCGTGTTTGCGCCCCTGACAATGATGCGGTTGCGGATGGCGTCAACGTCCTCCACCAGTTCCGGTGAGCCTTCGGTGAGCAAGTCCACGCCGCGCATAAAGGTGTGGGCAGGCGAGAGCGACGGCGCACGCTCCATCTGTTTGGCGCGAATGATGCCGGATGCGTCGGCGTAGAGCCAGTAGCCGAGCACGCTGCATATCTCTTGCGCGGCCTTCAGCGCGGTTGTGCCGCCTGTGTTCGTTTCGGTATCCCCCCACGAAACGGGCGTGAGAATGCCGAGCGTCCATTCCGAGCCGCCCCACTCCGATCCGGATGCCGTGAAGGTGGGGAGCGAGATACGCGAGTTTGAGATGCCGCCGTAGTGTGTGAGGATGTAGCGAATCGCCGCCGATGCCGTGATGCTGTTCAGCGGGTCGGTAGCGATCACCTGTTGCGAGCGATCGGCCCGCCATAGCACATCACGACATTCGATGGTGTAGCGGTTGGGGTAGGACTTGCGCGCGGGCCGGGCGATTTCGCCCGTGAAGCCCGGAACCTCCACGCCGTTATAGCCCCATGTCCAGCGCACCGCCGTGCCAATCGCGGGCGCAACCGGCGGATCGCGCAACACGATCGTGCCGGTGGCGATGCCCGCACCGAACGCCTGCGACGTGCGGAGCGAGAGCACCCCACGGCAGATTTGCCCACCTAGGTAGACTTTCCAGGTAGGAATGCGGGTATAGCCTGCGACAAGATCGGCTAGTGTTGGCATTACGGCCTATACTCAAACATGCAATCCAGCCAGTACGCCATTCCGCTTGGATTGTCAACGCGGAAGGCTTTCAGCAACGTGGCGGTGGCGCTGTGGCCGGCGGGCGCGTTGTTGGAAATTGTGCCGGTGATACCGAGCTTCAGCACCATCGCATCGCGGGTGGCCTCGCTCGTAAACTGCGCACGGATGTTCAACTGCTCACGCTTCTTTGCCCCTAGGTCTAGGTACGTCGCCTCGCCACCAAGCACGCGATCAAGCGTGTACTCATACGATGGGCTGAACCACGGATCGTACTCGTTTTCAGACTTCACGCGGAATGAGATGCTATCGAATGTCCATATGTAGCGTGCCATTATGGGCGGCTCCCTGCTACGGCGGTCTGTCCGCTGCCCGGCTGCGGTGCCTGGATCAGTTCGGCGGCGAGGTCGATGTCAAGTTGCTGGCGCACGGTGTCATATACGAGCATCCCGACCTGCTTGCCGTCCATGTTCACCTGCCCGTTGAGAATGAGTTGGATTGTCCGTGTCGCCGCCGCCTGTGCGCTTGCGGTGGTGCCTGCCGGGAGTGGCGTGCTATCCCCCGCGCCCGCCACACCAGGCACGGCGCTTGGTGCCACGCCCTTCGCTACGGCGCGGGCGTTGACGGCTTCGACACGGTTCTCCACCTTGGTGGTCTGATCCCCAAGCGCTTCCGCGTTGTTGCGGAGCGTGCGGCGCTTCTCTCTGTCGAAGTCCTCTTTGGCGCGCGTCTGCTCACGGTTGAATGTTTCCGCCAACTGCGCCGCCTCGAACCGTTTGCCCTCCGCAAGCAAGCGCCGCCGCTGGCGCTCGTAGTCCTCACGCGATCGGGTACTCTTAACGTCGAAATCTTCCTGCTGATCGCGCAAGCGTTCCAGGTTCTCGCGTTCGATGCGCAGACGATCATCCCCCGACGTGCGGGCGATGTCGTTCAGTTGGAGTGCGGTTGTTTTCGCCGCGCCGACACGCCCCGCGCCGCTACGCTTTTCTTGTTCGATCTGTGTTTGTAAGCGAAGCTTCTCCACAGGATCGGCGGTGGCCTTTTGCTGGCGTTGCAACTCGGCTATCTTCTGCTCTTTGGTCGTAGCACGTGCGAGGTTCAGCCCGTTTTGCGCATCCCGCAGTTGTTTTGCATCCGCCTTTGCCTTGTCGGCGTCGGCTTTGGCTTTGTCGGCATCTTCCTTGCGGCGTGCGTCGGCTAACTTGTCGAACGCATTATTCTGCGCTGCCGTGAGCCGGTTACTCGGATCGCGCTCACCGACGCGCTGATCGGCAAGCGCGGTGGCGTTCGAAAGTTTCTGTTGCTGTTGGATAAGGAATTGCGCTTGATCGGCGGCAAGCCCATACTTTTTCGCCAGAATGAGCGCCTGATCGCCCGCGCCGAGTAAGCCTTGCGCAGCGCGGGCCGAATCGGCGGCGAGCTGTGTTTGTTGCTGCGATAGTCCTGCGGTAGCGATCTGGTCATCAATCTTCTTCAGCGCTTCCTCGGACAGCGCATCCTTGCTCACACCAAGCGCGCGGGTGTGGTTATTCGTCGCCACGGTGGCTTGATCTTGCGCGGGTGTATACAGCCCGAAATCGGTATAGGTAGCGCGGAGCACCTGATCGTAGGCGGCTTGCTGGATTGCCGCCGCCTGGCTTTCATTCTTGCCCGCCGCGATGGCCTGGTTGTACGCCTGTTGCGCGGCCTGATTCGCCACCGCCGATGCTGCCGTTGCCTTTAGTCCGCCCACCACATCGCCGTTCAGCACATTGGCAAGCCCACGATAAACTTGCGCAATCTCTTTCACAACGAGGATGCCGCCCGCGCTTTCTGCGAGTTTACCTTGTGCGATTGCCACATCTTCAGCGGCTTTTTTCGCATCGTTCAGCGCGCCGGCCGCGCCCTTGGTACGCGCCTCGAGCGATTCTGCGCCAATACCAGCGTCAGTAAGGTATTTCGAGAGCACCTGTACCGCATCCGCCCCGCCCGCGATTTCCTCTTTCATCTTATTGGCGGCGGTTCGGCTCACTTCAAAGCGGGTGACGAGGCTATTGATCGATCCGGTAGACAGTTCCTTGACCGCAAGCGCCGCGCCCTCTAGCCCCTGTTCAGGTGACGCGACCTGCAAGCGCGCCAGCACGCCGAGCAAGTCATCGGCGCTTGATGTGGATGTACGCAGGATACCCACGGACGCTTGGAGCGCCGCGTTGACTTCTTGCTGCGTGAGTTTGTACTTATCCGCGAATGCCGTTGCTTGTGCGAATACCTCACTACTATTTCGCACCCCCTGCAACTGAACGGTGATGGCGTTGGTGGTCTGGTCAAGCGTAGCTTTGAGTTTGAAGCCCTCTTCAAAGGAATGTGCCACGGCAACAAGCGCGCTCATCGCCGTTGTGGCGACTGCCGCTGGCCCGACGATACCGAGTAAACTAGATTTGAACTGATCGATCGCCCCCGTGCCGAAGGATTCCAGAGTACGTGGTAGGACAGCCAGGCCGCTTGCTGCGCCTTTGGCTTGCTTTTCCATTGACGATAGCGCGGATGCGAGTTGCCCCTCCGCCACCACTGCCTGCTTGCTCCCGGTTGTCACCTGATTCAACGCTGCCGTGAGCGTGCGCACCGCGCCGGCCGCATCGCCTTGCTGGCGCTGTGCGGCGGCGGTGGCTTGCGCGTAGGCAAGCAGTTGCTTTTCGGACTTACTCGCTTCTTGCCCAACCTGACCAAGCGCCACCTTTGCGGCGGCGCTGCCGGTGCCCTGAAATTGCGTGCTGATTTGTATGTTGACAGCGGGCATGTTACCTTGGCCTTGTGAGCAGTTCCATAGCGCGATTGACCACGGCGCGGGCGCGTTCCAGCGTGTAGGTGCGGCTGCCCATGCGATCAAGGAGATCGTCAAGCAGCATATGCTTCGATTCCGCTAAGTCCATGAGCCAGAACAGATCACTCACCAACGTCCGGTGTTCCTTCGCGTTCGGCTCCGTCTCCAACAGTTCCAGCGCTTTCGTGCGGGTCGCGTTCTGAATGGTCAGGCGCTTGACGGCTGCGAAAAAGATCCTCCTTGGATAGCCAAGAGAGGGTTAATACCTGGTCACTCAACCCACGGAGGCACTCCCGCCCCCGCGCCGCTAGATCAGGTACGTCTTCGAGTGTCAAGATTGGTTGCCCGCCCTCGCCCGCAAGCACGCTGGATTGCAGGAGAAACGCGCGGTACAACGTATCATCGTAGCGGTTGTAGCCCTGATCGGTGGTCAGGATCGCGCCATCGTCGCCGCGCAGGTATGCGCCTTCCAGCGCATCCACGCGCTGCCGTGCCGTGAGTTCGCGTATCCACACCATGCCAAGCCCTAGCGGCCCGCTGTCTACTTCGAGTTCGTGCAGCGCCAGCGCCGCCGCCATGAATGTTTGACGATCCATTAGTCCGCCCCCTCTAGATTGCCGAGGTTCAAGCGCCCGCGCTCGAACAGTCGCACATCGCCACTAATTTCCATTGATGGCCTTGCGCCCAACCGTGGGCGGACGGTCAAGCGCTTCAGGCCCGCCGAGAGCCACCGCTGCGGCACGTCGCAGCCGGTGGCGGTGAAGTAAGGGCGATCGTCGCCAAAATAGCAGACTTTCCATTCCCCTAGCTTTCCGATCGTGAGCGTGCCAAGGTGGATCGTGCCGCCCTCGCCGCTGTAGCGTGTCCGTGGAAACATCCGCCCATGCCTCCGTTACTTATGGATGGTGGTACGTCGGCTGCGAGCTGGCGCGGAATTGGTAGGTCTGATCCACGATGTTGTCAATCGGGGCATCAAACCCGCCGCCACCAAGTACGCCCGTGCCGTAGATGTAGACCGTGCTGTCTGCCGCATCGGGATAAAAGTAGAACTTCAGCACCGTGCGGTTGATGGCGGCATCGATCAGCGTTGCATCGGCGCTGTCGTACCATTTGTTGATTTCGAGTGAGAAATCCGATAACCCCGGCAGATAGGTTTTGAAAATATCGCCCTGGCTCGAATCCTCCGCGAAATCAGTGTCAAACGACAAGTTCATCCCGTGCGTTTCCGCAACCGGGCTGGCGTTTGTCGCGCCCATATAGATCCGTGTATTTACACCATGTTTCGTTGCCATGTGGAATGCTCCTTGTCGAGAACCGTTAGAATCCGCTCGGCGCGTGCCTGCCATGTGTGCGGCTGTACCGCCGCGTGCTGTTCAGCCGCACGCCGCTCGCGCTCGTCCGGATGGGCAAGCCAGTAGCGCACTTGCCGCTCTAGATCCGCGCTATCCCCCGCCCGGTAGGTCGCAAGGCTTGTCCCAAACACGTCGCGCGCCTCCGGCCGGGAGTCGTCCATCAGTTGAAAGCCACCGCACGCCGCGATTTCGTAGGCGCGCGGCCCAAGCGAGTAGGCGACGCCTGCCGCAATATGCTGCCCGCTGTGGTATGTCGTAGTGGTGCGGTGATGGTTCAAGTTCACCCGCGCGGCGCGGTAGTACGTCGCCGCCGTAGTGTTGCCCATCAGCCGAGAGAGGACTGTTTGCGCGTCGGCGTCCCCGTCCCAAAGGGTGCCAACGAGCGTGAAGTCTATCCCTGTCCAATCCACGCCATCGAAGAGATCCTTGCGTTCGGCAAAGCCGGAGCCGACGAAGAACACATCCGGCGCAACGCTGGCGCGCTCACCATCGGCGGTGTGCACCGCCGGGTTGTACGCCGCCGGCAGGTAGTGCGCCGGCTTGTCAAACAAGTGGGTTGCGTTCTTGTCATTGGTGAACACCACATCATAATGCCGCGCATCGTGGCGCTCACGTTCCAGGGTCGTATACGGCGACTCCGTACACAGCAGCGCCGTGCGTATCCCGGCCTTGCGCAGCGTCCCAACCGCGCCAAAGTGCAAGAATTGGCCGGTGACAGCCAACACGGCATCCACTTCGCGCCAGATAGCGCGCCCGATAATGGCGTGCGCGGTGACGGCGATCGGATCGAACGCGGGCGCAATATCGGGTAGGTGGCGATCGGCTAGCCCGCGCAATGCCTGATTGACATCCAATGCCGCGTCAAGCGCGTAGGGGATGACTTCCGCGCCGCACGCCTCTAGCCCCGCGCATACGCCCGCGTACACGTCGGTGGTGCTGTAGCCGTGGCCGGGATGGATGACCATCAATCTCATTCGTCAATCCATTCAACGCGCGTGCGCCCGTTGTGTCCGTGGATGGCGTTCAGTTCTTCGATGTTGTCATATACCGCAACGGATCGGAACTCAGTTACCCATGAAAGAACACATTTCCCAGTCGAAAAAAGCACGCCCTCTGCTACTCTTCCAGTGCCAGAAACGCCACTTACATCTTCAATCCTGATCAAAAGGAACCGCCTCATTGCCCACTCTCCACTAGGTTCAGCGTGATCTCTTCCACCACCTGCACCACGATCATCTGCGCCCAATGGGTTGACCGGGTTTCGTCCGTGGTTGGCGCGATCGGGCGGCGGCGCGTGGTGCGTACTATCTGCGCGTGCCTGACGCCCGTAGCGGCGTTCAGGAGCGGATACCGGCGGATATATGCCGAAAGCCCTTGCACCGCCGCGTAGAGCGTCTGAAGAGCGTCTGCGTCGTTGTCTGTGCGGATGGACGACGCCACCATGATGCCAACCTCGTGCTGCGCGAACCGCGCACCGCTTTTGCCGCGCCCATCGATCTGGTAGGCTTCGAGCGTATCCCCCGCCTGTGTGACCACGGCGGCGAGGTTGCCCACATCGTTATCCAGCACGCGCCAATCATCCTCTGCCGATGTGGCTGTGGTGAACGTCGCGCCGCTGTTATAGGCGCGGGTGAGGGTCAGCACGGCAGTTTGTACGGTTTGGTAGCTCATATGCTATAATTCACCTGAACGCATAGGAGTCTTAGGGCGCGGGGTCGTTTAAGAGAGGACACCGCCCGAAATGTGCTGACATATTGCATAAGGCGCGACTTGTGCAACAGCGCAAAGTAGCAAACGGATATGCGCGGGAGTATCGCCTGCGCCCCCTGACGAAGAACATTGAACGAGGCGTTCATGCCACGCCTACCTATGCGTTCGCTCATCATTCCAGCCCTAGTCTGCGCATTGCCTGCACCGTACCATCCTCTACCGCGTTCGTGATCTCGCCTTCGTAGCTGGTCAGCACCGCGCTTGCGGTTTCCCATCGCCCGATAAACCAGATGTCTTGATCGTCGCCTTGCACCCGATCCACATAGTCAACGGTGTTGGTGATGGTCAAATCCACGCCCCCGCCCGCCCGCACGATGTAGCGCTCCTGTGCGCTTGTCCAGCCGCGCCCCAGGCGCCCCGTGCGCCGGTAGCGCTGGTTGGTGCGCTCGCCGGGATAGGTAGCGAGCCGGCCTTTCATATCCCGCAGTACCGGGCGCAGCGTTTCCCGTACGTCGCTATTGACTTGTGCGGGCGTGGCGTCAAGGGCGCGGATAATCTGATCCAGGCCCGTCACGACAATGGCGGCGCTGTCCGGCATCAGGGATCACCCGTGTAATCCACTTCGCGCCCGCTTGGGCTTTCCGCCGTCGGGTCGTTGCCAAAGGACGTGCGCTTGAAGATCGGGCGCAAGCGCGCTCCGCCGCGCGTCATGCCGCCAATCGAGAAGCCGGACAGCACGGGCGGCACGCCCTCCGAGGAAGCGCCCAAGCCACCAAGCGCGCCGCTGGCGATGAATGCCTCCGCCTTCGCAAACTCGGCAAGGAACTTGTTTTCGCGCCGGTTCTGATCGGTTTCGCTATAGCCCGCCGATCGCTGCGCCAGCTCCGCCAGGCCCGCCGCTCCCAGATTGGCGTAGCGCCCAAGGGCGGCGGCGGCGCGGGTAGCAACCACAGGCACGATGTAGTTGTTCTGTGCAAGCCAGCCGTTCAGGATGGCGCACGATTCGTCAAGCATTTCGGCAACCTGTAGCGCCGTAGGCTTGGTGGTGGTGTCGAACACGCCCGCGTTGGTCATGTGGCGCACGTACTTTGCTACGCCGGATACCGATCCGTAATCGCTCATACGATCCTCTCCATCACCTGCCTCGCCCGCACATCCCATGCGTGCGGCTGCACACACGCGCGCTGCGCCGCCGCCCAAATCTGGCGCATGTCCGGGTGGTCAAGCCACCACGCGACTTGCTTGCGTAAGTCGGCAGGATCGCCCGCCTTGTAGGTCGCTAAACTGTCGCGGAACACTTCGCGCGCTTCCAATCGGGTATCGTCCATCAATTGAAAACACCCGCACGCGGGGATCTCATACGCACGCGGGCCGAGCGATTCGGCCTCTTCCGGGCGGATGTGCTTACCGCTGCCGTGCGAGGTGGTGGTGCGGTGATGGTTCAGCCCGATCTTGGCGGCGCGATAGTGGGCGGCGGTTTCATTGTTCGGCACCACATCGGCGGGCGTTTCCGTCATATCGTGCCCGCGCCACACGAAATTGATCCCCGTCCAATCGGTGTCCGTAAGCAACTGTTTGCGCTCGTCAAACATGGAGCCAATGAACACCACATCGGATGCGGGCGCGTGCGGGCCATCAGGCGTGTGCACCGCCGGGTTATAGGCGTGCGGTAAATAGTGCGCGTTCAGGCGTGCGGCGGAGCGGCGCTCGTTCGTGAATGCGATGTCGTAGTGTCGCGCCATCGTGCCTTCCAGCTCGCCAAAGTACGGCGATTCGGTGAGAAGAACGGCGGTTCGGATGCCGACGCGGCGCAGAATGTCCACGTCGTCAAGGTGGTAGTTGTGACCGGAGACGGAGATCACCACGTCCGGCCAGATGTCAAGAACGTTTTGGGTGATATGCGCGCTTGCCATGCGCTGCCGATTGAGCACCTGTGTTGAGTAGGAGTTGGCGGTGAATGCCCCCGCCTGCACGCCACAATGAATGGCGGTATCGTACCAATTCAGGATCGAATCGATCCGCCCTTCATAGACCGTGATACCGGACTGGGCCTTCAAGCCTGACACCAGCCCGGTATACACATCCGACGTTGACCACCCCGCGCCGGGGTGGATGACATAGACGTTCATAAGCCGCCCCTTATGCCTGTCTTACGTGACCGGGTTGGAGAAAAAGACGCCTAAGTCCGTCCCGGTCTGCTTCTGATCGTAGTAGCACACCGCGCGTACCACGGTCGCCTTCTTTGGCTCTTCGCGGTACTGCTCCACGTACATATCGCCGCGCCCGTCCTCATCCCATGCGAAGGTGTAGCCCGCGCTTGGGGTTGACAGACCAGGGTTGCGCGGGACAGCGACCACCAGGAAATCATTGTCAAACACGGGGCTGTAGCTTGCCGTGCGGCCTTCCTTCGCGGTGTTGTACTCCCGATCCGAAATCACCAGTTCGTCCAAGCCAAGCACGCCCGCAAGCGCACCTTCGAGCGCAGCGAATGTGCCGGCGTTGACGTACTTGGTGCGGTCGCGCACCTGATCGGATGTGAGCAGCGCTGCGCGGATCTTTGCGCCGCCGACACCGACGATCTTGTGATTGTTGCTGCCGCCGAGTGCCCGCCGAATGGTCGTCACCGCGCCGACGATGTTGGTCACAGGCGTGCCGGTTGCGACCGTATCCCACGCCGTTGACACCGTGCCGGACGCCCATCCGCTTGACGTGGTGAAGAAATCGGCGGCGAAGTCGAGATCCTTCTGAAGATTGAGCTGATCCACCAGGTACATCGTGGCGGTGGATTCCAACTCAATCCCGGCGTCGGCGTTGGCGGCGATCTCGTCCGCGATCAGGTACTCTAGCGCGTACTGGACAGCGCTGTAGTTGTCCGTTGACACGCGGATGCCCACGCGGGCGAAATCGCTGGCAGGCGCGCGCTTGCGCGCCTCGGCGCGCCACATGTCACCCTTGTTCCACACGTAGTACTTATTGGACTGCTTGTTGACCGACACGCGCGGGAAGATCAGATCCGAGATGGCCGGCGCGCCCTGTCGGTAGGCGATGGACAGGTCTGTCAGGGCTGATTGAATATGCACCTGACTGATCGTTGGTAGTGGCATGGTTCAGGTGCTCCTTAGTAGCGTTGAACGTCAACATCCACCGTGATGATGGTGTTCACGCCCGCATCGGCAGTCTTGCCGTCGTACACAGTGCCGACAATCCACTGATTGTCAGTCGTTGTCACCGCGCCGCGCCCGTTGGTATCGACGCCCACGGCATCAAGCAGCGCAATCGCGCCGGTATAGACCAGACACTTGCTCACGCCCTTCACGCACACCGCGCCCATTGCGCCGGCGGCGTCGGGGGCATCCTGCAAGATGCCAAGCGGCTTGGTGGCCGTGGCGCTAATCGTTGTAATGCAGCCGTCCGGAAACGTTGCATTGGTGGTCAAGGTTACGGGGTAGTATTGAAACGAACTGAGATCGCCCGCAGCGGGCCAGCTCAGGACGCGCATGCCATCTTCCCAAGCCATTTAGCGGCCTCCCTTCTTCGCGGCGCGTGATTGTGCGTCGTACAGGTCTGGATGCTCTTTCGCAACCGCACGGATGGCGTCAACCCTGGAAAAACCGGCGGCCACCTTGGCATTCACCAGGATCGACCACCGATCGGCGGCTTCTTCGGCTTCGCCACTGCTGCCGATCTCGTCAAAGGACACTAGCCCCGCCGTGGTGATGCGGGTCAACATCGTTTGCCACTTGCCGCGCACACCGGCCGGGGTTTCGAGCAACAGTTGTGCCAGTTCTTCGGCTGTGCCAGGAATAGCAAACGGCGATGTGGCGTCAGTCATGGTGCGGGCGCGGGCAAAGGCGTGGATCGCGTTGCGCTGGTCAGTTTCCAGCATGCGGCGCTCGAAGTCTGCCTTCAGCCGCGCCTCGATCTCGCGCTCGCGCTGCTGCATGGCCGCCTGTTGCTGCGCGAAATACGCATCAACACGCGCCTGAAGCGCTGGATCGCTAATGGGTGGAAGGGCAACGCTTTCGAGCGTCACCGGCTCCAAGATGTCAGACATGGATTGCACTCCTTGTGATGGTTGGTTGGGTGTCGTATCGGTGCGCGCTGGGACGGGCGCGGAGGGAGCCGTAAGGATAACCGGTTCTGTCTCTGCCGGCGGCATCGTGGGCGCTTCCGCCGCCTGCAAGGGCGGCGCGGCGAGGGTGACGGGTTCGAGTCCGCCGACGGCGGGATAGTTCGTAAGACTGCCGCCGATCAGTGTCCAGCCACCGTTATCGTGGTCAAGTTCGCACGAGAAGCCATCGTAGATTTCTTCTTCCAGGAGCGCGCGTCCTTCGGCGTTCCACTTCGGCAAGCCATACAGGTTGCCGTTCGTATCCGCCCACACGTCCTGTAATCGCCCGATCGCGCGCCCAAAGTCGTGACGCTCAGTGATCGGCGGCTTGCGGCGGCGGTTGGCGTTGAAGCGCTCCACGATTGTCGCTACGTCGGCATCGCTGAACGATGTTTCACGCCCGTTCATATCGGTAAACGTGCCAGGGCGAAACATGTGGATCGGGCGCGGGTTGCCGCCTTCGAGGGCAACTTCGCTAATGACATTCAGGCGGATTCGGGTTGGTTCGCTCATAGAACCTCACGGGGGAATCAAAAAAGCGGCACCGGTTAGGGTGCCGCTCGTTGAGACGGTCGAATGGATTCAGTTGTCAGCCATAAGTCTACCGTATGGCGGGCGAATTGTCAATAGAAAATGTCTATGGGCGCTTACTAAGTTGTACCATACTCACCGGCTCGCCAACGTGCTTGCCGCAACCACAGCGATACACGGGCGCGTACTGCCCGATCGCGCCATTGGGGTAGCTCAGACGGGCGGAGGGCATCACGGGCCGCCCGCAGTACGGACAGAAAAAGCCAGTAGATGCGCGTGGGCTATAGGATGGCTTGTCTTGCTGCATTGAGAATGCCCCCTACACGAGTGCGATCCGAAAATCATCACGTTCGATTGCCTGAAGCACGGTGTTGCGCGTGCCCCACACGCAGCGCGGGCATGCCGTGAGCGCGCCGTCGTCGCCATCGTGGATCGATGCGACAAGTGCCCGCCGTTCGTCGCTATGCCAGCATTCCTCAAACGTCGCGCCGGCCTTGTAGTTCGGCGTATTCCCCCACACCAGATCGGTGCGATCCTTGCATACCGCAAAGTTGCCCGTAGCACGGAGTACCACACCCGTCCACACCGCACGGCAGGCGTGATAGGCGCGCGGCGTCCAATAGCCGTCAAACTTTTCAGTGATAGCGAAGATGTCAAGCGCTCCGCCCGCGTGTCGTGTCTGCGCCGCTTGACACAGCGCCAGCGCAGCGGGCATGATGGCGCGCACTCTGGCATCCTGCGCGGGGTCATACCAGAACGCGGGCCGGATGTGTACGAAATCTACGCCTAGTTCCGCCGCAAGATCGATGAACGCCGGGATGTCGTGATAATTGTCGGCATCTAGCACGAAGCCGAGCGAGATGTCCTTGCGCTTGACAGGCACGGCGGCGGCGATGCGCGACACGATCTCATCCCAATCGCCCACGTCGTCTGCATCCGCGCCGTGGTTCGTCCTCCAATGCTGCGCCGCTGTGCCGGCGTTCAAACTGATGCGTAGATAGTCCACCGCACGCGCCACAGCGGGTGTCAGCAGCCGCCCGTTCGTGCTCATCGCCGTTTTGATGCCTAGACTATTCGCCAGCCACAGCGCATCAAGCGTGTGGGCGTTGATCAGCGGCTCGCCGCCGCCCTCAAACTGGATCACCGTGCCGCCGAGCCGAGCGGCGTCATGCACAAAGCGCAACAGCGTTTCGCGCGGCAGCACCACCCGATTTGCGCCGAACTGCTCACCATTTTGACGAAACATGCACCACACGCACTTGTGATTGCAGGCATTCGACGGATACACCACCCACTCAATCGGGTACGGCTCGTCACCGCGCGTGATGGCTTCGAGCGTGTCATAGTGGCGTAGGATTTTGAGCGATTGAAAGCGCGTGTACTCCGCCATTAGTTCAATTCCAATCCGTAATCCGGCAGCCACGCATGCACTACCCGCACATTGGTCAACGCACACACGCGATACCCGCGCCGCTTTGCCGCCTGACACACCGACCAATGCTCCACAAAGTAATCGGTGGGCGGCGTTGCGTAGCGCACGCCATCACGATACAGTTGCGCCGGGGCCAGGTAGCAGCAGCCCACGCTATCCAGGTCGATCACGTCGCCACGCTGCACAAAGTGCGGCGGCCAATAGGACGCGCGCCGCCCCGCCTCGATAAACCCGCCGATGTCGTAGAACCGATCGGGGTGCGGATCGAACAGCAGCCGATCAGGGCTGGCGTCCAACATCGCCAGCGGCGCGACAATCGCATCCTCCACGCGCAAGAGGCGCGCGGGCAAGTCGGCTGGATAGTCAATCAAATCGCTGTCAATCCACAGCACATGCGTGTGATCGGCTTTCAGGAAGCGGTCAAGCATGTAGTTGCGCGCCGCCGCGTGCGGCGTGTAGCGTGAGACGTTCGGCGGCGGGACCACAAAGACGTTCTCTTGCCCGATGTCGAACGCCATAGCGGGATTGCTTGCCACCATCCGTTCGATCAGCGCATCCGCCCGCGCTCGTAAGGCAGGCGGATTGGACGGGCGCGCGGGTTGCAACACAAGGATATTAGGCATCCCGTAGCGCCTTCTCAAGCGCCTTCTCAAGCGCCTCGCGCAGTTTCTTTTCGATTCGTTCTCGCACACGCGGATCGATAGTGACCACAACCTCACCTGCGCGCATGATGTCGTTTTTCGTTATCTTCGGTGTCATAGCCGCCCGATGCCTCCGCTAGTGATACCGCTTGCCGCACACGCTGCACTGGTACTCGTTCACCCCACGCTCGTTCGTGCCGAGCAACCCATCACCGTCGTAGCGCCGGGTAACGCCGCTGCACTGGCATTGCGTAGGGTCAACCTTCGGTGCCTCTTTCGGCTCGTCCTTGGGCGTGGCGTCCAACACCGTCTCTGGTTTGCGCTCCGCACGGAACGTCTCATGCTTTTTGGTCGTCATCTCACAACTCCTTCTACTGTCTGAACATCGATCGGCACGCGCCCATCGGCAAGCGCGCCGCGCACGTCATACGCGTCACACCACGCGCGGAACAAGTCCACGTTCTGCGCCCACCGCGCCCACAGCGCGGGATCGTGGCGCTTGGTCGCGCCCACGCCGCCCACAATCGCGTGATGGACATAGCCCGGAACCGCCATCACCCGCAGCCCATGCAGCCAGGCGTCAATACACAGCGCCACATCCTCCCAATGCAAGCCGGGCCAGATTGGGAACCGCACACCGCTTTGCACAAACGATTCCTTCAGATAGATCGCGCTGGTGGACACGTGCGCCACGTAGGCGGGGCCGGGCTGCACCCAATCGGCCAGATTGCCATCGCTGTCCAGCGTATGCCGCGCGCCGCCCTGCCGATCGCCGTCCATATCGTGCAAATCCAGCCCAAACAGATCCGCCGCATCGTAGTGCGCCCGCACGCCGCGCAGGCTATCGGGCGTGAGCACCACATCATCGTCCAGGAACAGCGCATCGCCGCCAAGCAATGCCGCCGCGTCAAGCAGCGCGTTTGCCGCCTCGCCCCATCCGGCGCTCGTATCGTAGAGCACCCGATGCTCACCGATGAAGTGCAGCCCGCCGGGCGCTTTGCGCTCCATACACGCCACCAGCACGTTAAGCATCTTCGCCATCCATCATCTGCTCATCTTGCATGTCCGTCGGCGCGTCCTCCGTGGGCGCTTCGTCCATCGGATCGCCCGGTGCTACTTGCTGGCGCATCGCTTGCGCTTGCGCCGCCGCGTCCTCGTGCATCGTTTCCAAATCTTCGAGCGGGATGTCCACCAGATCACTAATCTTGCGCAACCATTCCTCGTCCTGTGGCGTGGGGTGAAACGCGCCGATGTCATTCAACGTCTTCGCAAAGCCGCCGAGCGCGGCGAGGTCGTATTCGCGCACCGCCGGCAAGGACACCGTGGGGAACTCTTCCATGTCCCCCCATCCGTTGTAGCGCATCAGCTGCGGGATCGCCTGCCGGTTAATGGTGTCGCACAGCTTGTCCTGAAAGCCCGTCAATGCCTTCAGAAACAGGCTCGTCATGGTATCCCCAAGCGCCCGCGCGCCCGTGTCGCCGGTTCCGAATACCACGAACTGCGCAAGCGCGGTGGTGAGCATCCACGTGCGGAAGTTCTGAATAAACGCGAGGTACGTTGCGGCATCCACGCCCGGCGATGGCTCGAACCGAAACTTGATACCGGGCGGCTCTAGGACATACGCCTCTTCGTTCTGCCGCACGCCCGCTGCAATGTCGGCAAGCAGGCTTTCTTGTGCAGGTGTTAGATCAACGTGATCCTCACGCGAGAATACCGGCATGCCCGTGCCAAAGCGCTCCAAGGCAATCGCGCCGAGTAGTTCAAACTGCGTAACCATGTACCAATAGCGGTACATCGGGCGGAGCGCCCCGCGCCCCTCTGGCGAGCCGTCGCTATCGTCGGCAAGCGTGTGAATACACTTCTTCAGCGGGATCGTGCGGATCTTGTAATCCGGCGCGGGGCGCTGCGTGAAGCCTACCACGCGCCCGTTCTTATCCGTTTCCCACCGCTCCAACGTCTCTTGCCGCCGCATCGCCCAATCCGCCCACCCCACCATGCCATCGGGACGACGCTTGTACACGATCTCGTGAATATCGAAGCCGAAGAACATCGCGCTGGTCATCTGCTGAAGTTTGGTCGCAAACGAATCGCGCATATCGTGAAGGGACGCCTCCACCAGCTCGCTTGCGCGTGCATCGCTGCCCTCGCTCACCTGCACATCGGTGCGCAGCAACGTGCGCGTGGCTGTCCACAGTGCGGCGGCTGCTGGCTCGTCGTTCAGCATTTGGCGGTAAATTCGGCCCGCTGCCGGCCAGCGGAGGCGCGTGTTGGTGTCAATTGAGAGCCGGCCGGCGAAGATTGGCAGGCCGGGCGCGCCTAGTTCAGCGGGTGTACGAGCCATCTAGATTTCCTTCCATCGGTTTGTCGTGGGCTTCGAGCGGGTGACGGTGGTGGCGCGGCGGGCGTCCATCAGACCATAGCGGAGCGCGTCATAGGGATCATCACCACCGTCGCCATCATCGTCAGTGTCAACTTTTAACACATCTTCCGGGCGATGCGGATCGTGTTCAAGCGCGGGGATACATTCAATCAAGCGGCGGCAACGCGCCGTAATGCGCAGCGTGGGCGGAATATCCACTTCGCTATCGCCAAGCGCCGTCAGCAACTCGCCCGCACCATTGATGCGGTCATCATTCGCGGCGGTCAGGTGGATACCGTATGCCTGGTACTGCTCGGCAATCGTTTTGCCGTCCTCGTCTTTGCCCTTGGCGAACACATCACGCCCGGCCACAAACGATGCGAGGCTTGATACCTTCAGCCCGTGCCGTTCAAGCATGGCGTGGATTGCGGGCGCGTGCCGCTTCGGCAGCCATCGCCGCTCGGCGTGCTCGTCTATCACCGTCGTCATGCCGTCGTACTGCATCAGTAAATAAACCACGGTGTAATGCGTAAACCCATAGTCAAGCGCACACCACACCCGCGCGCCGGGGATGATGGATTCGTCAGGAATGACGTGCAAGTCATGCCGCCAGTTCGTGAAAAACTGCCCGGCGGCGATGTCCATGTCACCGTCCAACCACGCCGCGCGCCGCCACCCGGTCAAGCCTTCGAGCGTGCGCCGGTATTCGGGGTTGACGTGTTTGTTATCGTTGACCGTGCCTGGAATAAACCGCGTATCTGTCTGCGTGCCGCGCCGATACGGCTCAACAAGCAACTTCTTGACATACGCATGCCCCACGCCGCCGGGATTCCAGGTGTAGTACATGCGCGGACGCCACCCCGGCTTCGATGTGCGATTGACCGTCGCTATCATTTCGAGTTTGGAGCGCGAAAGCTGCGTGGCTTCCTCTACGGCGATGCCGTCATACTCCAAGCCGAGATAGGCGTCAACGTCTTTCTCTGCCTGAAAGTGGCCGATGATGACACGGGAACCATTGGGGAATGCGAGGGTAGAGCGCGACGGAATCCAATACCGCATCCACGGCGGGAATGAACGTGCGAGCAAGTCCTCAAACCCTTCCCGCGCTGCCTTGCCCACCTTGCGGAGTAGCAACCACTTTGCGCCCGGTAGGCGCTGGCAATCATCCGCGCCCACCTGTGCAAGTACGCCGTGCGACTTGCCCGGCCCACGCGCCCCGCCCATCCCAATCTTCGTGGGGCCGTCAAGCCAATCAGCCGCACGGCACGCCGCGTGAAAGCGGAGTTGCATCGGCTGTGCAACATAGCCAGCGGTGCGAAAGTTCCGCATCTGATCGGCGGGGCATCCAATCACCCGCGCCGTGCTCAGGTAGCGGTCAAGCGCGCTATTCGGCTGGTGTGTCGTTTGCAGCATACGTTTTTTGAAGTGCTCGCTCGAAGTCAGGGAACAGCGCCGCGCCGTCCTCTCCGGTGATCTCTTTGCGCTCCGTCGGCTTGCCCATGATGCGATCGATCAGGTAGGCGTTTGCCTGCCGATCAGGAGGTCGCTGGTACACGATGCGTGCGCCTTCGATCGTCATTTCCTCTTGATAGATTCCATCCGCCAGCGCTTCCATGTTCTCGATATAACGCACAAGGTTTTTAGCGATGCGCGCTTCCGCTTTCGCTATCGCGCCCGCGAACTTTTCCGCCTTGGCTGGTCTGCCCGCCGGATTCCCTGATTGTCCTTTAGTAAATGGCATAATGTATTGATTGGATCAATAATTCAATGCTTCGGCTCTTTCCACCCGCGCGCCTTGATCGGCGCTGTGGTCACACTCTCTGGCGCCACCGTCACCCGTAGCACAATCCCCCGCATCAGCAGCAACCGCGCAATCGACGGGAGTTCATCCTCTGCGATGTCAAGAAGAATGCGCGCCCCGCCGTCACCTGCCACCCGAATCGCTGTTTGGATATTCGGAAACGATGCGAGGAAGGTGATCGGCTCATCGCTCATTGCGTCAACGCCTCATACGGTGGCTGCGCATCGAAGGGCAACGTTCCCACCAGCACGCTTGCCAACGCCTCGCCACCGTTGTCCTGCAACGTCGCCACGATCGCGCCGAGGTTCGCGGGCGGCAGTTTGCGCACGAGCACGATCGCCGCCACGATGCGGCAGATTTCGGTGAGCGCTTCGACGGTGGCGTTCATACCCGCACAACTCCAAACAGGATGATGTACGCCAGCCCAGCCAACACCACCGCCTCACCAAGCCAGTGCCGCCACGGAAACGGGCTTGGGAGTCCTTCGATCAGGATACGCAAGAATGCGAACACCAGGCCGAACACGATCGCCGTAAGCACATGTGTACCGAGTGTGATGTCCATAGCTTAGTCCTTTACTGACAGGCTCAATACCAGCACCACGAAGAGGACAATGATAATCAGTTCAAGTCCCATCAATCATCCTCGCTTCTGCGCTGTCCAAGCAGCGCGCCGATGATGAAGCCGAGCACGAACGCAACAAGAATGCCGAGTAGGATCAGGGCGATAGTCACCGGAATGCCCCGCCGATCAGGAATGCGCCAATGACGAGCGAGATAATCAGCCCGATTCCAAACAGGGTAAATAGAAGTTGATAGAGCCGCGCGCCGGCCTCGTGCTTGGCTTCCTGCGATTTATATCGCTCATCCGCGTGTTCCTCCATCCTGTCCATGCGCTCGGTCAACATCTGGAACAGGCGATCGAGTTTGCGATCGTTTGCGAGATACCGTCCGCCCGCGCCCATCGCTTCGGCAGTTTCCGCGTTGACAGGATGTGAGAGCGCGCTATCCACCATCCCTAGTTCCGCGCGCGTTTGGGCGATCTCGGCAATCACCGACGGGTCAACAGAAAACCCCTCTATTGCTTGTCGTTTTTCAAGGAGGCGCAGCCGGTGGAGGCGCGCGTTTCTGATTTCCTCTAGGCGCTGTTGGTCGTCAACTGCCACCGCTGCTACGCTCCGCCGCGTCAACCCGCAGCTGCGCCGAAAGATCTTGATCGTCCTCGGTCGGTAGCGCAACCTCGATCCGTGCGGCGAGGGCGATCAGCGCCGCTTCCACCGCAGCAAGGCGGGTGTTCTCGTCCTCTAGCGCCTGAATGCGCGCATCCTGAACGGCTAGCCGAGCGTTGCTTTGTTCCAGTGCGACAATGCGCTCGGCGTGATCGCGGAGCATCTCACGCTTGCGATCAAGCCGTTCGTCGCTGTTGTCGAGGCGCTCAATGACCAATTGCCACTGTTCGGTGTGGCGCGTGTCTACGTCGTCAAGGCGCGCGTTGTACTCAACCTGTCCTTGTTCGAGTTTTCCCAGCCGCGTGCGGTTTTCCTCCGCCGCGTCCCGCATTTCCGTTTGGAATACCGCGAACTGCGTAGGGAAGCTCTCCACAAACACACTAATCAGCGTATGCCCCTCTTGCACATGCTGGTGAATCTCCCCCACGCGGTTATCAAGCGTTCGATACCCGGATACCACATCGTCAAGCCGTTCAGCCAGGTTTAGCGAGGCGTTGCCAAGAGCTGCGGTGATCTGATCTTTCGTGGCAGCGAGCGAATACTTTGACCGGTTCCAGGCATCTTCCATGATCGCCGCATCGCGCTCTAGTTGCGCCTTGCGTGCGGGATCAGTTTCAGCGCGGGCATCAGCCCACAGCGCCTTAATCCAATCAATTGCTAAAATATCGCTCATGGGATATTGTCGATTTCTGATATAATCCATTCAGCCGCTCACTATCCACAGTAGTGTGTGGTTAGGCCGGTGGAGTTGTTTGCAGCGCCTCCACCGGCTGCCTACCCCGGTTAATCAAACTCCGTGCGTTCTACCTCAATCGCACCCGCCCACGCATCCTTGTATACATTTTCAAAAAACCAATCATGTGCTTGTGCGGAACGTACACCGATGCAGGTTTCAATCCATCCGCTGTGTCCAAAGTTTTCGCTCCCGATATAGAGTGTCTTTGGTTCAATCAGGATAACCTTTGAGTGAATATTATCCAACGTGCGGATCGCTATGCCCGGAAACTTATTTTTGATCGCCCTTGCCTTGCTAGTGAATTTGCTATGGCAAAGCACCCATATGTCATAAGGACGCCTACCGAGTTGCTTGTGTACATAGTCAACCGATGGCAGCGAGTACGTCATAATCCGCATGACACCCGTTTGCCGCCATATCTGCGATACCTTCATCCCGTAAGAGTGCGACGGCGCGTACAATTTGAGTTCACTACTCTTGAACACAAGCCCATGAATGTCATTTTCCCAACCCATCGTATACTCCTGTACGATATACTCCAATTTAAGCGCTCGGCAGCGGTGGAGTCGCCGCCGTTCGGGAGCTACCCTAGCCGAGCGCTAAATATGCCTACCCCGGTTTGTTCTGCGCCGCTTCCCACCGCTCGAACGCCAGCCCCGCGCGACACAGCGCCCGCGCCAGCGCGATCCGGCGCTCCGGCAGCGCACCCGCGCACCAATGCCGAGCCGGCGGGTGCAGCGTGCCGCCGCAGGTGGGACAGGTGATGACGGGCGGTGGTGTCAAAACAGTTCCACAATCGCCGCCTTGCGTGCGACAAAATATGTTATCAAGCCGTGCTCAAACTCCGCGCGGCTATACTTGCCGCTGGCGCTATAGGCTTCAGGCACAACGCAGCGCCCCAATACCTTATTGACGAGCCAGGCTTTTGGAATAGCGAACCCGGCGGCTGCGCCTGTGGGCTTGCCGACATCGCCCCACGCGGCGAACGGATCAACGTCATACACCAGCGTGGCGGCATTCGCCCACTTTTCCAAGTCGGCAACAGATAGGTTATACGTGTCTGACCGCCTCTTGGAATCAATGTCGGCGTGTCTGACAAGCGGCAGCGGGCCGTATTTCGCACGCCATTGATTAATGACAAAGCCGGCGGCGAGTAACTGATCTTCGGTATAGTGATCGTTCTTGTCTTTGCTGCCCAAGCACTCCAACTCAAAGCCAAGCGAAATAACGTTGACGTTCACGCCCGTTGGGGTGAACGTCCGTCCATTGCTTTTCCATGTAGCGTATCCAGCATGGTTCGCCCCGCGCTCGTCAGGAACCATGTCATAGATCACCACACCAGACGATTGGCGCTCTGGTTTGCCGGGGAGGATGTCCGTTGTGCCATTCGCGCGAGGAAACTTCTGGATCAGGCGGTGGATAGAGACAGAGCGCCCGTCGCCGTGTTTGAGGGTTGCGCGGCTGTCTACACCTTCCGTATCGTGAGCCACGATGAGCATGGGCTTCAGACCATTCCGACTAATCGAATGATCTGCGGGGTAACTTACGATGTTCGGCGGTGTTGCAGGCATAGCGCGGGCGCGGGCGGCGGGGAAAGTGAAAGAGGAGAAAGCCAATACCCGCCGCTGCGCTTGCGACTAAGGATACATTATGTACGGGGGATTGTCAACGGATCGTGATCTGACGATGTATCGTAAGAGGGGATAGCATTTCAGTATGGGGTATGCTAAAATCGTTTTTTACGAAACGCTATGAAACACTACGATACACTACGATACACATACAAATTATTGCAAAGATTTAACTTTTATAGCCGTATCCCACACCCACCTGTGAGCGTTTTGTAATTATCTGCCCTTCGCTGACTTGCCGTGCCACGTTCGCAGCCGGCCCGCCTGTGCGCTACAGGTGCCCACGGTGCTCAAAACCAGCGATCAGCCATTTACCGAATGAAGCGGCTCGGTACAACATGCCAGGAATGCACAATGCGCCAGTTCGATGAAGCACGATGGGGGGATGACGACGATCCCCCCGCACCCGTACCGTGTCCCGATCCATGGGAGCCGATCCTAGAGATCATCACGAACGACGATGATGACGGGTCAATCTCGGCCGGATGATCGCTTGCGGCGCTTGACCATCTCTAAATGCACTTCTAACACCGTCAACGCCTCATCCTGCTCTCGCTGATCCATTTCTCGGAGCGTGAGCATGGCCGCCCCCCATCGGGGCGCAACCGTCAACAGCGCGTCAATCCGTTTGGCGCGCTCGCTCACGCCGGAACTAAACACAACATCGTAGCCAGCCAACACGCGCAGTTGCGACACATCTTCGTCTAACGCCGTCGCAATCGCCCGCAGCGTGCCCTCCTGTGGCTTGGTGTTCTTCTTGTTGAGTTCGATACTCGACAGCGTTGAATATGGCACCCCTGATACGCGGGCAAGCTCGGCCCGCGTCCAGCCTTTCTGTTCGCGCCTGCGAACAATATACGATCCGAGTTGTGACATCTGCGTGCGCTCCTTCTCACGACCAATCGTAATTGTATAACGCCTAGATAATCATAGCAGAAAAATGCTAAAGTGGGGGTTGACTTTGGTGACGAACCATGGTAAACTAACGATAGATCGTTATTGAAGGAACACCCCACTATGAGCGACTCCCGCCGACTGTACGAAACCATCAAGATCAAAATTCGTGCGGATCAACTCGCCGCTGTTGATGCCGATGCGGATCGGCGCTATCCTGAGCGGCACGGGCCATCCCTTCAGCGGCGCGGGCGCAATCCCGCGTTCCGAGATGTGCTTGATTTTTGGATGGCGCACTACGATCTTTTTTTGTCCTGGTTGACGACGAATCGTTAAATCACCATTGGTAGAAAGAGACACCGCCATGACCCCCATCGAACCACCAACCCTGCCCCTCCCGCCGGCGTTCGAGATTGCCAAGTTGCTTGCTCACCGGCTCGCTCGCGTCACCGCAGCCCCGGCGCATGTGGTGAATGACGACGGACACGCCATGCTCGCCAGCGGTGATGATATTGGCGTGTATTGGACACAGGATCAAATCCTTTTTACAGCCCCCGCACCTGCGTAATACCCGCGCTGTCGGTGTAATGAATCGCTGAAAGCCTCCCCTTTGGTTGACATCGAATGTTCTTGTGAACCGGAGTCCCCAATCTGGAACGGCCTACGCATTTGTTTGGGAAGCATCGACAGCATTGGATACCGTTGACGAGCGAAAGGGGGTGCAAGTCCTCAGGGCAGCAACGGCGGGGCGTTTCACGAAGGCGGGGCGCTCCGCCACATTCTAAAGGTTCAAGGTGGGCGGCTCGCACGGGTATTCCCCGCACGGCCGCAGACATAGTAAAGCACACAATGGCGGTTTTGTGACACGCAGTTAGAGGCCAATTGTATGACGCCGAATCTGATTATTGGAATTAGTGGGGTTGCCGCTACCGCCGCCGGGCTGGCGTGCGCTGTGGCGCATTGGTGGGCAAAAAAGCGCCGATGGGCATACGTGCCGCGCTATGTTACCGGAACGCTGATCGGGTTGATCGCCATTGCCGCGCCGTTGTTCGCTGCGCTGGATGTCCCCGAT
>Ga0310813_10000371_pt1 | contig 29177 bp, 29 predicted proteins | sample YN3metagenome_FD_203086 | JGI IMG/M metagenome (GOLD analysis project Ga0310813, IMG submission 203086) | Soil microbial communities from experimental microcosm in Duke University, North Carolina, United States - YN3 | ecosystem: Engineered > Artificial ecosystem > Soil microcosm > Unclassified...
TTCGAGTTCGACGACGTCGTCACGCTCAAGCGTTCGGACGAGGGCGTGATCCGCGAGTCCCCGACCAAGGACCGCCGCTTCCGCCGCACGGTCCGGGTTGCCGACGCGATCATCACGACGAACGAGACGCTGGCCGAGCACGCGCGGCGCATGGGGGCCGACGACGCGCGCGTCCACGTGCTGCCGACGGTGATCGATCTGGCCCGCTGGGCGCCCCGCGGCCCGAGCGAGGATCCGAAGGAAGTGACGATCGGATGGATGGGGACGCCGTCGAACCTCCCCTCGGTGGAGATCGTGCGGGCGCCGCTGGTCCGCCTCTGCCGGCGCTACGAGAAGCTGAAGCTCAAGATCGTCTGCGAATCGACCCTCGCGCTCGAAGGGGTGCGGCTGATCCACCAGCCGTTCTCGGCGCAGTACGAGGTGAGCGACGTCCGCAGCTTCGACATCGCGATCGCGCCGCTCGTGGAGGACCCCTGGACGCGCGGCAAGGTCTCGACGAAGCTCCTGGCGTACTTCGGCGCGGGGCTGCCCGTGGTGGCCTCCGACGTCAACGCGAACCGGATCTACATCCGTGACGGCGAGAACGGCTACCTGGTGGGGACGCTGGGCCAGTGGGAGGAGAAGCTGGCGAAGCTGATCGAGGACCCGGAACTGCGCCGCACGGTCGGCGCGAAGGCGCGCGAAAGCGCCGAGAAGGAGTTCTCCCTCGCGGCCGCCTTGCCCCGCTACATCTCTCTCTTTGAGAAGCTCTCAAAAGGAACCGGCAACCCGTAACCGGCCCCTCTTCTGTTTCCTGCTTCCTATATCCCGTCTATTGCTCTTCGAGATACCGAAGAATCGTCCGCACCATGACTCCGGTACCGCCCGCAGGGCGGTAGGGCCGGTCGCTCTCGACGAGCGCGGGGCCGGCGATATCGAGGTGGGCCCAGGGGATGCCGTCGTCGACGAACTCGCGGAGGAAAAGGGCCGCCGTGATGGCGCCGCCCCATCGGCCGCCGGAGTTCTTCATGTCGGCTACGTCGCTCTTGATCATCTCCATGTACTCGTTCTCGAGGGGCATCGGCCAAACCTTCTCGCCCTGCGCCTTCGCGGCCGAGAGGATGCCCTTCTGGAGCTTGTCGCTGGCGGTAAAGATGGCCGACATGTCGGGGCCGAGCGCCACCACGCAGGCGCCCGTCAGGGTGGCCATGTCGATGATCTCCGACGGCTTGAGGCGCGACGCGTAGGAGAGCGCGTCCGCCAGGATGAGCCGGCCCTCGGCGTCGGTGTTGATGATCTCCATCGTCTTGCCGTTCATCGCCCGGAGCACGTCCCGGGTCTTGTAAGCGGAGCCGCCGGGCATGTTCTCGGTCGCGGCGAAGATGCCGTGCACGTTCACGCGGGGCTTGAGCTCGGCGAGGGCGGAGAAGATCCCGATGACGGCGCCGGCGCCCGACATGTCGTCCTTCATGTTGAGCATGCCGTCGGCGGGCTTCAGGCAGAGGCCGCCCGAGTCGAAGGTGATGCCTTTGCCGACGACGGCGACCGTCCGTCGCGCGCCGGATGCCTTGTAGCTCAGGTGGACGAAGCGGGGAGGCTCCGTCGAGCCGATCGCGACCCCCTCGAGGCCGCCCATGCCCATCTTCTTGATCTGCTTCTCGTCGAAGACCTTGATGGAGATGCCGTTCTTCGCGATCCGTTTCGCGGCGTCGGCGAGGTAGCGCGGCGTGCAGACGCTGGGCGGATCGTTCACCAGGTCGCGCGTGAGGCAGGTCGCCCGGGCGTAGATCTCGCCGCGCCGGACCGCGTCGGCGTCTCCGTCCACCCGCACCGTCTGGAGCTTGAGGGGCTTGTGCTGCTTCGACTTCCAGCGCTTGTACTCGTAGAGGGCAAGCGCGATGCCCTCGACGATCGCCTGGGTGTTCTCGGCGCGGTCGCCGGAGGGCGGCACGCAGGAGAGGTCGGCGAGGTCGAGGGAGCGGGCCCGCTGCCCGACCTGGGCGGCGGCGCGGCGGAGCTTCTCCGTCGTGAACTTCTCCTTCCGGCCCAGGCCGGCGACGATGAGCCGCTTCGCGGGTTTCCCTGGGTAGGCGACCAGGAGCTCGCGCTCCTTGCCCGCGAAGTTGTTGGCCTTGGCGTCGTCGCGGATCCCGTCCAGCTCGCCTTCGTAGACGAACTTGACGACAGTCTCACCCTTGGGCGTGCCGGCGATGAATTTCATGTTCCCGATCCCCAGTTAGCCTATGCGCCGTCGTTCAGAAGCTGATCGATGGCCTTTCCCACGTTCTTGAGCCCCTGGCGGAGGACGTCCTCGTCCATGCCCGCCGAGAGGCGGATGAAGCCCCGGACGTAGAAGAAGTCCCCGGGCACCACGAGGGTGCTGTACTTGTCGCGGAGGAGGGTGGAGAGCGCCTGGGCGTCCATGCCCGGCGGCAGCTTCACCATGCAGACCGTGCCGCCGCCCGGCTCGACCCACTGCAGGTCGCCGCGCTTCTCGATCCACTCGCGGATGATCTTGAAGTTCCGCATCGCGATCTGCTGGCAGCGCAGGACGAGCTCCGGCCCCCTCTTCAGGGCGGCCAGCGCGATCGACTCGCTCGGCGAGGGCAGCTCGCACTCGATGTAGTCCAGCGCGAGGCGTGCCTTCTTGATCAGCGGCTCGGGGCCGACGAGCCAGCCGATCCGCACGCCGCCGAGCCCGTAGACCTTGGAGAGGCTGCCGATCGAGACCAGGTTCGGCCCGAGCGTTGCGGCGGCCTTCTGACCCGGGGCGAAGGTGCTGTCGAGATAGACCTCGTCGACGATGACCGTCGCGCCGTTCTCGCGGGCGATCTGCCCGATCGTCTGCAGCTTCTCGGGGCTGGTGACCACGCCCGAAGGGTTGTGGGTATTGGTGAGCACGATGGCGCGGGTCGAGCGGCCCGCGCGGCGCTCCAGCTCCTCGAGCTCGATCTGCCAGCCGCGCTCGAAGCGGCGCTCCAGCATCTTGATCTCGGCGCCGCGGGTCTGGAGAGCCCGGTAGAGCGGCTCGTAGTTGGGGGACTCCAGAAGGACCTGGTCTCCCTCGGCCACGCTGGCGCAGCAGGCGAGGTAGATGCCCATCGTCGCGCCGGAGGTCACCAGGATGCCGGCACGGGGGACGCCGTAGCGCTTGGCGAGCAGCTCACGGAGTTCGACGACGCCGTCGTCGGTGGGTGAGGATAGTTGGACCGCCTCCAACGTCAGGCCCAGGTCTTCCTTGGTCAGTGCCTTGATGTTGGATTTAGCGAGATCGATCTTGACGCGCCCCATGTGGGTGCGCGCCCACTCGAGGTAGTCGATTTTACCGAACGTCATTAGGGACCGGAGAAGTCGTTCAGCTCCAGGCTGGGGCCGCGATATCCCTCGATGTTCTTAGTATACGTGTGGAGTCGGCCCTTTGCCCAGCAGCGCTTGCCGATGTACTTGAACCAGTCGTCGCCTTCCATGAACTTGTCGAAGTGGGGCAGGTAGACCTTGAGGCCGCTGGAGAGCCGGAGGATCCCGTGCTGGAAGTTGAGGTGGTCGAAGGTGCCGACCAGGGTGATGTTCTGGCCCGACCAGGCCTCGAGCTGCTCGAAGTCCCGGGCAGCGCTGGGGCCGCTGGCCGACTCGGCCTTCTCGAAGACTTCGGCGCGAGCCTGCTCCTCGGTCTTCTGGCCGCCGCCGCAACCGACGGCAAGCGCGAGCACGATGGCGATGCTGATGGAGCGCATAGGCGGATTATACTCCCGGGGCAATAGCGGGCAACAAAAACGTTGTCACTCATAACTGGACGTGCTAGAACGTGTCCCTTCCTGCACCCCAAAAAGAAGGATCCGGAGGAATTCACCATGAAAATCTCATCGGTCAAGGGCCGCGAAGTCATCGATTCCCGCGGCAATCCGACGGTCGAGGTCGACGTCGTCGCGGCCGGCGCCCTCGGGCGCGCGATGGTTCCCTCCGGAGCCTCCACGGGCGAGCGCGAAGCCATCGAGCTGCGCGACGGCGACAAGGGCCGCTACCTGGGGAAGGGCGTGCTGAACGCCGTCAAGAACGTCAACGAGACCCTCGGTCCCCGGCTGCTGGGCATGGACGCGACGGGGCAGAAGTTCATCGACGAGGTCATGATCGAGATGGACGGGACGTCCACGAAGTCGAAGCTGGGCGCCAACGCGATCCTGGGCGTCTCGATGGCGGTCGCGCGGGCGGCGGCGAACGCGTCCAAGAAGCCCCTCTACGAATACCTGTCCTTCGGCAAGGGCGTCACGCTGCCGGTGCCGTTCATGAACGTGATCAACGGCGGCGCGCACGCGGACAACACGATCGACTTCCAGGAGTTCATGATCGTCCCGAAGAAGTTCGCGAGCTTCCGCGAGGCCCTGCGGGCGGGCGTCGAGACCTTCCACACGCTCAAGTCGATCCTCAAGAAGAAGGGCTACTCGACGAACGTCGGCGACGAGGGCGGCTTCGCGCCGAACCTGAAGACGATCGACGAGGTCCTGGACACCCTCATGGAGGCGATCGACAAGGCCGGCTACGGAGGGAAGATCCAGCTGGCCCTCGACGTCGCGGCAAGCGAGCTCTGGAACGACGGGAAGTACGTCTTCAAGAAGTCCGACAAGTCGGTCAAGACGAGCGACGAGATGGCGACGATGTATGAGAAGATGTGCTCGAAGTACCCGATCGTCTCCATCGAGGACGGCCTGGGCGAGAACGACTGGGCGGGCTGGAAGAAGCTCACGGAGCGCCTCGGCCAGAAGACGCAGCTGGTGGGCGACGACCTCTTCGTGACGAACACCGAGATCCTGCGCAAGGGCATCAAGGAGGGCATCGCGAACGCGATCCTCATCAAGGTCAACCAGATCGGCACCATCACCGAGACGGTGAACGCGGTGCTCATGGCGCAGGAGGCGAAGTACGGCGCGATGATGTCGCACCGCTCGGGCGAGACCGAGGACAGCACGATCGCCGACCTGGCCGTCGCGCTCAACACGGGGATGATCAAGACCGGCTCGGCCAGCCGGACGGACCGCATGGCGAAGTACAACCAGCTTCTGCGCATTGAAGAGGAGCTTGGTTCGCGCGCGAAATTCCCCGGCGCGTAGGCAGCAGGAAACAGGAAGCAGAAGAGGGGTCCCCCTCCTTCAGTCCTCCCCCGAGGGGAGGAGATCTTCCATTTTTCCGTGAGAGGCGGGCGCCCTCCCCGCAGGGGAGGGAGGGGTAGGGGCGCGGCTCTTCTGTTTCCTGCTTCCCGTTTCCTGTTTCCCGCGAGCTACTTGACCGCCTGACGGGGTTTCGCGGGAGTCAGGTTGTCATTCAGCTCGTAGTAGATCGGGGCGCCCGTCGGCAGTTCCAGGTCGACGATGTCCTTGTCCGAGATGTTGTCGAGGTGCTTGATCAGCGCGCGCAGCGTGTTGCCGTGGGCCGCGATGATCACCCGCTTGCCCGCCTTCAGCTCCGGCGCGATCTTCTCGTGCCAGTAGGGGAGCGCCCGCGCGATCGTGTCCTTGAGGGACTCCGTCTTGGGCATCTCGCCGGGCTGGTAGCGGCGGTCGTTGCCGGGATACTTCGGGTCCCACTGCTCCAGCGGCGGGGGCGGGACGTCGAAGCTGCGGCGCCAGATCTTCACCTGCTCGTCGCTGTGCTTCGCCGCGGTTTCGGCCTTGTTCAATCCCTGCAGGGCGCCGTAGTGGCGCTCGTTCAGCCGCCAGCTCTTGTGGACCGGGATCCAGAGCAGGTCCATCTCATCCTGCACGTTCCAGAGCGTCGTGATCGCGCGGCGCAGCACCGAAGTGAACGCGGCGTCGAACGTGAAGCCGGCCTTCTTGAGGGCCTGGCCCGCGGCCTTGGCCTCCTGCAGGCCCTTCTCGCTGAGGCCCACGTCGACCCAGCCGGTGAAGCGGTTCTCCTTGTTCCAGACGCTCTCGCCGTGGCGGATGAGGACGAGCTGTTTCACGAGGGTGATCTCCGTTCTTAAGAGGGCAGAACGTACCAGATGGCGGGGTCGCCCGCAAGGCTCAGGGCCGGGGGCCCAGCGGGGACTGGAGGTACTGTTTCTGGCAGGTCGCGCAGAGGTCGAAGCGGAACTCGCGGTAGACCTCGTCCTGCGCCTTCTCGGCCGAGTAGTTCTGGAGGAACTCCACCGTGCGCTTCAGCTCGCGCGCGGCCTTCTCCAGATCCTCGCCCGTAAGCTCCAGGGGGTCGTAGGCCGATTTGACCTCGATCCGGACCTCGTAGCGCACGGGCGCGTCGAGGAGCAGCCCGTTGCCGCAGCGGTCGCAGGTGAGACGATCCATGCCACGATTATACGTCCGGGAACGTCCTAGATAGAGATGCTGCTCGCGATCCTTCTGCTCCTCCAGGACAAGGTGGACCTCAAGGAGTTCCGGTCCTCCTACCAGCTCACCCGACCCGCGGCGTACTCGGACCGCGCGTCGTGGCCGCTGATCGTCGACCTGGGAGGGCCCAAGGAGGCCGTCCGGGAGCCGGATTGCTTCGTGCTGCGCCCGGCGGATCCCGAGAACGAGGCGCTCGCGCTGGCCTGCGTGGCCGACGTGAAGACCCGCTACCGGATCCATCCGGAGCGCGTCATCGCGTGCGGCGGCGCCGAGGCGCTGAACCTGGCGGCCGCACGGGACGAGATCTTCGCCGGCTGCGTGCTCCGGCGCGCGCGGGCGTTGCGGCCCCCGGTGAAGTGTCCACCCTGCATTCTCTTCGTCGGCAAGGACGACTCGGATCGGGTTCGCGCGATGACGGTCGCCATGGTCATGAAGAAGGGCGGCGTCGACGTCGAGGTCCGCGAGGACCCCGAGCGCCCCGGCGCGATCCTGCAGGCGATCGACCCGAAGATCCATCCCCGGGGGGATCTCCTGAAGGCGGACGCCTACCAGCGGGCGGGCCGCTGGGTCGACGCATCGCTGATCTGCTTCGACCTCCTGGAGGACCCCAAGGTCGAGTTCCTGGCGCGGACGAAGCTCAAGTCGATCGAAGGCGCGGCGATCATGGAGCTGGCCAAGGTCGAGATCGCGATGGCGGACAAGAAGTACAAGGACGCGATCCTTCGCTGCCGGGAGGCGGCGCGGCAGTTCGCCTGGGTGCCGACGGGGGAGAGGATTCGGAAGCGCCTGGCCGAGCTCGAGTCCCGGCCTGAGGTGAAGCGGGCGCTCGAGACCGAAGACTAGTGCTTGCCCTTCTTCATGAGGGGGATGAGCCTGCCGATTTCCTGCTCGAGGCTGTCCAGCTCGTTCAGGATGAGCACCATGTCGACGGGCTTGCCGCGCATGCACTTGCGGCAATCGTCCTTCGCGCGGAGGAGGTTGCTGGAAATGCCCGACAGGTCCCAGATCGCGATGGCTTCCTGGACCCGCTCGATTCCGTCCAGCAGCATGGTCTGGTCCCGCGGTTGCACTTTCGTGCGGACCACCCCGCGGGCTCGCTCCACAATGTGGCCGATTTCGTTCTTGATGCGTTCGACGTGGCCTTGATCGCCGGACATCCTGATTCCTCCCGCAGTGAGTATAGACTTTGAACGGGTGGCGTCAAGTCAGGGAACGGCTGAGGCGGTTCAATTCCGCTGGAAGTGCAGGCGGTCGCGGGACACCTTCACGGTGACGGAATCGCCCTGGGCGACGCGGCCTTCGATGAGCAGGTCGGAGAGGGCGCCTTCGACCTCCGTCTCGACCGTGCGGCGCAGCTCGCGGGCGCCGTACTCCGGCCGAAAGCTCTTCTCGGCGAGCCAGCGCGGGACGGGCTTGTCGAAGTGCAGGCGCAGCGGCACGCCGGCGGCGTGCTCCCGCACCTTCTCGAGGAAGAGCTCCGCGATGCGCTCGCACTCGCGGAGGCCGATCGCATTGAAGAAGACCACATCGGTGAGACGGTTCACGAACTCGGGACGGAAGTTGGCCTTCAGGGCCCGCGAGAACTCTTCGACGACCTCGGCGCGGTCCGGCTGGTCGTGCGCGAAGCCGATGCGGTTCTTCAGGGCCTCCGCCTCCTCGGTCCCCACGTTCGAGGTGAAGATCAGGATGGCGTTTCCGAACGACAACCGCGCGCCCTTGTTGTCCGTGACGAAGCCCTCGTCCATCACCTGCAGCAGGAGGTTGTGGACCTTGGGGTCGGACTTCTCGATCTCGTCGAAGAGCACCGTGATGGGCCCCTCCATGCGGGCGGCCTCGGACAGCACGCCGCGCTGGTCGTGGCCGATGTAGCCCGGGGGCGCGCCGATCAGCTTGGCGTACTCATGGGGAAGGGCGTACTCGGACCCGTCGACGCGCAGCATCCGCGCGGGGTCCTCGAAGAGGTACTTGGTGAGGGCCTTTGCCAGCTCGGTCTTCCCGACCCCGGTCTGCCCCACGAAGAAGAACGTCGCGATCGGGCGCGCGGGGTCGCGGAGGCCGGTCATGGCCTTCTTGACCGCGCGGGAGACGCTGGCAATGGCCTTCTCCTGGCCCACGACCGTCCGGCCGAGCGCCTGCTCCATATCGTGCAGCTTCCGGTAGTCGCGCGGCGCGGGGGACTGGTCGAGCAGATGGATCTGGCTGGGCGGCTCCGCGGCTTCGATGGTCACCCGGTGGATCTCCAGCGGGGCGTTGACCTCGATGCAGAGCTGATACAGGTCTTCGGTGTATTCAAGGTGCTTCTCGGTGAGCCCGAGGACGCAGGCGTTGACGACGAGACCGACGTAGCTGCGGCGGTCGGTGATCCGGGCAGTCTTGAGGAGGTGGGCGACTTCGTCCGCCGTGAAGTGGCGGATTTTGACGAAGGCGTCCACGGGGTCGAAATACTTCAGGACGACATTCGGCTCCATCCGGATCATGTTCGCCTCCGGATCCCTAGGATCGCTTCTTTAAGTATTTTACGACACGATCGGAGGGCGTGATGTGGAAATTCGAACGGCGTTCGATTTGGGGGAAACGGCGCTCAGTTCGGGAAGGCGATCTTCAACACGCTGGGTTCGAGGATGTTGGCCAGCGCGAGATTGGCGCCCGCTCCGATGATCGTGAGGAAGAGGATCATGAGCGTCGAGGGCGAGGCCTTCGATTCGTTGGGCATGCGGATGAAGTTGACGATGAGGAGCACGATGGCCAGCGGCGCGCAGGCGATGATCGCGATCGCCATCCAGCGCTGCAGGTCGACATGGAGCACCCGGGTCAGGAAGATCGCCAGGGGGCCCGCGAAGGCCCAGAAGAGGCCCAGCCGCAGCCTTCCGAACCCTTCCTCGCGGAGGCGGGCGCGGACGGCGCTGTCGGCGAACTTCTGGTATTCGTGCTTGTGCTCGGTCATGGCTTCAGAATGATCTTACCACATGCGGCGCGCTCTTCAAGGCGGCGATGAGCCGCCGCGACCTCCGACAGGGGGAAGACCCGGTCGATCACCGGGCGGATGCGGCCTTCGAAGATGGGCCGCAGGGCGTCCAGCAGCTCCTTGTTGTTCCCCATCGTGCAGCCGATGATTTCGATCTGCCGGAAGAAGATCTGGCGGAGGTCTTCCGCCGGGTCGTACCCCGAGGTCGCGCCGCAGGTCACGACCCGCCCCCCTCGACGGACGCACTGGAGGCTCTTCACCCAGGTGTCCTTGCCGATGTAGTCGACGACGACGTCCATGCCCCGCTTCGAGGTGAGCTCTCGGATGCGCTTGGGAACGTCCTCCCGGGCGTGGTTGAGAACGAAGTGGGCCCCGAGCTCCTTGAGCCGCTCGCATTTCTCGTCGGTCGACGCGGTGGCGACGACGCGGGCGCCGGTCAGGCGGGCCAGCTGGAGGCACGCGACGCCCACGCCCGCGCCGGCGCTCCAGATGAGCACGTCCTCCGAGGGAGCGAGGCGGCCCCGGCTGATGAGCATCCGCCACGCGGTGAGGTAGACCAGCGGGGCGGCGGCGGCCTCCTCGAAGGAGAGCGTGTCGGGGATCGGGATCAGGTTCTCGGCCGGCACGCAGATCCGTTCGGCCTGCGAGCCGTCCCGGTGCTCGCCCAGGATGACGTACTTGACGCAGAGCGGCTTCTCCCCGGAGGCGCAGAACTCGCAGGTGCCGCAGCTCAGCGTGGGGGAGAGGAGCGCGCGGCGGCCGGTCTCCTTGACGACGCCCGCCGCGTCGGCGCCGAGGATGATGGGGTACTTCGCGACGGGGAGGCCCTTCCGGACCCAGATGTCGAGGTGGTTGACCGAGGCGGCCTTGACCTCGAGGGTGAGCTCGCCGGGCCCGGGGACGGGTTCGGGAACGTCGGCGATCTGGAGGGCCTCGATGCCGCCGGGGGTGGAGACGCGTACCGCCTTCATACTCTCACTATATCGGGTTTCGCCCGAGGATTCTCAACCCGCGATTCGCGATTCGCTATTCGCAATTCGGATGTATCATCTGACTCATGCCGCGGCCCCCCGTCGTGAAGTCCTTTCTCATCGCCGATTCCGTCATCCATGACCGCATCACGGGGAAGTGGTCGATCGTCGGCGTCTTCGACCGGGTGATGGCGGCGGGCTACCCGACCATCCACCAGCCGCTCGCCTTTTACATCAAGGTGGCGGACGCGGAAGGGATATACAAGATCCGGGTGGAGCTGCGGGACGCCGACGACCGCCGCGTCGGAATCATCGAGGGCATCCAGCTCGAGGTGAAGATCTCGGGTCACGCGGTGGACATCGGTTTCCCCGCGCCGCCGCTCCCGCTGGAACGGCCCGGGAAGTATCAGTTCCAGCTCTACGCCAACGACGAATTCCTGGCGTCGGTCCCGCTGGAGGCGGTCCTGGTTCAGGGTCCTCCGCGGCCGCCGGCGCCGTCCGCATGACCGACCTGCTGCTCGTCAACGGGACCATCCACACGCTCGACCCGGCGCGCCCTCGCGCCCGCTCCATCGCCTGCGCGGACGGGAAGGTCGAGTCGCTCGACGAGACGCCGGCCGCGAAGCGGGTGATCGATCTGAAGGGGGCCACCGTCGTTCCCGGCTTCATCGACGCCCACGTGCATCTCCTCGCGGTGGGGCGCCGCCTGCGCGAGGTCGACCTCACGGGGGTCACGGACTACGGCGAGCTCGTGCGCCTCGTGGCCGAGCGCGCGGCGCAGACGCCGCCCGGGACCTGGATCACCGGGACGGGCTACGATCTCGCAGAGCATCCGGAGCACGCGGCGCTCTCGGCCGCGACGCCCGATCATCCGGTCTGGGTCGTCCGCAAGGACATGCATTCGGGGCTGGCCAACGCGCGCGCCATGGCTCTGGCGGGGCCGGGCGTTCCATCGAGCGGGGTGTTCCTCGAGGACCGCAAGGCGATGATCGAGGACCTGATCCCGGAGAGGTCTCTGGCGGCGGATTTTCTCGCCGCCCAGCGGGAGGCCATGCAGTTCGGGATCACGGGCGTGCATGACGCGATGGTGGGGGAGGACTACCTGAGGCTGCTGCGATCGCTCGAGGACGGCCGCTCGCTGCGCCTTCGGGTCCACGCGATGTTCTGGAACGAGCATCCGGACCGCGTGATCGAGTTCATGAAGTCCCGCAAGCCCATGGGCGGGAGGCTCGCGGTCCGCGCGATCAAGGTGTTCATGGACGGATCGCTCGGGTCGACCACCGCCTGGATGCTGGATCCATTCCTGGGGGGCGGCTCCTGCGGGGTGCCGCGGATGGCGCCGGCGGACGTCGAACGGGTCGCTCGGGTCGCGCTCGAGACGGGCTGGCAGATGTGCGTCCACGCGATCGGGGACCGCGCCAACCGCGAGCTGCTGGACCTCTTCGAGCGGGTGAATCCTCCCGCGGAGGCGCGCTGGCGGATCGAGCACGCGCAGCACGTGCACCCGCAGGACCTGCCGCGCTTCTCGCGCTGGATCGCGTCAGTGCAGCCGTCGCATTGCGTGGCGGACCGGCGGATGATGGAGGAGAAGCTCGGCACCGGCCGATATGAAGGGTGCTACGCGTGGAAGCGCCTGGGACGCCTGGCGCTGGGGACGGACGCGCCGGTCGAACGCCTCGACCCGCGCTGGACCTTCTACTGCGCGGTCACCCGGGAGGGCTGGGAGACGTCGCAGTGCCTGAGCCCCGAGGAGGCCCTGAAGGGCATGACGTCCGGAGCGGCCCACGCGGGCTTCCAGGACTCGGGCGTGCTGGCGCCGGGCCGGCCGGCCGACATGGCGGTGCTCTCGCACGACTGGCTGACGGCGGAGCCGAAGGCGGTGCTGGAGAGCCGGGTGCTGGCGACGATGATGGACGGTCGGGTGGGGTATCAGTCGAAGGAGTTGCGGGGATGAGCCGGGGGGACTATCCTTCAGGCGTGGCGGGACGTGACGTCCCCATGTATAATGGGTTACGGTGGGCCATTAGCGCCGCAGGGACCGACGTCGGATGAAGATCCTGATCGCCGATGATTCGAGGACGATGCGCCGGGTCTTCCGGACTCTCCTCGAGTCGATGGGCCACGCCCCGGCGGACATCCTGGAGTGCAACGACGCCATCGAAGCCATCGCGATGCTGAAGTCCATCAAGTACGCGGTGGACTACATCGTCGCCGACTTCGACATGGCCGGGATGGAGAATCACGGCTTCCTCAATCGCCTCAAGCACGACTGCCCCGACAAGCCGATCCCGGTCCTCCTCTGCATCAATGCAAATCAGCGGATGGTCGCGTCGGAGGCCATCAAGAAGGGCGCGACCATGCTTCTCGAGCGCCCGTTCCGGGACGGCGACGCGCGACAGAAGCTGCAGGGCATCGAGGCCGGCCTGAAGGCCCAGAAGGCCGCGGAAGCCTCGCAGTTCCTCAAGGCGATCGTCTCGAGCGCCGAGGCCGAGATCGATTTGCCGTTCCTGATGCAGCTGCCCTCGACCATCATGAAAGAGTTCCTCCAGCTCTCCGGCCGGAACATGTACCAGGCCGGCGAGACGATTTACAAGGCGGGCGACAAGGTTGACGCGCTCTACGTCGTGACGCTGGGGGACGTCGAGCTCATCCCGCAGGCAAACGGCTCGTCGGAGATCATTCGAGAGGGCGAGTCGTTCGGCGAGCTGCCGTTCATGTCCGGCGAGCGCTCGCCCGCGACGGCCCGCGCGCACTCGATGTCGCAGGTGGTCTCGCTGCCGCGCCACAAGCTGGCGGAGTTGATCACCCACCAGCCGCGCATGAGCCAGCACCTCAGCGCCCTCGTGGCGCGCCGCTCCAAGGCGATGAACAAGCCCCCGTCGCCCGGCAACACCGAGTTTTCAGGCAACCTGTCGTCGATGTCCTTCGCGGACGTCCTGCAGCTGCTCCAGGTCGGGCGCAAGACGGGGTACATCGCGCTCGAAAGTCTGGGGCGCAAGGGCGAGATCGGCATCGAGGGCGGAGAAGTCCGGCAGGCGCGCGCGGAAAACCAGACCGGCGAGGAGGCCTTCTATACGCTGGCCACCTGGAGGGGCGCCACGTTCGCGTTCAGCTCCACGCCCCTGAAGGACGCGCCCAACATCACGTCGCCGACGATGCCTCTTCTGATGGAGGCGATGCGGCGCGTCGACGAGATGAGCCGCGCCTCCCAGTCGCCCCCGCCGGCGGACGGCGAGAAGACCCTCAAAGATTTGTTCTAGGCGGACAACTCCCGTCGACTTGGTTCTCCGGCCAATTAGCGGCGGCGGCTCTTGATGAGGTCTCGGGCGGTGCGCAGGATCTCGTCGGCCTGGGGCAGGATCGCCCGCTCGCCGACCGGGCCGTAGCTCACGCGGCAATCCTTGGTCGCGATCCGCTCCACGTCCACGCGGCGCCGCAGGGCCCGGTCGCGGTAGATGACGTCCGCAATCGCCGCGCCCGCGCCGCAGGTGCGGCGGTCCTCGTCGACGATCAGCACGAGTCCGCAGTCGTCCGCCGCGGCGCGGATCGAGTCCGCGTCGAGCGGGTTGAGCCAGCAGAGGTCCAGCAGGCGCGCGCGGATCCCGTCCGCCTCCAGCATCTGCATTGCCCGGTAGCAGAGCGTGGTGGAGGTGCCGTAGGTCAGGATCGCGAGGTCCTTGCCGTCGCCGTAGCGGCGCGAGCTGCCGGGCCAGAGCACGAAATCCCAGTCCGGGTACTTGCGCTCCATGAACTCGTCGCGGAAGCGGTAGCGGGACTTGGATTCGCAATAGAGGACCGGGTCGCCGCAGAAGGCCGCCGCGCGCATCAGGCCCACGGCGTCTTCGGCGTTGGAGGGCACGCAGAGCCGGAGCCCCGGATAGTGGAGGATCGGGCCGTTGGCGGACTCGCTGTGCCAGATCGCGCCGGCGCCGCCCAGGTAGCCGCCGTACGCCATGCGAATTACCAGCGGGTTGGCGAAGCGGCCGTCGGAACGCCAGCGCAGGGTGCCGACCTGGTCGACGAGCTGCTGCCACGCGGGGCTCAGGTAGTCGCGAAACTGGACCTCGACGATGGGCAGGTAGCCCTGGAGCGCCCAGCCCGAGGCGCGGCCGACGATCGAGGCCTCGGCGATGGGGGAGTTGCTGACCCGGTCGGGCCCGTACTTGCGCTGCAGGCCTTTGGTGATTCCGAAAACGCCGCCCTTGCCCTCGAGCTCGCTGCGGCCGAAGTGCTCCTTCGAGAGGTCCGCGACGTCCTCGCCCCACATGACGATTTCGGAGCGGACCTCCATGAGGTCGTTCAGGGTCGCGTTGATGGCGTCGGCCATCACGAGCGTCTTGCCCGCGCTCGGGCTCTTCAGCCCCTTCGTGGCCTCCGCGTAGGCGGCCTTGGCCTTGGGCGGGTCGTAGGCGTAGATCGTCGTCATGAAGCGCGACACGTCCGTCTTGGGGAGGTTCAGCACCTCGTCGACGGCGCGCAGGATCTCGGCGTCGACCTGGGCATGGATCTCCTGCAGCTCGGCCGGCGACGCGATCCCGTACTCCACAAGCTCGCGGGCGAACTTGACGATCGGGTCGCGCTCCTCGGACTCGATGGAGCAGTCCTCGCGCGGACGGTACTTGCGCATGTCGTCGGTCGAGGAGTGGCTGTAGAGCCGGAGGACCTTCGAGTGGACCATGACGGGGCCGCGGCCGGATCGGCAGATCTCGGTCGCGCGGCGGAAGACGTCGTAGGAGCGGCGGAAGTCGGTGCCCTCGTTGCGGATGTACGTGAGTCCCGGCCAGTGGCTGAAGAGCGCGCCGACGTCGCCGCCGGGGACCTGCTCGCTCACGGGCACCGAGATGCCGAAGCCGTCGTCCATGAGATGGAAGAGGAGCGGCGCTCGGGAGTTGATCGCGGCCCGGAGACCCTCATAGACCTCGCCCTCGGCGGTGGTGCCGTCGCCCGTGGCGGTGTAGACGATCGAATCGCCGGGGAAGCGGCCCTGGCCGTCGAGCAGCTTGTCGCTGAGTTGAATGGCCTCGGCGAGCCCCGCGGCGGGGATCACGTTCGCGCCGACGGGGCTCAGGTAGGGGCAGATCGAGCGGTTCGAGTCGCTCCAGTGCTCCGGCATCTGGCGGCCGCCCGAGGAGGGATCGCCCGCGGCGGCGACGGACGCCATCAGCATCTCGCGCGGGGTCATGCCCCGCATGAGCACGAGGGCGCGGTCGCGGTAGTAGCCCCAGAGCGGGTCCGTGGGGCGGAGCACGAGTCCCAGCGAGCAGAGCGCGGCCTCCTTGCCGGCGCACGACGCGGAGAACCAGGCCTGCCCCTGTCGCTGCAGGATGAGCTCCCGGTCGTCCAGCTTCCGCGAGACGATCATGGTCCGGTAGACGTGGAGGAGCTCGCCCATGGTGAGCGCGGGGTGGTAGGCCCGGAGGACCTCGTGGTGGCCGTTGTGGAGCGGGCCGTCGCCCCAGGAATGCTCCACGATGTCCTTCCAGCCCGCGCGGCCGGCGACTCTCTCCAGATAGCGGGACAGTGCTTCGAGCGCCATCTCAAAGGGATGGTACCGCCCCGAAGGAGCCAGCATCAAGGATTAAGCGTCGCGCATTATGCAGTGGACACGGCCGGGGTCGTCGTGCTAGATGCTCTCTTGATTCTTGCTTCTAGCTAAAGGGAGGAACGCATGGCCCAGATCAAATTCAAAGGCAATCCGATCAACACCGTGGGGACTCTTCCGGCCGTCGGCAAGCCCGCCCCCGAGTTCAAGCTCACCAAGACGGACCTGTCCGACGTCGGCCTCAAAGACTTCAAGGGCAAAAAGGTCATCCTGAACATCTTCCCGTCCATCGACACCGGCGTCTGCGCGACGTCCGTGAAGAAGTTCAACCAGGAAGCGGCGAACCTTCCCGGCGCCGTCGTCGTGGGCGTTTCCCGCGACCTTCCCTTCGCTCACAAGCGCTTCTGCGGCGCCGAAGGCATCCAGAACGTCGTCACCACGTCCGACTTGCGCGACGGCTCGTTCGGCAAGTCCTACGGAGTCACGATGACCGAGGGGCCGCTGGCGGGGCTGCTCTCGCGCTCGATCGTGGTGCTCGACGAGAACGGCGTGGTGAAGTACACCGAGCAGGTCCCGGAAATCACGCAGGAGCCGGACTACGCCAAGGCTCTCGCGGCCGTGAAGGGCTAACGCGGGGACGCATCGGCCAGGGAGCGCGCCGCGGCCTGGCGGACCTCCGAACGCGGGTCCCGCGCGGCGGCTTCCTCGAGCCCCTGGGACGACGAGCGGGACGGGTGGGCGCCCAGGGCCCGCGCGGCCGCGGCTCGCACCTCCCAGTCGAGGTCCGAGCGCAGCGCCCAGGTGAGGCTGTCGCGGGCTCGTTCGTCGCCGAGGGCGCGTCCGAGCGCGAGGGCGGCCGCTTCCCGGACTATGTCGCTCGAATCCGCGGCGAGGGTCCGGACCAGGACCGGCACCGCCTCGAGGTCGCGCCCGGGATGCGCCTCGAGTCGCCGCCCCAGGAGGTCCGCCGCGAAGACGCGCAGATCGGGATCGGGCGCCTCCATCATCCGACGCACGCGCGCCACCTCGGGGGGCTTCATCGCCACTTCACCCAGGGGCGACAGCAGGCGGAAGCGGAACAGTTCGTCGCCGTCCGGCAGCGCGTCGGTGATCCTGCCGATGATGCGGGGGCGATCGCCCTCTTCCGGGGCCGCGTGCCGGGCCCAGGTCGCCACGGCCGCGGCCGACTCGGCCGCCGCCTGGCAGTCGCGCTCGATCCCGACCCGACCCAGCAACGCCTCCCGGGCGTCGGGGAACGACGCGGAGTCGCGCAGCACGAGGGCTGCCGCGCGGCGCGCCCCCGGATCCGCCGCCTCCGCGAGCAATCGCGCGATCTCGGCCCGCGCGTCGGGATCCCGGATCGGGTCGCGGACGTAGACCACGAGCCCTTCCGCCGCCTCGACCGCGTAGGGCATGCCGTCGCGCGCGAACTCGCGGCCGTCCTCAAGCGCCCGGATGCCGAGCGCCAGGATCGCGGTCCGCTCGATGCCGGCCAGCGCTCCGGAGCGCAGGGCCCCGAGCAGCGCCTTCTTCCCCCGCTCTCCAGTCAGACTTCCCAAAATCACCGCGAGCGCCTCCCGCCTCCGGCGCTCCGTCCGCGGATCGCCGAGGTCGCGCAGAGCCTCGCGGAGCGCGTTGTCGGAGCGCAGCAGAGACTCCCGCAATGCGCGCGCCCGCTCGCGATCGATCGCTCCCGCCACACCCTCGACCGGGACCTCGACCAGGGCCGGCGTCTCGACGCGGGTCGAGGGAAGCGGCGGCGCCTCCGGGCCGCGGAGGTACCCGCCGGCCACGGCTGCCGCCGCGACGCCGAGGGCCAGGGCTCGGGTGGCGCGGCTCATCGACGGCGCCTCCACGCGAGCAGGATCAGGACCTCGAGCCCTAGCAGACCGCAGCCGCCCCCGCCGCCTCCTCCCCCGGTGCTGGGAGGGGGCGGGGGAGGAACATCATTCTCGGCGATCGTGACCGTCGCGCTCGAGGCGGCCCCGATGTCGTAGCCCGCGTCCGCGACGAGCGTGACCAGAACGGTTTCGTCGCCTTCGACGTCCGTGTCCTCGATGGGGGTGACGGTTTTCGTGGCGGAGGCCGAGCCGGCCGGGATTGTGACCGACGTTCCGATCGAGGCATAGTCGGTGCCGCTCGTGGCCGTGCCGCTGACGGCGAACTTCACCGTGAGCGAGGCGGACGTGTCGCTGCCCGTGCGCGTGAAGGTGAAGGTCCCGGGGGCCAGTCCTTCCTCGGCGGCGCCGGCCGTCGTCGCCGCGACCGTCACCACGGGCGGGAAGTCGTTGTCGTGGATCGTCACCGTCGCCGTCTTGGGAGTTCCGACCGAGTAACTGATACCGGCCGCGAGCGTCAGGATGACCGTTTCGCTGCCTTCGATGATCCCATCGTCCACCGGCTGCAGCGTGACGGTCGCGGAGGCGGCCCCGGAGGGGATCGTGACCGACGTGCCGAGCGAGGCATAGTCGGTCCCGCTCGCGGCGCTGCCGCTGACCGTGAACGTGATGACGAGGTCTCCGGTCGTAGACCCGGAACGTCGGATCGTGAACACGCCCGGCTCCGTCGCGTCTTCCGAGGCGTCGGGGTCCGTGGCCGTGACGGTCACCTCGGGCAGCGTGGCGGTCGAGTTGAGGGCCGCCAGCGCGTCCAGCAGCGGGATCTGCCCGCCGTCCGGCATGGCGACCTTTTTCGTGGGGCTCGTCTCGAGGCGCAGGCGGACGAGCGCATTGCTGGCGTCGGGCACGTGGGCCCAGAGGAGCGCCGCCACGCCCGCGACGTGCGGCGTCGCCATCGAGGTCCCGCTCAGCGTGGAATAGCTCGTGGTGCTCGTCGCCCAGGTCGAGGTGATGCTGGAGCCCGGCGCCGCAATGTCGACCGTGCTGCCGTAGGTGCTGAAGGACGAGCGGACGCCCTGCGCGTCCGTCGACGCCACCGACATGACGTTCGGATACCCCGCGGGGAACTCGACGGTCGAACTGTTGCTGTTGCCGGCGGCGGCGACCAGAAGGATTCCGTTGTTCCAGGCGGCGTTCACCGAATTCCGGAGGGCCGTCGTCCCCCCGCCGCCGAAGGACATGCTGATGATCTTGGAGCCCGAGGTCGACACGGCCCAGTCGATACCCGCCGCGATCCACGAGGTGCTACCGCTGCCGTTGTCGTCCAGCACCTTGCCCATCGCGAGCTCGCAGTCGAAGCCCGCGCCGGAGACGCCGATGCCGTTGTTCGTCTGCGCACCGACGGTCCCGGAGGTGTGCGTGCCGTGGCCGTTCCGGTCAGCGAAGTCGGTGGTCGTCGTCGTGGTGAAGTTCTTTCCGAGCTTCACCTTCCCGGACGACCCGGCGCCCAGGTCCTCGTGGTCGGAACGGACGCCGGTATCGAGCACGCAGACGCGGATCCCCGCGCCTTTGGAGAGGTCCCAGGCCTGGGGCGCGTTGATGAGCGCGAAGGCGGGCGTCTGGTTCGACGCGTAGCGCGGGTCGTTCGGCGCCAGCGAGGCGTGGAGGATCACGTCCTCCTCGACCGAGGCAACGTTGGGCGAGAGGCGGAGCGCGCGAAGCTTTTCGACGGGAACGCGGCCGGCGATCGCGTTCGAGCTGTGGAGTCGGACGGTCGCCTTCCCGCCGTGCTGGGCGAAGAGGGTCTCGTCCATGGTGCCGTGGAATTGGACGATGACCCCGACATCATCGGCCCGGGCGGCCGTCGCGAGGGCTGCTACGAACGCCACCATGAGCGCAAGATGGAGTTTCATTGGACCTCCGTCACTACGCTCGCCCCTTTACCCTTGACGCGGCGCGGTCCTGCGGAGCGGGACCCGCCGCGCCGCGCCAAGGATAAACCCTTCTAGCGTTTCTTCTCGATGACTTCGAGATTGTCGACGTACAGTATCGCCTTCGGACGCGACTCGACGAAAATCGTCAGCGACGAGATGCGGTCCCCGTCGCGGAAGCGGCGGGACGTGTCCGCAAACATATCCTTGATCGGCATGGAGAAGCGGCTCCAGGTCTCGCAGGCGACCTGCATCCCCGTGAAGGTAAACGCAAAGTTCTGGGACGCGTTCATGAGACGGATCGAGAGGCGGCTGCCGGGGGGCGCGACCCAGTGATCGAAACTAAGAACGAGATCGTCCGAGTAGCGCAGCGCGAGCGGCTTCTTCCCTCCCAGGGTGAGCGACAGCTTGTCGGCGTTGAGGCAGAACTTGCTGCCGTCGCGCTTCGGGCCGGCCTCGACCACGCCGCCCTCCCAGAGCTCCGGCCGCCGGCCGTCCTCGAAGTCGAAGCGGAAGAGCGCCGGGGGCAGGGCGGGGGGCTCTTCGGCGGGCTTCTTCGCCAGAAGCTGCGGACGAGGCTCGGCGCCGGGGCCTGCGACCGCGAACTGTCCGGCCGCGACGTCGGCGGACTTGTTGTCGCTTTTCCGCGAGAGGCGGACGCGGCCTTCGCGGACGTCGAGCCGGGTCGCGGTCGGGGTGACGGACAAGGAGAGCGCGGTGCCGACCACGGTGGCCGTCGCCTGAGGCGTCTGGATCACGAAGGGCGTGCCGGGAGGCTGGGTCGCGACCTGGGCGGCGATCGATCCGCGCGAGAGGCGCAGCGTCTTGCCGGGCCGGCCGTCCGAGGAGGCGTCGGCGAGGGAGGTGTCGGGCTGCGCCTCGATCAGGGTCCCGTCTGGATAGCGGAAGGAGAGCGCGGCGGCGCCGGCCGTCTCGAGTGCGTCGCCGGCGCGGAGCTCGGCGCCGACCTGGAGCGGCGTGCGCCCGTTGGCTCCGACGAGGGTCACGGAGCCTTCGGAGCGGGTGACGACGGCCCAGCCGGGCTCGGCCTGGGTCACCCGGGGCCTCGGCGCCTCGGGGGGCGGCGGCGCCGCGGGCGTCGGAGTCGGGGTCTGCGGCAGCGGCTGCGGCGCCGGAGTCTCCGGGGTCGGAGCCGGCGCGGGAGCCGGAACCTCCTGGGGCGCGACGGGGGCGGCGGGCGCCGCCGGCGTCGGCACCGCGGCTCGAGGTTCGGGGGCCGGCTTGCGGACGGCGACGGGCGGAGGCTCCGGTTTGGGTTCGGGTCGGCGGGACATGAAGAACAACGCCGCCAAGCCGAGCAGGACGCCGGCGGCGATCTTTCCCCAAGGAAGGGGCGCGGGGGCCGTCCGAAGCGCGCGCCGCGTCCCGGAAGGGGCGAGGCGGCGTCGGGTGGGTTTCACGGGCGCGGGCTCGAGAACCTCCAGCGCGGGCTCGGGCAGCTCTTCGGCGGCGAGCTCCGGGAGCAGGCCTTCCAGGAGCGCGAGCCGGGCGAAGCGCGCGCCCAGGGCGGGGTCGGAGCGCAAGGCCTCGTCGAGGCGCGCGATCTCCTCGGGCGAGAGGCTCCCGTCGAGGTATCCCAGGACGAGGTCGTCGTGGCTCGCGCTCACGTCGCGTCTCCCGTGCGCAGCCGCTGCTCGACGCAATCGGCGAGGCGCGAGCGGATCTTGTTCAGGGTGACGGCGACGCTGTTCTCGCTGCGGTCGACCTGGCGGGCGACGTCGCCGACGGGGAGATTCTTCCAGTAGCGCGAGCGGACGATGGTCCGCCAGAGGTCGGGGAGACCCTGGACGCAGTGCCGGAGGGCGTCGCGGCGCGGGTCCGCCTGCTCGGCGACGGCGTCAAAGCCGCGGTCGACCGCATCCTGGGCGGCGGCCGAGAGGACGAAGCGTTCGCGGCCGAGGCGGCGGAGGGTGGCGACGGACTGGCGCCGGGCGGTCTCGCGGGCCAGGGCCCAGAAGTTGCGGACTTCGCCGAACTCCTCCCAGCGGCGCAGGAGGACGAGGGAGACCTCCTGGAAGACGTCCTCCGCGAGGTGGGCGTCGCGCAGCAGGGCCTGGATGTAGGCATAGAGCGGCCGCCGGTACTGCAGCAGGAGACGGGCCGCCTGTTCGCTGGTCCGCATGCTCATGGCCTCTTAGGGAAGAGTGTCTCGTCCCGCATGAATCTTAATCGAAAAGTGGCGACTACTTAGAGGCCGAAATGCGGACGGCGGGCGCCGTGTTGAAGTCCGTCCAGGCGCGGTCCATGGATTCCTTGTCGAGCTTCCCGTCGGCAATGATGAAGCGGTAGCGCGCGACGTACGGCTTGCCGGGCTCGATCGAGAAGTCGCCGCCCTGCGGCACCGCCCAGTTGAAGAACGGCTCGCTCGGGTGGATCCGCAGGGGCTGGGGGTCCCGGAAGTTCGACGTGTGGCCGAGGAAGCCCACCGAGGCTTCCTGACCACCGACCTTACCCCACGCAACGACCCATTTCGCCCGAGTCGCGTGACCCTCGACCCGGTTCTTGCCTTCGCTCGTCAGGAACTCGACGCCCTCCTTGCCCTCCCAATCGGCCGGGCCACGGAACCCGATGCCGCCGTAGCGGTATTCCCGGATGATGAGGGGCTTGCCGGTGGAGCACATTTGGGTGGAGAGCAAGTCGATGACGAAGCGTCCGGGAAGGGCGAAGGCCCGGACTTCCCAGAACTCCTCCAGCACCTGCGTGGGGCCCTCGGGGGAGTTCAAGGCGATGAAGCGGTGACTCGAATGGAACCCGGAGAAGACCGGACCCGAGAAGAGCTTGAGGCCTTCTCTGGTCTCCACCCGGCCCTGCTTCTCCTTCGACTCCCAGAAATTGGTCTTCCGGCCTTCGAACTCCGAGCTGGTCCAGGCGGACCAGATCCCGTGATGATGCAGGTGGTTGGGAGGGGAATCGTTCGTGACGACTTTACCCGCCGGAGTCCAGATCGGGTGGATGTAGCCGGAGCGAGAGAAGACCGGGTCCGGCTGTTCGACCGCGGCGATGTGGTACGTCAGGATGTTCTTTTCGCCGCTGCGGAGGGTCAGGGCCTTTCCGTCGTCGGCGAAATCGATCTTCGGAAACTCTGTGGGGGCGGCGGATTCCAGCCGGTATTCCGCCGCTTCGTTTTTCGCCACGAACAGGATCGTGAACGCTCTTTTGGTGTTCAGCTGGCAGGGGATTTCCTTGCCGTCGCTCGTGCGGATCAGGCGGCAGGGCTTGGTGATGTCGAAACCCGACGGCACGGGGAACTCCAGTGGAGTGTCCTGCGCCAGGAGGACGAGCGCCAAAACGGCGAGCATTACTTGTTGTGCTCGGCCTCGTGGTGGGCCCTCAGGATGTCCTCGCCGAAGTTGCTCGCGGGGTCGTGCCACACCGAGTGCACGTGGTTGGCGCCGTTCTGGACGTTGTCGTACTCGATCACGAACGTCGGGCCCTGGACGCGGTAGTAGTGCGGCTCGCCGCGCTCGAGGCCGCCGGCCCAGGCGAAGGAGATCTTGTCCTTGCCCGCCTTGTCGGCCTTGTCCAGATCCTGGGAGGCCAGTTCGCCGCGCAGGCGGTTCGCGTATTCCTCGACCAGCGTCCAGAGCGCCTTCTGCTGGTCGGCGCTGAGCTTGCCCCACGCGATGCCGGCGGGTTCGAGCATTTTGACCTTGGTCTTCGGCACGAGGATGAGCTCCTTCGGCGCTTCCTTCGTGTAGACCGCGGCCGCCTTCTGCTCGTCGTTCAGGGACTTCACGAGGGAGCGGCCCATCTCTTCGTCGTTGCCGAGGACGCGGACGCCTTTGCGCGGCCCGTTCTTCACCTCGCCGGGGTTGCTGCCGAAGAACGCGGGCGTCGCCGCGATGGCCTTGCCGCCCGCGATGGTGAGGTTGATCGACACGTGGTGGCCCTCGACGCGCCAGCCCCAGGTACCCTTCGGGTCGGGCGTGCCGAAGATGGAGAAATAGTAGAGCTCGGGATCGCGCTTCATCTTGCCGTTCGGGCCTTCCATCTCGAAGAGAACCTGCTCGAGGCTCATGATGGTCGTCGCCTTCTCGAGGCCCTTCGCGCTGAGGCTGCTGGCCAGCAGCGCCATCGCGAGCTTGCGCTGCTCGGGGGTCATCTCCTTGATGGGGAGCCCTTTCCGCTCGCGCGGGATGAAGTGCCAGTTCAGGCGCTCGTCATCCTTGAAGTCGAAGTGGCATTTCCCCTGCTGCTCGGGCGTGAGCGAGTTCCAGAGGCCCGTGGCGGCGGCCGACATCTCTTCGGCGACCTTGCCGAAGTCGCCCGACGGACGGGTACTGGACTCGATCGTGAGAGCGGCGACGGCCATCAGCGAGAGGCCGAGGGCGGCGCCGAGGGACATTCCGAGTTTCTTCAGCATGGCAGCAGCTCCTGGTTTCGTTGGATCGTGGAACATCATATAAGTACGCGTCGCTGCTTCCATTGTTTCGCGTCGGAGAGCATAATCGTCCCGTGGAGATCGACTGGCGCAAAGATTACGAGAGCGCCCGCGCCGAGGCGCGGGAGAAGGGGCGCCTGATCCTCCTGCACTTCTATCTCGAGGGGCGGCCGGTCTGCAAGACGATGGCCGACGAAACCTTCGGCCACGGCGACGTCGCTCGAGCGGCGCGCGAGAAATTCGTCAGCGTGCGGGTCGACGTCGACGCGCGTCCCGAACTCTTCGAAGCGACGATCGGCGGCCGCGGCGGGCTGGCGACCTGCGTCCTGGACGGGGAAGGGGACGTGGTCTCCGCGCTCCACGGCTTCGCGGCCCCGGCGGCCTTTCTCCGCTTCCTGGATCGGGCGTCGGCGTCCGCCGGGGCGGTCAAGGCGGCGCGGGAGGCGGTCGCGAAGACGCCGGGCGATGCGTCGGCGCTGCGGGCGCTGGGCGAGGCCTATCGCGCGGGCGACAGCCTGCGGCGCGCCGAGGAGTGCTACCGCAAGGTCGTCGAGCTGGGGCCGGGGCCGGACGCCGCCGCGAGCCACGAACGCCTCGCGCGGCTCCGAGTGATGCGCGGGAAGAACCTCGAGGCGCGCCGGCATCTGGAGGAGGCGCGGCGCCTCGATCCCGAGGGCAAGGCGGCCGCGACGGATCGCTTGCTGCTGACCGAGGGCCTGGCGTTCGCGATCGAGCGGAAGCATCAGGACGCCGCGCGGGTGCTGCGCGACGCACTCCAGCGCTTCCCGTCGAGCGAGGAGACCGATCATCTCCTCTATGCGCTGGGCTTTGTCCTTCATCAGGACGCTCAGGACAAGGCGGCGCTCGAGATCCTCGAGAACGCGCAGGCACGATACCCGCAGTCGACCTGGATTCCAGCCATCAAAGAGCAGATCGAGCACATCAAGAACCCGCAGCCCGACCACACCCACTAATCGTGGGAAACAGGAAACAGAAGAAGGGTCCCCCTCCTTCAGTCCTCCCCTGGGGGGAGGAGACGCGAGCGCGCTCCCTGAGGGGGAGGGAGGGGTGGGGGCGCGGCTCTTCTGTTTCCTGTTTCCCGTTTCCTGTTTCCAACCCCGAAATTCCCGTAAACGGGTAACTCTCCAGGGGTACGTATTACTTGCGTTTAGGTCGAGGTCTCATACACTGAGACCTCTTGGAGCGGATGGATCGGGGTTTCGGGAGGACTGAACCGTGAAAGAGTATTCTCGTCGGGACGTGATCCGGTTGTTCGGCGTCGCGGGCGCGGCCGCCGCAGTCCTCCCCTCGCGCCTCTTCGCCGAGCGCGTCGGACAGGATAAGGTCATCCTGGACGGCGGCACCATCCACAAGTACGAGTGGATCCCCGGCTGGGCCAAGCTGCCCAACGGGATGAAGTACGTCGGCAGCACCCACGGCAACGTCGGCGTCGACGCCAAGGACCGCGTCTACTTCAACACCGACACTGAAAATGCCGTCATGATCTTCGAGCAGGACGGCACCTTCGTGAAGGCCTGGGGCAAGGACTTCCGCGGCGCGCACGGCATGAAGATCGCCAAGGAAGGCGACAAGGAAGTGCTCTGGCTCTGCAGCCTCGGCCGCAGCGAGGTGATCAAGCTGACCCTCGACGGGGAAGTCCTGATGACGATCCCGTTCCCCGAGAAGTCGGGTGTCTACAAGAGCAAGGGCGAGTACAAGCCCACCGGCGTCGCGATCGCGCCGAACGGCGATGTGTACGTCGGCGACGGCTACGGCAAGAGCTGGCTCCACCAGTGGAACTCGAAGGGCGAGTACATCCGCTCCTGGGACGGCTCCGAGCGCCAGGGCGGCAAGCTCTCGACCCCGCACGGCGTCTGCATCGATCAGCGCGGCTCCACGCCGGTCCTGATCGTCGCCGACCGCTCGAACCATCGCCTCCAGGTCTTCACGCTCGACGGCAAGTTCGTCAGCGAGGCCCTCGAAGGCCTGCGGAATCCCTGCACGCTCAACATCCTGGGCGACGACATCATCGTCCCCGACCTCCAGGGGCGCATCACGATCCTGAACAAGGAGAACAAGCTGATCGCGCACCTCGGCGAGAACTCGGATCCGAAGAAGCGCGGCAACTTCAACGTCAATCCCGAGGACTGGAAGGACGGCGAGTTCACCGCGCCGCACGGGGCCACCTGGGATTCCAAGGGCGATCTCTACGTCGAGGACTGGAACAAGTCCGGCCGCATCAATAAGATGAAGAGGATCAAAGCCTAGGAGCGGAAGCCCGGAGTCCGCAGCCCGAAGCCCGGAAGAATCCTCGGAGACCGTCGGAACTGCGGAATATTTCGGTTTCTCCGATGGAGAACGACCCTCACGGAGGGGGACCCGCTTTCTTGACAGCCCGCAGGGGCCTCTCTATACTCTCGCCGTGCCGAACAACTGGGTGAAAGCGGGCTCCGTCGATCAGGTGACGCCCGGAAACGTCATCAAGGTCGAGCTCAACGGGCAGGAGATCGCTCTTTACAATGTGGACGGCAAGTTCTTTGCCACCTCCAACATCTGCCCGCACCAGGGTGGGCCGCTCCACGAGGGCATGCTGGAGGGCTGCAACATCGTCTGTCCGTGGCACGCCTGGGTCTTCGACGTGTCGAACGGTCAGTCGCCGGTGAATCCGCGCGCGAAAATCCCCTGCTTTCCCGTGAAGGTGGAAGGCAAGGACCTGATGGTTGGAATATAGGGAGCTGCCATGGCTTACGTAATCGCCGAACCGTGCTACACGACCAAGGATAAGGCCTGCGTCCCCGCGTGCCCGGTGGACTGCATCTACGAAGGCCCGAAGATGCTGTATATCCACCCGGAAGAGTGCATCGACTGCGGCGCTTGCGTCGAGCCCTGCCCGGTGCAGGCGATCTTCCCGGCCGACGAGCTTCCCGAGAAGTGGAAGTTCTACATCGAGGTGAACAAGAACTTCTTCCCCGAGAAGGACGAGGCCAAGGCCTGGGCCGGGCAGACGATCCCGCCCGAGAAGCCCGCGAAGCACTAAGCGTTCAGGAAATTCGAGAGCCCGTGACCCTCAACCGGTCGCGGGCTTTTTTTTTGTACTTCGGCGGCGGGCGCGGGGTACGTTGATCCCAGGAGGACGAGCCTATGAAACTCTGTCTCGCGGTCGCCGTCGCCGGCCTCGCGTTGTTCTCACCCCAGCAGGACAAGGAAAAGGTCCGCGAAGCCCTGAAGGACACGGACCTGGTCGGGACCTGGATCTATGACGACCTCGACGCCGGCATCGCTGAGGCGAAAAAGTCCGGCAAGCCGATGCTCGTCACCCTGCGCTGCGTGCCCTGCGTCACCTTCAAGACGTTCGACCGCCAGGTCCGCACCCGCGAGGACGCCGAACTGGCCGGCCTCATGGAGAAGTTCGTCTGCGTCCGCCTCATCCAGGCCTACGGGATGGACCTCTCGTTCTTCCAGTTCGACATGGACCTGAACTGGGCGGTCGTGCTGATGAACGCCGACCGCACCATCTACGGCCGCTACGGCAGCAAGGCCGGCGAGCGCGGAAAGTCGGAGCGCGTAAGCATCGAAGGCCTTCGGAAGGCCCTGGAGGCGGCCCTCGAATTCCACAAGGGATATCCCGGGAACAAGAAGGACTTCCTAGGCAAGACCGGCGCCGCGGCGGAGTGGAAGACGCCCGAACTGATTCCCGACATGAAGCGCTGGCCCAACGCGGTGCCGGCGGACGGCTCGCGGCCCAAGTGCATCCACTGCCACATGGTCCACGAGGCCGAGCTGTGGACGCTGCGCGGATCGAAGCAGCCGATCCCGGACACGCTCCTCTGGCCGTACCCGATGCCCGATCTCGTCGGCCTCTCGCTCGACCTGAAGGAACGCGCGACCGTGAAGGCGGTCGCGACGGGCTCGCCGGCGGAGAAGGGCGGCTTCAAGGCCGGCGACTCGATCCGGAAGCTCAACGGCCAGCCGATCCTCTCGGTCGCGGACGTCCAGTGGGTGCTGCAGACGGCCAAGGAGCCGTGCAGCATCGAGGCGGAGCTCGACCGCGAAGGCAAGGCTGAGAAGGCGTCCCTCGCGCTGGTCGAGGGCTGGCGCCGGAAGGACGACTTCACCTGGCGCACGCAGGTCTGGCGGATGCGCCACATGTTCCTGGGAACGAACCCGCTCGAGAATCTTTCCGCGCAGGAGCGGGAGAAGGTGGGGATCGACTCGGGACTGGCGCTCCGGATCAAGGGCTTCGCCCCCGACTTCGTGAAGGAGAAGAACAAAGAGGCCGCCCAGAAGCTTCAGAAGGAGGACATCATCGTCGAGGTCGACGGCAAGAAGGATCTCAACGGCGAGGCCGGCCTGCTGGGCTACCTCTTCCTGAAGAAGCCCGGCGAAACGGCCGACCTTACGGTCTTGCGCGGCGGCAAGCCCACGAAAGTGCAGCTCACGATTCCCTAGGCACGATTGCTTGCGAAGGTCGTCTCGTCCGCGTACCCTCGAAGGAGTGATGGTCATGCTCGGGGGAAACGGATGACGTCGACTCTGACGGGGCTGGGCTCGCTCGTGCTCGCGCTCGTGCTGATCCCGGCCTGCGGCGGCGGGAAGAAAGTGTCGCCGACGCTCTTCAGCGAGAGCTTCAACAGCGGCTTCCCCACGACCAACTGGACGGCTCCCGTGGTCACGGGGTCCGCGACCGCGGCGGTCGACCTGGCCAGCGGCTTCCCGGCGCCCTCGCTCAAAATGTCCACCACGGCGGCGACGTCCTCGGTGAAGACCGACTCGACCGCTTCGTTCACCAACCCCTCCGTCGCCGTCACGGCCGCCATGGCGAACCTCTCCGGCGCGGCGACCGAGCAGGGGAGCGGATCGGTGTCGATCCTCGACGCGACCCCGGCCGTCGTCGCGTCCGCGACCTGGAGCAATACGACGGGCCTGATCACCTTTCACATCAACGGAGGCGCGGCGAACGCCACGGTGGCGGCCGCGGCCGACGGGAATTTCCACCGCCTCGTGTTCAACGTGAGCGGGGCTGGGACGGCGACCTGGTCCTTCGACGGCGGCGCCGCGCTGGTGACGCAGGCGGGCTTCCCGGCCGGCATGCTGAAGATCGAACTGGGGGCCACGTTCGGGACCGGGGCGGCCTGGCCCTCCTTCTTCTTCGACGAGATCACGGTCACGTCCCCCTGACCGCAGTGCTGTTCCTGCTTTGCTGCGCCGCCG
>Ga0310813_10000376_pt1 | contig 28874 bp, 20 predicted proteins | sample YN3metagenome_FD_203086 | JGI IMG/M metagenome (GOLD analysis project Ga0310813, IMG submission 203086) | Soil microbial communities from experimental microcosm in Duke University, North Carolina, United States - YN3 | ecosystem: Engineered > Artificial ecosystem > Soil microcosm > Unclassified...
CCACGCCTACACCGACAGAAAATGCTGCGACGCCCAAACCAATACCAAATGTCGACGCCATCAATGCACAGAATCCTGCCGCAGTGGGTGCAAATGCAGGCGCAAATGCTGCTAAGAGGCCTAACGCAAGACCTGTGGCAACAGCAACCGTGAACATCACTACTCGATCAGTGGTCACAGCATCTAACATTGCACGGACATACGTATTTGTCGCTACTGGTTTTTCGGTGCGCGGTGGTGGCGGTGGTGTCGATGATGTTACTGGCACTGGTGATGTGCGTGGTATTGTTGTTGGTGGAACTGTTGGTTGCACTAGCGGTGGCGGTGGCGGTGGCGCTGATACTGGTGCTATTGTTGGCGCTGATGATGTCGCTGACGTTACTGGCGCCGGTGGTATCGCTGACGTTACTGGCGCTGCCGTTGGCCGCGTTACTAACCTCTCCGCTTCTAATCGGCGCAGCTCTGCCTTTCGCTCTAAGCGTTCTTTTTCAACCCGCTCCGCCTCCAGACGCTCACGTTCTTTTTCTTCCGCTAACCGTGTTTCCGCTAGTCTTTCGTCTACTACCTTCAATCTTTCTGCCACCTTTTCCGCTTCTTGCCGACTCCTTTTTTCTTCTAGCGCCCTTTCTTTGTCTTGTTCTTCTTTTTCACGCGCGCGCTCTTTTTTACTCAACAGTATTGCCTTTTCACGTTCTTTCTGTTCTCTCTCTAACTGCTCTGTTTTCTCTTGCGCTTGCGCCAATACTGCTAGGCTTCTATCGTGTAATGCTTGTTCGTACCTCTCCAATGCTTCTGCTGTCTCTGCTTCTCTTTTTCCTGCATCCATAGATGCTGTTTGTCGCTTCGCCATCTCTAGCGCTGTAGTGTTTTCGCTCTGCTTCCAGTGTTCTGCCAATTCAAGCTCTCGCAGCGTCATTTCTTCAACGTTTGCCTGGATAACAGACGCATTTGGCAACGAACTTGCCTCTATTATTCTTTTTAAAAATGTAATTTTATCGGTTGCTATCTTAATTTCCATATTAATTTTCTCTGATTTTTCATCACTACTATGCAGCGCCAGGTCGGTCAACAATAAAACAGCCTCTGCTTTATTTAATCTCGCCTTAGCGTTTAACATATCCGCTTCGAGAATTGCTGTTTCCAATTTACTTATTGTCATTTCGCCTGATACCTGACTTGTGATTTCAGAACGTTTTACTGCTTGTTTTGCCGCTCCAGATACTGCTTTACTCGCTGTGAAAACAGCTTTTTTATGCTCGACCTCTGTAGTCAACTCTTTATTTGACCTTTGTTGCGTTTTCATTAGCGATTTTAGTGCACCAGATAACGTTTTTTCCAGAGCTAATTCATCTTCTAAGGCTGCCTGCTTTGCACGCTCCGCCTCACAAAGTGCTATTACTATTAATTTTAATTTGCTTCTCTCTTCTTCCTGCTGCTGTGTTTTTACTCTTTCCGCTTCAGCATCAGCAATTGCTACTGCTGTGGCTTGAGGCCCTCCTTCTAATAGGGCTGGTAGGGCTGGTAGGGCTGGTAGGGCTGGTAGGGCTGGTAGGGCTGGTAGGGCTGGGCCTGCTGTTTGGCTTGTTTCAGGAGGTGGCGCAGCAATAGTTAGTTGTGTTTGCGGAGCAGGAGCAGAACAAAAATACCCAAGCCAACCTGTAACAGCACTTGTAAAACTCGCTATTAGACCAGGGCCAGCAGGTGCTTTGGAAAGCACGACTGATTTGCCATATGCTACATATCCCACTTCATCTAACACAGATGTAATAAAACCTTCAAATAGTATTGGAAGATTCGCTTTTCCAATCATTGGCTCAGCGAATGCTAACAAAAAACTATCGGGATTGCGGCGATAGGTGCCATCACAAATTGCAGCAATTTCACTCCCACCTACATCTGGTAGTATCCCACGCGCAATACAAAATCTTATTTTTTGTAAGGTAATATCTGACATGGCACGCCTGAGCGTTGTGGGATCGTTTTTGTCTCCCAAAATGCTATTCATAACGCCACGTAACGCCTCTGTTTGTACCTCTTTAGCTTGTCCAATGCATACTGCTGTAGTAGTGAGCGCAGTACTAGCCACGACAGCTGGCAGCGTAAGACCCGCAGCCACGGGCAGGAACACAGCTGCCGTGGCAGCTGTTAATGCAGTTTGTTTCCCTCCGGTATGTCTCCCGAGTATTTCCCACACCTCCTCCACTTTCTTCGTTAAACGATCTGACGCACCCGTGCCCTGAAAAACATTATCTACTAATGAGCGCGTAGCTGGTGCAAGCGCTGCTGTTGCAACTGCACCCGCCGTTCCAGCAGCGACTGCACTCGCTCCAATAAGAGGAAGCCCACCCGTTATTATTGTTCCCATAGCAAGGACAGCTGCATTAGCGATTTGACCTGAGGCAGCCGATTTTGCAAGAGTACCAGCAACCTTTCCCACAATCTTGTTAGCTGCAGCTTGCGTTACTGATCCTGTCACGCCAGCCGTCCCACGTGCTGTTTGTGTCACTATATTTTCTATAGCGAATTGAATTTTTTGCTCAACTCCCCCTCCCGACACTAGTGAAGGCGAAGAAAGGAGCGAGCTTGCTATCAAGCATCTGAGGTCTCGCGTCTCGGTTGTTAGCCACGTAAGGCTATTCAGCACACCATCTGGCAAGAGCTTCTCGGCATTGTCCTTGAGAAATGCTACCTGTTTCAAAACACATGCCTGTATACCGTCTATTGCCTTCTGAAGTTCACCGGCGTAATCAGTACCGGGTGCGCTGATAAATGCTTGCCATACTGGTGATTTCTTTGCGATTGTCTGCAATTTGCTACTCACTTCCTCTACATACGCTACCACTTCTTCTTTCAGAGACCTTGCTTGGCCAGCAATATTATATAAATTCCAAGCAGCCTGCATGAGCAGGATAGGACTTAGCGCTTCAGAATCCACTCCAAGAGCACTGGCAGTGTTCTGCAGCGTAAGTGTTTTTTGGTTAGATGCAACACCTACAATTTTATTTAAACACCAGCCAATCTGCATAAAACCACTGCCACCAAGCGCCTTTTTTACCTCAGGTGGTATCAACGCTGGAGGTAAAGTTTTAAGCATATCAACAGCAGCACCTATCATCGGAGAGAAAGAGTTCATTAGCGCTTGACCTCTAGGCACTGCTTCTTCGAGGAGAAATTGAAATTCTGCTAATAGATCTGCACCTTCAAAGAGCGACAATGCTGCATTTTTTGTAGCATAATACGCTTGACTCGCTCCATAATAACCAGCAGCATAAGTGCCCAGCACGAATGCAGCAGAAATAATTCCCCCAGCATCAGTCCTGGCATGTTCATCGCCGTAGTCCGCTACCGCTGCTGCTGCTTTGCTGGTCACTGATAGGACGGTCTCGTATGCAAAGTTACCCAAATATTCCGCTGTTGGCGTTGTTTGAAGGGGTATAACTAGCGCGCCAGGCCCAACAGGCTCTGTTGGCACTGCAAATGTCGTTGCTAAGGGAATAGGTTCATTGCCATGTAAAATCTCAGCGTAATTTTGGGGGGCACCGTTTTGCGTGATGATAAGATGCTTTTGCTCATCGTAGCGCTTGCTTAAGGTGTCAGGCGTGTAACCCGCCTCTAGTGCTGACAGTAACAGTTCGCACGCGCCTCGAAATATCACAAAGTCTTCTTTTCTGCTGAGATCTTTATCCGCGCGGTAGTATAAAGCGAGTAATCTCCCATGGTGATCTATATTCTCCTTTGTGATAGGCCGTCCCGCATGTTCTCTGTCAGATGATAACTCCAGATGCCATTCGATTTTCTTCTGTATTGATCCATGCTGTTTTTGATCTTCAGCATTTACCACCATACTCACAAGAACACGGTATGCTCTATTAATTTTATCAGAAGTAACTTCCACACGACTCTGCGCCATACACACACCCCTCGCTAATATTATTTGGTCTTCACGCTGTGGCTGCATTTTATACGATTTAGAACAATAGGTAAAGTCAGCATTGATCCGCACCTGGACTTAACATTTCTGTCCTTTAAATGTGCTACTATGTATAGGCTGGATAATAAAAAGCACACGAGGGGTCAAAAATGCCAAAAAAATCAATAACAACAGATGAATATATTAAGCGTGGACATCGTTATGAAGAAGCAAACGATCTTGATCGCGCGATCGATGAGCTTAATAAGGCCTTAGGGGACGAAAAATTTACTACGCAGATAAAAGAAAACCTTGCGCGTGTCCACTATAAACGAGCACGTGCTCATCAAAAAAAATCACATCCTGATTTTGGTCAAATCATCTCAGACTTAGAAACAGCACGGCTATTCAATCCAAGCGATCTTACGTTTCAGCAAGAGCTTGCACGCGTCCATTATAAACGAGGATGGGCGCATCAAGAAAAACCTCTCTCTGATTCCACGCAAGCCATAACAGACTGGGAAACAGCGTTGCAGCTTGATCCAAATTTTATGTTAGAGATGGGCGAAGACCCTGTGCAAATTAATTTTATGTATGGGTTGGTCTATACACATCAAGAAGATTACACCAAAGCAATCGAATACGATACCAAAGCCTTAGAAGAAGGACTAAAGCGTGTCGCGCGCTGGGAAGAAAAGATAAATGGTACAACCGTTCCTAATGCAAAATTTGCGCTTTACACAGAGAAGCAGAAAGAGGGGCTACGATGCGCAAAGATATATGAAAATCGTGGGGACTGTGAGTCAGACACGTTGAAGAAGATATCTGATTATAGTGAAGCGTTGAAGCTAGACCCGACATTGACAAATCGGTTAAAGCCGCGCATTCTTATTCATTTAATAACATCTGGATCAGACTGTTACCATAAGCATGATTATGCCGGGGCACTCTTCTTTTACGAAAAAGCGCTGGAGGGGGAGCTGCAGAATCCAGATCTTTATCTGCTCATAGGACAGACTCATGAAGCAAACGGTGATTTTTCTAAAGCGATTGCAGCATACAGCCAAGCTGCAGAGAAAAGGCCAAACCATTCACGCACTTATTCCAATCGTGCGAGTGCTTACCAAAAAAACGGTAACTTGAATGAAGCGATTGCAGATGTAGAAATGGCGATGACGTTATTAAATAAGTCTGATTCAGAGAAAGTAAAGCCACTGCTTGCATCACTTTATTGTACACGTGGACGCGCTAATAAAGAGCAATCTGTGCCTGGCCTTGGTCATGTCGTTTCAGATTTCAAGCAGGCTATGTTGCTGGACCCAATCTTTGGTTCAGAGATAGCGTTAGAATGCTCGCGCGCTCAGATCGCATATGGGGAAGCATGTTATAACGAAGGAGATCATCGTACAGCGATCTTAAGCGCGATTGAAGCCTTAGATGCAGACCCAAGCGCTATCAAAGCTTATGATTTATTAAAAACAGTTCTTTGTACTGCTCAGCCGGGCGCTTTGGATGGGTTTCGCGCAGATGAGATGCTGTCCTTTATCAGGCGATTTCCAGAAGAAAGAAGAGTCCTGTTATTCAAACAATGCATTGAACAACCTGACACCGCTTTAGGTAAGCGTTTTCACGGAGACGAAATGAAAGCACTCAGAGAAAAGATATCCTCTGAGATACGAGAGACTGAACCTGAGTGGAAACCAACTTTTCGCTTTAGTCAGAACGCAGAAAGCAATGTTGGTCCACAGCAAGATGACGACTCTAAGTCACATTTTCCTACCCACGGGTTTTAACTATACATATATTCGTATTCGACACAGTTGAGAACGCGAAATAAATTTCTCACCAATGCCAATGATTCCCTCAATTATACCGAAAGTATAAAGCAAGAACAGCAGCGCTAGCAGCAGCACTGCCAGCAATGCCAGTTTTGCACCAAAAACCACACCGGGTTATTGACTCAGGTTCGTAACGATATGATGGCATTTTACGTCGAATAGCCAAGTTTTGCTCCAAATAGAGTTTTATTTGAAGCGCAGACACTGAAGGATCTATCACAACAAGCTCTTTCCCTTCAATTTTACATAACCTCGAGATAAATGCGAGCTCAGGTGGTAGCACTTCGCTTGTAGAATCAAAAAGTTTTGTAATTTCTGTAAGTAGATTTTTTTCAAAAGAATTTAGGGGAATTTTAACAGATGACGGTGACTTAAACCCAGATAAAATATTCTCAATGGAATGTTTATCAAAATGAGAGATAATGTCTTTTTCTGTTGCAAAATCATTTTTACTATACGAATTAAACAGCTTCTCCTTAAAACCACTAGAAAAGTTGAATGTAGATTTACAGGTAGCAGGACGCAATGGAAAAATCAAGCCAACATGCTCTCCTGCCTGATTAACAACATTATTGGTTGATAAATTGTTAGATGATTTTAATGCCTATGACCAGCACAGCGATTACGCAGAAGCATATCATGGCTTCTGCGGGAGATTAGAAACTAAGTCAGCATATACTCGGCGCATTTGAGAAAGCTCCTTTCATCTCCGAAGCCCGGTCTCACATGCCTTCTCCTTGGGGAGAAGGTCCGACCGGCGGATGAGGGGAGGGGGGAAGCAACACCACCACACCTATATAGCGGCCTAGGAGCGGCATCACGGCTCAGTGGATCGTTAAGCGTATCGTTACATGCCCTTGTGCTACTGTTTGGCCTTTTCACAGTCCTGTTTTCTTTCCGCAGATCCAGTAATAGTAATACATCAAGTGCAATATACACCAATACTGCAGCCACAGCGGCTGCAACCACGCCTACACCGACAGAAAATGCTGCGACGCCCAAACCAATACCAAATGTCGACGCCATCAATGCACAGAATCCTGCCGCAGTGGGTGCAAATGCAGGCGCAAATGCTGCTAAGAGGCCTAACGCGACACCTGTGGCAACAGCAGCCGTGAGCATCACCACTCGATCAGTGGTCACAGCATCTAACACTGCACGGACATACGTATTTGTCGCTACTGGTTTTTCGGTGCGTGGTGGTGACGGTGGTGTCGATGACGTTACTGGCACTGGTGATGTGCGTGGTATTGTTGTTGGTGGAACTGGTGGTTGTACTGGCGGTGGCGCTGATACTGGTGCTATTGTTGGCGCTGTTGGTGGTTGCGTGACCACAGGGATTGGCGACGACACTGGTGGCGCTGCTGCTGGTGTTGTCGTCACTATTAGCTTCACCTTCAGACGCTTACGTTCTTCTTCCGCTAATGCTTTCGCTGCTTGTTGTTCTTGCCTCTCTTTGATGACTGCCAACCAGCGTGGCTTCACAGAATCCAGTGTTTCTTTTGTTTTTGTTTCCTTGCGAGCCGCTGTTTCAAGAAGTCCAAGCATCTTCTTTCTCGCCGTTTGATACAAATCAAGATTCTGAGATTTTTTACGCTGCAAATCTTCTAGTTTGGCAAGTTTTTTTGTTAGTTCTTCAGGAATTAGTTCGCCTGCTTTTTTTAATATTAAGGATTTTAATATAACTCGTGCCTTATGTTCTTCGTGCTGAGCGATCATAAGTTCTGCCTTGATGCAGTCTATCTCAAAAGGCATTACGTTATACCAATCTTCTGCGTACCCCAGCTTCGCTTTAGCGTGTTTTGCGTCTGCCAATAAAAACGCTTTTTCCAATGCTTCGATGTCTTCATCTACACTGTCTTCTGCTACACCGCCATTTAACGTCTCAAAGGGCCTGTCACTCCCTGACTGTGTATGTGCACTTTGCTTTTTAGCATGCTCTCTAGTCAAAGAACCGATTCTGACGTATATCTCTTTTTGCTCTAATTGCTTTCTTTCTAATAAAGCTCCTAATTCATTCTGCTTCGCAGTCGCGTTTGCTATCGTTTTCTCTGCTTGCTCAATTTCTTCGTCTAACGCAATTCCTTCCGTTTCCTTACGTTCGGGTTCCTGCTTACTTCTTAAGACCCTACTCGCATCATCTGCTGCCACCGCTTTCCCTACACTAGCATCTTTATGCCCCCTCAACATGACAGCCTCCCCTCTTGTATTTTGCCTTCCCATATCCTAAATGGATGAGTAAGTTGGGCGGTATTTTATACAATTTAGCATAATTGGTAAAGCAAACATTGGCTCTACTGAACACTAAAAAACCGCCCCAGACAGCCACCTGTGTAGGAAATACACTAAATACCTGGCATATAGGAGAATCTCCTGGTATCATCCTGCCTAGCTTGAAATCAATGGAGAATGATACCATGCAAGATAATGAATTCTTATTTACGTCTGAGTCTGTTTCAGAAGGGCATCCTGATAAAGTTGCAGACCAAATTTCTGATGCTGTACTAGATGCTATCTTAACAGAAGACAAGCATGCACGCGTGGCATGTGAAGCACTCCTCACAACAGGTGTTGCCTTCATCGGTGGCGAAATTACCACACATGCTGATGTTGATATTACAAAAATTGCGAGAAAAGTGATCAGCGATATTGGTTACGATGAGAATCACGACCCAGGCGTCGGCTTTGACGCAGCTTCATGCGGCATTATATGCACAATTGGCAAGCAATCGGCAGATATCGCACAAGGCGTAGATAGATCCAAAGAAGAAGAACAAGGCGCAGGGGATCAAGGCCTGATGTTTGGTTACGCAACAAACGAAACAGATGTACTGATGCCAGCCCCCATTGCTTACGCACATCGACTCATGCAGCGTCAAGCCAAACTACGCAAAGAAAAAGTCTTACCTTGGTTACGTCCAGATGCCAAATCACAGATCACCTTTCGTTACGTAGACGGTAAGCCAGATAGTATTTCCAACGTCGTGCTTTCCACACAACACCATCCTGATATTAACCACACAGATATTGTGGAAGCCGTGATAGAAGAAATCATCAAACCCACACTACCTGAAGCCTGGCTCAAAAAAACGGTTTATCACGTCAACCCAACAGGCCGTTTTGTGATTGGTGGACCACAAGGTGATTGCGGTCTCACGGGACGCAAAATTATCGTTGATAGTTACGGCGGGATGGCGCGACATGGTGGCGGTTGTTTTTCTGGTAAGGATCCTTCTAAAGTGGATCGTTCAGCTGCTTATGCTGCGCGTTACGTTGCTAAAAATATTGTTGCAGCGGGATTGGCAGATCGTTGCGAAATTCAATTGTCTTACGCCATTGGTATTGCAGAACCAACAGCAATACGTGTTGAGACATTTGGCACAGGTCGTATTCCGCATCGCCGCATGATTGATTTAATCACGGCACATTTTGATCTGCGCCCTTATGGATTGATCAAAATGCTAGATTTATTAAATCCTATTTACAGACAAACTGCAGCTTATGGTCATTTCGGTAGAGGTGATTTAACACTCAGCTGGGAGAAAACAGACAAGGCAGATGTACTGAAAGAGGCCGCTAACCTATAAAGGAATCAATCTCATGTCGATAAGCGCATTACAAACAACACGTGATTATAAAGTTGCTGATATTGGTCTGGCTGACTGGGGCAGAAAAGAAATCACGATCGCAGAAACAGAAATGCCCGGACTCATGTCTTTACGCAGTATGTATAAAGAAAAACAACCGCTGAAAGGCGCGCGTATTGCAGGTTGTTTGCATATGACGATACAAACGGCTGTTTTAATTGAAACACTCACTGCACTCGGTGCAGAAGTGCGCTGGTCTTCTTGTAATATTTTTTCAACACAGGATCATGCAGCCGCTGCGATTGCCGCTGCGGGTATCCCTGTTTTTGCTTGGAAGGGTGAAACAGAAGAAGAGTATGCGTGGTGTATTCAGCAAACAATTGAAGGACCTGGTGGTTGGAAACCCAATTTAATCTTAGATGATGGCGGTGATCTCACGCTGACCGCACATCGCACCTACCCTGCGCTCCTTAAGAATATCAAAGGCATTTCAGAAGAAACAACCACGGGCGTGCATCGACTTTATGAAATGCATAAAAAAGGGGAGTTAAAAGTCCCTGCGATCAATGTAAATGATTCTGTGACCAAGTCTAAGTTTGATAACCTCTATGGCTGTCGAGAATCACTATTGGACGGCATTAAACGTGCAACCGATGTGATGATTGCGGGTAAAGTGGCCGTTGTCTGTGGTTACGGTGACGTTGGGAAAGGTTGCGCACAAGCGCTGCGTTCTTTTGGTGCCATTGTATTGATCACAGAGATTGACCCCATCTGCGCACTACAAGCGGCGATGGAAGGGTATCGCGTCGTCACAATGGAAACAGCAGCGAACCAAGGCAATATTTTCATCACAACCACAGGCAATGTGGATGTGATCAGACATGAACACATGCTTCAGATGAAAAATGAGGCTATAATATGCAATATTGGTCATTTTGACTCAGAAATAGACATCTCTTCTCTTCGACAATACCGCTGGGAGAACATCAAACCACAAGTGGATCATGTGATTTTACCCAATGGCCACCGTCTTATCGTACTCGCAGAGGGGCGTTTAGTGAATTTAGGTTGTGCCACTGGCCACCCTAGTTTCGTGATGTCTGCTTCTTTTACGAATCAGGTATTGGCACAGATTGAACTTTGGCAGCATAATAGTAACTACCCAGTTGGTGTATATGTGTTACCCAAAAAGCTAGATGAGATGGTTGCTCGTTTGCACTTATCACAGTTGGGCGTAGCGCTCACACAACTGACGCAGAAACAGAGCGATTATTTGAATATACCTGTTGATGGCCCTTACAAGCCTGATATGTATCGATACTAGGGGAGAAGTTATGTTGAAGAAAACCATTATCAGTGCTTGCTTCATGTTATTGAGTGCAGCTTGTTTAGCAGAGCACTGCCCGAGCGTACAAGAATTACAGAGCCCAACGTTCAAGGGCTGGCAGGCATACGATAGCGACGATGGTGCGCTCTTATCAGACGCGCATACAGCGCAATTTAAAGCCTCGGCAAAAGCATTTGCGTTGGCGGAGTGGGAAACCACAGGTCCTAAGAAAGGCAATATTCATTGTTATTATCGCGACGATAACGGCTCTAATTTAGAGGCTTATTTTGCAAAGCCACACTTTATGCCAGCTAACGCGCAAAAAATGTGGTATGAGGTCAGCGGCGCAATGCAGTGCGCAGTGGGCGCAGATAAATGTGAATTTAATGTGATTCATGGCACGCAGAAGTCGCAGTTTGCGAAGAGGTAGTAGAGAAAAAAGGAGACATTAATATGCCACTTTTCTTTTCAGATGAATTCCCCGCCCTACTCTGCAAAAGAATGGCTTTACTCCCCGCTAACAAAAACGCGCCTATTCCGTTCAAGGATCATCCTGACTTACCCGCTCTCATCGATATACTCAGTAGACGTACCACACATCACGCGCTGCTACAGACTGATTACACTGACAAAATGCAATCTTTATTCCTAGAAGCTTTTTCACAGTATTTATTACAAGACACTGTCCCCGTAGGGTTACGGGAATCCGCATTTATTTATCTTAAAACAGAATCCATTGATTTTGATACCGCGAACAGAGCAACCATTGAAGAAGCATTTAGATTGCTACACGAGAATCTACAACAATCAGAAAATAGTGTGATTTTTTTCTTACCTTCTCTTTCATCTATGATGAAAAATGCTTTTTTACAAGCGCAGTTGTATCGTTTAGTTTGCCACCCCCAATGCCGCTTGTTCACCTTCCACCAGGGGTCGATTGATTTACCCCATCTCAGTGACTTATTCTCCACAATACAACTTGCTGGCATAACAGAATCGGACACCAAACTATTATTAACGCGCTATCGCGCTGAATTAGAAGCCTATCACGGCGTTTTTATTCCCCTTGAGCTGCCAAACCAAGCTTATTCTCTCGCAAAACATTATTTAAGCCACACAAACGCACTAGAAAAAGCATTGTTATTATTAGATAGCAGCGCAGCGAGAACAACCGCTCAACCTGGAGAAGTACGGGATATTTCAAAGCCGATAGTCACTTATGCCACATTAATGGAAGTGCTATCGACATGGACGCATATACCCACCTCGCATTTACGACTGAATCAATTCGACACAACTGATTTTAACAAAACCTTGCAGCAAAACATCGCAGGGCAAGATGCTGCGCTACATGTGATTGGTCAAAGCTTGCAGCAAGCCTATACAAAATTAGAAGAAAACAAAGGTCCATTTTGCACATTATTATTTGCGGGGCCAATGCAATCGGGCAAATATACAACTGCTATCGCGCTAACAAAATACCTCTATCACAGACAAGATGTGTTATACACCATCTCATTGTTGCCTTCACAAACATCTTTGATGGATTTAAAGCTGCAGGTGAATGCAAATCAAGACCCTGTTTCGCTACAGACCTTATTACAAAAAACACCTTATGCTGTGATTGTGATTGAAAATGTTGAACAAGCCTCCGCTGCCTTGCTAACTGAGTTACAGCAAATGATCAGCACAGGATGTTTACATGACACCAATGGTCACCGATATGATTTTCACCAAGCGATTTTGATTTTGTGTACGCACTTTACCGAAACGCAGCTAACATCACTCGCGCCTGCTTTTTTGGAAGAGCAGCATCGCCCCATTGATTTGATGCAGTTGGTTCACCACAACCCCAGAGAATCAGCTTCTGCCGCAAACACAACAACGTATGCGCTGATGGATTCTTACAAAACAATCGTTGAAGAAAAGCTGTCGTCTTCACTTAGCCAATATTGCACACTTGTTCCTTTTTTACCGCTTAAAAAATCTGCTGTCGAAAAGATCATACGAAACTATTGCGTAACCGTTGCGACGCTATTACAAACACGAGACCAGATTGACTTGTGTTATACGCCTGAGATTATTCGCTTCCTATGCCAAGAGGCAATTAAAACAGAAGATAATGGACTAGAAATGATTGATATTAAAGCGGCGCAATATTATTTATACAATATCATAGCACGCACGGTATTAAGCCAACAAGAAAACAAGCATCGGCCATTGCAATTTACCTTAAAGTTGAATGAAACAGGCCACACACTGAGTTGCCACATTGATCATCCCGCGCCCCGTGAATTAGCCAGCGCGCAGGCTCCCTGATAGCTGAAAGCAAGGTGCCCGGCAAGACCACGTGGATGAAGGGATGGAAACATCCGTAAAAATATGATCAAATAGGCACTCATTTTAACTGGAGCATCAATCATGACAATAAGGAATACAGAAACTGCTTATGGTAGCGTTGCGAAATTCTTTCATTGGCTAATGTTTATATTACTCGCTGGTATGGTTACTTTTGGATACTTGCTCGCTGATGTGCCTAAGCCCTACCAGTCGGCAACATATAACATCCATAAACTCATTGGCCTCACACTCTTATCGCTTGCTTTACTGCGGTTGGCTTGGACGTTAATCAATACGAAGCCACGATCGATTGAAGGGACAAAACCATGGGAGCGATTAGCGGAGCGCACTGTGCATTGGGCGTTATATGCAACGATTCTGGCAATGCCCTTAGCGGGTTGGATTGGCGCAAGCGCGGCTGGATATGCACCCTTTATTGGCTCTTATTCGTTTGGATTACCGATTAAAGAGAATAAAGAACTCGCCGACTATGCGTTTACATTGCATGGTAAATTGGCGCTTTTACTCATTGGATTGGTCTCCATTCACGTCTTAGCCGCGCTGTACCATCATTTCATTAAAAAGGACAATGTATTGCGCCGCATGTGGTCGGTGTAACCGAGCCGCGACCGTGAGGGAGCGTCACTGTGCTATAACTTTTAGCTGAAATTTCTTACTTTATGATATTAGATTGCCTTCTAACGCTATAAATGTTGCATTGTTCCACACCATCGTTTATCAGATGCATGTGACGCTCCCTCACGGTCGCGGCTCGGTAAGGTGCCCGACAGGGCGGATGAGGGCGAGGCCGAGAACCGAGAACGTTACCAACTTACTACGGGCTTGCCACATAGGTGTATGCAAAATCGGTTTTAGTATCACCCTTACAAGGAGAAATTTTTGTAAAATGATTGCCTTGAATACCCGTCCCAGATAACTTAGCTTCGAGCTGCGGGCAGACCTGCGGTGGGGTTTCTGGGATGGTAACCGTATAACCAGTAGGCGACGTACCCCCAATGGTGATTGTTGAACCCCAAGGTGTTTTAAGACCGACGGTCGACCCACCTGGCAATAATGATGCAATTGTTCCCGCGTTGATACCAGAATAAGAGCCAGAGGGCTGCGCAAGACCATCCGCAGCGGCGGTGATTGCTTGTATTTGTTGGAGCACTGAGGCAGTCTGCTGGCCTGCGCTTGCTGATTGATAATAACGAACAGACATCACAATAATCATTGCTGCGATAGCTAACACAAGCATTGTTTCTAACAAGGTGACACCTTGCGTTTTTCTGATCACTCTCTTCATAAAAAAACTCCCTTTTCCTCTAAAGCTCAGCAATAACAGACCCAGACGGGAACACAAAATAATCGAAACCTACCTTCCATTATGGTATCTTCCATGACCATTAAGCAAGTACATTCATGAGGCCAACATGTTACAGACAGAGAGCAATCGAAATGCCATTGAGATCGAGACCAGCTTACCCGTCAAAAAAACGGTTATCTTATTACATGGGCTGGGCGCAGATGCGACTGACTTTGTGCCTATTGTCAATGCGCTCGCGCTCCCGGCAAGCGACGGCATACGTTTTGTATTCCCCTATGCGCCCATCCAACCTGTGACGATAAACAATGGTTATCACATGCCGGCTTGGTACGATATTTACGGCTCGGAACTCCTGGGACGCACTGATGAGGCGGGCATTGATCGATCCATTCAGATTGTAAACGGCTATATTCAAAAGGAAGTTGAGAGGGGTATGGCTTCACACAATATTGTGTTGGCAGGGTTTTCTCAAGGCGCTGTGATTTCACTCTGCGCTGGTTTAACACACAAAGAACCGCTTGGAGGGATTATTGCGTTATCTGGCTATTTACCCATGGCTGACAAGATGATCACGCGAATGAGCGAAGCCAATGCCCGCATTCCTATTTTTCTTGCACATGGTACAGTAGACACCGTCGTACCCTACGCTGCCGGTATTACAACACGCGACACATTAGAGAAACACGGCTGCAGCGTCAGCTGGCACACCTATAACGCAGCGCATACCGTGAGTCATGAAGAGGTAGAGGATATCAGCAAGTGGCTTGCTAAGCGCTTTAGTTAATCCAAGATAAAAGACACACCGCCGCTGAACAGATTCAGCGTCCCGGTGCTAGAATTACCGCGCGCCTGTTGCCATTGCACGTTGAGCGCCCACTCCGGCATAACGTAATACTGCGCGCCAGCGCCCACATACAGCCCTGTTGCGCTGTGCTGACTGCTAGATAACCCAATGGTGCTTGCGGCATCGCCATTCTGTATGCTCACATGTGAATTAACGCGTTCTATACCCGCTTTTGCAAACAGTTCAAAGCCCGTGTCTGCAACAGGTATAATACCCCGTGCCGCCAGGTCGTAAGAATAGTGGATATCTGTCCCAGCTGTATTGCCTGCTGTACCCTTAATGGTGGTATTGGCGTAACGGGTATAACCGATTTCACCCCCGAGAAAAGGCATCAATTTATACCCTAAGTTCGCATTGCCCCCTATACCAGAGGTATTGGCGGAGCCGGGATACGACTTATTATTCAAATTGGTAGACCCAAAGTTACCTTCCAGGTACCAGCCGCTAGGCACGGACATGATGGCATAAACAGGCATAGCCGCCGCGCAGGCTAGAAATGCAGCTAACGTGTTGAATAATAAATGTTTCCCTTTTAACATGAAAAATCCTCCAAAATTTGTACCATTAGAATATAAATTGCTCTCTAGCGCAACTGGCGCGTGAGCAGCTGCTATACTGGAAAAGTAAGACTGCTAACAAAGAGAAGTATCGCTAACTCTTTATAAAATAAACATATTAAATAACCACTGCGGTAAGCTTCCCTTAAGCTAAGCATGTTATGATGAAGGAAAGATGTAAATTATTACTAGATGATAATTCGGTGAAATAATTATGCAGAGAAATGACGAAGACGAAAACACTAGCGCAGGCGAAGAGAGAACCGAAGCTGAAGTTGTACTACAGCATGGCGACGCAAGCCCTGAGTCTTTAATAGGTATGGGAATCGTACCATTGGCTATTTCTTTGGACACGCCCCCCCCAGCGACAGAAGCGACAGCGACTCAGCTGCAAAAAGATATGGCTGCTCGAGAAGTTGTTTTCGAACGCGAAAAATTTCTACAAGAACTCTTTGATGGCTTCGAACTTGTTTATGCCACACCACCAGCTCCCATTATCACTGGGACCTGCAAATCCGTCAGCCAAGCGCTTAACGTGTTAACACACAAAGCTTTTATTCGCTACACGGATACGGACGGAGAACGCCTTTACTACCTCAATAAAAAAACGCAACAATATATCCGTTTAGAAGCAAAAACATCAGAAGAAACAGCTCTCTTAATAAGCAGTTTCGATGAGCGATTTAGAAGCGATGTAGTCGGATTTAGAGATAAAAAAAAGCTTTCGAGTACAGAGGTCACAGAGATTCAAACTCTCTTCGCTGAACGCAGAGTAACTTATGCAAAGAACATTAATTACACTTCCAACATGATGGATCATTATACACAAGGAGAGCTTGACTGCGGCCAATACCTGATATGTAACGATATATTTAGGGTTGCGCCACAAGGATATCAACGACCCTCGCCTGAAACACTCAAAACATTCTATCCTAGTGAGGAGCCAAATCCTACTCAATGCAGTGTTGTTATTCATACAGTAAGAACCCGCACGGCAAATTATTGGGTTGCTGCCGCTGGGCGCAACGTAACAGCCAAAGATCAAAAAGATAGAAAAGTCAGCTTGCTCAGCTCAGCAAACAGTGTATCTCTTATAGAGGCCAAAGATCCGACACACCCATCAACCATCACTGATAAAGCGTCTGCTGATAAAGCAACAGGAGAAGGTAGAAGAGCATTACTCCTTTCCAGCCCATTAGATCTTAAAACCGACCGCCGCGACAATCCCGCAGAAGCAAGAAAAGTATTCTTAGCGGGATTGAAATCCGAAACAATGGCTACCGCATTTGGTAAAGTTCTTAAAGATGATGGCACAATCAACACAAGATGGTTTGTGTTGTTTAAGATGGTTTTTAACGGTAATATGGCTGGCGCAAAAAAAGATTTCTTGGAAAAACTGCTGCTAGCTTACCCAGACAACAATACCGAGCTAGACTATAAGAGCTTATTTGACTTTGCTTTACAAAACGAGGCCTTGTTGATCGACGCTGGAAGAAGAGGCGCGCACCTAAGCATCAATCTTATTCAGCATCTAGCAACGGACATATTAGAAATGGATCCTAACTTAGACATTACGACACTTTATGATGCGCTAGAAAAAAACTTATCTAATGTAAGCAGTGCAGAATTTCAAACTGAAGCGGCGAAACAAGCATGCTTACACTGTTTATCTTTAGCAAGACAACTTGATAGCGCGCTAATGGCGATAGATCCCGATGAAAGTGGGCGCCATGATCTGATTGAAACACTTATACAACAAGTAGGCAGTATTGCTATGTACTCTCCTCAAACTTCAGAACCGGTAGCAGATCAAGTAAAAAACTTCGAGAATTATAGCAAAAACATTTATATAGAAAAATGTATAGAAAAACTTAACGCATCTCTTGCCAATCTTCCCGCAAATACAGATGACATAGATGCTGTATATGATGAATATTTAGAAATGTTCGCCCATATACCAGATGCTCACACAAAAGAAAGCTTAATCTCACTTGTTAGCAATACATTGCTCGCGCACAATTTATATGGATCTACACCTGATGACGCAGCAGACCACATTAATCAAATGAAACGCTTTTTAGAATATACCAAACTTGCATTAGAAATTGACTCGGGTCGCCGACCTGCCAGCCCTTCTGCGGAAGTTGCATTAGATAACCTTGTCAAAGAATTTGTTGCAGAAGGAGAAAAAATACTCTACCGTTCAAGATCAGGAGCACAAGTTGCTATTGATTTACTCAATGAAGGTCCCCTACCAGGCATGAAAAAAAATGGAAGTTATCTTCAGAAAGAAGGCGAAGAATTAACAGATGGTCGCGGTGTTTATGATTCATTAGCAGATGAATTACGCGCGGCTAATGATGCACAATTCGGCATTATTTCTCGCTACAAGTATAATCCAAATGAGGAACACAGAAACCCTCACGAATGGGTCAGGGATGCAACGCATGCTGTGCCACTGGATCAACGCATCCCAGAAGACTCTCCTGTCATTGAAGCGAATAATGCGCTATTACGCTGCTTATCCTGCTTGCAGCCTATAGACTATGCTATTCATATGCACTACAAAGATCTGGGGGAGACACAAAAAGACGGTGAAGGAATCCGCAGCGCATTAAAAGCCAAACTAGCAGAAACGATGAAAGAAATGCATCGCATTGCGGCTGACCCAACACTGAGTAAAGAAGCACAACTCGAGAAGATTAAAGAACGCGAAAAAGAATTCAATACTTTTTTACTCGTAGAAGGACTGCATAAAACCGGTTTAACCAACCATGCCAATAGCGATATTGACTGCACAACACAGGCTGCTGCTGAAGAATTACTTGCTTTCTACAAATATCTTAGCAGTGTGATGAAGCCAGCTCGTACCATCATTACTGAAACTTATCATGAAGATCACCATGTTTTTGTGCGAGAAGCCGCTTATCCCGTCGTTGAAAAAACAGAAAAGCAAATAGAACGCTGGGACAACGATCAAGCAATATTAGGAGCGATCGAAAACCCTAACGCAGAACAACAAGCGCGTCTTACTTTTGCCCCCTTGATATCGGCAGATGACAGATTACTCGGCCCACAATCACGCAAACACGAAATGTCATTTGTGAAAAATGCGTTTATCGTCGAAACAAGCTTTGTAGCAGGCGAAGCAGATCAAACCATTGATGATCTGCGCAAAATAGAAGGCGAAAAAACAGTGTCAGTCAGAAGCGGTTCTTCTGTCTATGTTGGAGATCCTTTACATGGCAAAGAAGACACATTCAAAGAAGATATCGTTGATTATGCTAAAGACAATTTAGACCAAATACTGCAAACAGCACAGAAATACGATCCCAGCGTTACAAAAATCCACAATGTCTGTTTAAACACAAAGTTAGCAACGCCTTTTAATCTACTTGCTAAATGGGTAGGAGGATTTTTTGTACCTAGCAAAGCTGAACAGATGAAACAAGAAAGACGGATTGTTCAGACTTTAGAGAAAATTGCTGAAGATGAACCAGACACGTATGTCACAAGTACAGTGGCAACGAGCGGCGCAGGCTTCCTCGCCAGTGGCACCTTAATCACTCGGAAACACGAACGCGTCATCAAAGCTACTACTCAGCTTGATAGAGAAAATGAAGAAAACGCAGATGGCTCGACAACGCTTTATTCCGTCTCTTGCGCTAGTGGCATAGATAGAACGGGTACAGAAAAATTACAAAAGGAATTAGACCTACTGACTCGCCATTACATGGAGAAGAAAGGTCTAGATCCATCCCAGGCTCGTCTTGCTGCTGAGCGCCATCTCGCAGGCGCACATCAAGCTGAAATTCCTAACCATGTTGTACATGGTTCATCAGGTATGAAGAAAGAATCCAAAGTAAAGAAGCTGTTCGGCAAGACAATTGATAACGCGTTCTATCGCAAAAGTGCGGACACAAATAAAAAAGTACATACGGGCAAAACAGATCTCTTTTTGAGTAAATCAAAAGGACTAACCAAAATAGCCCTTGGCATCTTGGCGCTGGTAGTCATGGGCACGGCTATTACTGTTGTTGCATGGCCCTTGGTTGGTATAGCCGGCGCAGTTGCAATCGGCGCTGTGTTAGGCGCTATGTTCGGTTCGGCAGTTCATCAAGCGCTAAAAGCGAGAGACTTAGGACGCGTCAGCAATAATCAAAAAGTAATCATCTATGCGGGACTGATCATTCCATTCGTCGCATTAGGTGCGTTTATTATGGCTGCGGCAGTGCCTGTAGCAGGCGTCACAATATTTGGGATAGCCATTAGCAAAACATACTTTATGTTATCAATTTCTTCTGTGGTGCTCAGTGCTGCCAACATAGCAGCACAAGTCGTCACATCGAGAATAGCTAAAAAACCAAGCAAGTTAAAAAAAGATCCACTACAATTCAAAGCCAGCACTGGAGCCGTGGACGAAATATTGCACAAGCATGACGAGGGACATGCACTTTCTAACAATATGAAAAAGACTGTCGCTGACATTGCGAGCACCGTACAAGCATTAGGTGTGATGGAGCTGAAGGACGTAAGACCAGCACCAAATGGACACTCAGCTGAGTGTGTGTTCTTAAATGACAAAAAAGAAGAGATTGTATTGGAGTATCATGACGACGGCTTCGTATTAGGAAACATCTCTGCAGACAATGATGACATGGTACGAAAGATGATGGGACTCATGCAGCTGAAATTGAGTGATAAAAAATCATATGATGACCAAGGCAAGCTCCATTTCACTGATGGCATGTTTGAAGTACATGCTGGTCGTCCCACATTTGCAGAGGCCGTGAAAGAGACCATGATCGCACAGTTGAGCGATAAACCGTTTAAGCTACAGGACAAAACTGAGGTTACATTCAGTAAGAACGCCATGAGCCGTCTATTTGACTCCAAACCCACGAATCCTGGGGTTGTGCCGTATAACCTTGCCTCAGCAAAAGTTGCGAAGCCCGTTAGTGGTGGTACAGCTGAGACGCCACAACCACCAGCAGCCACTCCCATGGTGCGATAACGATTATTTTGTTAGATAAAGAAATTCTCCTGGCGCCTTAAGCTTTTCTTAAGGTTCATGTTTTATACTTCCTTTCTATCAGCAGGACATGCGAAACGCCAGTTTTGAGGAAAATTTATGCATTCAAGATGGTCCCAGAAGGGAACAGCTCCTAAGAGTGGTTCCAGTTCGAGCAGTTCAGAAGACAAGGTAAGCCCCTTACGTAAAGCGATTGCCAAAATTGTTATCATCCTTGGGCTTGGGTTAGTGCTGGCATCGGCTGTTCTTTTTTCTGGCCTATTCGCTAAGGTCGCGTCAATAAAAGCATTTGGTTTAGTAGGCGCTGCTTCTGCTGTTTCTTTTGCTACACCACTTGCGGCCGTGGCGACACTGGGCACCCTCTTGCTGCTGACATTTATCTTTGCAGCCATTCTATGGGGGTTGAACGAAAAATTGATTCAACCTTATTTCTATCCTGAAGAAACAAATACAGCTTACAATAAAATCATAGCATATAGCACATCCTTCCTACGAAAATCCGTTGATACCCCTGAGCCCCCCTCTCCTCCTGCCCGCCCTGCATCCCTGCCTGTTAAACCGGCAGCTTTTTTAAAATCATGGCCATGGCAGCCCCCTGCTGGCACGTCACCGTTGGATAAAACAAATCGAAGCGGCGTTGCCGAGCCGCGACCGCGAGGGAGCGTCACTGTATTATAATTTTTAGCTGAAATTTCTTACTTTATGATATTAAGATGCTAAAAGTCGCATTTTGCAGTATGATGAGCGTACCATGGCACATATAGACAAAACACCTCGCAAGGCACCTTACCCCACCATTGGGTGGCGGGAATGGGTGAGTTTACCGGAACTCGGTATTTCCGAGATCAAAGCAAAAATTGATACGGGCGCACGCACTTCTGCGCTCCATGCTTTTGCGTTACAACCCTTCAGAGAGAATGGTCAGGACAAAATTCATTTTGAGATCCATCCATTCCAACACGATACGCAAACGATCACGCGCTGCACAGCAACTGTTGTTGATAAGCGTCTGGTGACTGACTCGGGCGGCCACCAAGAAGAAAGATTTGTGATTAACACCACTCTTGTTATTTTTGGACAAAACCATACAATCGAGATGACACTGACTGAGCGTGAAAATATGCTATTTAGGATGTTACTTGGCAGAAGCGCGCTACGACGTCGGTTTATTATTAATCCAGCCCGCTCATTTTTGACATCTAAGGGTATAAAAGAATGAAAATTGCGATTTTATCCAGAAGCCGCGACTTGTATTCTACCAAAAGACTCATCGAGTCGGCGCTCTCGCGTGATCATGAAACGGATGTGATTGACACCATGCGTTGTTATATGAATGTCACCTCAGCCCGCCCCATGATACATTATAAAGGCAAAGAGTTATCCGTTTACGATGCTGTGATTCCGCGTATTGGCGCATCTGTGACTTTCTACGGCGCTGCTGTTGTCAGACAATTGGAAATGATGGGTGTATTTTGTGTGAATGATTCTGTTGCTATCACGCGCGCACGCGATAAACTCCGTTGCCTACAGCTTCTTTCTAAAAAAGGCATTGGCATGCCTATTACAGGCTTTGCGCATTCCTTAGATGAGATTGAAGATCTGATAAAAATGGTTGGTGGACCACCGCTCATTATAAAATTTTTAGAAGGCACGCAAGGCATTGGGGTCATTTTAGTGGAGACGACTAAGGCGGCGAGAAGCTTGCTGGAAGCTTTTCTCGGACTCAAAGTGAATATCATGGTACAGGAATACATTCAAGAAGCGCATGGTGCAGATATTCGTTGTTTTGTAGTGGGTGGGAATGTAGTTGCCGCGATGAAGCGGCAAGCCAAATCGCCCGAAGAATTCCGATCAAACTTGCATCGTGGTGGCATTGCCACTCCTATTGAAATCACGCCAGAGGAACGGATAATGGCAGTGCGTGCTGCGCATATTATTGGGCTGAATGTTGCAGGTGTTGATATTATGCGATCAAACCGCGGCCCCTTGATTATGGAAGTCAATGCTTCTCCGGGATTAGAGGGCATTGAGAAAACAACGGGCATTGATGTTGCCACAGAAATTATTAAATACATCGAAAGCGGCGCAGATAGCAGCGAAAAAGACCGGGGCAAGAAAGGCTGAGTAAGTTTTGCAGTGTTGTTTGATCTCCGTCCCCTCATCCGCCCCGTTCTTTATTCACACCTATGAAATTTTCTGCTCCTTTTTCCGATGTCTTGATCGTCTTCATAGTCTTCATCGTCTTGATCAGCAGTACGTTTGCGACCTCGCTTCTCTTTCTCCTCTGTTGCCGCTACTCCACCAAATACTGTTGCTGTGGATGAAGCGCTTAAGGATAAGGGCGGGTGGTAATAGCGATAACAACCAGGGTCTTTCTGTGCCGACCTCCGGAAGTAATAATTACTTATCAACGGTCCAATTTCTTCACACAGCGTTGGCACCGCAAAAGCTGGCACATCCCCCCTGATGGACAACAAAGCCAATCCACTAAGAGAATTCGCATCCTTCTTTTTTCTGTTGAGCGCATAAATGGCTTGAGCAGTCTTTTTCCAGACTTTCGGATCTCCAGCGGAACTTAAACATCCAAATATTGATGGATGAGGTACTAGAATGCATCCCATAAACCTTTCCCTAAACAAGAGATACCTTGCCGACATCTCCTTGTAAAATTCAGGAGAACCTTGCAGGATGACACGACTCATGACAGAACGAGAGAAAAACTGCGTCATTCCCGTTATCAGAGAATTTGGCAATTCATTCATGAAGCATACGATATCCATCGGCTCAGTCAGAACTGCCGCAGCAACGTCCTCATGAGAGTAGAGATAACGAAAGATCCGTTCGCGATTGGCTGGACTTACTGCATTGAGAAAAAATGATAATCGCGTTTCACCATTCATGAATTTCGTAGAACTGGAACCTATAGGATATTGGAAACAGCAAATAAAGAGTTTTGGATCGGATAATACATGAGTCGTTATTGCTTCTATACAATTCGGAAACTCAATCACCATTTTATTAAAACAATTGAAAGAAGAATTCTCGTAATACATGACATGTCTATATAAAATCTCATGAGAAAAAGCAAATGCTATCATTTCTTTTTGATATTTTTTAAATCGTCTTAAAGTAGCAATGAATTCCTCACCACGAAACAAATCGTCAACCACCAGTTGGCCAGCTTTCCTCGCTGATGAAGCAGACGCCAATAAACGCGGTATCTCCTCTTCGAGAATCGCTGCATTTTCATCGCTTAATATACAACTGACGGCACTGAAACATCTCAAATTTTTAGTAAATTCCTTTCGGTTTCTATCATCAGAAGATAGAAAATCAAGAAATAGTTTTTCTGCATGAGGTTTTAAATCCTTTATCGAAATATAATCCGCAGGCATTAACGCTTGAACTGCCTTCATGAGAAATATCGTTTGAAAATAATAAGGATTGACAATTAATCTAAGGCAATATGATAAAAATTCATCTGGAAAATGAGGTTTCTTGTCGCTGAGGACTTTAATTTCTCTTTCATCATATTCGCCCGATGGCAAATCTGAATTTTCATCTAAGACTGCAAAGAACAAGACCTCTAATAATGCATTGTTATAGCGAATCAAATCTTTGATGACCTGGGGATCAGCAAGAAAAGCATCCCAGATATTTCTCACTGCTTCTACGCCCAACGCAGCGGATACCTTGTCCATATCATAACTACTTTTAACCAGTCTTTTAAACTCTTCAGGCTGAGAGAGGACACCTATTACTTCATCTTCTGTCATTTCCCCATTTTTGATGCTGTCTAGTAATGCATCAATTGATACCCTGTCAGTACCCACATTAGGATCCCTACCTGCCCCCATAACACACCTCGTTTCTCATAATTTAGGGCGTATAATAGGCAGAATCAATTGGATTGTCTATGAAAAATCAGTTATATTTATTCTCCCGCACTCCAAACCCATTAAACGTTCGGCTGCGAGGCAGATTTACTGCAAAAGCCCTTTGAAATCAAGGGCAAGCCGTCCGAGGTCTAGGCGGTTTAGAAACAATGAATACACCATCCACGCGCTCACCGCGGCCAAATCAGCGAACTGGGGTGGAACGTACTTGGGTTTTACGATAATACCCTCTTCCTGCAGATCCAATAAAATATGCAGGTCTTCTAATGTTGTTTTTCCTACAAATAGCAAAGGAATGCGCTCGACCAACCCGCGCTGCACAGCAAGACGAAGGAAATTATAAATCAGCACAAATCCCTTACTATAGGATAAGTCTTTTGTAAAAGGACCGCCCTCCGGCGTACTCCCCCTAAACACGCGTACCGTTGATTGATAACTCTCTTCCTCAGATAAACCCTGCCCTCTATAAAACGCATACACATCAAAAAAATTAGCACCCTCCTCCGCCATGTTCACCGCGCTGATGCGATTCGTTAGCTGTTTAACACGCCCCGGATAAGAAGAAAAAGTAAAAATCTCTGTGATGATAGCGAGCCCCTCTTGCGTAACAGTGGAAGAAGGTGGCCCTTTACTCAAAAAAGTACAAATAGGTTGCGCCATACCATTCAATGTTGTTGCTAAATGTACCCACCCCTCGTGAATTTCGAAAGTACGAATTTCTCGCAAACTAAAGGTTAAGTCCTTATGTATTTTAATACGATCCGCACCTGCTGCGGCATCAGCTAAAATACCATCTCCAATTTCTACACGAATTTTGTCTTCGCCGAAATAATCCGCTAAACGCTTGCTGAGTATATCAACCACTTCCGTACTCGCGTAGCGCGGAATATCCGCTTCTGTGATCACTTTATCTTCCATTTTTAATAAGGTTTCTGTGACTAACGTGGCAAGATCTTTTAATGTTGGCGCACCCACATGAAAAGCATCTTCAGAACTGCCGTAGAGCGCTTGTGAAATTTCAGTGAATTGCGGTGTACCACGTGCCTGCAGCAATTGAATGACCTGAATATACTCAGCGCACATGCGCTGCATAATGCTTCCCACGCCGCTATACTCACCCAGCTTGCGCCTGATACTACGATCAATATCATGAAACTCTTCAATTTGTTTATCGGGATCAAAGGAAAGTGGATTTTTTTCTAAGTAATATTCTTTGGTAATAATAGGTAACTCTTGGCATTTATGCTTGAAGAAATAATCGCGTACGCTAGCATCCCACTTTAACGCATCTAAAACGCGTATCGGTTTTTGAGCCAGCACAATGCGTTCAGAAAGCGCCTTGATGGCCGCTTCGTATTCCCCCAGAAAAGCTTTATCCATCGGCATGAGTGAGCTCCTACTTTTAAAAATATCCCCTCATCTGCCCTGTCGGGCATGTGGGGTAAAGCCGAGCCGCGACCGTAAGGGAGCGTCACTGTTCGAGAATGGTGACGCTCCCTTACGGTCGCGGCTCGGTTTTCCCAGGCAACACCTCAGAGGTGAATAATTACAAGTCCCCATACTGATACTGTAAAACAGTCAGCGCCACGATACCAGCTGTCTCTGTGCGTAAAATACGAGGCCCTAACTGGACGGCAATATATTTTTCTTTTACAGCTAAATTAATCTCTGCTTGGCTTAAGCCCCCTTCAGGCCCAATAATCAAGCTGATGGATCTTGTTTCACCCAAAGCGCATGCTGATAACTTAACAGAAGCACTTGGCGATAATAAAATACCACAATCTACTTTTTCACTTGTGACATAATCAGCCAGCGTCATCGCAGAGACAATCTGCGGCAAGGTATTACGTCCAGATTGCTCGCATGCGCCAATCACAATCGCTTGCCAGTGCGCTAAGCGTTTCGCTTCTCTGTCTTTATCCAATTTCACTGTGCAACGTTCAGTAAAAAGTGGCACAATTTTATTAACACCCAGTTCAACCGCTTTCTGTATAATGAAATCCATCTTATCGCCACGCGCAATCCCCTGCGCAAGCGTTAACGTTAAACAGGGTTTAACGTCTTCTTTCATACAATGCTGCACTTCAACTTGCACCTGCTTTTTCATTATTTGCTTAATACAAGCCTCGCAAACAAGACCCTCGCCATTAAACAGCGTGATGGTATCGCCAGGTTTGATACGTAATACATGAATCAAATGATGACTTGCTCTTGCGTCCAATAAAACATGTTCGCCAGATCTTGTATCGATGGGTTGATAGACGCGCGTCTTAGATGACATAAGCCGCCACCGGCACACCACCGATTAAATGCTCTTGAATGATCCGCTCCAGCACCGGCGGTGTGCATGAGTGATACCAAACGCCCTCAGGATAAACCACCGCGATAGGCCCCTGTTGACATATTCTTAAACAGTTTGCCTTTGTACGAAAAATACCACCTTGTCCACTCAAACCCAATTCATCTAAGCGGTGTTTAAGATATTCCCACGCTGCCAGACCTCTTTCTCGGTCACAGCACTTCGGCTTTGTTTGATCACAACAGAGAAAAATATGCCTCACAATCTCTCGCAGGCAAAGCGTATCGCAACGTTCCTGTAAAGAATCTCCCATCTTGTTCGCCTCACACGATTTGATTATACTCCCCCACAACTGCGGGGAGTATCTATGGGCAAGCTTTACATTCAAACGCACGGCTGTCAAATGAACGTTTACGATTCAAACAAAATGGCCGATGTGCTAATGGCTTCTCATTCCCTCACGAAAACAGACAATCCAGAAGAGGCTGATGTTTTATTGCTCAATACTTGTTCGGTGCGTGATAAAGCCGAAAAGAAAATGTTTTCCACCCTGGGCCGTCTGCGCGACCTCAAAAAGAAAAGACCACATGTTATCATTGGCGTAGGCGGATGCGTTGCCAGTCAAGAAGGTGACGCGATCCTCAAAAGAGCGCCTTATGTGGATCTGATTTTTGGCCCCCAAACCATCCATCGCTTAAGCGATATGTTAGAAGAGCGAAAACAAAAACAGAAACCTGTGGTCGATATCAGCTTTCCTGAAATTGAGAAATTCGATCGTTTACCGGAACCGCGTGCAGAGGGTCCTTCCGCACTTGTTTCTATCATGGAAGGGTGTAGCAAATTTTGTTCTTTCTGCATCGTGCCTTATACACGAGGAGAAGAAATCAGCCGACCACTAGACAGCGTATTAGCTGAAATTTCACAATTGGCAGCACAGGGCGTCAAAGAAATCACACTGCTCGGACAAAATGTGAATGACTATCGGGGAGTGACGCATGAAGGAGGCATTGCAGATTTAGCAGCGCTCATTGAGTATGTCGCTGTGATAGAAGGTATTTTGCGCATACGATACATGACATCTCACCCACTTGCTTTTTCTCAAAGCTTGATCGGGGCTTATGACAATATTCCTCAGTTAGCAAACCATTTACACTTACCGGTACAAAGCGGATCGGATCGTATTTTAGCTGCGATGAAACGTGGTTATACAATCATGGAATATAAATCAAAGTTGAGGAAATTGCGTAAAATCAGACCTGATATCAGTATCTCCTCAGATTTTATCGTTGGCTTCCCAGGTGAAACAGCTGAAGATTTTGCTGCAACACTGTCGCTTATTGATGAAGTGGGCTTTGATACCTCTTATAGTTTTATTTACAGTCCCAGACCAGGCACGCCAGCCGCCCAGCTGCCGGATGATGTCCCGATGGAAGTGAAAAAAGAACGATTGGCTGTGTTACAGGCACGTATTTTAGCAGAGGCCAATCGCATCAGTCAGCGCATGGTGGGCACTACGCAACAGGTGTTGGTGACCGGGATTGCCGTGAAAAACAGCGCTCAGTTATCTGGCCGCACGGAGAACAATAGAGTTGTTAATTTTATTGGAAATCAACGGCTTATAGGTGAGATGGTGGCGGTGAACATTGAAGAAGCACTGACGAACTCGCTGCGCGGCACGGTTGTTTAATGCTCCCTCATCCGCGTGGTCGTATCTTCTCCCAAAGGAGAATGCATGCGAGACAAAGCCTCAGAGATAAATTGTTGCCTCTTTTGTGTAACGACGCATGCCTTCTCCCCCCGGGGGCTTTGTTGAATAAATCGGAGATGGCGTAACCGAGCCGCGACCGTGAGGGAGCGTCACATGAATCTGATAAAAGCTGGTGTAAAACAATGCAACATTTCTACCGTTAAATGGCA
>Ga0310813_10000377_pt1 | contig 28850 bp, 18 predicted proteins | sample YN3metagenome_FD_203086 | JGI IMG/M metagenome (GOLD analysis project Ga0310813, IMG submission 203086) | Soil microbial communities from experimental microcosm in Duke University, North Carolina, United States - YN3 | ecosystem: Engineered > Artificial ecosystem > Soil microcosm > Unclassified...
CTGTGCCGGCAAGTAATCGGAACAGCGTCGTCTTTCCTGATCCGTTGCGGCCGATGATTGCCCAGCGCTCACCCTTCGCAATGGTGAACGTGACATCGCTGAAAAGAGTCGTCGCGCCGAACCGAACACTCAGATTCGATGCGGAGATGAGAGTCACGGCTTTATGGCGTCAGCGAGTTAATGAAGAGACAGCTCCCACGTCTGCGCATGGAGCCGCTGCTTGCCGAAGCTATCGTGCGGTTCTTCATGAACAAGCTTAAACCCGGCAGCTTCGTAAATCCGTCTCGCTGAATGAAGAACGGAATTCGTCCATAAGACGAGCTTGCGGTACCCTTTGGCTTTCGCAAACTCGATGCATTCATTCACGAGCTGCGTGCCGACGCCGAGGCCTCGCGCTGATGGCTCGACATAGAGAAGCCGCAGCTGTGCGACGGTGCGGGATTTTCGCACGCAGAATATGGAGCCGACAATTTGTCCGTCACGTTCGGCAATCCATGAGCGTTCACACTTTGCGTCGAATTTCTGAATGAAACGCGCGAGGATTTCAGAGATGACGGCTTCGTACTGCTCGTTCCAGCCATATTCCTGATGATAGAGAACTGCTTGTCGGTGGATGATCCACCCGATGTCGCCGGGGCGGCGGTCGCGAAACGTGACGGCGTTAACTCGAGGTTCGATCACTCTGCAAATTTAGTCCGGCTACATTACAAGCGATGCGAATTGGGTTACTAACGGGTGGTGGAGATGCGCCAGGGTTAAATGCCGTTATCCGTGCGGCGGTTCTTGCCGCAATAAATCGCGGATGGGACGTCCTTGGCATTCGTCACGGATTCAACGGATTGCTCGATGGAGAAGTCGAGCCGCTGACGCGTGAGTCCGTTCGCGGAATCGGCCACATGGGCGGGACGATCCTTCGTACGACGAATCGCGGCGATCCATTTCGTCTGCGCACCACTCTGCCGGATGGCAGTGTCACAGAAGAAGACAAGTCGGATTTGTTGCTGAGCAATGCCGAGAAATACGGAGTCGACGCGATCATCGCGATCGGCGGCGACGGCACGCTCACAATTGCAAAACAGCTAGGCGACAAGGGAATGAAAATTGTCGCAGTGCCAAAGACGATCGACAATGACGTTTGCTGCACAATCACGACATTCGGATTCGATACTGCCGTGAACACGGCGATCGAAGCCATCGACAAGCTGCATACGACTGCTGAAAGTCACGACCGCGTGCTCGTGATCGAAGTGATGGGACGTGATGCGGGATTCATTGCCCTTCATTCTGGTGTTGCTGCATCTGCCGACGTTGTTCTCATTCCCGAGATTCCGTATGACATCGAGAAGGTCTGCGAGAAAATTCAGGATCGCGATCGATCGGGAAGATTCTTTTCGATTGTTGTAGTTGCCGAGGGAGCGATTGCTCGTGGTGAAATGCGAGAAACTGATCGAGGAAAGTACCATATCTCTGCTGCCGAGTTTCTGGCGACGGAGATTCACGAGCGAACGGGCAAGGAATGCCGGTCGCTGGTCCTCGGACATCTTCAGCGTGGTGGAACGCCGACCGGTTATGATCGGCTACTTGCTACGAGGTTCGGTGCAGCTGCTGTGCGCGCAGTTGAGAATGAAAAATGGGGAGAGATGGTCGCGCTTCAGTCGCCGCACATTGTGACTGTGCCCATTACAGAAGTGCTTCGTGAGCTCAAGCGAGTCGACCCGAAGCACGACATTGTCCAAACGGCCCGGGAAATGGGCATCAGCATGGGCGATTAGTCGTCGATTAGCCTTTACCGACGCGATCGCCGGATTCACGATCGAAGAAATGAGATTTCGCCAGATCGAATGCGAGTGTGATTGGCTCGCCAAGACGGGGTAATGGCTGTGGGGCGATTCGCGCAGTGATCGTGTACTGACCGACACTCGCGTAGATAAAAACCTCGTTGCCGAGTGCTTCGACTAACTCGAGGCGAGCGGGAGCGGTAGTAGGTGGATGGACAATCGTTGATTCACCAGCAAAAATCGTCGGGCCAGATTCCATCGCGACAGATACGTCTTCCGGGCGAATCCCAAGCGTGATGGCGCGATTCTCTAAACCCGCGGTGCGTTCGGCCGGGGATGGTGGAACGTCGAGAGTAAATGCATTACCATCGGCCACAAACTTCGGCGGACTGCCCGCTGTGATCGTTCCGTCGATGAAATTCATCGCTGGACTGCCAATGAATCCCGCGACAAATCGATTTCGCGGGTGATCGTAGAGATTCATCGGCGTATCGATCTGCATGACGTGGCCCTTGCTCATCACGACGATTCTGTCGCCCAACGTCATTGCCTCGACTTGATCGTGCGTGACGTAAATCATTGTCGCGGTGAGCTCCTGATGCAGTCGCGCAATCTCACGTCGCATCTGAACGCGAAGCTGAGCATCGAGATTCGACAGCGGCTCATCGAACAGGAATACCTGAGGTTGTCTTACTATCGCACGACCAAGCGCGACGCGTTGCCGCTGACCGCCGGATAATTGGCGCGGAGTACGGTCGAGAAATTCCTCGATGCCAAGAATCTTTGCGGCCTGATTGACTCGTGTGTCGATCTCCTGCTTCGGTGTGCCGCGAAGCTTGAGAGCAAATGCGAGATTGTCGCGCACTGTCATGTGCGGATAAAGCGCATAACTCTGGAAAACCATCGCGATGTCCCGGTTCTTCGGGGGAACATCGTTCACCAGGCGGTCACCGATGTAAAGCTTTCCATCAGTGATCGACTCGAGCCCCGCGATCATGCGCAGCGTCGTGCTCTTGCCGCACCCGGAGGGTCCGACGAGCACAACGAATTCTCCGTCGGCGACATCGAGGTCCACTCCGTGCACCGCGACGACGGAGTTCTGATACATTTTGCGAATGCCTTCAAGTTTTACGCGTGCCATCTCGCCTCGACAGCATAATGAGTGAGTCGTTCAGTTTTCCGGATTCGTTTCTGTGGGGCGCTGCAACTTCGGCCTATCAAATAGAGGGATCGACGCTGGCTGACGGAGCAGGCTCGAACATATGGCGTCGCTTTTCGCACACGCCGGGTTTGACCGAAGACGGGGATACGGGCGACATCGCGTGCGATCATTACCGCCGATACAGATCTGATGTCGACGTGATGGCTGAACTCGGGTTGAATGCCTACAGATTCAGCATAGCGTGGGCGCGCGTACTTCCCGATGGAATGGGGCAAGTCAATCAAAAGGGAATCGATTTCTATTCCCGCCTTGTCGACGCACTGCTCGAGAAAGGGATCACGCCAAACGCGACCCTTTATCACTGGGATCTTCCGTCGGCTCTCGACGATCGCGGCGGATGGCTCAATCGTGATATTGCAAACTGGTTCGCCGAATACGCCGAAGTTATGTTCGAGGCGCTTGGGGATCGGGTGAAGATGTGGGCGACGATCAACGAGCCTTGGGTAATCACCGACGGGGGCTATCTCTACGGAAAACTCGCTCCCGGGCATCGAAACCTCTTCGAGGCGCCGATTGCTTCGCACAATATCCTGCGATCGCACGGGCAAGCCGTCGAAGTGTTTCGTTCTTCTGATGCGAGCGATGGACGAATCGGGTTGGTTGTAAATCTCGAGCCGAAGTATCCAGCTTCCGATTCTTCCGATGATGTTGCGGCAACCGCGCGAGCCGATGCTTACATGAACCGCCAATATCTCGATCCGGTATTTCGCCGACGATATCCCGAGGAGATGAAGGACATCTTCGGGGAAGCGTGGATCGAGTGGTCGGTCGATGACATGAACGCGATTGCGCAGCCGATCGATTTTCTTGGCGTGAACTACTACACGCGTGGTGTCATGAGCCACGACGCCGAGCGATTGCCTGAGCGAACTGTGAGAGTTCTGCAGGAGGCGAGTGCATATACGCACATCGGATGGGAGGTTTATCCTGCGGCGCTCACCAGAATCCTGTTGTGGATCAAAGAGAGGTACGGTGAGATCCCGCTCTATATCACGGAGAATGGAGCGGCCTTTCCAGATCCGCCTTCTCCGGTCGACGGGAAGGTCGAGGACCCTCAGCGAGTCGAATATCTTCGGGGACATATCAGCGCTGTTCGTGATGCGATGCGAAGCGGCGCTGACGTACGAGGGTATTTCGCCTGGTCGCTGCTCGACAACTTCGAGTGGAGTCATGGATACTCGAAGCGATTTGGAATCGTTCATGTCGATTACGCGACGCAAGCACGAACGATCAAGTCGAGCGGCAGGTATTACTCCGATGTTGTTCGCAGTAACGGAGCGAAGCTCGAAGACTGACCGATTGCTTGTCATCGCTCAGTACCTGAACACAACCGAAGCGGGAAGCGAACGGACCGACACTGACATCGATGTCGCGCGATTTGGCCGACCATTCACCATGACCGAGCGAGCCGGACGATCGATGGGTGAGTAGACGACCACCCCACCCGGTGGAATGCGCGGTCCATTGATGCGCGTAACTACTGAATCGCCAACAGCGCGCATCGAGTAGCTCAAGCGTCCGTAATGCGTGGACAAGTTTTGAATGTGAACACCGGATTCACGGACCCAGCTCTCCGGAATGCCTGCGCCGATCACGAGTGACGAATCACCCTCACGCTCGTACGCAAACATGTCGAGTATCGAGCGGATGAAATCAGATCCGACCCATGTATGCGGCATGTCGCCGATGAACTTTGGAGTTTTCGGGTCGCGATAAACGACTTCGGCCCATTGTCTCCATGCAGCAGGTCGCTGCCCCTGAAAAAAGAAATTCACCGCGTCTTGTGCGCGATTCTTCTGGCCGAGTCGAATGAATGTGCCAACCACTCTCCATTCATACGGCGTGTATGCGTCCCAATCGGCTTTTCCGTCACGTCGTGCGACGAAGTTCTCGTAATACTTGTCGAATGTTCTGTTGAGTGCAGGTTGCGGAAGTCTGTTCAGCTCGCCGGCCGGCTCGAGGGCAATCGTTGTTGACGTCGCGTCGAAGTCGCCGAGCTCAGCGGCGCCTGGGATGTAGTCAATGTGATGCTGAGCCATCGACAGCTGAATCGATGCATAAAAATCTTTTCGAAATTCGTCGCGCACGGTCGCGTAGCGTGATGCCTCCTGTTTTCCGAGAGTGCGTGCGATCTCAGCTGCATCTTTGAATCCGCGGAGCGCGAAGAAATCATCCCAGTACGAATGCATCGGCTTTGCGGAGTAGCCTTCGTGGCTGATCGACTGCGGTAGTAAGCCGTAGAAGACGCGTTTGTCGGGCTGCTCGTACTCCGGCGTCTTGCGTGATCTCCGGAGCGAATCCATGAACGTCCAGGCCTTTTCCACGTTCGGCCACGTCCGCTCGAGCAGTGCCCTATCACCGGCGTGCCTGTAGTACTCGGCGATCAGGTAAATGAATTCGCCGTGGCTGTCGTTTTCAGGGACCGGGTCAGCGCCGCGAGAATCGACGCAGCACGGAATTTTTCCATTGTCGAATTGGTACTTCGAATACCAGTCGATGAAATCGCGGACTTCTGTGTAATGACCGAGCCGTAGCAATGCTGTCGATGTAAGGGCACCATCGCGGATCCACGATCGCTCGTATGAACGGGATCCGGGTTGAAGGCCTGGGCCGTCACGATTGATGAGAATGTATGCGAGGTTTGCGCGGATCGATTCACTTATGCGCGATGCAGAAGGAGGAAGATCGATCTGAACCAGATTGAGTTTCGTCTTCCACGCCGCAGTCGCTTGTGCCAAGTGATCGCCGATAAATGGTCTGACCGGTCTGGAGCTATGTAACGGTATTGCGATCTCGATGGCGGAGTCACGGTGCGGCGCGAGAATCAGATCGTAGGACAGGACGCCTGATGCGTAGCCGAGCCCGTCGTGGATATCTGTTGCCGAGGGCGTTTGGCCTCGACGAAGCAGATCGACAAGGTTGCCCTCGTCGAATGTCATCGCGCCGACTTTCGAGGCTGGCTGCGACGAGAGTACTGCAACGCGGTTATTCAGTGTGGCTGCGCTCCCATTCAAGTGGATCGACTCGATCCGTGCGGCCCCGCCCGGTGCATTGAGAAACTGCCACGGCGGATTAACCTGGAACGGACGGAGCGCGAGATACAGCGTCGCTTTCTGTCGAACATTGGACGTGTTGCGGACGTCGTATCGTGCGTACACGAGTGACGATTCGGCGACGCCTGCGGCGAACGTTGTGATGTCCATTGAGATACCGGGTTTTTTCCACCTGATCATCTTGATCGGGAGGTACCCGTCGACGGACTCTACGCTCCGATCCACGTCGTTCCACGTGACCAGCTTGCCATCGGCGAAAAGAAAAGGCTCGACGGAAAACTGTCCTTTTCCAGTTTCAATCATTCCTTGTTCGTCGACGAGACCCTCGCGCGTATCACCATCGACGCCGAGCACTGTCCAGTACGATTCTGTGTTGTTGAGGTATTTGGGATAGCTGCCCGGCGCTGCGTCCTTTGCGATCGACATGAAGAAATCATTCGCTGACGCGGACCATGACAACGGTTGAACCTTTACGTCGCGAATGCGCGCATCGTCGCCGATAATGCGGACGTAACGCTCATCGCTCTCGGGAAGGAAAACGTAGCTGCGCGATGTACCGGCCTTTTGTGCAGTGTAAAGCGTGTCCCACGTTGCGTTGTCCCGCGAGCCAATCACCGCGAAGCTGCCGGGGCGATGCTGTGGATCCCAATCGATAACCAATCCACCAAATTCCCGGCGCTTTAGAAAGTCGATGTCGTACGATCGAGATGTTGAAGAGATTTTTGGGGTGAGTGTATAGGGTGCGTCGGGATCGAGAGGCGTGAGCTGCAGGTCGTCGATCCAGACAGTGCCCTTTCCGCCAGAGCCGGCGGTAATTGCGAACTCGATCGCAGCAACTTTTTTCATTTCACCGCCACCGAGTGGACCCCACGCGAAGCTGATGTGTCGCTTCTTGCGCGTGACGATTTTCCATTCGCGGGGGAAAACGAAGTCCCGCTGATTCGACCACCAAACGTTGTCGCCGCTCGGATCGATCAGCTTGAACTCGAAATTGTTGACGGGTGCGTTACCGCGTATCGCGAGTGAGAATTCATAGTTCTGCGGGAGCGCGAGATTGAATTCCTTGTGCACAACGGCGTAACCGCCGTGTCCATGGAAATCGAAATCCAGACGCATGGATTGCCCGTGCATTCCGGCATCCTGCGAGATCTTTAGGTCGACACCGTCCGATGGGACTGCTTTCCATCCAGCGACCGAGTCGAAATTGTCGACGATTGCAAGCGGAGCGCTCGAGCTGTGGGCCAGAGACAAGGCGCTGAGCGCGATTGCAATGAAGCGGATCACCCCTTCACACTCCCCGCCATCACGCCCTGGATGTAGTAGCGCTGGAGGAACAGGAATACGAGCATGACTGGAATGACCGTCAATACTGAGCCTGCCATCATCAGCTCGGTATCCTGTACGTGCTCACCGGAAAGATTTGCGAGAGCTACAGGAAGTGTGTAGTGCGACGCATCGCTCAGGACGATCAACGGCCACATGAAATCGTTCCATGTAGCGAGGAACGTCCAGATCGAAAGAGTCGCAAGAATCGGCATGATGCCTGGAACCACTATCGACCAGAAGATTCGGAGCTCGGACGCGCCATCAACGCGTGCAGCGTCGAGCATCTCGTCGGGAATCGACAATGCGTATTGTCGAACGAGGAAGATTCCAAAAATGCTCGACAGCCCGGGGATGATCACGCCCCAGTAGGTGTTGATGAGGCCCATGTTCTTGAGGAGCAAGAACAGGGGAAGCATTGCAACCTGAACAGGGAGCACGAGACCCATTGACAGGAAGCGGAAAACCCGATCACGTCCGCGGAATCGAAGCTTCGCGAACGCATAGCCGGCCAACGAGTTGATGAATAGCGAAACGAACGTGACGACGAACGAAACGAAAATGCTGTTGAGAAGATTTCGACCGAGATCGAGTCGCGTGAATAGATCGCGGTAGTGCTCGAGAGTTGGTGCAGAGGGGAAGAAACGCGGCGGGAACGTGCTTGCTTCACCTGTTGGCATAAGTGACGCCGAGAGCATCCATAACATTGGGAGCAACGCGAGGATAGCTCCGATGATCAGCAGCGCATACAATAGAATGCGCGTCAGCTGCTGCCTTCGACGCGCCGATTCCATTACGGCTTCACGCGTGCTCACGCTCGCTCCTTCTGCAAGCGGAACTGAAGAAGCGTCGCGATGAGAATTACTATGAACAACACGAATGCGACCGCTGCTGCATATCCCATTCGCCACCAGCGGAAGCCTTCCTCATACATTAGAAGTACGACGCTCGTCGTACTTCTAAGCGGCCCACCCTGAGTCATCACATACGGCTCGGCGAAAAGCTGGAAGTAGCCGATCATCGTGATGACCGAGATGAAGACGAGCGTTGGCGCGAGCATCGGAAGCGCGATGCTGAAGAACCGGCGAAACGGTCCCGCGCCATCGATTTCGGCTGCATCGTAAAGCTCTTCGGGAATTGCCTGCAGGCCGGCGATGAAGATCAGCATGTTGTAGCCGAAGCTTTTCCATACAGCCATCAGAATGATTGCAGGCATTGCCCAGTGTGGATCGCCGAGCCAATCGATCGGAGCGATGCCAAGTTTGCCGAGGCCGTAGTTGAACAAACCGTAGCGTGTGTGGTACAGGTAGCGCCACACGATTGCTACCGCGACGAGTGTCGTGACGAATGGCGTGAAATAAATCGTTCGGAAAAATCCCTTGAACCGAACGAGCTTCGAGTTGAGCAGAAGTGCAGCGCCGAGCGAGACAGCAATGGTGAGCGGGCCGCCGACGAATGCGAAGTAGAATGTGTTCTTGAGAGCATTCCAGAAATCCGGAGTGCTCAAGAGCTTCTGATAATTGCGTAATCCGACAAAACGCGTGTTCGACGGATTGGCGATTCCGTAGATATCGAAATCGGTGACGCTGAGGATGAGCGACGCAACAACCGGGACGAAAAAGAACACTGTGATGAGCAGCAACGCAGGCGCCAGGAAAAACCACGCAGCCGTGTTTGCTTCTGCCGGCATTCGCACTGCTTTCGTTTTCATCGTGCAGCCAGCTTTTTCTGGGACATCATGTAACGCCGCTTCTCGAGCAACGCATTCACATCCCGATCGAGCTCGGCGAGAGTCTGATCGATGGTCTTCTTTCCGCGGACAGCCTGCTCGCCGTGCTCGTACACTTTGGTCGCGATCTCTTCCCACTCGGGAACCTGCGGCGTGGGAACAACGCGATCGAGCTGATCGCGGAATGCACGTGCGTGGACGTTATTGGCGAGTGAAGAGTCTTGCCACGCACTGCGCCGCGCCGGTAGATCACCGGTGAGTCCATAAAACTTGATCTGCACGTCAGGGCGAGAGAGGTACTCCATGAGGAGCCAGGCTTCGTGCTTGTGAGGTGAAGCCTTGAAGAGAGAAAGACTCGCACCGCCGGCGAGTGAAGCTCCCGGCCCGTCAACTCCGGGCAACGGCGCAGTAGCCCATTTGTCCTGCATTGCCTTAGGCAATCGATTCGTGAATTCTCCGATCTGCCACGGACCGCTGATGTACATCGCAATGTTTCCGCGCTCGAACTCCTGATAGAGATTCGAGATCTCGGAGCCACTCAGTGCAGGCGCGAGCTTGTCGTTGAAGAGGCTGACGTAAAAATCGAATGCCTTCTTGAACGGAGCTTCACTGAAAGCCCCGTATTGCCCGTCGTCTTTAAGAAGTGGGGATCCTGCCTGAAGCCCGAAGATCACCGGCGGCGGCCACTCGGTAATTGGAATGAGTAGCGGGTACTGTCTCGCGCCCATGCGCGATTTGATCTTCTGCATCGACGCACGCCAATCGGCCCACGTCGTCGGCATCTGGTTGTATCCCGCCGCGGCAAGAATGTCCTTTCTATAGAAGATGACTCTCGTGTCTACATACCACGGAATGCCGAAGGTCTTTCCGTCGACGACATTCGTATTCCAGATGCCGTCGAAGTAATCGTTGCGCGGCGCATCCTTGGAGGATGCGACTAATGCATCGAGCGGCTCGAGTGCATCGATTGCCGTAAACTCAGGCACCCATGTGTTGCCGAGCATTGCGATGTCAGGCGTTGCATCGCCGACGTACGCAGTGAGCAGTTTCTCATGCGCTGCTGACCAGGGGATTTGCTGAACCTGAACGTGGATTCCAGGATGCAGTTTCTCGAAATCGCGAATGAGGTCAGAAACAACTTCGCCTTCGCGTCCCATTGCCCACAGTCTGAGTGTCGGCTCGCGTGATGCGGGCGAGCACGAAGTGAGTGCGAGCGCTGCGGCGACGACAAGAGAGCGCACGGTCTAGTGCTCGAGCCACCCGCCGGTGAATCCGGCCTTCTTTAGTCCGGCGATGATGTACGGATTCTTGCGCATCGTCTTCCAGACCAGATCGGATCGATAATTCTCGATCATCGCGATGATTGGACCTTGATCGATACCGAGGTAATCGGTGTCGAACCAGCCTGCGCCGCGGACGATTTTTCCGTAGCGCGAGGTTAGTCCCAAGTCCAACGTCGGATTAAAATCGTCGAGAAAACCGTACGTTGAGAAAAGATTGTCGCCGTACTTCTCTCGCATGCGGATCAGTGCCGGGACAACGACCTCCGGTGCGAATGCAATCGACCCACCGGCGCCAGTTGGTGCGATCGTTCCGTCGTCGCGAATCTCTCCGGCAGCAGCGCCGCGTGCGGCGTAAGTATGGAACTGTCTCGGCTTACCGTTGATGACAATGGTCGTGTCGAATGGACCGTCTCCCGCGGTGAGTCCCCAGATATCCGGACCGTAATCCTTCCATCCGTCGGGATTTGCAGTTGCGTATGCACGTTGTGAGAGAGTCGCTCGTCGCGAATTCTCGAAGTAGTCGATTCCCTTGCTGCGCATGTACTCATCCTGGATTCCACGGAAGTCGATATAGATGTGCGAGTACTGATGCCCGAACAAAGGCGCAAAGTTCACATGTTGATAGCCGTAGAAATCCTCCCACTTGTATGTGCTCGTGTAGGCATTCCATGCGGCGAGATCGATTGGATGTGTCGGCGAGCCGAGTGCAAGAATGTTGAGGATGATTCCTTCGTTGAGGCCGTGCCAATCGTAGTCGATGAATCCATTCTCGGGACGCCAGCCCATGCTGACGAAGGGAGCTTTTGGGCGAATCCATTGCCAATCGACGCGACGGTAGAGTGAATCGGCATAGGCGCGGATTGCAGCTTCAGTAGAATTCGCCCCGGTGAAATACGATTGACAGAAGAGAACGCCGGCGAGAAGAAGTGAAGTATCGATTGTCGAAAGCTCGACCTGCTCGAACCGGTAACCGGTTTGCATGTCGAGAAAGTGATAGAAAAATCCTTTGTAGCCGGTGACGTTCGCTGCTTGCGGTCCCTGCGGTGCGTTGTACATGAAGCGCAGTGTCACCAACACTCGATCCGCCCCCGTTGTACGCGTGATGTAGTGTCGTTCGATTCCGATCGGATATGCAGTAAGTGCGAATCCAACTGCGGCAACACTGGAAAAACTTCTTGTCGGCCAGCGATCGGGAGTCAGGCCGTTTGCAGGATTCGATTGCTCCCAGAACCAGTTGAATGTTCGCTGCTCGAGTGTGTCGAGAAACGCGGTCTGCCGCGCCGTGAGTTGAGCGGGGGATGGCGGCCCAGTGATCGTGGCATTGCGTGCGCACGCAGCGACGACGAACAGTGGGAGAACAAGCGAGCGAGCGAACAGCGAGCGGATCTGCCGCATGATTCAGTTCCTTGAGGGTGAAGCGAAGACTGCGGCGCTTTTCAGCGACCGCAGTCTTGCCTCAAAAAAGCTGGGCCGTCCCAAAAAAAGCAGGCCAGCGGCAAGCCATCTTAGAAGGAGTACTTGAGTCCTATCTGAACCCGCCGCGAATCGAAAGTACTAAAGGGAATTCGCTCACGCGGCGGCGACTGAGTGCCGTCGTAGCGAAGATTGTACTGGAAATTGTCGTAATTAAAGTTTGTGAAATTGAAGATGTTGTAAGCATCCATCACAAGCCCAAGCTTCTGGTCCCTGACTTCGAAATCTTTTTGCAGTCTGAAGTCAACGTTTCGATATGCCCATTTCCCGAACGGGCCGAACCACTTTCCTTCCGGCTGCTCTGAACGAGGGCCTTTGCCGGCGGGATTATCGTCGAAATCGTGCCCGTTGCCATTCCCCTTGGGAAACTGTTTGCAGAATGGATCTGTGTCGTTCGGGTTATCACAATTCGTGCTAAGTGTGTACGGAACGCCTGAGCCGAGTGTGGTCACGGTACTTGCCAGAAAGCCGAGCGGTAAGCGGCCGATCAGGTTAAGGACGACACGATGTCGTTCGTCAAATCTCCCCGGGACTCTTGTAAAGTCGGCCGGCGTTTTGTAATCAAACGCGAACATATCTTCTTCGACATAAGTATTTGTCTCGGAGCTTGCCAGGGTGTAGGCCAGGTCTCCGCCCCATCTCGAACTCGAGAGCATCGGCCTGCTCAACTGAAAGAGGAGCGCCTTGTACCATGTCTTTGCTTCGTCAGTAGAGATGACGATCGCCGAAATCCCATGCTGCCCAAAGAAAAGATCATTGGTAATCGGATCGCGGTTTCCGAACATCCATTTCAGGCCGTTGTACGTGTTCACCATTGTTCCAGTCAATGACAACTGATAGGCGCCAAACGCCTGTCGCGCTCCGATGCTTCCCTGGAATGATTTCGGAGGACGTGTGTCGTTCTTGAGCAAGTACACGTCAGGGTTGTTGTATTGCCCCGAATTAATCAGAGCTGTCAGTCCTTCGCGAGAGAGGTACGAAGGATCCCACTTGAGTATACCCTGTGCGGGGTTTCCGGTTGGAGAGAATCGGAATGTGTACTGGGGCCTTTGGAATCTGTACTTCTCATCGAGAATAGCATTGTAGTTGTTCCGGTCATAGAAAAGACCAGCGCCGCCGAATACAACTGTTCGCGCATCACCCCTTACATCAAACGAGAAGCCCAACCGCGGCTGGAAAGCACCGTAGAATCTTGGCCGGTCCTGGGTTCCGTTCGTGAAATAATCAGTCGGTGAAAAGAATGGGTGCTGTTTGAGGAACGCATTTACGGAATCGCGGGTGCGTTGGGGTGTAACGAACTTATTGTTCAGTTGATCCGTTTCGAAGTCCCAGCGCAGGCCGAGGTTTAACGTCAGCTGCTTGGTTGCGGCCCAGTCGTCCTGGATATAGGCGCCAAACTGCTGGTTGTTGGTTTTAAGATCCGGATCCCCGATCTGAAGTTGTGCTTCGAATGGAGAATTAAATCCACCAGGCTGATTTGGGTTAAACCTGAATACCGGATTTTCAAGCAGTTGCTTGACAATGTCGTAGTTGAGAAGATCGAGGTTCAGGCCCCCCTTTACGACGTGAGACGAAGCTGTCCGTGTAATATCGTCGCGCAATGAAAGTCTGCGCTGATCGAAATCCTGGAACGATGTATTCCCTCCGCGCACGATATCGGCGACCTGGTACTCTCTTCGAACCAAGTCGAAATTCGCTGGTTCCGCTTTCCATCTGAATTGCTGGTAGCTTACCTGCGCTTCGTTGGTATAGCGTTGGCCTGAGCGTGTGTGGCGGAGCATCACCGTATTCACGTCGTTACCAACCTTTGTTCGCACCGTCTCGGCCGTTCCGCCTCCAAAGTCCCGGTCGTCGCGGTCGTGACGGATATTTGCGGTGAGGATGAGACTCGATTTTTCGCTGAGCTGGTAGTCGACTTTTCCGAAAAACAGATTCGATCGAAGTGGAACGCCGAACACTCCCTGCCCGGTGAGAAGCGAATCGGGTACGGCCAGATTTGCAGGCGGACGGAACTGCACACGCTGATCGAGATTGATATAGTTGCCTTCATAAGAGGCGAAATAATGCGCCTTGTCCTGAATGATTGGCCCACCAATGCTTCCACCGAACTGTGTGCGGTTATACCTCGGTTTATCGAAGTGGTCCTTTATGTCCCAATAAGCGCGAGCGAGATAAGCCTGGTTCTGGAATGACGAAAATAGATCTCCGTGGGTGGTATTCGTCCCGGATTTCGTAGCAGCGGTAACAACCGCACCGGTTGCCTTGTTGTATTCCGCTTTGTAGTTCTGCGTAATGACGCGAAATTCCTGCACTGCATTCTGTGGGAATGGATTCCCCAGCACGGTTCCTACACCGCGAAGGGTGCGGCCGAGTGATGGGTCTTGTCCGGCAATACCGCCCGGGAGCACGTCGCTTTTATAGGTCGCTCCATCGACGAACAGATTCGAATTGTTGACAGAAGCGCCGCCGGAAGAAATTCCGTTCGCTCTTTTTTGAACACCGGGTGCAAGTGATGCGAAGTCCAGGAAATTGCGGTTGTTCTGCGGCAGGTTTTCGATTTGGGCAGTGCTGACATTTGCTCCTACCTCCGACGTTTTTGTTTCTGCACCGGCAGCCCGCGCCGTCACGTTAACAGCTTCCAGTTGAGTGGCCGCTTCGTTCATGCGGAAGTCGAGCGTCTTGGCCTCGCCGATCTGTAGTATCACGTTGCGCTGTTCGGGTGCCATGCCGATGCGAAGCGCGCGCACGGTATAGGGACCAGGCGTCACAGCTCCGATGTTGTAGAAGCCAGTGGATGTCGTCGTTGCGGAACGACGCAGACCAGTTTGAGTGCTGACGAGCTCGACTCGAGCCCCGGGAACCGCTGCCCCGCCCGTGCTGGTGATAATCCCGCGCAGGCTGGCGGTGCTGGACTGTGCCAGACTGCGAATTGGAGTGAGTGCAGCGCTGATGAATGTCAGTGTGCTGAACAGCATTACCCGCAACCAGATGGAAACGAAGTGCCTTCTCATACAAAGTGCTCCTATCATGGGTATACGACGCTCGACGCGACCTTCGCGCCGACGTTCGAGGGTGCTCCTCAATGCCACGATCATGTGTGCCCTGCCGGGCCACACGATGAACGGATGACAACGGTGGTGCCAAGTACGTCCTGACGACGAACGTGTCGTTCCTTGTCGCGAAGGGCAGACAAGAGCTTTGCCATCGCGCGCTCGCCGAGCTCGGCGATCGGAACGTGGACTGATGTCAGGGGTGGATTCAGATGTCGTGCGATGCTGATGTCGTCGAATCCAACGACGGCGATTTCATCGGGAACATTGACGCCAGCTTCGCGGAGTGCGCTCAATGCTCCAATCGCCATTGAATCGTTCGCGGCAAAGATTGCGGTTGGTCTCGTTCGAAGTGCGAGAAGCGATCGAGCAGCTTCGAAGCCCGAGTCTTCCGTAAAATTGCCGGGTGCTTCGAAGCGCGAGTTTTTTTCGAGTGAAGCAGCGCGAAGAGTGGCGCGATAGCTGAGCAGTCGTTCGTGTCCGTCGAAATTTCTGGAAGAGCCGGTGATGATTGCGATGCGCTTGTGTCCGTGACCAATGAGGTGCTGCACGATGTCGCGCGTACCGCGAGTGTTGTCGATGTTCACGGAGTCGAACGCGCCGCGGCGGAGTGCGCAGTTCAGAAGGACGACAGGATGGCTGTCGGGGAGATTTGCGAGCAGCGCTTCGGCGTCGATGTCCGGTGACATGATGATCACTCCGTCGACTCGTCCGCGCATTGCGCGCATGGCGCTTTCGATTTCGCTCTTGTCCTGGTGGGAGCTGGAAATGATCAAGTGGTAACCGCTGCGCCGGGCAGCGAGGTCGATTCCGCGGATGACTTCGGAGAAGAATTCTCCGTAGAGATCGGGGAGGAGGACTCCGATCGTGCTGGTTTTGCTGGTAATGAGGCTGCGAGCGCCGCCGTGTGGGACGTAGCGGAGACGCGTGGCGATGTCGCGGATTCGTCGGCTGGTTTCTTCGCGGACGAGGGCGCCGCCGTTGAATACGCGGGACACTGTAGCGACGGAAACGTTAGCTTCACGGGCTACGTCTTTGATCGTGACCAGCGCTTTGGAGTGTGATGCTCCGTTTCCGGCTCGACTGATTCGGTGCTTCGTAAGCTTTTGTCCTGTCGGGAAATCGATGTAAACGTTTACATTCGGGTGAAGGGATTGTCAATGGGGACGGCAGCCATCAGCCTTCAGCCATCGGCCGTCAGTTAAACCCACACATTTAGTAGCGAACTATGACTAAATAATGAAGAGTCACGCTTCGATCGTGGCGTTCTGGCCTGTCCTTCTCGGGCTCGTGGCCGTCGACTGTACAACGAAGAGACTTGTCGTAGCATCGCTACCACCGCACGTGCCACATCCAGTGATCGGTGACGTCGTGAGATTCACGCTCGCGTACAATCCGGATGCTGCGATGGGTCTTTCGCTGGGTGCTTACTCGAGGATTGGATTTGCAGTCATTGCTCTCGTTGTACTCGGCGGGCTGTTGCTCAACCGGCGGCGGATTACCGAGGGAAACGGTGCGCGGTCCATTGCGATTGCACTCATCGCGGGCGGCGCGATAGGAAATCTCATCGATCGAGTGAGATCGTCGCGCGGCGTGGTGGATTTCATCGATGTCGGGATCGGTAACGCGAGGTTCTACACTTTCAACGTTGCCGATGCATCGGTGTTCTGTGGAGCTGTGCTCCTATTGCTGCTCCTTGCCGGGCAGGAGAAGAATTCCAAGCCCGCTGACGCGCGGCATCTCGATCGATAAGCATCGGTCTCCAATCCCCGATGCTTTACAGATCGAGCTGCACTGCGTCAGCGCGGCCAGTCTTCACTTTTCGCTCCAGGTCGAGTAAAAACTTCTTTCTCCACAAACCACCACCGTAGCCGCACAAATCTCCGTTCTGTTTCACGACGCGGTGACACGGAATCACGATCGCAATGCGATTGTCTCCGTTTGCGCGACCGATGGCGCGCTGAGCTCCGTGACGTCCAATCTCCCGAGATTGCTGCTCGTAGCTGATCGTCTCACCGTAGGGAATTTTTTGTAAGCGCTCCCACGCTGCGACCTGGAATGGAGTTCCTCGCAACACGAGCGGAACAGTGAAGTCACGCAACTTTCCCTCGAAGTAGAGCTCGAGCTCTTTCTCCAGACGACTGATGTGCTCATGGTCACCGGGAATGACCGCGTGATTGAAGCGTTTTCCGATGCGCGCGATTTGAGTTTCCAGCATCGGGCGGTCAGCAAATTCCAGAAGACAGATCCCCTCTGCATTCGCGCCCGCGATCATTGGGCCGAGTGGTGTGAGAAGTCTCCCGACAATTACTGGATCGAGGTCGGTGCCGCGCGGAGGCGTGCGATCGAACGCGCGAGTGAATGCCTCACGAAACCCGCTCGCTGAATCAAAACCGTGAGTGTAGCCGACGCCTTCCCAGCTTTCGCCGTGTCTGATGTGTCCAAGCGCCAGGCCCAACCTTCGCGCCCGCTGATACGCGTGGAACGTGATTCCGTGATGACGCAGGAACCAGCGTCGCACTCTGAGCGGGTCGAGATTCTCACGCCTCAAGTCTTCGTCTTTCCAGCGACGAGTCGGCTCTTCCTCAACTCGAGCGAGTAGCGGCTCGAGCCAATCGGGTGCTGCGCCCGCAGGCTCCATTGGCTTGCATCGTTTGCAAGGGCGATAACCGGCGGACAGTGCCTGATTGATCGAGGGGTAGAACTCGACGTTCTCCTGATTGGGAGTCTTTGCGGCACACGTCGGGCGGCAGAAAATTCCAGTCGTTCGGACGGCGGCAAAGAAGACGCCGTCGTACGCGCTATCCCGCTCCGCGAGCGCTCGGTACATTGTGCTTGTCGAAGGCAATGATGTGATCGTCATGCGACGGAATTTACGCTGCCGCGTGCAGCATTCCACCGAAAATTGAGCAGTGAATTCCGAAATTTTCGGCAGTCTCTGGAGGATCGATGGAAGACGAACTGAAGAAAGGATGGGAGCAGATCGAGCAAGGCCTGACCAAAGCGATGGGCAGACTTTCCGACGCAATCGAGAAGGCGAAGAACGAAATGCCTGATGCGATGAAGACGATCAACGAAGAGTACATGCACGTGCAGGAAGCACTGGATCGGGCGGTCGATAAGCTTCGCAAGTAATCGTGCTACGCGCAGCCGGCTTCCTCGCAATTCTGTCTTCTTTAACCGCGGGACAAGCGGTCGCGCAGTGCAAGGTTCCAAAGAACAGCAACGAAGCAAGGCTGCTTGCCTTCTACTCGATGCCGATTGCGTTCTCACCGGCGAACGCACCGGATCTTTCACCTCCGTGGACGTTGAGAATTGGTGGAGAGGGAGGGCTCGTCCCCGATCCCGATTCGGCAATACGGCAGTCGGGCGTGTGCTTCACGAAAAAATCGGAGCACACGGGGTTGTCATCGGTGTTCGGGCGTCCGCGATTGACGCTCAAGCTTCCGCAGGGATTTGCGCTCGAGGGTAGCTATCTGCCTCCGATCAAATTCGGAGATGCCGAGCCGAATCTTGGAAGCGCTGCGTTGTCGTGGACGAAGCGGATTCGAATGGCGCCGACGGGAAATGCAACTGATGTGATGTTGCGTGTTCACGGGACGTTTGGACAAGTGCGTGGGCCGATCACGTGTCCGAGAGAAGCGCTACAGCAGAGTGATGCAGCTCAACCGTGTTATGGAACGAAACCTTCGGAGGACACGTTCAAGCCAAACATGGGCGGCGTGGAGGGAGTAGTCAGTACTGCAGCGTGGGATGGGCGGCTCGCGTTTTATGGCGGCGTCGGTGAAAACTTTTTGAGGCCGCGGTTTCAGGTTGGCTTCACTGACGGACTTGGAAATGTCGATCACACTTTGGTGGTGGTCGATCTCCGTCGATTTGCGATGTTTGCCGGAGGATCGCTCGAGGTCAGTCCGCGAATCGATTTATCTGTTCAAGCCTATGGGCAGAGATATGATGGAGTAACGTTCCGCATTGGTGGCGGTTATCGAATAGCTCGATAGACGCTCGCTCCAGATACCGGCCTTACCTTGGCGCCGACGAACGGCATAAAACCTGTAAGGCATCGTGATCTAAAGGAGAGAAACAATGCCGAAATCCACGCACGAACATCAGAAAGAAGCCATCAATACCGACCGAAAATTCCGTCCGGATGACGAAAGCCTCTACTCGCGCGAGAAACAGGAATTCCAGGCGTCTGAGAAGGAAAAGAAATCCGACGAAAACGCACCTGAGAAGCAATCATCGCGTAACGAAGAGAGCGTAGAAGAGTAGATCGGCCGCGACACCTAGCGCCCGCAGGCGCCATGAGGGGATTTTACCCCTCATGAATCGGCAGCTCAGCGGGCTCGAGTTCCTGCAAGCCATTGCTCGCGGTGAGTCACCCGCTCCACCTTTCGCACGACTTCTGGGCTTCGATCTCGAATCCGTCGAAGACGGCAGCGTGACATTCGGGCTCGATCCGGCAGAGCAGCATTACAATCCGTTTGGCGTTCTTCACGGAGGAGTTGCAGCATCCCTGTTCGACTCAGCGCTTGGCTGCGCAGTACAGTCACAACTTCCGGCCGGCAGGATTGCACCGACGATGGAGCTGCACGTGAATTACGTTCGTCCGGTGACGACCGCCACGAGAAGAGTTCGCTGCATCGGAAAAGTCGTGCATCTTGGAAAACGCTCAGCGATCGCAGAAGGGCGACTCATTGATGCCGGTGGAAAGCTTTACGCACACGCAACCGGAACGTTCATCATCTCGGAGCTTCCAGATCTGCCCGCACCGTAAGTGGCGACAGTAACCCCTCCCCCCGGAACGTCGAAGAAGCTTCGCAGTCTTTTCAAGCGGAGCGATCAGGAAGAGCGACGCCTCGTCGGCCCGATTCGCGGCGAAGTACTCGGCGCCGATAGACTCGCAAAGCATGCGCGCAATATCGCGCGCAAACATCGTCTGCTTCCTCCGAAGAAACAGCGCGGGCCCGGCCCGCTGCTTCTTCGCCTCGATGATAGTCGCAGAGTTCTCGAACAGGTTTACGATCGTCTCTCCATCGCTGCCGAGGGGGGCATCGACATCAGCCCCGCCGGCGAATGGCTGCTCGACAATCACTACATCGTTGCTGAGCACATCCGGGAAATCAGAACAAATCTTCCCGGTGGTTATTACCAGGAGCTACCCAAGCTCGCGAGTGGAACACTCGCTCAGTATCCGCGAGTGTACGATGTCGCGATCGAGCTGATTGCTCATACCGAAGGGCACCTTTCGCTCGAGAACATCACGCTCTTCGTTCGCGAGTATCAAAGAGTCGCGACGCTGAGAATGGGTGAGTTGTGGGCTATCCCGACGATGCTGCGACTCGGCCTCGTCGAGAATATCCGCCGAATGACCCTGCGCGTGAACGCGCGTCTCGATGAAGTGGAGCTCGCCGATCGATGGGCAGAGCGACTGATGACCGCGAGCGAAAAATCGCCGCAGATGTTGACGGAAGCTCTTGCAGAATTCATCGATCATCATCCGCCGTTCACACCGACGTTTGTAACGCGATTTCTACATCAGATTCGCGGGTATCAAGCGAACTTCACGCCGCTCATCTGGCTCGAGCAGTGGATTGGCGAAGACGGGCCGACTGCTGAAGAAGCGGTAACGCGATCGAATCGGCGCATTGCAGCGACACAGGTTACCGTCGCCAACTGCATCACGAGTCTTCGCACGATTGCGCGTCTCGACTGGAACGAATTCGTCGAATCGCAGAGCGCAACTGAAAAAATTCTTCGCAAGGATGTCGCCGGCGAGTACGCGAAGATGTCGTTTGCAACTCGAGATTGGTATCGACACGTCGTCGAGAACATTGCGAAGCGAACGAAAATCGCAGAAGAAGAAGTCGCGAGCGCGACATTGGCTCTCTGCGCTGCAAGCGGAGAAGCAGCGACGCCACGACTCTCGCATGTCGGTTACTACCTCGTCAGCGACGGAAGACTCCAGCTCGAGCAACAGACTGGATATCTCCCGCCGCTCGGAGAGCGCGTCTATCGCTGGACGCAGCGTCATCCGAACGCGCTGTACTTCGGTGGAATTGTCGCGATCACTTTGGTCGCGCTCGCGGTTATTTTCTCGATCATCGAGCCGACTGGCTTCACGGCAGTCGTGGTGCTGCTGCTTGCTCTCCTGCCGGCCTCGGAAATCGGAACCAATACAGTAAATCAGCTCGTCACGCTGCTGATGCCGCCCCGCATTCTCCCGAAAATGGATTTTCGGGATGATGGCATTCCAGCCGAGTGTCGAACCGCAGTCGTGGTGCCAACACTCTTCAGCAGCACGAAAGCTGTCGAAGAAGCACTCGAGCATCTCGAGGTCCAATACCTCGCCAACCGCGATCCAAATCTTCGCTTCGCGATACTCAGCGACTTCACAGATTCTCCAACGGAAACTCGCGAAGGCGACGCTGAGATAATCGAAGCAGCAGAGAAGGGAACGAAGTTTCTGAATCTGAAGTACTCGGCGAACGGCCCCGACATTTTTTTCCTCTTCCATCGGCAGCGACTGTGGAACCCGCAGCAAGGCGTATGGATGGGTTGGGAGCGGAAACGCGGGAAGCTCGGACAATTCAACCGGTTTCTTCGCGGTCAGGCCGCCGATGCTTTCTCAATCATTGTCGGCGATACGAATCAGCTGCGCGGAATCAGATATGTAATTACGCTCGATTCCGACACGGTGCTTCCTCGGGATGCAGCACAGATGCTGGCCGGCGCAATCGCGCACCCGCTCAACCGCGCCGAGTATGACGAAGAGCAAGGCAGAATCGTTCGCGGATACGGAATCATTCAGCCCAGAGTTGGAGTATCGCTCACGAGTGCGCACGCGTCTTTGTTCGCGGCGATTCACTCGGGACATCCCGGAGTCGATCCGTACACGGTCGCAGTCTCGGACGTGTATCAGGATCTTTTTTCAGAAGGAAGCTTTACTGGAAAAGGCATCTACGATGTCGATGCGTTCGAAGAAGCGACGCACGGCCGCTTTCCCGAGAACACGCTTCTCAGTCACGATCTCATAGAAGGAGCGTATTCGCGCGCGGGGCTCGCGACAGACATCGAAGTCTACGACGACTATCCTGCGCGATATCTCACGTACACGCGCCGCAAGCACCGATGGATTCGCGGCGACTGGCAGCTGCTGCGCTGGCTGACGAGTAAAGTGCCGGGTCCTCAAGGGACTGAGCCGAACAGGCTATCGGCAATATCGCGCTGGAAGATCTTCGACAACCTGCGGCGCAGCTTGATCGAGATATCGCAGCTCGTGCTTTTATTTGCGGGCTGGTTCTTTCTTCCCGGGCCGGCGATTGCGTGGACGGCGATCGTGCTTGGAGCAATTGCATTTCCGTGGGTACTCGGAAACTTGCTTGCGGTGCTGCGCCCGCCGCGGGATCAATCGTGGCCGGCGTATTACGCAGCCGTTGGGCGTGATGCGTTAGTCAGCGCGCAACAATACATCCTCGCCGTGACGTTTCTGCCGCACCAGGCAGTTGTCAGCGCCGATGCGATCGTTCGCACGCTCTCTCGCCTGTTCGTATCAAAGCAAAAGCTTCTCGAGTGGCAGACGGCATCGCAGGTCGAGCGGGCGATGTCGCGATCACGGGTGGAAGTGTGGCGCCGAATGTGGCCGGTCGCCGCGATCGCGCTCGTTCTATTGATTATCGTCGCAGCGAGCGAGCAGCACTACGCCGCGGGTACCATTCGCGGCCACCTCCTCTTTCTGCCGGCGACTGTTCTGTTGATAGTGTTGTGGCTCGTGTCACCGGCAATTGCAGATCTGCTCAGTAAGCCTGCGACCCCAGGTGACCTCAAGCTCAACGAGACCGAGCGGACGGTGATGCTTCGGTACGCAAAGCTTCACTGGAATTTCTTCGAGCATTTCGTCAGTGAAGCAACGAACTGGCTGGCGCCTGACAATTTTCAGGAAGATCCGGATCCTGTCGTTGCGGGCCGTACATCACCGACGAACATCGGATTGCAATGTCTTTCAACAGTGGTTGCCTACGATCTGAAGTTCATCGATCTCGAGGGTACGATCGAGCGACTCGAGCACGTGTTCCGATCTTTAGAGAGAATGCGCCGTTATCGCGGGCATTTCTTCAATTGGTATAACCTCGCAGATCTTCGCGTACTGGAGCCGGCCTACATCTCCACAGTGGACAGCGGAAACTTCGCCGGGCATTTGATCGCGCTAAAACAAGCCTGTGTCGAGATCACGAAGACAAAAGAGCCGAATGCGGATCAGGCAAAGCGACTACAGGCAATCTCAGAGCGCGCGCGAGCGTACGCACTCGAGATGGATTTCAAGTTCCTGTTCGATGAGCGACGAAAGCTGTTCTCGATTGGTTATCAGCATTCGGCGAATACGTTCGACAATTCCTACTACGATCTTCTCGCGTCGGAGTCGAGGCTGGCGTCCTTCATGGCGATCGCGAAGGACGACGTTGTCGTGGACCACTGGTTCAAGCTCGGCCGCTCACTCACGTCGGTTGGCGGAACTCGCACGCTGATCTCGTGGAGCGGGAGCATGTTCGAGTATTTGATGCCCGGGCTCGTCCTTCGAACGTTTCCGTCAACGCTTCTGAATCAGACTCATTCCGGTGCTGTGAAACGACAGATTTCATACGGCGCCGAGCGTGGCGTTCCGTGGGGAATGTCGGAGTCTGCGTACAATGTGCGCGATCGAAACTATACGTATCAGTATCGTGGATTCGGGGTTCCCGATCTCGCTCTCAAGCGCGGACTGAGCAAAGACCTGGTGATCGCACCATATGCGACTGCGCTCGCGCTTCAGGTCGAGCCACATCAATCGGTGCGCAATCTTTCCGCGCTCGAAGCGGAGGGAGCGTTAGGGCCGTACGGATTCCGCGATGCGATCGATTACACGCGTCCATCGCCGGGCAGCAGGAAAGCGCTCGTTGGCGCGTACATGGCGCATCACATCGGCATGAGTCTCGTCGCATTCGACAATGTTCTGCACGCGAATGTGTGGCAGCGGCGATTCCATTCTGACCCACTCGTACGATCGGCCGAGCTGATTCTTCAGGAGAGAATTCCGCGACGTCTGGTGCTGCAGGATCTTGCAACGCAGGATGATTTCGCACGAGTGCCCACCGAGACTGAGAAGCCTGCTGTTCGCGAGCTCGACACGGCGAATACAGCTCAGCCCAGGATCGCAATCCTCGGCAGCGTTCCGTACACGTCGATCATCAGCAACTCCGGCAGCGGATTGATTCAGTACGGTGCACTAGCCGTGAACCGGTGGCGGAACGATGGCACACGAGACAATCGCGGACAGTGGTGCTACGTGAAAGACTTGTCGACCGGCCGTGTATGGTCGGCGGGACATCAGCCAGTATGCGCTGAGGCGAATTGGTATCGCGTCTTGTTTGCGAGCGATCGTGTGACGTTCCTGCGGCGAGACGGTGACATTGAAACGCGGATGGAGATTGCCGTTGCGTCTGATGATGCGGCCGAGGTTCGGCGTGTCACCATTACGAATCACTCGAGCAATCCGCGGGAAATCGAGCTCACGAGCTATGGCGAGATAGTGATGCAGCCGCTCGACACTGATCGGTCGCATCCCGCGTTTGGAAATCTCTTTGTCCAAACGGAATGGCTTGCCGACAATTCTGCGATCCTCGCATTTCGTCGGCCGAGGTCGATGAGTGACAAGATCAAATGGTGCGGACACGTAGTTGCGGGGGGTGCCGGTACCAACGGCGGAGTTACGTTCGAGACTGATCGCGCAAAGTTCATCGGTCGCGGCAGATCGTCGCGTGATCCGGTTGCGATGGATCCGAACGCAGCTCTGTCCGGAACCGTCGGTGCAGTGCTCGATCCGATCTTCGCGCTGCGCGCGAAGGTAACCGTGCCGCCGAACCGGTCGTCGGAAGTCACGTTCACAACGTTCGTGTCAGAAGATCGCGAAGCTGCAATTCAGCTCGCTGATCTGTATCACGATTCATACAGTGCGCGGCGTGCGCTCGATCTTTCGTGGGCCCAGGCACAAGCCGAGCTGCGTGATCTCGGGATTACTCCCGCGGATGCGGCGTTGTACCAGGAGCTCGCTGGTCATCTGACGTACACTCATCCGGGATTCAAGGGACTCGAGCCAAAAGGAAAAGAAATCGAGTACGGACAGAATGAGCTCTGGGCGATGGGAATCTCCGGTGATTATCCAATTCTTCTTGCAACACTCGAAGTGCCTGCGGGACTTTCGAGTGTTCGACAATTGCTGCGGGTACATCATTACTGGCGGCTCAAGGGTCTGCCATGCGATCTCGTAATCCTGAGCCTGCATCCACCGACATATCTGCAGGAGCTGAATGACGAGCTGCTCGCAACAGTGCTTGCGTCCAGCGAGTCGGGATTTCTCGATCGGCCCGGTGGTGTATTTGTTCGACGCGCCGATTTGTTAAAGCCGGAAGATGTCGAGCTTCTGTATTCGATTGCGAGAATCCAGGTCGATTGCGACGGATTGGGTCTGGGGAACTTCCTCGAATTTCCGCACATTGAAGACAATTATGTTGCGCGAGTTGGAACTCCACTCGCAGACCCCGCCGCACGAAATACAACGCCATCGAAAGGCACTGCTGCATTCGCGGAGCCCGTACCTGTTCACGTGCCTTCACCTCCAACTCCGGGAACCGCAGACAGCAAGATCACCGCTCACACTGCGCCAACCGGTGAAGGCCTGTCTCACTTCAACGGAATTGGCGGATTCAATTCGAAGGGCGAGTACGAGATTCGTCTCAACGGTGACGCGCTGCCGCCGGCTCCCTGGATCAACGTCATCGGAAATCCGGTCAGTGGATGCCTCATTTCCGAGAGTGGATCGGGAGCAACTTGGGCGCGCAACAGCTCGTACCGTCTCACGCCGTGGCAGAATGATCCGGTGGAAGATGCGCCCGGCGAATGCATCTACATCCGCGACGACGACAGTGGGGATCTATGGACCGCAACTCCGGAACCAATTCGTGAGAAGACCCCGTACATCACGCGTCACGCGCCCGGCTATTCGGTATTCGAGCACACGCACAAGGAAATAGACACATCGCTGCACATCGGCATGCCGGTCGATGATCCGGTCAAAATAAAAATTCTTTCGATCAGGAATTCTGGCAGCACGATCAAGCGACTTCAGATCACCAATTACGTCGAGTGGCTGCTCGGCGCAGATCGCGAAAAGACGCAACAGCACATTCGCACAAAAGTGGACGAATCGCAGAGTGCGATCTTCGCGCGAAGCTGCTTCGATCCACAGTTCGCTGCATACACCGCATTCTCGGCGATGAGTGAACCGCTCGCGACGTTCACTGCCGCGCGCCGCGAGTTCATCGGTCGAAATGGAACTCCGTCGATGCCTGCTGCATTGGCTCGCGAAGGAATGACAGGCGACGTAGGAGATACGATCGATCCGTGTGCCGCACTTCAAGCGCGGATCGAGCTGGCTCCCGGACAAACGCAGCGAATCGTCTTGTTACTTGGTGCAACGACAGGTCACGATGAAGCCAATCAGCTGATCTCGAAATACCGCTCGCCGGATGATGCGGCCGCGGCGTTGGAGAAATCAGCTGAAACGTGGCGTGAGCGACTGAGTCTCATATCTGTTAAAACGCCGGAGCCGTCGTTCGATCGGATGATGAACGAATGGACACTGTATCAGGCGCTGTCATGCCGAATGTGGACGAGAGCCGGATTGTATCAATGGAGCGGCGCGTATGGATTCCGCGATCAGCTGCAGGATGTGATGGCATTCGTGTATGCAGAGCCGGCGCTTTCGCGCGCGCACATCCTGCGAAGCGCATCGCGCCAATTCGAAGAAGGCGATGTGCAGCACTGGTGGCATCCGCAAAGTGGGAAGGGAATTCGCACACGATTCTCGGATGATCTGATCTGGATGCCGTATGTCGTCAATCATTATCTGAGTGTAACCGGCGACGCATCGATACTCGACGAGCAGGTCGGCTACATCAAGATGCGCGAGCTGAGCCCGGGTGAAGCGGAGATATTTGACTCGCCTGAACCATCGGAGATGGTCGACTCGTTATACGATCATTGCGTTCGTGCACTTCGGCGGGGCTGCACGGTTGGTGAGCATGGCCTTCCGTTGATCGGTACGGGTGATTGGAATGATGGAATGAACCGCGTCGGAGTCGATGGGAAGGGAGAAAGTGTCTGGCTTGCGTGGTTCCTCATCGCGACGCTCAGGAAATTTGCGGAGCATGCGGAAGAACGAGGAGATGAAGCGGTGCGTGACGAGCTGCTTCGGCACGCGGACAACTATAATGAAGCAGCAGAACGCGCCGGCTGGGACGGCGCATGGTATCGCCGAGCGTATTTCGACGATGGCTCGCCACTTGGCTCTGCCGAAAGCGATGACTGCAAGATCGATTCGATCGCACAGACTTGGAGCGTCATCTCACATGCAGGTGATCCCGAGCATGCGCGAACGGCGATGCGCTCAGTCAATGAGCATCTGGTTCGAGATGACGCACGATTGATCATGCTCCTGACACCGCCGTTCACGAACAGCGTGCACGATCCCGGATACATCCAGGGATATTTGCCGGGCGTGAGAGAAAACGGAGCCCAGTACACTCATGCTGCACTATGGGTTGTGCTTGCAACCGCATTGCTCGGTGATGGCGATCGTGCGTTCGAATTGTATCAGATGATAAATCCGTTGACGCATTCGGATACGGCGGACGCAGTCGCGAAGTACAAAGTCGAGCCTTACGTGATCGCAGCTGATGTCTACACTGCGGAAGGACATCTCGGTCGCGGAGGTTGGACGTGGTACACAGGATCCGCGAGCTGGACGTATCGCGTCGGGCTAGAGGCAATCCTCGGATTCACGAAGCGTGGTGATACTCTGGAAATGAATCCGTGCATTCCGTCACATTGGCCGGAATTCACGCTGACGTATCGTTGCGGCTCGAGCCGATATGATGTGACGGTCAAGAATCCGCATGGTGCGCAGAGCGGTGTGGAGTCCACTACGCTGGACGGAAGCCGCGTGAAGAATCGAATTCCTCTGAAGGATGATGGACAGCGTCACGAGGTGATCGTGACGCTCGGTCCTTCTACTCGACCTCAGGCAGCGGAGTAATCGCGGGACCGTTCACGACCTGGCCATACGGATCGAATCTCGATCCATGACATGGGCAATCCCATGTTCGCTCGATCGAATTCCACGCGACAATACAATAGAGATGTGTGCATACCGCCGATCGCTGGTGGATCGTGCCCTGCTCGTCGCGGTACACTGCGATCTTTTTCATTCCATGACGAACAACTGCACCGCCTCCGGGTGGAATCTCATCGTATGAGCTGATTTCGCTGCCCGTTGCCCAATCGCCGAACTGCGCCGCGACGTTGAGGTTCTCCTTGAGAAAATCCGGAGTCGCGCGAAGTGTAACGCGCGATGGGTCGTAAAGTTTTGACCACGGATTCTTACGGCCCATTATCAAATCGGTGAGCAGAATTCCGGCAATCGTACCGTGAGTAATTCCGTTGCCTGAATCACCGGTTGCGATGTAGATGTGCTGATCGGTTCCGGGATTGCGGCCGATGAATCCCATGTAATCGACCGGCTCCATGATCTGGCCAGACCATCGGAAGTCGATGTTACCGATCATCGGGAATCGCTTGCGTGTCCATTCCTCCAGGCGACGGAATCGCTCTTCGGCGTCGTTTTCCTGACCGGTCTTGTGATCTTCGCCTCCGACTATGAGAAGCTCTTCGCGATGTGATGGATCGAGAAGGGGATCGACTTCCTGGAGGCGGATGTAATGGTATGGATCCGGAGTGTCCCAGTAGAGACCGCGAGGTATGGCACCCCGCGGAACTCTCGCCGCAATTACATACGTCCGATATGCGGCCTGCTTCGTGTGAAGAATTACCCAATCGTTGACGGGAG
>Ga0310813_10000380_pt1 | contig 28563 bp, 29 predicted proteins | sample YN3metagenome_FD_203086 | JGI IMG/M metagenome (GOLD analysis project Ga0310813, IMG submission 203086) | Soil microbial communities from experimental microcosm in Duke University, North Carolina, United States - YN3 | ecosystem: Engineered > Artificial ecosystem > Soil microcosm > Unclassified...
CCGTCCACTTGCCATGTAGGACTTTCAGGCAGAAAGTGCCGAAACGGTTCGTCCGGCTCTTTGAAATTTCTGTCGTCCCAATATTGCCGAGCAAGGGAAAGTCACACGCCGCGCAAACAGGCCACCACCGGTGACCTTTGTGACCTTATTCAGAAAGGTTAACGCCAGCTCGCGCGAATATGGAACGCCATCACCGCCGTCGCCACCGCCGCATTGAGGCTGTCCGCCCGGCCCAGCATTGGCATCTTCACGAGGAGGTCGCATTCCGCTTCATAAGCCTCGGGCAGGCCGGCCTGCTCGTTCCCTACCATCAGGAAGCAGGGCTTTTCGTAGACCGGCTCGAGATAATCGTGGTCAGTCTGCAAACTGGTCCCGACCAGTTGCCCCGGCCCTTCGCGCAACCAGGCCAGAAAGGTCGCCCACGGCACTTGGACGATCTTTTGGGTGAAGATCGCCCCCATCGACGCCCGGACTGCTTCGACACTGAACGGGTCGGCGCTGTCGTCGACCAGGATCAGCCCACCCGCCGCCACCGCGTCCCCGGTGCGCAGGATGGTCCCGATGTTGCCCGGATCGCGCAGCTTCTCGGCGATGAACCACAGGGGTGAGCTGGTACGGTCGAGGTCGTCGAGGCCGAGCCGCGGCTGGCGATAGGCGCCGAGCAGGAGCGGCGGATTATCCTTGCCGCTCATCTTGGCCATGATCTCGTCCGGCACGGCGATCGCCTCGGCGCCAGCGGCCTCGGCCTGCTCGACGATCTCGGCCGCCAGCGGGTGCAGCTCACCCTCCGCGCAGGCGACGATCTCGGGCAGCACGCCGACGTCGCGCGCTTCGGCCATGATCCGCAGGCCCTCGGCAAGGAACAGCCCTTCCAGCCGCCGCGCCTTCTTCTCGCGCAGCGATCGCAGCCGCTTCACCGTGTCGTTCGAAAAGGAGGTGATGTGGCGGGGCAGGGGTCAATCCTCCCCGAACTTGTCCTCGACCAGCCGGCTGAGCTGCGCCACCGCCTCGTCCGCGCCGTCTCCCGACGCGCTGATCTCGATCGAATCGCCCCGCGCGGCGCCCAGCATCATCAGCCCCATGATCGAGGTGCCGCAAACCTTGTTGCCGTCCTTGGCGACTTCGACCGGGGTGCCGAGCTGGCTTGCGAGGGTCACGAACTTGGCGCTCGCCCGCGCATGCAGCCCGCGCTTGTTCTCGATCCGCACCGTGCGGCTGGCCGCCCCGCTCAAGCCGCGGCCTCGCCCAGGATCTCGGACGCGACCGAGATATATTTGCGTCCGGCCTCACGCGCGGCAGCCACCGCCGCGCGGACGTTCATCGACTTGCGCGCGCCTTCCAGCCGGATCAGCATCGGCAGATTGACGCCCGCGATGACCTCGATGTCGCCGGTCTTCATCAGGCTGATCGCCAGGTTCGACGGGGTGCCGCCGAACAGGTCGGTCAAAATGATCACGCCCGCACCGCTGTCGACCTGGGCGATCGCCTCGGCGATGTCCTTGCGACGCGCTTCCATGTCGTCATCGGGGCCGATGCAGATGCCGGCCACCGCGTCCTGCGGCCCAACCACATGCTCCATCGCAACGATGAACTCGGCCGCAAGCCGGCCGTGGGTCACCAGCACTAATCCAATCATTTCAGCGCTTCTCAGGTCCTTCGATGCGCGACTGGCCCAGTTCAAGAGAATCATCGGGGCGAAGCGCTAGGTCTCGGTGCCGGATATTCGGCGAAAAGCCGCGCGCACGCAACCGCTTGCCCATCTCAAGCGCCGCAGCCACCGAACGGTGTCTCCCGCCGGTACAGCCGAACGCGATGCCGACATAGGCCTTGCCCGCTTCCCAATAGCGCGGAAGCAGGAGGTTCAGCAGTTCTTCGGTGCGGCCCATGAATTCGTCCCACCCGTCCTGCGCGGCGACGAATTCGGCGACGGGCGCGTCGGCCCCGGTCAGCGGGCGAAGCTCGTCCACCCAGTGCGGATTGGGCAGGAAGCGCAGGTCGAAGACGAGGTCGGCGGTCCGGCTGATCCCGCGGGCGAAGCCGAAGCTCGTCAGCGTCACCACCAGCTCGTCGCTTTCCTCGCCATAGCGCCGGCGCAATTCGTCGCGCAGGTCGGCGGGCTTGAAGTCGGTCGTGTCGAGCACCGCGTCGGCGCCAAGGCGGAGCGAGGCGGTGAGCGTGCGCTCGCGGGCGACCCCGTCCTCGGCCGGGCGGTCGGGGGCGAGGGGATGGCGGCGGCGGGTCTCGCCATAACGGCGGATCAGCTCGGCCCCGGTGGCATCGAGGAACAGGATCTCGGGCCGCACGCCGGGGATCGAATGGACCAGCGAGGGCAGGGCATGCGGATCGAACCCGCGGCTGCGCACGTCCATGCCGACCGCGACGTTGGCGGACGATCCCGAGCGATCGGCACGGTGCACGAAATCATGGAGCAGAGAGGTCGGCAGATTGTCGACCGTATCCCACCCCATGTCCTCGAGCACGCCGAGCGTCGAGGATTTGCCCGCCCCCGACATGCCGGTGACGAGCAGCAGGCGCGGCAGCCTGTCCGAACCCTGCTGCCGCCGATCGCTCATGCCAGCCCGAAGCGGTCGAGCGCCAGCGACACCTTCGCCGCCGCCGACGCGGTGCGCGCGTCGACGCTGATCAACGGCACGGCAAGCCCGCAGATCATTCGCTCGCGCGAGTCGCTGGGAAAGCGCTGGATATCGCTCGCCAGCTCGACAACCAGCGCCACGGCGACATCCTCGACCACCGGCGTTTCGACGATCCCGAGACCGCGAATCTCGAGCTTGCCGCGAATGGTGGCGGGCGCGGCGGCGTGCAGCCGGGTCCCCCGCTTTTGGACGATGGTCTGGTCGTCCGACACCAGGGTGAAGCCGCGATCGATCAATTGCAGCGCAAGGTCGGATTTGCCCGACCCCGAAATGCCCGTGATCAGCACCGCGCGGCCGTTCAGGGCCACCGTGCTGGCGTGCAAGGTCTCGCTCGACAGGCGCAGGCTCATGCTTCTGCCCCGTCGTTTCCGGCGGCGGCCGGAAGGCAGATGGTGAAGCGGGCGCCCGAAGGCGCGTCGTCGCGGTCGGCCACGTCAATCTCCCCGTCATGGCCCTTCACGATCGCGCGGGCGATCGCAAGGCCGAGCCCCGAATGACGACCGAATTCGCCACTCTCGGGTCTTACTGAAACGAAGCGATTAAAGATGGCTTCACGCGCGTCGGCGGGAACGCCGGGACCTTCATCGTCGATGCGGATACGGACATTGTCGCCCACCGCCGCGACCGCCACCTCGACCAGCCCGCCCGGCGGCGAGAAGCTCACCGCATTGTCGATCAGATTATCGATCGCGCGGGCAAGCCGGTGCGGCTCGGCCATCACGATGGCGCTGGCGGCGCGGGGCCGGGCGAACGCGATCCGGACATTGCCGGTCAGCCGCCGTTCTTCCCATCCATGACAGATCTGCCCGACCAGGGTGCCGAGATCGACCGGCTCGAACGCGCTGCGCGCAAGCTCGGCGTCGGTGCGCGCCGCCTCGCCGATGTCGCCGACCAGGCGATCGAGACGAACGACGTCCTGCCGCACCACGTCGAGCAATTGATGGCGAAGCGCGGGATCCTCGATGCGGTCGAGCCCGTCGACCGCGCTGCGGAGCGAGGCGAGCGGATTCTTGAGCTCGTGGGTCACGTCGGCCGCGAAGGCGTCTAGATTGTCCATCCGCTGACGCAGCGCCTGGCTCATGTCGCTGACCGCGCGCGACAGCATCCCGATCTCGTCCTTGCGGCGATTGAATCGCGGCACGTTGACCTCGCGCGACCGGCCCAGCCGAACGCGGTGCGCGGCAAGCGCCAGTCGGCGCAGCGGGCGGGCGATGGTTCGGGCCAGGAACAGGGACAACAGCAGCGAGGAGAGCGCGGCGCCGAGCAGGCCGAGGCCGAGCTTGGTCCGCTCCTGCCGCACGGTGCGGGTAAAATTTCGATCGTTGGCGGTGACCAGCACGACTTCGCCGCTCGTGGTGCGGGCCGCGGCCGAAAGTACCGGCGTCAGGTCGGGCGCATTGCGGACGGCGGAAGCGGTTTGCCCGGTCTGCCGCGCCCGAAGCGCTTCGGGCCAGGCTTGCAGCCGGTCGACCGGCGGCTCGGCGAAATCGGCTACGGGCTGTTCTCCGACCACGAGATTGAACGCGCGATCGAGCGCGCGCGCCGCTTCCTTGGCCCAGCCTTGGGTCGCCGGATCGCGGAGGCGATAGCTCGGCTGGGTCACCCGCCAGCTATCCTGTTGCAGCGTGCCATCGCGTCCGTAAAGCCGGACCCGCGACCCGGTCGCGCCGCCGATATCGCCGAGCAGCATCGGCACGTCGCCCGGCGCAATCTTCGGGACCGCGGTGGCCGCCAGTTCGGCAAGGGTGCTGGTCTGCGCCTGCCGCTCGTCGCGCAGCTGGTTGCGGAAGCTGTCGAGGAACAGGAGCGCCAGCGCCAGCACCAGCAGGATGATGAGATTGACGCCGAGGATGCGGCGCGACAGCCGCCATGGCATCTTGAGTCGCGGCGAAAAGCCGGTGACGGGCTCAGCCATCGCTGAAGCGGTAACCGACGCCGTATAGCGTTTCAATGGCGTCGAACTGCGGATCGGCGGCGCGGAATTTGCGGCGAATGCGCTTGATGTGGCTGTCGATGGTGCGATCGTCGACGAACACGTCTTCCTGATAGGCGACGTCGAGCAACTGGTTGCGATTCTTGACCACTCCTGGGCGCTGGGCGAGCGTTTCGAGGATCAGGAATTCGGTCACGGTAAGGGTGACTGGCCGGCCGTCCCACATCACCTGATGCCGCGCCGGGTCCAGCCGCAAACGACCGCGCTCGATCACCGATGCGGCGCCGTCTTCCTCAAGGTCCGATGCCGCCGCGCGGTTCATGTCCGCTCGGCGCAAAATAGCCCGGATCCGCGCGATCAGCAGGCGCTGGCTGAATGGCTTGGCGATATAATCATCGGCCCCGGCGGCAAGGCCATGCGCTTCGTCCTGCTCGTCGTCCTTGGAGGTGAGAAAGATGACCGGCATCGCCGCCGCCGCGCCGCCGCCCGCCCTGAGCGAGGACAGCAAGGCGAGGCCATCCATGCCCGGCATCTTGATGTCGAACACGCCGAGGTCCGCGGGATTGTCGCCCAGCGCCTTCAGCGCGCTCGACCCGTCCGGATACAGCCGGGTAACGAAACCCTCGGCCTGAAGGGCGATCGAGACCGACGTCAGGATGTTGCGGTCGTCGTCGACCAGCGCGATCACGGGAGCGGACATGGGGCAAGCGCGTAGCCGACTGTCCCACAACGCTTCAAGCCGGGCAGCCGGTTTGACGCTCGCAACCTTTTGCGGGCATAGGCGGTTCACCTCACCGCATACGTATGCGGCGGCGGCTTCCATCCCGGGGCCGGCCGCCGCTTGCCCATGAGCAAAGGGAATTTAGACGTGACGAATAGGGTTCCTACCTTCGGCCTCGAATCGCAGGGTATCGCGACGTCGGCCACCATCCACTGGAATCTCGTTACCGCGCGTCTTTACGAAGCTGCACTCGCCCGCAACGAAGGCATGATCGCCAAGGACGGCCCGCTGGTCGTCAAGACCGGCCGCCACACCGGCCGCAGCGCACAGGACCGCTTCATCGTCCGCGACGAGACCACGGAAAGCAACATCTGGTGGGGCAAATCGAACAAGCCGATGGAACCCGCCGCCTTCGACCGCCTGCATGAAGACTTCCTCGCCGCCCTCGGTGAAAAGCAGGAGCTGTTCGTCGCCGACCTGTTCGGCGGCTCGCAGCCCGAGCACCGGGTCAAGGTCCGGGTCGTCAACGAATATGCCTGGCACAACCTCTTCATCCGCACCATGCTGGTCCGCCCAGAGGGCGAGCAGCTGGCGGACTTCGCGCCCGACTACACCATCATCGACCTGCCGAGCTTCCGCGCCGATCCCGAGCGTCACGGCTGCCGCTCGGAAACGGTGATCGCGATCAACCTCACCAAGAAGCTAATCCTGATCGGTGGCACCGAATACGGTGGCGAGATGAAGAAGTCGGTCTTCGGTCTCCTCAATTATCTCCTGCCGCAGGACGGCATCATGCCGATGCACTGCTCGGCCAACATCGGCCCGGACGGCGATACGGCGGTGTTCTTCGGTCTCAGCGGCACCGGCAAGACCACCCTGTCGGCTGATCCCAACCGCACTCTCATCGGCGACGACGAGCATGGCTGGTCGGATACCGCGGTCTTCAACTTCGAAGGCGGCTGCTACGCCAAGATGATCCGCCTGTCGGAAGAAGCCGAACCCGAAATCTACGCCACCACCAAGCGCTTTGGGACCGTGCTCGAGAACGTGGTCATGGACCCCGAAACGCGGGAGCTCGACCTCGACGACAACAGCCTCGCCGAAAACAGCCGCGGGGCCTATCCGATCGACTTCATCCCCAATTGTTCGGAACAGAACATGGGGCCGGTGCCGCAGACCATCATCATGCTGACCGCCGACGCGTTCGGCGTGCTGCCGCCGATCGCCCGCCTGACCGCCGACCAGGCGATGTTCCACTTCCTGTCGGGCTACACCGCCAAGGTCGCGGGCACCGAAATCGGCGTGACCGAACCTGAAGCCACTTTTTCGACCTGCTTCGGCGCGCCGTTCATGCCGCGTCACCCGAGCGTCTACGGCAACCTCCTCAAGGAGCGGATCGGCAAGGGCGGGGTGACCTGCTGGCTGGTCAACACCGGGTGGACCGGCGGCAAATACGGCACCGGCAAGCGGATGCCGATCAAGGCTACCCGCGCGCTCCTGAATGCCGCGCTCGACGGCAGCCTCAACAACGCCGAATTCCGCAAGGACCCCTATTTTGGGTTCGAAGTGCCGGTCTCGGTGCCGGGCGTCGACGACGGCATCCTCGATCCGCGTTCGACCTGGTCCGACAAGGACGAGTTCGACCGCACCGCGGCCAAGCTGGTCGATCTGTTCTGCGACAATTTCGAGCAGTTCGCCGACCACGTCGAAGAAGGCGTCCGCCAGTGCCAGCCGAAGGTTGTTCAGGCGGCCTGATCAGAACCAACCACGAAGAAAGGGGCGGGCCGTCGGCATGACGGTCCGCCCTTTTTTCGTCTCCAATTATCCTACTCCGCAAGCGCCGGCAGGTCGTTAGCCGCAACGCGGCTGTCCGGCCCGGACAAGCGTGACACCCGCGACAGGACCGCTTCCAGCATCGGAGTCATGGCGCCCAGGCGCCGCGCCTTGATGACCAAGTCCCACAAAGGCTCGAACTTCTTCCATCCGGCGGCATAGGCGAAATGCTTCAGGCGGTGCTTGGCACTGTCATGGGTCAGCGAGCCCGCCGCGATATTTCGCCAGCTGTAGAAGTCGCGATACGCGCGGTCGTAGCCGGCCTTCAGCGCTTCCGGCGTAAGGCGGGCCGGACGATAGACGACATGGCGGGTGTCGTATTCGTCCCAGTTGTGACTGGTGATCCGTCCCTGCGCCGCCAGCTCCTGATAAAGCCGGGTGCCGGGGTAGGGCGTCTGGATATGAAAGGTGGCGGTAGTCACCCCATGCTCCACCGCCCAATCGACGGTCCGCGCGAACACGCTCTCGTCATCCTCGTCCATTCCGAACACGAAGGAGCCGTTGATCATGATCCCGAGATCGCTGAGGCGGCGGGTCACGGCGGCATAATCGCGGGCGAGGTTCTGCTTCTTGTTGCTGCTGAGAAGATTGCGCTCGTCGAAGGTCTCGAAGCCTACGAACAGGCTGCGCAGGCCCGCTTCGGCAGCCTTTTCGATCAGGTCGCCGCGCAGCACGCTGTCGACGGTCGCGGCGCCTTGGAACAGCCGGCCCATGCCGCGCATCCCTTCGAACAGGCCCTCGGCGAAGCGGCGATCGCCGAGCAGGTGGTCGTCGAGGAAGTAGAGGTGGCGGCCGGGCAAACGGTCGATCTCGGCCAGCGCCTCGTCGACTTTCTGCGCGTAGAAGGAGCGGCCGCCGGTGAAGAAGGCGTCCTTGTAGCAGAAGCTGCAATGCTGCGGGCAGCCGCGGGTAACGGTGATGCTGTTGGGGACGAGGTAGAGGTGCCGCTTCAAAAGGTCGCGGCGGATCGGCGGCAGGCCATGGATGGTGCGCCCGGCGCTCGACACATAACGCGGCTTGGGCGCGCCGGCGCGCAGGTCGGCGAGAAAGGCGGGAAAAGTCTGCTCACCGGGGCCGAGGAAGATGGTGTCGGCATGCCGCGCGGCCTCGTCGGGGAGCGAGGTGACGTGAAGCCCGCCGAGCGCGACATGGCAACCCTTGGCGCGGTAATGGTCGGCCAGCGCATAGGCCCGATAGGCGTTGGTGATGTAGACCTGGATGACGACTAGGTCCGGCGCATCGTCGGTAGTCAGCGTCTCGACATGATCGTCGATCAGTTCGACCTCGTCATCGGGGTCGAGAAAGGCGGCCAGCGTGGCGAGGCCGAGCGGTGGGAACAGCGAATATTTGATCGGCCGCCAGAACGGGCTCTTGGCCTCGGTCAGGGCCGGAAGGATCATCTTCACTTTCACGCGGCGCACTCCTTGTTGCCAAGGTAGCGATGGAGGCGCGCGAGGTGAAAGCCATGAGCGCCCCGTGAGGAGTCGCTGAAAGCGTCCTCAGAACAGCCGGGTCAGCAGATAGATCAGGGCCGCGACGGTGGCGCTGGCGGGGATGGTGATGATCCACGCCATGATGACGCTTTGCGCCACGCCCCAGCGAACCGCGCTGGCCCGGCGGGCAACGCCGGCCCCGATCACCGCGCCGGTGATGGTGTGGGTGGTCGAGACCGGAATGCCGAACAGGCTCGCCCCGAACAGCATCACCGACCCGCCGGCCGAGGCCGAGAAGCCTTGGTGCTGGTCGAGCTTGGTGATCCGGCTGCCCATCGTCTCGATGATCTTCCACCCGCCGGTCAGGGTGCCGAGCCCGATCGCGATGTAACAACTGATCGCGACCCAGTGCGGCACCTCGAAATCGCCTTGGAGGTAGCCGGTCGAGAACAACAACACGGTGATGATGCCCATCGTCTTTTGCGCGTCGTTGAGGCCGTGTCCGAGCGAATAGGCCGCGGACGACACGAGGTGCAGGCGGCGAAAGCTCTTGTCGGCGCTACGGTTCGACGCTCGCTGCGCCAGCCACGACGACAGCAACATCACCGCCATCGCCATCGCCATGCCGAGCAGGGGAGCGAGCGGGATGAACAGCAAGGTCTTGCTGACCCCGCTCCACTGGATGGTGCCTAGCCCCGCGGAGGCGAGCCCCGCGCCGACCATTCCGCCGACCAGCGCGTGGCTCGACGAACTCGGAATGCCTTTCAGCCAGGTGACGATGTTCCAGAACATCGCCCCGATCAGCGCCGCGAAGACTACCGACGGGGTAACGAGATCCTTGTCAATCAACCCCTTGCCGATGGTGTCCGCCACCTTGTGCAGCGCGGGAAAGGCCAGCGTCAGGAAGTAAGCGGCAAAATTGAAAAAGGCGGCAAACGCCACCGCCTGCACCGGTCCCAGCAACCGCGTCGCCACCACCGTGGCGATGGAATTGGCGGCGTCGTGCAGGCCGTTCAGGAAGTCGAACGCCAGCGCGACCACGATCAGGCCGACCAAGAGCGGAAATGCGAGCTCGTGCATTAGGCGTGATCGATGACGATGCTGTCGATCTCGTTCGCGACATCTTCGAAGGCGTCGACGATCCGCTCCAGATGCTTGAAGATTTCGCGGCGGACGGTGAAAGGCATCGTGCCGGCGGGGTCGTTGCCGAACCGCTGAAACGCGACCTTGAGGCCCGCGCGGTGGATCTCGTCGGCATGGCCTTCCATGCGAACCAGACGCTCGGTCAGTTCGTGCAGGCGGCCGGCATTGCCGCCGACATCGCGCAGCAGCGGCAGCGCTTCGGCCAGCAGGCGGCCCGAATCGACGATGATCCCGACCATGTCGCGCATCTCGGGCTCGAATTCGGTGAAGCCGTATAGATCGACCGCATTGGCGGCGGCCTGCATCTCGTCGATCGCATCGTCCATCGCCGAAATGAGCGAGGTGATCGAACCGCGGTCGAACGGGGTCAGAAAGGTGCGGCGGACGGTGCCCAAGGTCTCGCGGATGATGTTGTCGGCATCCTGCTCGCGCTCGCCAATCTCACGGATATGCTCGTCGCGCGCCGATCCCTCGTTGAACAGGCGGCTCAAGGCCTGAGCAGCGCCGACCACGCTTTCGGCATGGGCTTCGAACAATTCGAAGAAATTGCCCGTCTGGGGCAGGAGCTTCTGAAACCAGGCGAACATCGGACCTACCTTGGATTTTTCGAGAACGGCGGACAGCAACGTCGGGCGCCGGATCGCGGAATTGAATTCGGCGGCGTTGAACGAGCGAATGAGATCAGCCAGATCCTCTTCCTCAACCGCGTTGGCGGCATCGGCCAGGGTGAACCAGCGGCGCGTCCGCTCGCCCGCTTCCTTCCAGTCGGACAGCTCTTCGGCGACCGATAGCGGATAGACGTCGACGTCCAGCATCAGGCTTGCGCCGGTCTTGCGCCGCTTGCGATAGCGATAGGAACCGAGCGGCAACGGGCAGACCGCGCCCCGCACGCCCGCTTCTTCCTCGGCTTCCAGCGCCGCCGCGACGTGCGGCTGGACCTTGTTCATCGGATTGCCCTTGGGAATGACCCAGCGCTTCGTTTCCCGCGAGGTGACGAGCAGGACCGAGACCGGCGCATCGAGCGTCGGTCCTCCCGAGCGGTAGGGCAGGGCGGCAATCTGGCGAATGGTGAAAACCTGTCGGATGAGGAAGGGCGGGGCGCCCGCCGATTGTGACGGTTTCATTACAGCCGAATGTGGCGAAGAAAAGCCCATTGTCGGGCGCGGCTTGCAAAGTAGGATTTCGCCTGATCTATCCTGGTCGATGCTCCCGCCAGACTATATTCCCGACGATGACCGGCTCGATCCCGAGGATCTTGCCGCGCTGCTGGACGAAGCCAGGGGCACTTCGTCGACCCGCCATGACGGCTGGAGCGGCGAGCGGCGTGTCGCTTTCCTCGAAGCCCTCATGGCCGGGCACAAGGTAGGGGCCGCGGCACGGTCGGTCGGCATGACCCCGCAATCGGCGCGCCGACTCCGCGCACGGACACCGCAGTTCGCGCGGATCTGGGACGAGACTTTCGCCTTTCTCGCTTCCGAACTCGAAGAATCGGCGGTGTTCCGGGCGATCCACGGCACCGAACGACCGGTCATGAGCCGCGGCCGCCAAGTGGCGACCCGGGTCCATCATCATGACGGTCTGCTCATGCGTCTGCTCGCCGCGCGCGATCCGATGAATTACGGCTCGATCGCCAGCCGTCTTGCGCTCCGCAAGGCGGCTGCGGAGGAAAAACGTGAAAGCTGACAGAAACGGAGCTTTCGGAACTTTCGGACTGCCCTAGGCCGTCCCGCCATTGGACCGGATATATTCGCCGATGTTGAGCGCCAGCACATCCATCGGCACATTGCCGCCAAGTAGCACCGCGTCGTTGAAGAAGCGGATGTCGAACCTGGACCCGAGCGCTTGCTGCGCGCGGGTGCGCTGGCGGTTGATGGCGGTGTGGCCGATCTTGTAGCCGCACGCCTGGCCGGGCCAGCTGCAATAGCGATCGACCTCGGAGCGGGCTTCGGGCTCCTTGGTGCCGTTCTCGTCCATGAAGAAGCGCACTGCCTGCTCACGGCTCCAGCCCTTGGCGTGCAGCCCGGTATCGACCACCAGACGGCAGGCGCGGAAGGCGATGCCCTGCAGGTAACCGAGGCGCCCGGCGGGGAAGTCGTCGTAAAGGCCGAACTCGTCCGCCAGTTGCTGGGCATAAAGCGCCCAGCCTTCGGAATAAGCGTTGAAGGCGAGCATGGTGCGGATCAGCGGCAGTTTGTTGGCATATTCGCCCTGCCAGACGTGCCCGGGAATCGCCTCGTGGTGGGTGAGGTCGGGCAGGTCGAACTTGGTGTGCAGCTCGGTCGTGCGAAGGTTGATCCACATCTTGCCGGGGATCGTTCCGTCGATCGATCCGGCCCCGCCATAGGCACCGGGCGCGCCGGGTTCTTCTTCCGGCGGCAGGCGGCGGACTTCGAGGTTGCCCCGCACTAACGTGTGGAACATCTGCGGCAGCTTGGCGCGAACGAGGCGTAGCCGCTCCTGAATAAAGGCGATGATCTCGGCGCGGCCCTTGTCGCCGGGCGAGAAATGGTAGCGCGGATCGCGGCCCAGCGCCTGCATCCGGGTACCGACCGAGCCTTGCGTATAGCCGAGGCTCTTCAGGATCGGGTCCATCCGGCCCTGCAGCTCACGCAGTTCGGTGAGCCCGATCTCGTGAATCTCCTCGGGCGAGAGGTTGGTGGTGGTCGAAGCCTTGAGCGCCCAGCGGTAATAATCGCTGCCACCGGGGCGAGCGGCCATGCCGGGGGCGGCACCGGCGACGGCGCGCTGGCGCTCGAGCTCGGCGATCTGGCGCTCCAGCGCCGCGGCATAGGGACCGGCAACGATGGCGCGGGCGCGGGCGTCCCAATTGCCGGGGATATTCTTTTCACGGGTGCGGCGGACGATCGATTCGACCAGGGTGCCGCCGCCTTTCGCGCCGGCGAGCGACTGGCGGATCTGGGGCAACGCCTTGTCGAGGAGAAAGGAGGGCGGGACGAGGCCCTTTTCGCGCGCGGCGACGATGCGGACGGTTTCGCCGTCGAGCTGCGCGGGAGCGGCGGCGAGGCGCGACAGATAGGCTTCGGCGTCGGCCGCGGTTTCGATCTGGTGGTCGGCATCCATGAAGCGCGGGAGGTCGAGATAAGCGCCGACGTTCTGGATCACGACGTATGGGCTGTTGCGCCACCCGCCGACCGCGACATCGCCATAGGGCTGGGCAAAGCCCTGGCTGGCCGAAGTATAGGCGCTGCGGACGACTTCGATGCTGGTTCGGCTCGACGGGGTCAGGTTCGAAAGGTCGACGGCGTTTACTCGAGCGAGGTCGGCGCGGATCACCGCGGCGAGGCGGGCCTGCCCAGCGGGCGAACGGTCCGACAGCTGCGAGCGGAGCGCGACGTTAGCGCCCAAGTCGATGCCAAGCGTGGTCGCGCCTTCGGGCGACAAGGCGAGGAGGTTGGCCGCAACCGAATCGAGCAAAGCGGTCGCCTGCGTTTCATCGATCCGCGGGCCCGATCCGGCGGCGGACGCGACGGCGCCAGGCGTTCGGACCGCGCAGGCGGTAAGGGCGGTGGTGGAAGCGGCGACGACGAGAGCCTGACGGCGGGTGAGGGAGGTCATGCCGTCAGCTTAGGCGCGGCCTCCACGATCAGGCAATTGCCTTCGACCCCAATGATTTCGACCCGCTCGCCCGGCTGGACCGACGCGCCGCGCGCACTCCATTCGCCGTCGCCGAGGCGGACGCGGCCGCCATGCTCGTCGATCGCGGTCACCGCTACCGCGCTGCGACCGATCAACTGCGCCGAACGGTCGTTGAGGTGACGGGCCGAGGACGGGACCGGCCGGTTCGCATAGACCTTGCGGCCAAGATACACCGCAAGCGCGGTGTAGATGGGAAACAGCGCGAGCGCGGGTGCGAGGCCGAAGCCGAACAGCAGGACGAACATCCCCGTCACCATCGCGGCGATGCCGATGAACAGCAGGAAAAAGCCCGGCGCCAGCACCTCGGCGATCAGCAGCAACACGCCGCCGATCAGCCACCACCAGCCCATGTCGATCCCGTTCATCACGCTTGCGGCAGGCCCGGCACGCCGCGCGGCTTGGCGGGCTGCGACGAAGCGGCAGGCTCATCCTTGCCGAAGGCGGCCTTGGCGATCTCGCCTATCCCGCCGAGGCTGCCGACCAGCTGGGTCGCCTCGACCGGCATCAGGATGGTCTTGGCGTTGGGCGAATTGGCGAAGGCGGCGAGCGCTTCGACATATTTCTGGGCGATGAAATAGTTGATCGCCTGGGTGTTGCCGTCGGCGATCGCGTCGCTCACCGACTTGGTTGCCGCAGCTTCCGCCTCCGCCGCGCGCTCGCGGGCTTCGGCTTCGCGGAAGGCGGCTTCCTTTTTGCCTTCGGCCGACAGGATCTTGGCCTGCTTCTCGCCCTCGGCGCGGAGGATTTCGGATGCGCGCATGCCTTCGCTCTCCAGGATCGCGGCGCGCTTTTCGCGTTCGGCTTTCATCTGGCGGGTCATGGCGTTGACGATGTCGCTCGGCGGGCGAATGTCTTTCAGTTCGACCCGGGTGATCTTGACGCCCCAGCTTTCGGTCGCCTGATCGACCACCTGAAGCAGCCGGACGTTGATTTCGTCCCGCTTGGAGAGGGTTTCGTCGAGGTCCATCGACCCCATCACGGTGCGCAGGTTGGTGGTCGAAAGCGCCATGATCGCGGTGTAGAGGTCGCTCACTTCATAAGCGGCGCGGGCGGGGTCGAGCACCTGGAAGAACACCACGCCGTCCACCGACACCATGGCATTGTCCTTGGTGATGATTTCCTGACCCGGAATGTCGAGCACCTGCTCCATCATGTTGATCTTGCGCCCGACGCGGTAGAAAAAGGCGGGGACGAAGTTGAAGCCGGGGTCGGCGACGCGGACAAACCGGCCGAAATGCTCGATCGTGTAGCGGTGGCCCTGGTGGACGATCTTGATGCTGGCCATGACGAACAGCAGCACCAGGGCGACGACAAACAGAAGAAAGGTCTCAAGCATGGGATCCCCCGGACGAACTCGGCACCCGCATCATGCCCGCCTTGGGAGCGCTAGCGAAGCGAAATCGGCGGCATGCTGAACCTGTTCGGACGTCCCGCAGTGCTGTTCTTGCCCGCCAGCCGGGCGAGCGCGATCGCCAAGGCGCGGGAGAGTGCGGCCGATCTCGTCATCCTCGATCTCGAAGATGCGGTGGCGGCGGGCGACAAGGAAAGCGCGCGGACGGCCGCGATCGCCGCTTTGGAGACGCCGTGGCGCTGCCCGGTAGCGGTGCGGATCAACGGCGAGGGGACGCCGTGGCATGTCGGCGATCTCGAAGCACTTCGTCACGCGCGGGCCGACCTCGTGGTGGTGCCGCGGGTCGAAAAGCGCAGCCACGTCGAGGAGATCGGCGCGATCGATCATCTGCCGGTCGCGGCGATGATCGAGACGGCGCGAGGTGTCCTGGCGGCGGCGGACCTCGCCCCGCGCTGCGCGGCGCTGATCGCGGGGACCAACGATCTCGCGGCGAGCCTGCGGCTACCGGCCGCAGAAGGGCGGGCGCCGTTGCAGACCGCGCTGCAGACCATCGTGCTGGCTGCGCGAGCGGCGGACCGGCCTTGTTTCGACGGGGTGTTCAACAAGCTCGACGACGCCGACGGCTTGGCGGCGGAAGCGGCGGAGAGCCGGGCTTTGGGCTTCGACGGCAAGACGCTGATCCACCCCTCGCAGATTGCGCCCTGCAAGGCGGCGTTCGCGCCGAGCGAAGCGGAGCGGGCGCGGGCGGAGCGGCTGGTCGCGGCGGCGAGCGGAGGGGCGCAGCGCTTCGAAGGCGAGATGATCGAGCGGATGCATGTAGAGGCGGCGGAGCGCCTTCTCGGCCGCTAGACCCTTGCCGAATCGTGGTTGACCCGCCAAGTGCGCGCATGGCCGATCTTCTCTTCAGCAACGACATCCCGCTGGGTCTGACCTTCGACGACGTGCTCCTCCAGCCGCTCGAATCGAGCGTACTGCCGTCAGACGCCGACACCCGCACTTTTCTGACCCGCGGCATCGAGCTGCACATCCCCCTGTCCTCCTCCGCGATGGACACGGTAACCGAGGCCGACATGGCGATCGCCATGGCGCAGCTGGGCGGGATCGGGGTGCTTCACCGTAACCTGACCGTCGAAGAACAGGCCGACGCGGTGCGCAGCGTCAAGCGGTTCGAGAGCGGAATGGTGGTCAATCCCTTCACCCTCGCACCCGACCAGACGCTGGCCGAGGCGCTGGAACTTATGAAGCGGCACAAGATCAGCGGCGTCCCGGTGGTGGAGGCGTCGGGGCGGCTGTGCGGTATCCTTACCAACCGCGACGTGCGTTTCGCCGGCAACCTCGCCCAGCCGGTGAGCGAATTGATGACCCGTGACAATCTTGCCACCGTCGCCCCCGGCACCAGCCGCGAGGAAGCGCAGCGGCTGCTTCACCAGCGGCGGATCGAAAAGCTGATCGTGACCGATGAAGAAGGGCGTTGCGTCGGCCTCATCACCGTCAAGGACATCGAAAAGGCGGTGGCCTCGCCCAATGCGACCAAGGACGCGGAAGGGCGCCTGCGCGTCGCGGCGGCTTCGACCGTCGGCGACAAGGGTTGGGAGCGGTCGGCGGCGCTGATCGAGGCGGGCGTCGATTGCATCGTCATCGACACTGCGCACGGCCATAACATCGACGTCGCGCGCGCGGTCGAGCGGGTGAAGTCGGCGTCCAACAGCGTGCAGGTGATCGCGGGCAACGTCGCCACCGCCGAGGCCGCCAAGGCGCTGGTCGACGCGGGCGCCGATGCGATCAAGGTCGGGATCGGGCCGGGTTCGATCTGCACCACGCGGATCGTCGCGGGCGTCGGCGTGCCGCAGCTCAGCGCCATCATGGCCGCGAGTTCGGCGGCGCGCGATGCGGGCGTTCCGGTGATTGCTGACGGCGGCATCCGCACCTCGGGCGATCTCGCCAAGGCGCTGGCGGCAGGCGCGTCGAGCGCGATGATCGGGTCGCTGCTGGCCGGCACCGACGAAACGCCGGGCGAACAGTTCCTGTATCATGGCCGCGCTTACAAATCCTATCGCGGCATGGGCTCGCTGGGCGCGATGAGCCGCGGCTCGGCGGATCGTTATTTCCAGCAGGACATCAAGGACACGATGAAGCTGGTGCCCGAAGGCATCGAGGGTCAGGTGCCTTACAAGGGCCCGGTGCGCGATGTCGTGCATCAGCTCGTGGGCGGTGTGAAAGCGGCGATGGGCTATACCGGATCGAGCACCATTGCCGAGCTGCAGGCTCGCGCCCGGTTCGTCCGGATCACCGGCGCTGGCCTCAGCGAAAGCCATGTCCATGACGTGGCGATCACCCGGGAAGCGCCCAATTACCCGACGCGCTGAGCCGTGACCCCGCAAGCACGCGTCCAGGCGGCGATCGAGATTGTCGATCAGGTGATCGCTTCGGCGCGGGAGGATGGCCCGCCGGCCGATGCGATCGTGTCGGCTTATTTCAAGGCGCGGCGCTATGCCGGGTCCAAGGACCGTCGTGCGGTACGCGAATGGGTGTTCCGCGCGATCCGCCATTCGGCCGAGATCCCGGCGAGCGGCCGGGCGGCGCTGTTGCCGATTGCGAGCGAATGGTTCGGGGGCGAGGGGCATGGTCCTGCGCTTGCCGAAGAAGACGAACCGCGGGCTGTGGAAGGCGTAGTGCCGGGATGGGTGCAGCCGCTGCTGTCGCCTTTGGTCGAGCCCGGGGAATGGCCGGCCTTGATCGAGCGCGCTCCTGTCGATCTGCGCGCCAACCTTGCCCGCACGACCCGCGACGAGATGGCAGCGCGTTTCGGCGCGGAGCCGACGCCGCTTAGCCCGTGGGGCCTGCGCTTGCCGCCCGACAGCGCAGTGACCGCGGACGAAGCGTTCGCCGATGGCATGGTCGAGGTGCAGGACGAGGGCAGTCAGTTGATCGCGCTGGCCTGCGATCCGGCTTCGCGGGAATTTATGGTCGATCTGTGCGCAGGAGCAGGCGGCAAGGCGCTGGCGCTGGCGGCGGCCAATCCCGCGGCGCGGATCGTCGCTTGCGACACCAACCGGTCGCGATTGGCGAAACTGGCGCCTCGTGCCGAGCGGGCGGGGGCAGCGATCGAGAGCCGCCTGCTCGACCAGCCGCGCGAGGCCGAAGGATTGGCCGATCTGTCCGGTGCCGCCGATCTCGTTCTGGTCGACGCGCCCTGCTCAGGCTCGGGCACATGGCGGCGCAATCCGGAAGGACGCTGGCGGCTGACGCCCGACCGGCTCGACCGGCTGACGGACCTGCAGGGGCGTGTGCTCGATCTCGCCGCGCCGCTGGTGAAGCCGGGCGGGACATTGGTGTATGCGGTTTGCTCGCTCCTCGCCGGCGAAAGCCGCGACCAGGCCGATGCCTTCCTCAGCCGCCATTCAGGCTTCGTGCCCGAGGATATTCCCATGGATGTCGGGCGTTTGGATGGCGTGGGTCGGCTTCTGACGCCGGGACATGATGGAACCGACGGCTTTTTCATTGCGCGGTTCCGTGCCACATGAGGGCGAACCCCGCCTGGGAGACGATGATGCGTTTGCTTCCGATTGTTGTTGCGCTTGGGGTCATGGGGGCGACGATCGCCAGTTCGGGCGAAACCCAGGTTCCCGATGCGCAGATCAACGCGCAGTCGCTGCAATGGCAGAAAGCGGGTGAAGCGGCGTTGGCGGCCGGTCAATATCAGTCGGCCGACGATGCGCTGGAAACCGCGCTGATCATCGATCCGCGTAACCGGGGCGCCTTCGTCTCGCTGGCCCGGGTAGCGCAGAAGCAGAAGCTTTACGGTCAGGCGATCCGCTTCACCAACAAGGCGCTGGCGCTGGAGCCGAACGATCCGGTCGCGCTCGGCGTGCAGGGCGAGGCGATGGTGGAGCTTGGCGCGGTCGGCCGCGCGCAGCAAAACCTCGCCAAGATTAAGAGCCTGTGCGGGTCCAAGCCTTGTGCGCCGGCGACCAACCTGTCGGCGCTGATTGCGCGCGGCCCGGCAATGGCCAAGGCCGACTCCCCCGCAGCCCCTAAGAAGAACTGAGCGCCTGCTTTTACGAGAGTGACTTGGCGAGGGCGACCCATTCGTCCACGCCGACCGTCTCCGCCCGCCGTTCGGCCGCGATGCCGAGGGCAGGTAGGGCGTCGAGCGCGTCGGGCACTTTCTTGAGGCTTTGCCGGAGCATCTTGCGGCGTTGACCGAAGGCGGCGGCGGTCAGGCGCTCCAGCACCTGATGATTGACGCCTTCGGGTTCGGCGGCGGGCACGATGTGGACGACGGCGGAGGCGACCTTGGGTGGGGGCACGAAGGCCGAGCGGTGCACGGCAAGCGCAATGCGCGGGACCGCTCGCCATTGCGCCGCCACCGCGAGGCGGCCGTAGGCGTCGTCACCGGGCTTGGCGACGATCCGCTCGGCGACTTCCTTCTGGAACATGAGCGTCAGGCTCGACCACCACGGCGCCCACTCGGCGCCGAGCCAGCGTAGCAGCAGGGCGGTGCCGACGTTGTAGGGGAGGTTCGAGACGACATGCGCCCCGCGGCCGACCAGCGGTTCTTCGGCGGTCTTGAGCGCATCGTCCTCAATCAGGGTGAGCTTGCCCGGAAATAAGTCGCCGAGTTCGGCGAGGGCAGGGAGGCAGCGGCAGTCGCGTTCGACGGCGGTGACGGTGGCGCCGGCATCGAGCAGCGCGCCGGTGAGGCCGCCGGGACCGGGGCCGACTTCGTAGACCGATGCGCCGTCGAGATCACCGGGGATGGTCGCGATGCGGGCGAGCAGTTGGCGATCGAGCAGGAAGTTCTGGCCGAGCGCTTTCGACGCGGACAGGCCGTGGCGGGCGATCACGTCGCGAAGGGGCGGAAGGGCGGTCACCCGTGAAGAGCGCGGTGCTGCGCCGAGCTTGCGGCCATTCGGATCGCCGCCGCCATCGCGCGCGGATCGGCACGGTCTTCGCCGGCGATGTCGAAGGCGGTGCCGTGATCGGGCGCGGTGCGGACGATCGGCAGCCCGAGCGTCATGTTGACGCCTTCCTCGAAATGCAGGGCCTTGAGGGGAATGAGTGCCTGGTCGTGATACATGCAGAGCGCAGCGTCGTAGCGGGCGCGAGCCGCGGCGTGGAACATGGTATCGGCGGGGTGCGGGCCGGTGACGTCCCAGCCTTCGGCACGCAGCGCGGCAATGGCGGGCTCGATGATCTCGCGTTCCTCGGAACCGAGCGCACCATTCTCCCCTGCATGGGGGTTGTAGCCGGCGACCGCGAGGCGCGGATTGGCGATGCCGAAGTTGCGCTGCAGGCCGCGCAAGGTAACCCGGCCGCGCGCTTCGATCAGCGCGCTGGTCAGCCGGGCAGGGACGTCGCGCAGCGGCAGGTGGGTGGTGACCGGCACGGTACGCAACGTCGGTCCGGCGAGCATCATCGCGACATTGCCGGACGACACACCGCACCGTTCGGCGACGAATTCGGTCTGGCCCGGGTGATTGAAACCGATGGCGTAGAGCTGGTGCTTGGCGACCGGGCCGGTGACCACGCCGGCGCAGGTGCCCGAGCGGGCGAGGCCGACGGCAAGCTCCAGGCTGTCGAGGCTGCAATGCGCGCCGGCGGTGGTCGGTTGACCCGGCAGGCCGGATGCGGCCGCGGGCACGGCCAGCAATGGCAGCCCGTGCTCGAACGCGTCGATCGCTTCGGCAGGGTTGGAGAGAATGGCGACGGGGCCGTCCCAGACCTGGGACAAGCTGCGCGGATCGCCGACGGCGACGAACGGCGGCAGGTCGAGCGTACGGCGGCTGTCCCAGGCCTTGGCCACCACCTCGGGGCCGATCCCCGCGGGATCGCCAAGCGAGACGGCAAGCAGGGGTGGGGACAGGCTCATCGCCAGCCCCCTAACGCCTGCCGGCCGTCTCGGCCACCTCAGCGATAGTCGATGACGGCGTCGCGGCGGAGATCGCGAAGATAACGGCGGGCGCGGGCATTGACGCGCTCTTCCTGCAGCTGCGCAAAGACCGCATCGGCATTAGGCGCATTGGCGCTCTGCTCTTCGTCGCGGCCGCAGATGACCAGCACACGAACGCCATCGGCAATGCTGCCGAACGGACGCGTCGCCTGACCGACCTGCATCGGCAGCATCATTTCCTGCAGTGCCGCCGGCAGGTCACGAAGCTTGACGCTGTCGGACTGCACCACGTCGCCCCTGAAGTCGGCCGCGACCTTGTCGGCGCCGCCGCATCCGCCGATATTCTGGGTGGCGGCAGCGAAGCGCTCCAGTTGCGGATTGGCCGCCGCTGCGGTGGTGCCGGCCGGGAAGGTGATCGACACCTGCTTCAGCGACAGCACGGCATTACGCGGATCGGCGGTCAGCACCTTGCGGGTGTCCTGCACGGCGATGATCGAAATACCGCCTTGGACGGGGATCGGCTGGCTGAGCTGACCGGGCTGCATCTGCATCAGCGTCTGGGCGATCGGCTCGGGAAGCTGCTCGGGACGGATCCAGCCGAGGTCACCGCCGACGGCGGCGGCGGAGGACTGGCCGAACTGGCGGGCGTAACCGGCGAAGCTCGCGCCCTGGCGAAGCGCGGCGACGATCTGCTGCGCCTTTTGCGCAACCTGCGCCTGGTTGGCGGTGGTCGCTTCAAGGTAGATTTCGCCGACGCGATATTCCTGCGTGCCCTTGGACGCATTCATGCGGTCGATGAACGCCTTGACCTCGTCGTCGCCGACGCTGACGCCGCTTTCGATCTTCTGGCGCTGAAGACGCTGCCAAGCGATTTCGCCCTGGATCTGGCGACGGATCGAGCTGATCGAGCTGCCGTTCTGCTTCAGGAACGCCGCCAGCTCATTAGGCTTGCGCTTGGTGTTCTCGGCGACGCGTGCGACCGTGCGATCGATGTCGGTCGGATTGACCTTGATCCCGGCGGCGTCGGCGGCCTGGATCTGAAGCGTCTCGTCGATAAGGTTGCTCAGCACCTGCACGCGCAGCCGCTCTTCCTCTTCCTTGGGAATCGGCTGGTTGTTCGCCAGCGCGAGCAGGGCGAGGCGCTGGTCGATGTCGGTCTGGGTGATGACCTGCCCGTTGACGATGGCACTGGCCTTGACCACCGAGGGGATCGGACGGCCGAGAACGGTAACGGTCTCCGGCAGGTTGAGCCCCGACGAGCTGTTGCGCGGCGCGGGCTGTTGCTGCTGCGAAGCCTGCCCACTCTGCGCTGCCGCGACACTGGCGAGCGATGCCAGGAGAGCGGTCGTGAAAAGCGTCTTGGCCTTTGCCATAACGAGCCTTGTATCCCTTGTTATTTCAAGCAGTTCACGGCGCCTTGCCAGCCCCGCGCTGAACCGGCGATGAGCGCCGTTTAGCGGCTCAAGCCCTTCAAGGACAGGCGGAAACTGAAGGTGCTGCCTTCGGCCCGGTCGCCAAGCCGCTCATAATCGCGGCGCCAGCTGATCCCGAAGGACAGGCAATCGTCTTCGTAATCGAGGCTGAGGCGGTGGCGAACGGCATTGACGCCGTCGGCGATGCTGAGCGGATCTTCGTCGGCGTTGGTGAGGTCGAGCACGGTCGCGCCGAACACCGACCAGAAGCGATGGAATTTCCACCGGCCGGCAAGCCGTAGCTCTTCCTTGTCCTGCAGATCCTCGATCGACTGGTCGACGTTGCGGTTGAGGCGCAGATAATCGATCCGCGCATAGGTTTCGGTGGTGCCGACGGTGAGATCGACCTCGTTGCGGCGGACCGCCAGATTGTCCTTGTCGAGCCGGAAGCGGTGCGTGAGGTCGACGAAGCGGCCGACCTTGACCCGGGTGCGGCCGACGAAATCGGACCAGCGGTCGGTGAGGCCGGTGCCGTTGGGGAAAATTTGCGCGTCGCGATTGAGGCGGTAGGACTGGCCGATGTTGCTCGACACCGCCCAGCCCGGACGGTCGAGGGTCCAATCGAGGCCGTAGGTGATGCGACTGCCGTCTTCCCAGCGGTCGTAGCCGGGGAAGCGGTTGAGCGCGAAGAGATTGCTGTCTTCGAGATCGACCGAACGGCTGTCCTCGTTGGGAAGGATGATGTTGGCGGTGGGCGGGGTTATCACCAGCTGGGCGCGAGGGGTGAGGCGCTGGATGCCGCCGAGCAATTCGCCAGTCAGCGGCCAGCGAACTTCGGCGGCGGCGGCGGCGATCCCGCGGCCACGCCAGCCTTTCTCGCCGCGATAGATGGCGGCGCTGGTGAGTTCGTTGTCGTCGCTATGATAAAGGTCACCGCGGGCATAGCCGGTCAGCAGGATCTCCTGGCCCATGGTGGTCAGGCGGCGCAAGTCCCAGCGGGCGCCGGCAAAGGCGCGCTGGCTGTCCTGTCCTTCGCGGCGGAACACCGCGAGGCTGTTGGCCTGCAGTTCGACCCGGCCGCCGAAGACCGGATCGGTCAGGCGGACGCGGGCGTCGATGGCGGGGAGGGCGAAGGGAATAGTGCTCTGGATGTCGTTCTGGCGAACACCCTGAAAGGCCCAGCCGGCGATACTGACATAGCTGTCGAGGTCGATCCGTTCGAGATCGAGGAAGCTGCGATAGCGGTCGTCGCGATTGAGATCGTAAAAGCGCGCTACGTCCTTGTCGGTGGCGACGCGGACTTGGCCCGTCAGGCTCCACAAGGGCGAGAACTGAAACTTGCCGTTGCCCTCGATGTAGGCGCGCAGACCGCGATTGGTGCGGCTGTCGTCGTAGCTCGATTTGTCGCCGTAGGTGACAAAGGCCCCGAGCGAGAAGGCGCCAAGGCTGTTGAGTTCGCGGTAGCGGGCTTCGAGAGCCGGATTGACCGAGGTGTAGAGGTGCGGCGTTACCGTAATGTCGCGGTTGGGCCCGAACCGCGTTAGGTAAGGCAGCGACAATTCACCGCCGAGCCGCCGGCTGTAGCGAAGCTCGGGGAGAAGGAAGCCCGAATAGCCTTCGCCGCCGCTGCTGGTGCCGAGACTGAAGACCGGGAGCAGGGGCAGGGTGATGCCGAACAGCTCGAATCGGCCGCGCTCGAAGCGGACGCGCTCGGCGGCCTGATCGTAGCGGACGCGCGCGGCAAGGATGCGCCAGCTCGGGCGTCGCGGGCAGCCGGCTTCGTTGTCGATCCGGCACGGGCTGTACACCGCATTCTCGAGCGTGGTGACATTGCCGGTGCGGGTCGCCTTGTCTGCGGCAAGGCGCCCGCCGCTTTCCAGAACGACCAGAAGATTATCCACCGTGGCATCGCGCAGCGCGTCGTCCAGCACGACGCGTTCGGAAATCAGCCGGTCGCCCTGCGGCTGAACCACCACCACGTTACCGGTGGCGACGACCTCGCCCGTGCGGCGATCCCAGCGCACCTGATCGGCCGCGACGAAGGTGCCGTCGCGGTTGATCCGGACCTGGCCGGCGGCGGTAACGACCTCGTTCTCGCTGTCATAGTCGACGCGGTCGGCGGTGAAGGCGAGCTCCTGGTCGGCCCCGGCGAGCGGCTGCGGCTCGGTGGCGGGCAGCGTTGTTTCGACCGCCGGTGGAATCACGTCCTGCGCCCACGCCGAAGCCGGCGCGGCAAGCGCGAGCACCAGCGGAAGCGCCGTCCAGGCCGTGACGCCGTATCGCACCCTTTATGTCCGCCTTGATCCGCCAGTGAGCCCTTGAAAGGCCAGCCTATTGCAGCCTTCGCCAGCCGGGGCAACGGGCTTGGCAGCGCGGGGGGCGCGGGCCTAAGGACACGGCAACACTTCCCTCCCTATTGCAGGTGACCTTCTCATGCAGATCCGCTTTGCCGATGCCGCTCCTTCCGGCAGCTACGCCCTGATCCTTCCGGTCGCGGGGACCGAACGCGGCAACCTCGCGTCGCTCGGCGAGCATCGCGCGGCGGCCGAAGCGGCGGCGCGCGGGCAGCGCTTCGAGGGCGAAGCGGGCGCGGCCGCCGAAACATGGATCGGCGGGGGCGGCGAAGCGCAGGTCCGCCGGCTGGTGCTGATCGGGACCGGCACGGGTTCGGATGGCGCGGCGGCCGAGAAGCTTGGCGGAACGGCAGTCGGACGGCTGCTGACGTCGGGCGAAAAGACGTTGGTGATCGATCTTACCGGCGCCAAGTTCGATGCCGACGCCGCCGCGCGTCTGGCGCTCGGAGCGGCGGCGCGGGCGTGGCGCTACGACCGCTATCGCACCAAGATCAAGGACAAGCAGAAGCCGAGCGTCGAGGAAGTGGTGATCGTCGGCGCGCCCGCCGGCGCCGGGGAACGCTGGAGCGAGCGCTACGAAGGCGTGCTGGCGGGCATCAAACTGACCCGCGAACTGGTCACCGAACCCGCCAACATCATTTATGCCGAGACCTTCGTCGAGCGGGTGCGGAAGGCGGCCGAAGGCACCGGGCTCGAGATCGAGGCGCTGGGCCAGGCCGAGATGGAGAAGCTCGGCATGGGCTCGCTGCTCTGCGTCAACCAGGGCACGATCCGCGAGCCGCGGTTGCTGGTGATGCGCTGGAACGGCGGTGGCCATCCGACCGACAAGCCGCTGGCGCTGATCGGCAAGGGCGTGACCTTCGATACCGGCGGCATCTCGATCAAGCCGGCGGCCGGCATGGAATCGATGAAGTGGGACATGGGCGGCGCCGGTGCGGTCGCCGGCGCGATGGTCGCGCTCGCCAGCCGCAAGGCCAAAGCCAATGTGATCGGCCTGTGCGGGTTGGTCGAAAACATGCCGTCGGGCAGCGCCACGCGTCCGGGCGACGTGGTCACCTCGATGAACGGGCAGACGATCGAGGTCATCAACACCGACGCCGAAGGCCGCCTCGTGCTGGCCGACGTCATGACCTATGCCCAGCGCGAGCTTGGCGCCAAGCGGCTGGTCGATCTCGCCACGCTGACCGGCGCGATGCTGATCGCGCTCGGGTCCGAGCATGGCGGATTGTTCTCGAACAACGACACGCTGGCGGGCGAGCTCGCCGCGGCCGGCACCGAGACCGGCGAGAAATTGTGGCGGATGCCGCTCGGCGATGCCTACGACCGGCTGATCGACAGCCCGATCGCCGACATCAAGAACGTCGGCCCGCGCGAAGGCGGCTCGATCACCGCGGCGCAGTTCCTTCAGCGCTTTGTCGAAGAAGGCGTCGAATGGGCGCACCTCGACATCGCCGGCATGGTGTGGAGCGACAAGCCCGGCACGACCTACGACAAGGGCGCGACCGCGTTCGGCGTGCGCCTGCTCGACCGCTTCGTGGAGATGACGGCCGAGTGAGAGTCGATTTCTACCAGCTGGCCGGCGCGCCCGTCGACGAAGTGGTGGCGAGCATCGCCGCCAAGGTCGTCGAAGGTGGCGAGCGGCTGCTGGTGGTGATGGCTGACGAGGGCGCGCTGACCCGGATGGACCGGCTGCTGTGGGACCAAGGGGAGACCGATTTCCTCGCCCACGGCATCGCCGGGGAAGGCGAGGATGCGCGGCAGCCGATCCTGCTGTCGACTACGCCCGACCCTGCGAACGGCGCTCGCAACCTGCTGGTCGCCGACGGCGAATGGCTGGAAGCGGCGCTGACCTTCGACCGGGCTTTCTATCTGTTCGACGAAGCCAATCTGCAAGAAGCGCGGCAGGCGTGGAAGCTCCTGTCCGGGCGCGACGGAGTTGAGCGCAACTATTGGGCGCGCGAAGACGGGCGCTGGACGCGCAAGGCGTGAACCTTGCCTGATCGCCGCCCTCCGGCTAGGGGCGCGCGCAATCCTTCAACCCAACCAAACAGAAACGGAGCTTTCCCGTGGCCGTCACGCGCACCTTTTCGATCATCAAACCCGATGCCACCCGCCGCAACCTCACCGGCGCGGTCACCAAGATGCTGGAAGAAGCCGGCCTGCGCGTCGTCGCGTCCAAGCGCATTCACATGACCCGCGAGCAGGCCGAAGGCTTCTACGGCGTCCACCGCGAGCGTCCGTTCTTCAACGATCTTGTCTCGTTCATGATTTCGGGCCCGGTCGTGGTGCAGGTGCTGGAGGGCGAAGACGCCGTGAAGCGCAACCGCGACATCATGGGCGCGACCAACCCCGAAAACGCCGACGCCGGCACCATCCGCAAGGAACTGGCCGAATCGATCGAAGCCAATTCGGTTCATGGGTCGGATTCGGACGAAAACGCCAAGATCGAGATCGACTACTTCTTCAAACCGGAAGAGATCGTCGGCTGAGGCCAACGCTTTCGCTGCCTAAGGGGCCCGTCGGAGCGATCCGGCGGGCCTTTTTGCATGGTGCGTAGAAAGATAAGGTGTCGCCATGGACGACGACCTTGAAACGCTCACCCGCGACGCATTAATGCACGAGATCCGCCGGCTCCGCGCCGGCATCCGGGAATATCGCGACAGCAGCGGGCACGAGCTTTGCTGGCACCATCCCAAGCTTTGGGGCTTGCTGCCTGAGCAGACTTCACCCGAGGTTGCTGTGCCCGAGTGGCCGCAATTCCTCCGAGGCTGCCTCCGCTACCGGGAATCGCTTGACCGGGAGCTTCCCGAAGCGCCGCGTACCAATACCGAATTCACTGAAAGCGATCGCTGAGCCAGACAGCTTGGTCAGGCCTGGCGCAACGCTGGTCGAGAGGGCACGTCGAAGCGATCCGGAAGGCCTTTTCTGGGCGGCGGTCTTCATCTTCGGTTCAGCGGCGAAATGACTTCTTCGGTCGTTCGCAAGGCGGGAGGCAGGGTGATGATCAAGGCGACGCTGGCACTATTGGTGGCTTCGGGCCCGATCGTCGGCAGCCTGCCGCCCCAGCCGCGCGCGTTGCCGGCCTATAATCCGGTGACCAGCGCCGACCTCGGCCACGTCCGCCGCGATGTCCGCAAGGGTCGTGACGAAGGCTCGCTTTCCAAAAAGCAGGCGAAGGAATTGCGCCGCGAAGCCCGAGAGGTTGCGATGCTGGAGGAGCGCTATGCCGCCGGCGGACTGAGCAGCGCCGAAGCGGCGGAGCTGCGCGCCCGGATCGGAGTGCTGCGCGCGCTGACCAACGGCAAGCGGCTCGGCACCATCAAGTAGCCGCAAGCCAGGCCAAACCGCCGGCCTGGACCGCTGCGATCAACCAGAGCTGGATGGAGAAGGGCTGCTTGCGCGTCTTGTGGCGGAGCAGGTGGCGTGCGGCGAAGGCCGCCGGGGTTCCGCCGAGTAAGGCGAGCGACAGGAGCTCGCTTTCGGATACGCGCCAATCACCGCGGGCAGCGCGCTGCTTGTCCTGCCGGAAGCGGAAAAAGGTCCAGGCGTTGATCAGCACCGCCCAGGCGAGAATTTGCAGGGGGGTCAGAACTCGTCCGCCGCGCGCATCAGCCTGGTCAGGCGCGGCGGGGCGCAGGCACGCCAGCTGCGCTGAAGCCACTCGCCTACCTCGTCCCAATCGGTGTCGCGGCGGTTGAGCTTGAGTCCGAGCCAGCCGCTCGCGCCGTAATATTTGGGCCAATAGTAGGTGTCGGGGCTGGCTTCGATGAGGCCGGTCATCTCGTCCGCGCCGCTCGATTTGACGAGCAGGCCGATGGCGTCCTCGCCGTGGTGGCGGTCGGCGAGAATGGCGAACAGCTTGGCGGATTTTTCGGTGCCCACCGCCCAGCCGGGGCTGCCGTGGCTGGTCTTGCGACTGACTTCCGGGAAGTAAGCGGCGAGCGCATCGACCTCGGCCTCGATCCAGTTCGCATCCTGATGCCGCGAGACGTAGGTGGACAGGGTGGCGGGATAGAGCTGGTGCTCGGCAAGGCGGACGCGCTGCGCCAGCGTGTCGGGTGTGTCGCCGGGGCGGATGGCGACGGCGACCTGACCTAGGATCTCGCCCGCATCGACGTCTTCGGTGACGAGGTGGACGGTGCAGCCGGCGTGACTGTCGCCGGCCTCGAGCGCCCGAGC
>Ga0310813_10000382_pt1 | contig 28530 bp, 27 predicted proteins | sample YN3metagenome_FD_203086 | JGI IMG/M metagenome (GOLD analysis project Ga0310813, IMG submission 203086) | Soil microbial communities from experimental microcosm in Duke University, North Carolina, United States - YN3 | ecosystem: Engineered > Artificial ecosystem > Soil microcosm > Unclassified...
TCGACGCCGTTCTCGAGGCCGCGTCGCTGCAGGCCCTCGAGCAGGGCGATCTCGTCGGCGCCTGTCGCGACGATCAGCTTGCCGCACCGGCGGTGCGGCACGCCGTAGGTCGCACAGAACTCGTACATCATGCGCGCACCCTCGACACAATGCGTCGCCTTCAGCGATCCGGTCGGATAGTAGATGCCTGCATGAATGACCTGGCTGTTGTGCGTGCTCGTTGCCATCCCGGGCCGCGGTTCTTTTTCGAGGACGCACACGCTGCGGCCGCGGCGCGCGACCGCCAGCGCGGACGCCAGTCCCACCACCCCACCGCCTACAACGACAGTGTCGATCTGCTCCATGACAACCGGGTTTTAATTTAACCCCTGTTTCTTTTACGATCGGCAGATTGTGTCAATGCGTGTGCTCGTAACCGGCGCGTCGGGGCAGCTCGCCGCCGGGCTGCTCCGTGAATTCGCCGATTGTGAAGTCGTCGCGCATACACACGCCACGCTGGACGTAGCGGACGTCGACGCCGTCCCGCGCGCGGTCGACGATGCTGCGCCAAACCTGATCATCAATTGCGCCGCGTTCAACCTGGTCGACGATGCTGAGACGCGGCCGACGGATGCTTTCGCCGTCAATGCGTTTGCCGTGCGTTCGCTGGCGCGAGCGGCTGAAGCGCACAACGCGACGCTGATCCACTACGGTTCGGACTTCGTGTTTGCAGGACTCGACGATCCGGACACGCCTCCATACGACGAGACCGTCCTGCCGTCGCCACGCAGCGTCTATGCAGCGTCGAAGCTGGTGGGCGAGTGGTTCGCCCTCGAGTATCCGCGCGCCTACGTGCTGCGCGTCGAGAGTCTGTTCGGAATGCCGGCGGAATGGCACGGACGCCGCGGCTCGCTCGACACGATCGTCTCTGGTCTCGAGGCTGGACGCGAGGTTACGGTGTTCACGGATCGGGTCGTATCGCCGAGTTACGTTGTCGACGTGGCTGCGGCTACACGGCACCTCATCGCCGCGAGCGCGGCACCTGGCCTGTACCACTGCGTCAATTCCGGCCATGCGACGTGGTACGAGGTTGCGACGGAAACCGCGCGCATGCTCGATGTGACTCCGAAACTGACCCCGATTACGACGAGCGAGGCGCGGTTTATCGCCGCGCGTCCGAGGTTTTGCGCGTTGTCGAACCGGAAGCTCGCGGCCGCCGGCTTCGAGATGCCGTCCTGGCAGGACGCCGTGCGGCGGTGGCTCGCGACGCGGCGGCAGCCCGCTAGGGCGGCCATATAGAATGAACAGAACCAATGGCTAAGCGCGCAGTTGTTACCGGAATTACCGGGCAGGACGGCTCGTATCTCGCCGAACTGTTGCTCGAAGAGGGCTACGAAGTCACCGGCGTTGTCCGGCGTTCAAGCTCGCCAAATCTGTGGCGCATCGAGCACCTGCTGAACCGCCTCACGCTGCGGCCGGCGGATCTGCTCGACCAGCTGTCAATCATGCGCATCGTCGACGAAGTGCGGCCCGACGAGTTCTATAACCTTGCCGCCATGTCATTCGTGCCTGCGTCGTGGGATCAGCCGATGCTGACGGGCGAGTTCAATTCACAGGGCGTCACCCGCGTTCTGGAAGCGATTCGTCAGGTCGACCCGAAGATCCGGATTTATCAGGCGTCATCGAGCGAAATGTTCGGACGCGTGCGCGAGGTGCCGCAGACCGAGCTCACGCCGTTCTACCCGCGTAGTCCGTACGGCGTATCCAAGGTGTTCGCGCACTACATTACGGTCAACTATCGCGAAAGCTACGGGTTGTTTGCCTGTTCGGGGATTCTGTTCAACCATGAATCGCCGCGTCGCGGCCTTGAATTCGTCACGCGCAAGGTGACGGACGGTGTGGCGCGCATCAAACTCGGCCTGGCCGACCACCTGAAGCTCGGCAATCTCGACGCCTGCCGCGACTGGGGCTTCGCCGGCGACTACGTGCGAGCTATGTGGCTGATGCTTCAGCAGAGCGAAGCCGATGATTACGTAATAGCGACCGGCGTCAGCCACTCGGTCAAAAAGCTCGTGGAAACGGCCTTCGGCCATGTCGGTCTGGACTGGCAGCGTCACGTCCGCATCGATCCCGCGTTGATACGTCCGGCGGAAGTGGACCATCTGATTGGGGACGCCTCCAAGGGACGTCGGGTCCTCGGTTGGCAGCCCTCGGTCGCGTTTGAGCAGTTGATCGCGATGATGGTCGACGCGGACCTGGAGCGCCTTGCGCCCTTGGCGCGTGCGGACAAGACATCGGGTGTGGCATCACGCGCCTAGCGGCACTTTACGGAGACGACTTGGAACTGAAAGAGAAAATCGGCAACAAGCAGGCCCGAATCGGCATTATCGGGCTCGGATATGTCGGGCTGCCGCTGGCCGTGGAGTTCGCGAAGGCGGGCTTCGAGGTGACTGGCTTCGACGTTGACACGTCGAAGGTCGAAGCGATCAACGCCGGGCACAGCTATATCGGCGACGTTCCGAGCGACGACGTCGATTGCGCCGTCAAGGCCGGCAAGCTGAAAGCGACCGACGACATGTCGAAGCTGCACGACATGGACGCGATAGACATCTGCGTGCCGACGCCGCTGCGGAAGACGCGCGACCCGGATCTCTCCTACGTCGTGCTTGCGGTGGATGCTGTTCGCGCGCACCTGAAGCCCGGACAGCTGATCATTCTCGAGTCCACAACCTATCCTGGAACCACCGATGAAGTGGTGCAGCCGGCGCTCGAACAAGGCGGGCTGAAAGCGGGGAAGGACTTCTATCTCGCGTTCTCGCCCGAACGCGTCGACCCGGGGAACGCCACGCACACGACGAAGACGATTCCGAAGGTCGTCGGCGGGGTCAACGACATCAGCACGGAGCTGGCGGCGGACCTCTACGGTTCGATCATCAATACGATCGTGCCGGTCAGCTCGACGCAGGTGGCCGAGATGGTCAAGCTGCTCGAGAATACGTTCCGCGCGGTGAACATCGGTCTCGTCAACGAGATCGCGCTGATGTCAAACCGCATGAACATCGACGTGTGGGAAGTGATCGATGCGGCCAGCACGAAGCCGTTCGGCTTCATGCCGTTCTATCCCGGACCAGGGCTGGGCGGCCACTGCATTCCGATCGATCCGTTCTACCTCTCGTGGAAGGCGCGGCAGACGGGCTTCGAATGCCGCTTCATCGAGCTCGCCGGCCACATCAACGGTTCGATGCCGGCCTACGTCGTCGATCGGATCGGCGAAGCCCTCAACTCGCAGAAGAAGTCGATCAACGGTTCGCGGATTCACATTTTCGGCGTCGCCTACAAGAAAGACGTCAGCGACATGCGCGAGTCGCCGGCGCTCGACGTGCTGGAGCTGCTGCACCGACGCGGTGCAGTCCTCAGCTACACGGACCCGCACGTGCCGACGCTCGAGCACGGCGAGCTCTCGCTGAAATCCGTGCCCGAAGCACAGGCGGCGAAGGGCATCGACTGCGCCGTCGTCTGCACGAACCACTCGGTGTTCAACTACGCCGCGATGCCGAAGAACTTCCCGCTGGTCGTGGATACCCGCAACGCGTTGAAGAACGTCGACGCGGACAACATCTTCCGCCTTTAGCACGAACTACGGGGCACGGAGACCACGGAGCAATGATTTGCTCCGTGCCTTCGTGTCTCAGCGGTTTGTGACCCGTTAGGCGCGAATTCCGACGGCGGCGTAATCGAGGTATGTAAACAACAGCCGGTTGATCTTTTCGACGTTGGCGTTCAACGTTTCAACCAGATCGCCAAGCGCGGGAGACGCCACCGGCTGCAGCTTTTCGGCGTCAGGGTAGGGCGCACGGTATTTGATGTCGACATGCTGGAAGCCTGTCGCAATCAGCAGGTAGTGCAGCGTGTCAGGATGCACAGGACGGACGTGCGTCAGGTCGCGGATGTAGCTCTCGAAGAACGCGAACCAGCACGCGGGATTGATCGTTTCGAGCACAATCGGCGCGCCGGGGCGCAGCTTGTCGAACGCGGCGTCGAGCAGCTGCGTCAGGTAGCGCGGTTCCAGATGCTCGATGACCTGTGCCGCAAAGAGGCCGCCCAGCGAACCGTCCGGTAAGCCGCGCAGGTACGTCAACGCGTCAGCGGTTTCCGCATCGAGCTTCTTTTCCCGGCAGACGTCGACCATCGCAGCGTTGACGTCGATGCCGCGTGCGCGCACCCCGTTCCCGCGCAGCAGGTCGAGGAACTCGCCGCGGCCGCACCCGACGTCGAGGACGTCGCTCGTCTTCTCGAAAATCGGCAGGTACTCCGCAACACGCTTCCTGATCTCCTCCGGCGAGCCGCGGAATTGGTCTTCGAAGCCTACGTACTTGTAGCTGTCCGCCGCGGCAAACTGCGACGGCGGCTGACCGGGATCCTCGCCGGGAACCGGCATCCGGGATGCGAGATCCGGCGGGAATTTGGAATTTGGAATCTGGGATGTGGGATTTGCCTGGAGCTCCTCGATCGCGCGCCGCAATCCGTGCGCGGCCTGTTGCAGGACGCTGACGGCGGCGCGCAGCTCTTCATGCTGCGCAGCCAGGGCGGCGACTGCGGCATCGTTGCGGCGCTCGCGTGCCAGCAGCGCCTGCAGGTGGTGCTCGACGACGTCCTTCGCGTCCTCGCAGCGCTCGACCGAGGCGGACACCCAGTCGATGAGACCGAGCGTCGCGCGGTGCGCTTCGAACTGCAGTGGGAGATTGCGATTGATGTGATCGACGAGCGCTGCGTTGAATTCCTGCTGCCGCGACAGCACGCGGCCGAGCAGACGGCGCGCCCCTGATGCCAGCCGCGCCTTCAGTCCTCCGCCGGCCGGCGCATCCTCGATGATGCGGTAGAGCGTGTTAAGGCGTTCGATCTGGGAGCGATCGGGCGGCGGAACTGCCGCAGGCAGAGGGGCTTTGTCCGCCGCCATCAGCTCAGCGGCCGACGAGCCCTTCGACGGGACTGCTCGCCGTCGCGTACATCTTTTTCGGGATGCGTCCCGCGAGGTACGCCAGGCGACCGGCCATTACTGCGTGCTTCATCGCTTCGGCCATCGCGATCGGCTCCTGCGCGCCGGCGATGGCGGTGTTCATCAGCACGCCGTCGGCGCCGAGCTCCATGGCAATCGTCGAGTCCGATGCCGTGCCGACGCCCGCATCGACGATTACCGGCACGCGAGAGAATTCGCGGATGATGCGGATGTTGTTCACGTTCTGGATGCCGAGACCCGAGCCGATCGGCGCGCCCAGCGGCATCACCGCCGCGGCGCCGGCATCCTCGAGCTTGCGGCAGACGATCGGATCGTCGCTCGTGTAGGGCAGCACCACGAACCCTTCGCGCACCAGGATGCGCGTTGCCTCCACTAGTGCTTCGTTATCGGGGAAGAGCGTACGTTCGTCACCGATCACCTCGAGCTTCACCCAGTTCGACAGTCCCGCCTCTCGCCCGAGCATCGCCGTGCGCACCGCCTCGTCGGTCGAGTAGCACCCCGCGGTGTTCGGCAGGATGAACATCCTCGACGTGTCGATGTAGTCGAGCAGCGACTCGCGCGAGCGATCGGAGATGTTCACGCGCCGCACCGCCACCGTCACCATGTCGGCGCCCGATGCGGCATGTGCCTGCGCCATCACCGCATGCGACGCGTACTTGCCTGTGCCGACAATGAGACGCGACTTGAACGTGCGGCCGGCGATGGTGAATGGAGCGTCTGCAATTGCCACTGATGTACCTCGAAGATCTAGCCGCCACCGACGAAATTGACGATCTCCACGGTGTCGCCGTCGCCCACCAGCGTCGCGGCGAATGCCGCGCGCTTGACGATCACCTTGTTGTGCTCGACGGCGACGCGACGGGAATCGATGTTGAGCCGCTCGAGCAGCTCCTGCACGGACAACGGCTGGTCGAGATCGTACGGATCTCCGTTGAGCGTGATACGCACGGGCTGACTGGCTGAATTGTACTGTACGGGATTCGAAGAGAGGGAACTCAAGATCCAAGCTCCAAGTTCCAAGATCCAAGCTCCAATGTTCTTGGAGCTTGAATTTGGAGGTTGAATTTGGAGCTTGGAACTTGGAGCTTGGAACTTGGAGCTTAGTTAGTCGGAGTCGTAGGCGTCGTCGTCTCCTCGTCGTCGTCCTCGCCACCACCGATCTTCGGTCCCTGCATCCGCACGTAGGTCGCAATCAGCTTGCCCTCATCATCCATCGTTGCGGCGATGTGGAGGTGGAATCCGGTGTGCTGTTCCGGAGCCGTTGTCGTCGGTGTCGTCTCGGTCTGCGTGCTGATCGTAGTCGTGGTCGTGGTGGTTGTTTCCGGCTTCAGGTCCGCGCACTCGGCGCGCTGGAAGTCGGTGTCCTCGTTGGTAACGATCGTCTCCTCGTTGATGACGATCGTCAGGTCCGGACACGTCCCGGTGATGTCGGATGTGAAGCCTTCGAACTGCAGGGTAGCGTGGCCGTGGCCATGGCCGCCATCCTGGTCGTCGCCAGGCGCCGTCGGCGTCGTGGGTGTGTCACCGTTCGGCCCTTTGCCTTTTCCTTCCTTCATCAAGCCGAACGCGCCGCCTGCGTCAGGCGCGCCTGACATCGCTGAAAGCGAAGAGGGCGCGGTACCTGCCATGGATTGCGTGGCGCCGCCGCATGCCGCCGATGCGACGGCAAACAGTGCCAGAGCGCCCCATACGATCTTGCGGCTCGTCGATTCGATTGAATGCGATGTGGTCATGCCCCACTGCAGGCGCAATGGTCGTACCCGCATCTAAGTTGTTGATTCGCCGTGCCCCGACCGCGCAGGCGGGCGCAATTCCGAGCCGCCGATCCGAAATTCGTAAAGCCACTCGCGGCGGCTAAGATGGCGCCGCGTGCTGCTCATTCCCGCGCTCGTGCTCTGTTTTGTCGCGATCTGGATAGTGCTGCCGCCTTTTCATGCAGGGTTGGTGGCATTTGCGGTCGGCGCTCCGGAGTTGAGCGTCTGGTTTCTGCTGGCGGCACTCGGTTTATGCGCGGTGTCGTTCACGACGGTGAATGTCGCGTCTGCCGCGCGCGCCGCCTTCGCGCTCGCGGTCGTAGCGGCACTGCTGTTCGCTTATCCATTAGCGCGCACGCCCTCTACGCTCGCGCGTTTCGATCGAACGATGTCGGAGCGACTGGGACCCGATTACGTCGATCAGATTCCCGACGCGACCACGCTGCGCGCGCACGCGCTCTCATTTCGTGATTTTGTCTTCGGGCTCGGGCGCGTCGATGTTCTCGTGCGGCGCGGTATCGAGTTCGCCAGACCGGCGGGCGTTCCGTTGACTGTCGATGTGTATCGTCCGGCCGGCGCCGGTCCGCATCCCGTCCTCGTTCAGCTGTACGGCGGCGCGTGGCAGCGCGGATCGCCAGCCGATAATCCGTCCTTTGCAAGCTGGTTTGCAGCGAAGGGCTACGTCGTCTTCGCGGCGGATTATCGCCACGCGCCTGAAGCGACGTGGCCCGCGCAAATCGAGGATGTTCGGTCCGCGCTCGATTGGATCGCCACGCACGCCAGCGAATATGAAGCCGACACGTCCCGTCTTGCGCTAGTTGGCCGCTCCGCTGGCGCGCAGCTTGCGCTCCTCGCCGCGTATCAAGCTGGCGCATCAAGAGTGCGGGCCGTCGTGAGTTTCTACGGACCGACAGATCTGGTCGAGGGATGGCGCGACCCTCCGCATCCCGACCCGCTCGATGTTCGTGCCATTCTCGAAACGTACCTGCGCGGCACTCCCGATACCATGCTGCGCAGGTATCAGGAGGCATCGCCGGTCACCTACGTCTCCGCGCTCGTTCCGCCGACGCTGTTGGTGAACGGTGGTCGAGATCACATCGTCTCGCCGCGGTTCGGCCGCGAGCTCGACGAACGGCTGCGGCATGCGGGTGCCGTATCGGCGCTCCTCGAGATTCCGTGGGCCGAGCACGCGTTTGACGCCCTGCCGAACGGCCTCAGCGGCCAGATTGCGCTCTATTACACAGAGCGGTTCCTGGCCTGGGCGCTCCGATAAACGATTACGCGTCCAGAACCGATAAGTAATCGGAATTTCCCGTTTCAATGGCGTTCTTCCGACCATTACCTCGCGCAATCACACGACCCTTCTGCGCCGTCTTCATCGTGGCGTGGATCGTTTCGATGGCAGTGCTCGTCAAGCGCTCGTACATCGATGCGGCGGCAGCCAATCTGGCGACAGATCTTGCCCGCTACGGGTCGAACGCCCAGTGGCGCGGCGTCTACTACCGTGGGGAGAAGATCGGCTTCACCGTCAGCCAGACTGTTCCGACTGACAATGGGTTCGAGCTGGAGGAAGACGGCCGGCTGCAGATGTCGCTGCTCGGTGCAACAACCGCGGCGGCACTCCATACTTCAGCGCGCGTCGACCAGAACTTCGCGCTGCGATCGTTCGACTTCTCGCTCGATCCGGGAACGGGCGCCGTCGTCGTGCGCGGCATCGTGGACATACAGGAAGATGGCTCGCACGCCCGCCTCGTTATCGACATCACATCGGCTGGACACACACGCACGGAAACACGCCAGCTCGATGAGCCGCCTGTGCTCTCACAGAACTTTGCTCGACTGCTAGCCGGGGGTCGGCTGACGACCGGCTCGCGGCAGCAATGGACGATCTTCGACCCGGCGACGCTCCGCAATCAGCCTGTCGATGTCCGCATCGGAGGCCGCGAACTCGTGCGCAATGCCGGTGAACGTCCAATACCGGCCTTCCGCGTCGAGATGAACTACCAGGGCCTGCGAACCACGTCGTGGATCACGGATACGGGTGATGTCGTACGAGAGGAGAGCCCACTCGGGCTCATCACCCTGCGTGAGCCGGCCGATCGCGCACAGACGATGGGTGTGCCGACGCGCGTGCAGACCGACTTGCTGCAGGCGGCGGCCGTCGTGCCGGCGATGACTCAGCGCATCGATCAGCCGCGTGATGTTCGGCTGCTGCGGCTCGAGGTGGATGGTGCCGATCTCACGAATGCGGATCTGCAGGGCGGGGGACAAAGGGTCAACGGCTCGACGATCGAGCTGATCGATCCGCAGACCCTGCAGCCTGGGCCCGCGGATCCGAACATCGATGACTATCTGAAGCCCGAACCACTCATCGAAAGCGATGCGCCCGAAGTGCGGCAGGAGGCGGAGAAGGCGATTGCTGGAGTGACCGGCACGCGCGCGCGTGCGGAGAAGCTCACACGCTACGTCAACGGCCTGCTGGACAAGAAGCCAACCTTCAGCCTGCCGTCAGCGCTTGAAGTGCTGCGGACCAAAGTCGGAGATTGCAACGAACACACAGCGCTCTACGTCGCGATGGCACGAGCGGTTGGCATCCCCGCGCGCATCGCTGTGGGCCTCACCTACGTCAACGGCATCACTGGCGCGTTCTATTACCACGCGTGGCCCGAGGTGTACATTGACGTAGGGTCGGATCGCGGGCTGTGGCTTCCCGTCGATCCGACGCTCAACGAATTTCCCGCGGACGCCACGCACCTGCGCCTTGCTCGCGGCGGTCTCGACAGACAGGCCGCCATCCTTCCGCTCATCGGCCGTCTCAAAATGCGCGTTCTTGATCTGCAGCTCGACGAAAGCGCGACGCGTGTCATCGTCGGCCGCTCGGATCTCGGTCCTCTTGCCGCTCCGGCGACGAAGTCCTCAACCGCGGACTACTGCTGGCTGAGCCAGTGGTTGAAACCGCGCCCACGCCCACGATCATGATTGCTGTCCACAATCTCGTTAAGCAATACGGGAAGTTCACCGCTGTCGACTGCGTCTCGCTGGACGTCAGGCCCGGTGAGATTCACGGCTTCCTCGGCCCGAACGGCGCGGGCAAGACAACAACGCTGCGGATGATTGCCGGACTGCTGAAGCCGACGTCCGGTCGCGTAGAAGTCAACGGCCATGACGTGGCGACGCAATGCGAGCTTGCGAAAGCGTCGCTCGGCTTCATCCCCGATCGGCCGTTCATCTACGAAAAGCTGACAGCCGCGGAGTTTCTTCGGTTCCACGGTGGTCTGTACGGGCTCGATGGCGACGGTGTGATGGACCGCGTGCGCGAGATGCTCGATCTGTTCGAGCTGCGCCGCGTGGAAAACGAGCTCGTCGAAAGCTTTTCACACGGCATGAAGCAGCGGCTGGTGATGTGTGCCGCGTTCCTGCATCGACCGCACGCGGTTGCCGTGGACGAACCGATGGTGGGACTTGATCCACGCGGCGCCCGATTGATCAAAGACGTATTCCGCCGCATGAGCGAACGAGGTGTTGCCATCCTCATGAGCACGCACACGCTCGAGGTCGCGCAGGAGATGTGTCAGCGGCTCAGCATCATCCTCAAAGGGAAGATCATCGCGCAGGGCACGGTCGATGAAGTTCGCAAGCTTGACGGTGGCGCCGACGATCATCTCACATCGGTCTTCCTGCGCCTGACCGGCGGCAGCGCGCTGCAGGAGCTCGACGAAGCCGTATGAACGGCGCGTTCACCTACCTGCTGCTGCCGCATTTCTGGTCATCGCGGAACCGGACGCAGCGGCGGGAACCTGGCGACGTGACGCGCGCGTTGCTATTTGGTGGCGTCGGGCTGGGCGTGTTCTTCGCGCTGTTCTACGGGGCGGCATGGATCACATGGCAGCTGCAGGAATATGAGGAGCTCGGCGACTATCTGCTGCGACTCGGCCTGTCGTGGATCTTCATGACGTTTCTGGCGTTTCTCACCTTCAGCGGAATTGTCACGGCTCTGTCCACGTTCTTTCTTTCCGATGATTTGCGGCTGCTGCTCACCGCGCCGGTGGCGACGCGGCGTTTGTTCTACGCGCGCTTCGCGCGAACCGTCGCGCAATCCTCGTGGATGGTCGTCGTCTTCGTCACCCCGATTCTTCTCGGGATCGGCATTGCAGAGTGTGCGCCCGCGAGCTTCTATCTGACATCGGTGCTGACGATCGTTCCTTTTTCCATCATCCCCGTAGCCGTCGGCACGGCGTGCACGCTGCTCCTGGTCAATGTCTTTCCGGCGCGGCGCGCCCGTGACCTGCTGATGCTGATGGGATTTCTGTTTGCGGCGGCGATCGTTGTCCTGCTGCGGATGATGCGGCCCGAGCAGCTCGTTCGTGCCGAGTCGCTGCCGGACGTGACCGGATTTTTCAGCACCCTCCAGTCGCCGGTGACGCCAATGTTGCCGTCGTTCTGGGCGGGAGAGCTGCTGTTTGCCAGCCTCAAGGGCGGGTGGGACGCCGTCCACGCAAGCGCGTTGTGGACCACGGCGCTGGCGTTTTGCGTTGGCCTCCGCGCGGCCGACGAGCGATGGCATTTTTCCGGATACAGCCGGTCGCAGGAGGCGCCAAAGGCGCGGTTCGCCCATTTCCGCGCACTTGACGAACTTGCGCGCGTGCTGCCGCTGTCGCCCGTGCGCAAACAATTGCTCGTCAAGGACGTCAAGATTTTCCTGCGCGACGTGAGCCAGTGGTCGCAGCTGCTCCTGCTGCTCGCACTGATGTTGGTCTACCTCTACAACTTCCGCGTGCTGGATCTCGGGCGCATCCCGTACATGAGTGGCTTCGTCAAGAACGTCTACGCGTTTGTGAACCTGGCGATGGCGGCCTTTGTCCTGTCGACGGTCGCGGTGCGTTTCGTGTTCCCGATGGTGTCGGCGGAAGGCCCCGCGTTCTGGCTGGTTCGCAAGTCACCGATTTCGATGCGCGACTTTCTATGGTCGAAGTTCTGGACGGGCTTCTTCCCAATCCTGCTGCTGACCGAGACGTTGACCGTTGCGGCGAACGAGCTGCTGGATGTCGATCCGTTCCTGAAGATTGTGGCGGCGGTAGCCATCGTGTTTTTGAGCTTTGGACTCGTGGGGCTTGCGACGGGTCTGGGGGCGCGCTATCCGCGCTTTACCGCTGACAACCCGAGCCAGGTTGCCGGCTCGTACGGCGGCGTCGCGTTCATGATTGTCGCGGTCCTGCTGATTATCGTAACGATCGTGCTGCTTGGCTGGCCGTCGACGACCTATTTGTATTACCAGCTGCGGCACCGACCGATTCCGATGATCAGGCTTGTCGTGATGGGGCTGTCCTTCACCGCGGCCGTGGCGGTCAGCACGGCTGCCTGGCTGCTCGGCATGAGGTCAGGGGTTCGTGCTCTTGAGGCGATGAGCAATTAAATAAGGCCCTGCGCGGCCACCGCCGCGCCAAGCAAACCCGCATCCGAATTCACGATGACGTGGACGGGCATAGCCGAGACCAGTTCCGCCATCGGCGCCTTCGCGCGGAACGCGTTCATGAAGCGGCCATCCTGCAGCGCCGCCAGAATCTTCGGAGCAATCCCGCCGCCGACAAACACCCCGGCGGTCGCAACTCCCCGCAATCCCAGGTTTCCTGCTTCCGCGCCGTATGCCTCGACGAAGATCGCGAGCGCCTCACCGCACAGCGAGCACCGATTGGTGAGCGCCGCGTCCGAGATTGCTGCCGGCTGCTCGCTGGGGGGAAGGCCTTGCACCGCGTCGCAGGCGTTTCCGTCATGCGTGAAGCGATGGATGTTCACCAGACCAGGACCGCTGAGCACCTGCTCGACCTCGGCGCGGCCGTACAGGTTGCGCAGCATCCTTGTAAGCTCGATCTCGCGATCGGTGCGCGGCGCGAAATCGGCGTGCCCGCCCTCGGACGCGACCGGCAGCAGACGGCCGTTGATGAAATGAAGGTAGGCTTGTCCGAGCCCCGTGCCCGCTGCGATGACAGCCGCGTTCCCGTTCTTCTTCCGCTCGCCCCGCTGCAGCGTGACGATCTCCGCTCCCGTGAGCACGGCAACGCTGTAGGCCATCGCCTCGAGGTCGTTCAGCAGCCCGACGCGCGACGTCTCGAGTCGGCCGGCAATCTCCGCGACCGAAACGTCCCACTCGATGTTTGTCAGGTTTGCGTGCTGATCGACGATCGGCCCCGCGACCCCGACCGCTGCCGCATCCACCGTGATCGCGCGGCGGATGTCGCGCACGAACGCATCGAGAATGGCAGTGAAACTGTCGAACTCTCGCGTCGGATAGGCGCGAGAAACGATCTGCCGGGGACGAGGTTCGCCGCATTCGAAGAGACCGAGGAGCGTTTTGGTCCCTCCGAGATCACCGGCGAGGATCATTTGGCTGGGTGGTGTTACCTGCGGGTGCTGTGATCGCAACGAGCCATCGACCACGATCCCGCCGGCCGCGACAACGGAGCGACGGGTTCATGGGGTCGAAACGATCCACCACTAGATTATAGTGAACGCGCGTGCCGTCGCCTGATTCCGCACCCATCTCGAAGCGTCAGCTGCTCGAGCGCTACAAGCACGTGCGCGACGATCATCTGCGCTACATGCAGAAGTGGGGATTCATCCGTCCGTCGCACCGCGCCAACGGCGACCCGTATTTCTCTTTCTCGGATGTGGCCGTCGTGCGGCAGGCCGACGAGGCGCTTGGCAACGGCGCAAGATTTCGCGCGGTGCTGCGCAATCTGGTCGCGTCGCGCAACGGTCAACTGACGCTCGACTTCCGCATCGAGGCACAGCACGCCAAGGTGCTGCAGCTGAAGCGCCGCGAGCCGCCGCCAATGGCGGCGCTCATGGATTCGCCGCCGATCGCTGACGATTCGACGGCCGATCAGTACTTCGCGGCGGCGTCGATCCTCGACGATGGCAATCCCGAAAATTTTGAGGAGGCGTCACACGCCTATCGGCGCGCGCTGGAGATCGACCCGTACCTGGTTCCGGCGCTCATCAACCTCGCAAACATCCACTATTCGCGCGACGAGATCGCCGAGGCGCAGGCGCTGTACGAGCGCGCCGTTGCGCTCGACCCCGAAGTCTTCGAGGCGCACTTCAATCTCGGCAACATCCTGCATGACCTTGCTCGCTATCGCGAGGCGCAGGCGTGTTATCGCGAGGCGCTGAAACTGAATCCAAGGTACGCCGATGCCCATTTCTATCTGGCCGTGACGCTGGAGAAGAATGGCCAGTCGCAGGAGGCGCGAGCCCACTGGAAGGCGTATCAGCAGCTGGCGCCAAACGGTGAATGGGTCGAATTGGCCCGCGAATTCTCTGATTAGTAGGTGTAGTCGTCGGCTGGATTGCGCTTCTTCGGCGCGCGGCGCAGCTTGTAGTACTGGCACTCGGGGCACCACGCGTCCGGATCGAATCCCGTCGTCCCTGCGTACGGCTTGACCTCGCGATGCGTGCAGAATTCCTGATTCCCGTTCTCGGCCGGCTGCATCCAGCGGCAGGATCTGAAGCGGACGAACGCGGCTGATTCCGGACGATCGGACGTGACCGGGCCCTCGCCCGGCTTCGGCGGAGTCGGAGTGTTATCCACGGGCGCGGCGGCCTCGACGTGATCGTCGGCCGGGCCGCGCATGAGCGTGGGGTTATTGAAGTTGGACGCCAACGGCTTTCTCCAGCGCGCGAAGGGCGCGCAACTCTTCAGGAGCGGCAAGGGTCAGCGCACTCCCGGTTGATTCGGCGCGGCCCGTACGGCCAACGCGGTGCACGTAGGTTTCGGGGGTGTCGGGCACTTCGAAATTCACCACGTGCGCGATCCCATCGATGTCGAGCCCTCGTGCCGCGACGTCGGTGGCAACCAGCACCGGGTACGTTCCGGTCCTGAAACCTTCGACGGCGGCCATCCGCTGCTGCTGCGTGCGGTCGGCATGCAGCGCCACGGTGCGGATGCCCATGCCGCTCAGCTTCGACGCGAGGCGATCCGCGCCGATCTTCGTCCGACAGAAAACGAGTACCGGCCCGGTTGCTTCCTCGCGCAGCCAGCGCGCCAGCCACGGTACCTTCTCACCCGACGGCAGCGTCTTGACGGCGTGCGTGATCGTCTGCGCGGGGCCTCCCTGACGGCCGACCTGCACGTACTTCGGATGGCGGAGAAACTCCTTTGTGAGCTTCAGCACCTCACCTGGCATGGTCGCCGAGAAGAGCAGCGTCTGCCGTTCGTTCGGCAGCGCCGCGAGGATCTTCTGTACGTCGGGCCAGAAGCCCATGTCGAGCATCCGATCGGCCTCGTCGAGCACGAGGACCTCGAGCGACGCAAAGTTCACCGCCTCGTGCCGCATGTGGTCCATCAGGCGACCGGGCGTCGCCACCACGATGTCGACGTCTGCCTTCAGGGCCTGCTCCTGCTTCGTCATCTCCACGCCGCCGAAGACGGCGATGCTCGAGACGGCCGTGTGATACGTGAGCCCCTGCACCTGATCTTCGATCTGCACGGCAAGCTCGCGTGTCGGCGCGAGGATCAGCGCGCGCGTCGCCGGCTGCCGTGGCGGTCCCTCCCGGAGAAATCGCTGAAGAATCGGAACAAGGAACGCAGCTGTCTTGCCGGTACCCGTTTCGGCCGAGGCGATGACGTCGTGCCCGGCGACGGCGAGCGGAATCACACCGCTTTGCACGGACCGCGTCTCGGCCCAGCCGAGCTCCTTGATCCCCTGCAGCAGCCGCGAATCGAGATTCAGCTTGTCGAACGCGATCGGCGCCGGGTCGAACGACTCGGGTTCGTAGGCGATCGTCGCGGGCTCTGGCGCCCGGTGCACCGGCGTGTGATGTCCGGGGCGTCTGCGTGAGCCCTGCGTGGCGCCGGGGCGGCGTCGACGGGGCTTGGATGAACGTGCGTTGGTATGAAGAGTCACCAGAAGCTATCGTGCGCGGAATGTGATGATCCCTCGAACTGGATCGTAGGGAGAGACGCCGACCGTCACGCGATCACCGGGGACGACCTTGATGCGGAACCGGCGCATCCGGCCGCTCAACTGCGCGAGCACTTCGTGGCCCGTATCGATCTGGACGCGATACAACCCGCCGGAGTGCACCGCCACCACGGTGCCTTGCATGTCGATCAGATCGTCTTTGCTCAACAGCTCATCCTTTCACGCAAATGTAGCAACGAGTGTGCCATAGTGGCCATGCAAGGCGCAATCCTCGCGCGATCTTTTTCTCTTACAGCGACTTAACGCGCGCTTCTACTTCTGCGGCAAGCGCCGCGTAATCCTCTCCATGCAGGCGCATTGGCGCGCCGAACGCCACTCGCACCGGTCCCGGAGTCGCCATCTTCGACTTCATGTGGAGGACGCGATCCACCCCATCGACTCGCACGGGGACGACCGGGACATCCAGGCGGGCGGCCATCATGCCGATGCCGCCGCGGAACGGCTTGATGTCGCCGGTTGACGATCGCTCGCCTTCGGGAAAGATCAGGATCGACCAGCCGCCGCCAACCAGATCGCCCGCGTAGGTGAGGGTCTGCCGCGCCCCCGCCTCCCGCTGTGGCAGCGGAAACGCGTTGAAGTAGAACGCGGCCAGGTAGTAATTCACCGTGTTGGTGAACCACTGCTTCCACGCGTAACCCTCGGGGAAGAAATGGGCCTTGAAGAACTCCTTCGCCATTGCGGGCGCCACGCGCGCGCGAATGCGCGCCGGCAGCGCCGCCAGAATCACCGGAACGTCCATGTGACTCTGATGGTTGGCGGCGAAGATCACGGGCCCGTCAAGATCGCGCAGATGCTCGCGCCCTTCGATCGTTGCCCACGCGAACGCCCGCGCCAGCGGCAGAATCCACGTCGCCTGTGACAGGCGTCGAATCAGGCGCACGGGCCACGTGCGGTTCCAGGAAGGAAATTCGACCGGCTCCGCGACCTCCTCGGCCGCGGCGGGCTGCTCGACGAGCTCTTTGAGATCGGCCACGCTCGCCGCCTGCGAGAAACGGCCTTCATCGAGTCGCGTCTGGAACCGATCCTCGAGCGCGATCATCAACTCGACGCGTTCGAGCGATGACAGGCCGAGCTCTTCGAGCGTGGTCGCCCCGCTCACGTCGCGTCCATGCGCAAACCGCCCGATGAGCGATTCGAGGCTGTCGTTCGATGAAACCGCAACCGGCTGTTCGCCTGCCTGCACCCATGCCCGAACCGCCGCGCGCTTCAGTTTCTTCGTGCCTTCGGTGCGGGGCAGTTCGCCGGCCGGCCAGATCGATGCCGCGCGAATACGCTGATGATCCTGCAGCCGCGCGTTAGCCTCGCGGACGATCGCCTCCTTGTCGGCCCCCGGCTCGAGCACCAGTACGGCATGGACGCGCTCTTCGGCGCCATGCGCTGCGCCGACCACCGCTGATTCCCGAACACCGGTGATGCCGTCGAGCACGCGCTCGACATCTTCCGGAAAGACGTTCAGCCCTTCCGGCGTCACGATCATCTCCTTCTTGCGACCCTTGATGAAGATGCGTCCCTGCTCGTCGCGCTCGCCGATGTCACCGGTGTGGAACCATCCGTCCGAGTCAAAGACGGCGGGATCCGCGACCCGAGGTCCGGGATCCGTCTGGTAGTAGCCGCTCGTGACGTTTTCGCCTTTGACGAGAATCTCGCCATCGTCCGCGATGCGCAGTTCGACGCCGCCGATCGGCGTACCCACCGACCCTTTGCTGGTCTTGAACGGATGATTCAAGGTGACGATCGGCGCCGTCTCGGTCAGGCCGTATCCCTGGATCACCGCAAATCCCATCCGGCGCCAGAACTCCTCCAGATCCGCCGGCAGCGGCGCGGCGCCGACGACGAACGCCCAGAATTTCAAACCGAACGCCGAGTGAACGCGCCGGTATCGCCACCACCGGCCTGGAATGGACATCCCCTGCGGCGGTGGCTCGTTCGCTTCTGGCCACGTGCGCGCCGCATGTCCCTGGAGCACGTCGAGGATCTTGGGCACGCAGACGAGCACCGAGATGCGACGCGATTTGATCAGGCGCAGGATGTCGTGCGGGTTGAAGCTGCGCGTGAAGATCACCGTGCCACGCACCATCGGCGGCACGTTGGTGGCCATCGACTGTCCGAACATGTGGCTGAGCGGCAGCAGGTTGAGGAAGCGCAGCGGATGAAACGGCCGCGCGTAATGGCGGTACTTCATCACCTCGCGCTCGACCGGGATAATATTCGCGAGCACGTTCCGGTGACGGATGACCACACCCTTCGGTTCGGCCGTCGCGCCGGAGGTGAAGATGATTTGTGCGATGTCGTCGCGCGAGATCGCGACGTCTGGCATCGGCCCGTCGGCGCGCCAGTCGAGATCGGCAAATCGCCAGGTTTGTAGGGGCCGGCGTAAGCCGACCTCTACGATCTGTCCCGCGATCTTGTCGGCGTGCACGTCATCGCCGACGAGCACGATGCCCGCCTCCACGAGGCCGCGCACCTTCAGCACGAAATCCGGCGACGATCGGTAATCAATCGGAACGACGATGACGCCCGAGATCAGGCAGCCCCAGTAGCAGGCGATCCACTCGGGACGGTTCTCGCCCCAGAAGACCACCTTGTCGTCTTTGTTCAGACCAGCGGCCTTCAGTCGCGCCGCAAACCCGCGCGCCGCGCCTCCCACCGCTTCGTAGCTGTACCCGCGTCGCTTATACCCGTCGTCGTAGACCAGAAACTCGCCGCGGATAGTGATCAGATCGCGGAAGAAGTCGACCAGCGTGTCGCGGCGCACCGCAGCATTATGATGGCTACTGGGCATGTCCGTTCCTCCCGCGTTCGCGCTCAGCGCCCTCTACGAAGGGGTTCTTCAGGCGGCGCTGCGGCAATTCTTCCGCCGCGCGTCGCTCGAGATCGAGCCCGGTTCGGCGGTCGTTTCAGATCGGCCGCTGGCGATCGACTCGATCACCGATCCGTCCGTCATGCGAATCACATGGGGCGGCACCGGCTACACGTTGCGGATGCCCGGTCGCAGCCCGTTCACGCCGCATCAAATCCGGATGGCGCGCGCCATCGTTGCCGTGATCGGGGCGCGATACCGCGCCATTCTGAATCCGGAGCTCGCGGCGGAGCGCGGTGAGATGTTCCGCGGGCCGATTGAGGATCGTTATGTCGGGGCGTTCTTCGACGAGCGGCCGTACACGACGACGGGAGCGGGTAGTGTCGATCGCATTGCGTCGCTCATCGAGATGCTGCGAGTCGCCGCGTTGTCCAGCTACGAGAATCGGCCGATCTCGACCGGCGTGCTGCTGCTTGGCGGCGATTTCGATCCGTGCCGTCCGGAGCTGGCGACCGGGCGCGAGCATCCGCCGTCCTACATGCACGCGTTGACGTCGATCAAGAGCTTCTATCGTCTTGCTGACGGCGTGCGTACCGTGTTTCTCGCGGATGCGGACGGGCGTCTTCTCGATGTCATCGACGTCGACCGCTGGAGCCGCCAGCTTTGTCCGGACAAGCTTCTCGACGTGCCGGGCGCGAACGCGTATCAGCCGCACGCCCGCGCGACATTCGAGCAGCGCAGCGTCTGTGTGGTGTTGAGTCCGTCGCGTGACATCAAAGTGTTTGCGGAAGGCGCGGAAGTCTTCTCGTTTCACAGCGCCGCGTGGCATCTGCTCGACCTGAAGGCGAAGTACGAGCTGTGGGCTGAGGCCGTCATGAACCCATCGCTCGCGCTCAGGCTGTTTCAAGTCGCGCTGGACCTGGCCGACGCGCGCGAGGGCGCATTATTCGTGGTGCTGCGCGACCCGGACGAAGCCGCGCCGCAGCTTGTTGCGCCGGCGGATCGGCTCGACATCGCCGCTCCCCTCGACCTGCCGGGCACGGGCACCGTTTCGCGGCGCGAGGTCCTGCACGTGCTCGAAGGAAGAACGGTGACCGACCTGGATCCGAGCGTGCTCTCGACGCTTGCTTCGCTCGATGGCGCGATTGTGGTGGATCGTGCAGGGCGGCTGCTCGCGGCCGGCGCCATTCTCCGGCATCCGGCGTCCGACGAACTGTCGCAAGGCGGCTACATCGAAGGCGCGCGCACAACAGCCGCAATGGCCGCGGGCAAGTTCGGTCCTGTGCTGAAGGTAAGCGAGGACGGCGAGATCACGTTCTACGATCGCGAGCGCATCTGGGACATCTGAGGTATCAGGTATCAGTGGAATTCGCGCTGAGCACGCGTACGCTGGAATATCTCGAGCGCCTTCGAGCGTTCATGGACACCCACGTTCTGCCTGCCGAATCGGTGTACCGGCAGCAGCTCGAGTCCGCTCCGACGCGCTGGATGATTCCTCCGGTGATGGAGGATCTGAAAGTCAAAGCAAAAGGCGCGGGACTATGGAACCTGTTCCTGCTGTCCAATCTCGACTACGCGCCGTTATGTGAGGTGATGGGCCGATCGCCCATCGCTCCCGAAGTCTTCAACTGCTCGTTTCCTGACACCGGCAACATGGAGGTGCTGGCACGCTACGGCACCGAAGAGCAGAAGAAGCAGTGGCTCGAGCCGCTGCTCGCAGGCACAATCCGTTCGGCGTTTGCGATGACCGAGCCCGATGTCGCGTCATCTGATGCGACGAACATCCAGGCATCAATCGTTCGCGCCGGCGACGACTATGTCATCAACGGCCGCAAGTGGTGGACGTCGGGCATCGGCGATCCGCGCTGCAAGGTCCTCATCTTCATGGGCAAAACCGATCCGGCCAATCCGGATCGACACAAGCAGCAGTCGATGATTCTCGTGCCGCGCGACGCACCGGGCGTGACGCTGGTGCGTATGCTCGACGTGTTCGGCTATGACGATGCACCCCACGGTCACGGCGAGGTGTTGTTCGATAACGTGCGGGTGCCTGCGTCGAATCTACTGCTGGGCGAGGGACGCGGGTTTGAAATCGCGCAGGGGCGTCTCGGGCCGGGCCGCATCCATCACTGCATGCGGCAGATTGGGGTCGCCGAGCGCGCACTCGAGCTGATGTGCCGTCGCTCGCGCGCGCGCGTCGCGTTCGGTGCGCGGCTGAGCGACAACGATGTCACGCAGGAGCGTATCGCGCAGGCGCGCATCGAGATCGATCGAGCACGGCTGTTGGTGCTGCACGCGGCGTGGCTGATGGATACGGTCGGCAACAAGGCCGCGCAGCAGGCGATCGCCGAGATCAAGGTCGCCGTTCCCGACATGACCAATCGCGTGCTCGATTGGGCCATCCAGGTCCACGGCGCCGCCGGCGTGAGCGACATATTTCCGCTCGCCTATCTCGCTGCGACGGCGCGGACCATGCGGATTCTCGACGGCCCAGACGAGGTCCACCGCCGCCACATCGCTCGCCTGGAACTCCGCAAGTACTTGTGATTTTCGATTCGTGATTCGCGATGTGAAATCACAAATCACCGATCACAAATTGAGCAGCGCGCACGCGCGCTCGGCGAGCGGTCTGGCGCGGGCGCCTACCCTCGGCGCTTCGGGATCGTTGGCCGTCCCAGCAACGACCCGTCCCATGATGCCCTGGAAAATTGCGGCGAAGCGGAACATCGCAAAGGCCACGTAGAAATCCCAGTCTGGCAGCGCTGTACGGCCAGTTATGCGGCAGTAAGTTGCCAGATGCTCTTCCTCGCTCGGCACTCCGTCCGGCCGCATTCCTTCGCCGAATGCGCCGAAATCTTCGGGACCGGTGCGGAACAGCAACGCATGGTGGCCGAGATCGACGAGGGGGTGTCCGATCGTCGAGAGCTCCCAGTCAATGACAGCAGCGACACGCGGTTCGCTGCGGTGCAGCAGTACGTTTCCCGGCCGGTAATCGCCGTGCACGATGGCCGCATCTTCATCGGCGGGAACATGCGCAGGCAGCCATTCGATCAGGCGCTCCATCGCATCTATCCGCTCCGTTTCGGACGCGCGGTACTGCGCCGTCCAGCGATGCACTTGGCGCGCCACGTAATTGCCCGGCTTGCCGTAGTCGGCACCTACGGCGCGCCAATCGACGCGGTGCAGCCGCGCGAGCACTTCGATCATCGACGCATAGATCGCGCGGCGGTCCTCTACAGATCGATCGGGAAGGCCGGCATCCATCATCGGATAACCGTCGACGTACTCCATCACGAAGAACGGCGTGCCGATGACGCTTGCATCTTCGCACAGCAAGTACGTCTTCGGGACCGGGACGCCGCTGTCGCGCAGCGCAGTCATCACCTGATATTCGCGCTCGATCGCATGCGCGGATGGAAGCAGATGCCCCGGCGGTTTGCGTCGCAGCACCAACCGCGGTCCCGCCCCGCCCTCGCTGCGTCGCAGCTTCGGCGAGGCAAAAAGGTCGGCGCTGCAATGGACGTAGTAGGTCGGATTCGATTGACCGCCGCGAAACTGCCGCACGATGAATGGCGGCTCAACACCGTTGATTCGGCCGCGCAGATATCGCTCGAGTGCACGGATATCGAAACGATGCGTTTCCAGTACGTCCGTCGTTTCGCGCGGGTACATTCGCGCAACTGTACTGAAGAAGACAGTTGGTCAAATCACCAATGCTGAGGCGTCGCGATTCCGATTAGAATAGGCCGCCCACAATGCACGTCTTCCTCACCGGAGCTACTGGCCACATTGGTTCAGCGGCCCTCGAGAGTTTTCTCCGAGGCGGCCATGACATTACGGCACTCGTACGCGATCCAGCGAAGGCGGAGTCGATCGCGCGACGCGGTGTGCACCCGGTCATCGGAGATCTTGCCAACGCGGCGTCGTATGCGATGGAGGCCGAGCGGTGCGACGTCGTCGTGCACACCGCGCTGGATGCATCGGCGCGGCGCGACAAGATCGATCGCCTGGCGGTGGATACGTTTCTCGCCGTCGCCAGCAGTCGCGCGGCTTCCGGTCGTGGCGCGGCGTTCATCTACACGTCCGATGTGTGGGTGCTTGGCGAGACGCCCGCGCCCGTTACCGAAGATGCGCCGATCAACCCGACGCCGTTTGTGGGGTGGCGCCCCGAACACGAACGCGAAGTGCTCGAAGTCGGCCGTTCACGAGGCCTCAGAACGGTTGTCGTGCGTCCCGGCATCGTGTACGGCGGGACCCGCGGCATCATCGCGGATCTGCTGAAAGACGCCGCGAATGGCCTGGTTCGCGTCATTGGCGAAGGAAAGAATCACTGGCCGTGCGTCTACGCCAGGGACCTGGCAGACGCCTACCTGCGCGTGGCGACGAACCCCGAAGCCTGCGGCGTTTTCCATGCCAATGACGAAGCCGACGAAAGCGTCGGCGATATCGTCGAATCCATCGCAACGCACGCACGCATGCGACCGGACGTCCGTCACGTGCCGCTGACCGAAGCGCGAGCCAAGATGGGACCGTACGCGGATGCGCTGGCGCTCGACCAGCGGGTGCGCAGTCCCCGCGCGCGTGCGCTCGGCTGGTCGCCTACGCTGCACTCGGTGTCGGGAAACGTCGCGCGGCTGCTGGAGGAGTTCAGGACGAGGCGCGAGGCTGCGTAGCCACCGCACCCTCGATAATCCCGTCAATCAAGCCGTACTCGAGCGCCTTCGGTGCGTCGAGGTAGAAATCCGTCCTCTTCGTGTCACGGATGATTTTCTGCAGCGGTTTGCCTGACCGCGCCGCGAGGATCTGATAAATCTGCGACTGCATCTGCTTGAGCCGATCCAGATGCTGCGCCGCGGCCGACGTTGATTGCCAGCCCGCCCACTTTGCCGGCTCGTGAATCATGATCCACGAATGCGGGTACGACAGCCGGCGACCGTCGCTGGCCGCCTGCAGCACGACTGATCCCATCGAATAGGCCATCCCCTGCACGACGATCGTCACTTCGATTCCGCGGCTGACGATTTCCCGAACGGCGTCGTGGATCGCCAGACCATCGGTGACGTTGCCGCCCGCGCTGTTGATGTAGAGCGTCATCGGCCGATTGCTGTCGTTGGCGAGTTCTCGCAGACGTTCGATGACACCGCGCGCGGTGTCTTTCTCGATGTCGCCGATGAGGTAAACGTCGCGAAGACGATCGGACTGCTCCTTGCGGAGCACACTCTTGACGGCGTCGATCAACTCGCCGACGAGACGATCGTTCAATTCGCGGAGTGGAGCACCTTGCGAGACCTGCACCCGGTCCTTTTCGGGCGCAGTCGGTACGGACGAGTCGGCCACAAAAGGCCGACCTGCAAAGCGGGTTCCTAGTTCTCGTCCCGATCTTCGTCCGCCGCTCCGGGCAAAAGCTCGAAAAAGGCGTCGAGACTGCGGTCGAGCGCGCGGCGGAGCTGTGGAATTGTTCCGTCAATCGTATGAAGCGTCACCGACGCTTCGTCGCCACCCTTGAGTTTGATGCGTCCGTCATCCGCGCCGGTAAGTTTTCCCTCGGGAACGAGTCGTACGCCGTAGACCAACGTGTAGCGCGCCATGACGCAACTATACTAAGGCCCGCGAGAAGGTCGGCCTCCACGACATGTGAAGGCCGGCCTCTACGAGATCCCGTGACACCCGCCGTGACGACCCTCGTTTCAATTGACGACATCCGTGCGGCTGCGGCGCGCATCGCCGGCGTTGTCCGCCGCACCCCCCTCATCGACGTCGGCGGCGTCGCGGGCCAGCCGGCGTTCGCGATCAAATGCGAGAACATGCAGCCCGCGGGTGCCTTCAAGATCCGCGGCGCATACAACATGATGGCGCAGCTGCCGCCCGAGGCTCGCGCGGCCGGTGTCATCACCTACTCGTCGGGCAATCACGGTCAGGCCATGGCGCTCGCCGCGCAACTGCTCGGCATTCGCGCGGTCGTCGTCATGCCCGAAACCGCGCCGCGCGTGAAGGTGGCCGGCGCAGAGCGTCTCGGCGCCGAAGTCCTGTTTGCGGGAACGACGGTACTCGATCGCAAGGCACGGGCGGAAGCCGAGGCCGCCGCGCGCGGTCTGACAATGGTGCCGCCGTTCGATCACCCGTGGATTATCGCGGGACAGGGAACATGCGGACTCGAGGTGGTCGAGCAGTGTGCGGGCTTGCGCGCGGTCTACGTGCCGATGGGTGGTGGGGGGCTGGTATCCGGCGTCGCCGTCGCCGTGAAGACGCACCGGCCCGAGGCGCGCGTCATCGGCGTTGAACCCGAGGGCGCTCCGAAGATGACAGCATCACGAGCCGCAGGGCATCCGGTGACGCTGTCCAAAACCTCGAGCATTGCCGACGGTCTGCTGTCGATCCGTCCAGGGGATCTGACGTTCGCGCACGTACAGGCGCTGGTTGACGACCTGATCACTGTCACCGAGAACGAAATCGAAGACGCCATCAAATGGTTGTTCGACAACGCCAATGTCGTCGCGGAGCCAAGCGGGGCGGTGACCGTCGCGGCGGTGCTGCGCGATGGCACGGCGCCCGCCGGAACGGTTGCAATCATTTCGGGAGGCAACGTTGCGCCCGAGGATTACGCGCGATACATCACACGATCAGCCGCTTCGCCTCTTCGATTCCCGCATCGACTGATGTGATCTCGCCGTCCAGCTGCTTCTCGTAAACCTGTTTCAGAATTTCTCCGATACGAGGCCCCGGCGAAAGGCCGAGCGCGAGCAGATGACGGCCGAGCAGAAGCGGCGCGGGAGGCCTATGTTCGACGCCCAGCATTCGCGCCCGCTCGATGAACCAGTCCATCGCCGAGCAGTCAAAGGTGCCGGTGCGGCCAAGACAGTCCGCTCGGGCCAGACGCGCGAGCAGCTCCAGGTCCACCTTCTGCGCCAACCGGCGGAAAGCGCCATCGCCGACGTTGGAGGCTTTGCGAAAGGCGCCCGGCTTGAGGTGATGCGCAACGAGCCCGACGACCTGTGCGCGGACGTCGAAACCGTCGATGGTGTGAATGTTCAGGCGATCGAGCAGCGAGAGCGTCGGCTCGACGCCAGCCTGTTCGTGATCGAGTGAGCGAATTCGTCCGTCGATCAACGCCGTCGTCGGCGGTTTGCCGAGGTCGTGGCAGACCGCCCCGAGCATCACGGTGATCATCCGCGGGCGATCGAGATCGTCGTTCAACGCGCGCGCGGTGTCGATGACCATCAGCGTGTGCGTCCAGACGTCGCCTTCTGGATGCCACTCCGGTTCCTGCTCGCACCCGACGAGCGGCAGCATCTCGGGCAGCGCCTGACGCACGATGCCGAGGTCGAGGGCGAGCCGGAAGCCTATGGACGGTCGCTGCGCCCGCAGCAATAGCTTCTCGATTTCACCCCAGATACGCTCCGCCGGAAGATCATCGAGCGGAAGATCACGGCAAATCTCGGCGGTTCGTTTGTCCAGCTTGAATTCGAAGCGCGCGGCGAATTGCACGGCGCGCAGGACGCGCAGGCTGTCATCCGCAAATGTATTCACATCCACGGCACGCAGGACGCCGCGGCCCAAATCGCCACGCCCGTCAAGAGGATCGACATAGGCGTCGGCCAACGGATCCCAGGAGATCGCATTGATGGTGAAGTCGCGCCGGCGCGCCGCTTCCTCGATCGACATCGACGGGTCGCCGTAGACTTCGAACCCTTTGTGGCCACGGCCGCGCTTCGATTCGCGCCGCGGCAGCGCGACGTCGACCTCGCCGCCGCTATCGTCGGGTGGAACGAGCTTGTAAACGGGAAAGCTTTGCCCGACCGCCTCGACACGACCGAGCGGAGCCAGCAGCGAGGGAAGCCGATCCTGCGTGATGCCGAATACTTCGATGTCGATGTCCTTCGACGGCTCGCCGCGAAGGCGATCGCGCACCCATCCGCCGACGACGAGCGCGCGCCCGCCCTCAGCAGCGGTCGCGTTGGCGAGTCGGCGCACCAGCTCGAGTTGGTTCACGAACTGAATTATCCAAAAGAAAAGGCCGGACGAACGTCCGGCCTTGCGATGAATGGTTGATTCGGGGTTCGTCGGTTCGTTGGTTCGCTGTTCGCTGGTGCTCAGGTCCTTATCAGCTGAACCTCGAGGCCTGGCGAACGCGAACCCACGAATCCACGAACCCGCGAACCGTTCAAGCCGTCAGGCGACGTGACGCTGCCGCGCGAACGGGATGCGCAGCATGCGCTGTGAATCGAATTCAACAGCCTGTGCCGGAGCCTGTTCGGCCGTACGCAGGTCCCATCCGGGCGTCTCGTAGCCGCACGAGGTGCACTGGAGGGACATACGACCGCGCTCGAAATGCAGCAACGCATCGTGCCCGTGGAGACCGCAGAGAAACTGCCGAACCTTGTCGGTAACCATTGCCCCGAAACCCCTTTCAAAGGTACCCAACCGATATGACGCCTGCTGACCTGGCTCCGGTTGCCGGGCACCTGCCCCTTATGGAGAGCCCGACATTTCAAACGAAGTGCCACGCTTGTGGTGAGAATTGTAAGCACTTGGTTTCAAAAGGATTAACGCTGCGAGGTGTGGATTCGAACGCGGCGTCTGTCTATTTGTCCATCAAAGAAATCACAACAAGTGATGGGATCTCATCTGGCGCTGTCTGATGTGTGAACGGCGTTACCTACTGATCACCGCCGCCTTACTTTTCGACCAGGATTCCGCGTACGACAAAGCCGAGATTCGCGGGTCTTTCGCCTAGTCGACGCATGAAATACGGGAACCATTCCCTGCCGAAGGGGATGTACAGCCGCATTGTGTAGCCTTCCGCGACAAGCGACGCCTGCAGGTCGCGTCGAATTCCATACAGCATTTGGAACTCGAATCGGTCGCTGGCAAGTCCCCGCTCGGTGGCGTAGGTGCGGGTCGCGGCGATCATCAACGGGTCGTGAGTCGCAACGGCGGGGTACACGCCAGAATCCAGAAGTACCTTCATCAGGCGCAGGAAAGACTGGTCCACGTCAGATTTCTTCTGGTAAGCAACGCTTTCCGGCTCCTTATACGCGCCTTTCACCAGCCGCACGCGTGCACCAATCTGGTTCATACGCCGCACGTCCTGCTCGGTTCGGTACAGGGCCGCCTGCAGGGCGATGCCGATGTTCCGGTATTCCTGCTGCCAGAGAGTCTCGACGATGTCGAGGGTCAACTGTGTCCACGGCGAGTTCTCCATGTCGATGCGCACGAAGAAGCCGTGACGGCCCGCCGGTTCGAGGATGCGCCGCAAATTGTCCACGCACGTCGCGCGGTCGACACCGGCGCCAAGCTGCGTCAGTTTCAGCGAGATATTCCGCTCGATGCCCGAGGCGACGATCGCATCGAGGAGGTGGACATATTCGCGCGTTGCGGCTTGTGCCTCCTCGGAGGTGCGGACGCTCTCGCCGAGATAATCAAGGGTGAGGTGAAGGCCCTGTGACTGCACGTCGCGGGACACTTCGATAGCTTCTTCGACCGTTTCGCCCGCGATGAAGCGGCGCGCGAAGCTGTCGCGCGAGCGCATGCCGTACTTCGACGCAAGACGCTTGAGCGTCACGCTGCGCGACAGCGCGTAAAAGGCGGCTTTGGCGCCGGCGTACATCGGGGTTCAGTGCGTTCGACGGGAGGGCGAGGCCAGCAGGTGCTCGAGCGTCCGCGCGTAATACCGCAGGACGTTGCGATCGCGTACGCGGATACGACCGTGATCGACCACGATGATGCCGCGCGATTCAAGCGGCTCGATCGCCTCCGCGACGGCGTCGGCGCCCGACTGCACGCCGAGGTTGGCGCCTGCCGAACGAAGTGTGTCGATCACCGCGTCGGCGCGCGATTCGAGATCGCGGCGCGTAATCGACGGGCGCATGGCGTTGGCGACGACAGCGGTCGGCAGCACCTTCTGCAGCCGTCCGATCGCCGCCATGATCGTGTGCGCCAGGTCGAGCACTTCGCGGCGCGACGTCGGATCGATCCCTTCGAGCGACAGCGGTTTGCCGA
>Ga0310813_10000383_pt1 | contig 28509 bp, 25 predicted proteins | sample YN3metagenome_FD_203086 | JGI IMG/M metagenome (GOLD analysis project Ga0310813, IMG submission 203086) | Soil microbial communities from experimental microcosm in Duke University, North Carolina, United States - YN3 | ecosystem: Engineered > Artificial ecosystem > Soil microcosm > Unclassified...
CGCGCCGACATCATGCAGCCGATTCCTACCAGCGAACTGTGGTCCGCGTGGCTCACACTCCTGGGCTTCTGGATGTACAGCGCGGTGCAGAAGTTCATCGTTCTCGTCTTCTTCATTGGGGATTTGTTGATGACCGGGCGCCTGCTTTCCGTCGGTGCACTGGCAATCTACGACCGCCTCTCTTCCAAGCGGCTCCCCGATTCCAAAGAATTCAGTCCGGCGGTTGCGGTGTTGATTCCCGCGTATAACGAAGAAAAAGTTATCGAGCGCACGATTCGCGCCGCGCTGCGCTCCAGCTATCACCATCTGCGCGTCATCGTGATCGACGACGGTTCCCGAGACAAGACGCTGGAAGTTGCCCGAACCTGTTTCCCGCGCGAACAAATCAACGGGAGACTACTGGTCCTGACCAAGCCAAACTCAGGAAAGGCCGACGCGCTGAATTTCGGCTTGCAACATCTTAGGCCGGAAGAAGAAATTTTCATTGGTATTGATGCCGATACGGTAATCGCTCGTGATGCGGTTGCTTTGTTGGTCCCGCACTTCTTGAACTCCAAAGTCGGCGCGGTCGCGGGCAATGCAAAAGTAGGCAATCGCGTGAACCTCTGGACCCGCTGGCAGGCACTTGAGTACATCACCAGCCAGAACTTCGAACGGCGGGCGCTGAATACCATGGGAGCTGTCAGCGTAGTGCCCGGCGCAATCGGCGCGTGGCGCATCTCGGCGGTGCACGAGGCAGCGGCATTCCACACCGATACGGTAGCCGAAGACGCAGATTTGACGATGGCCTTGCTCCGTCGTGGTTACCGAGTCGAGTATGAAGATCGCGCGCTCGCGTACACTGAAGCTCCGGTCAATGCGAACGGGCTGATGCGGCAACGTTTTCGCTGGTCATTCGGAATCTTGCAGGCGGTCTACAAGCATCGCGAGGCGTTCACCCGAAAAGGCGTGCTCGGTTGGGTGGCTCTTCCAAACATTGTCGTATTCCAGATTTTGCTGCCATTGGTTTCGCCATTCATCGACATCATGTTCGTGGTGGGTTCGGGATGGTTCTTCCTGCAGAAATACTTCCATCCGGAATCAGCACCCCAGGCGGATTTTCAACGCCTGGTGATCTTTTTCCTGATGTTCCTGGTCATTGATTTCGTCACGTCAGCGATCGCTTTTGCGTTGGAACGCAGCACTCCCGATACGCGAGAGGATTCCTGGCTGCTGAGCCAGGTCTGGCTGCAGCGGTTTGCTTATCGCCAGCTGTTCTCTTGGGTGCTGTTCAAGACCGTCAAGCGCGCCGCGAAAGGCGAGCCCTTTTCATGGGACAAATTGGAACGCACGGCGGCGGTTACGTATCAAGAAGCAGAAGATTCCGTTCACGTACATTGAAATTCCTAGCCCATGCCGCGAACCATCATTGAACCTTTTCGCATTAAGAGCGTCGAGCCGATCCGCTGGACGACGCGTCAGCAGCGCGAAGTCCTGCTACGGACCGCACACTACAACCTGTTTCTGCTTCCCGCCGAAGATGTGTTGATTGATCTGCTCACGGACTCTGGCACCGGCGCTATGTCCACCCATCAATGGGCCGCTGTCATGGAAGGTGATGAAAGCTACGCCGGAAGCAAGAGCTTTGAGCGCTTTCGCGCTTCCGTTCAGGACATCTTCGGCTACAAACACGTGATTCCAGCACACCAGGGCCGCGCCGCGGAACGAATACTATTCGGAGTTGCATGCAAAAGAGGCGACGTCGTTCCCAACAACACACACTTTGATACGACGCGCGCAAATGTGGAGTTCACCGGGGCGGAGGCGCTCGATCTGGTCATTCCCGAGGGCCGGGAACCGGCAAGCAAGCATCCGTTCAAGGGAGATATGAATGTCGCCGCGCTGCGAGAGCTGATCTCGCAGGTGGGCCGTGAGCGAATCCCGTTGGTGATGCTGACGGTCACCAACAACTCCGGCGGCGGGCAGCCCGTCTCAATGGAAAATGTACGGCAAGTGAGCGCCGTTTGCCGCGAGCACAAAATCCCGCTTTACTTCGATGCCTGCCGCTTTGCCGAGAATAGCTACTTCATTAAGTTGCGCGAGCACGGATACGAATCCAAGACTCCCAAACAGATTGCCCAGGAAATGTTCGGCTACGGCGACGGCTGCACCATGTCGGCGAAAAAAGACGGAATGGCCAACATCGGCGGTTTCCTCTGCACCAACGACGATCTGCTGGCGCAGCAAGAAAAAGACCTGCTGATCCTTACCGAGGGATATCCAACGTACGGCGGACTCGCCGGCCGCGACCTTGAAGCGATTGCCGTCGGTGTTCAAGAGGCTCTCGAAGACGATTATCTGCGCTATCGGATTGCTTCGACGGCCTACCTGGGAAACCACATATCGGAGCAAGGCGTGCCGATTGTTCAGCCGCCGGGCGGTCACGCGATCTATTTGGACGCGCGCGCCTTTCTGCCGCACATCCCGCAAAGCAAGTTTCCTGGCGTAGCTCTTGCTGCAGAATTGTATTTAGAAGGCGGCATCCGATCGGTCGAAATCGGAACGCTTATGTTCGGCGCGTCGGCCCAAATGGATTTAGTGCGACTGGCAATTCCACGCCGCGTTTATACACAAAGCCACATCGACTATGTGGTCGAGGTGATCCTCGAAGTCTGGAAAAAGCGCGGCGCAATTCGCGGACTGGATCTTTTGTATCAGGCCCCGTTCTTGCGGCACTTCACCGCCCGGCTCGAACCGGCCTAGGCTGCTCTGCGGTTGATTCCCTTCGCACCCCTTCGTGTCCTTTGTGGTTGTTTGATGGAACGCTGATGTCGACAACGGACGCCAGAGACCCAGGCAAGCTTACATCCGCCATGTCGCCCTGGCTGGTGAGTCGCGCGTACATCTTCGCCAACTCACCCACGACGTCATCCCAAAGAAACCTTTCGCGGGCGCGCTCCCGTGCTAGCGCGCCGACTTTTTCGCGAAGCTGGTCGTTATTCAATAGATAAGTCAGCATTCTGCGCAAATCGGCAACGTCGCCGCGTTTGAAGGTGAAGCCCGTATCCGCGAGCGCTTCCAGATTTTCTGGCGTATCACTGGCGAGCACGCATATGCCCGCGCTCATTGCGTCCAGCAGAGCGAGCGACAAGCCTTCGATATCCGAAGGAAGTGCGAATAATGCGGCATTAGCTAAGACCTCATGCAGAGCATCACCGGAAAGCCAGTCCAGGAGCATGACGCGATCACTCGCATGCGTGCGCAAGGCGGCGGAGTATTCGTCCGTATGACTGGAGCCGCCAGCGAGGACCAGTTTGAATGACGTCGCGATTGTTTCGAAGGCTTCGATCAGCAGGTGGCAGTTCTTTTCGGGAGAAAAACGTCCGAGGAACAGGACGTATCGGTTGGGCGACAGGCCAAGACGTTCAAGGTGCCGAGTGCCGGCACGCTCGGGAATTTCGGTTCCGTTCCCGACCAGCAAAGTCGCTTTCGCATAGTTCGCTCGGTAATAATCCTGCAGCACGCGCGAGACTACGATCGTCCGGTTCGGGAATCTGGCAGATGTCCACTCAGCAAATCTGAGACAACGCCTTGCAACCCGCCCCCACTTCGCGCGTTGCCAGTCGAGGCCTTGAACCGTAACCACAGTGGGTTTGCCGAACACACGCGGGACAAAAGAAAAGATTGAAGGCCCGATGCAGTGGTAGTGGACAATATCATTCCCGCTGAAGCATGCGTGAATGGTAGACAAAAACGTATGCAAAAGAGTTTCGAGGTGTTTAGAACGAAGTGTAGGGATGCGCACGACGCGAATGCCCTCTGCTTGCGCGTGCGCGGGAGTGAAGAAACTTCGACAATAGGCGGTTACCCCAATGCCTTTGCTTGCCAGCCGTTTGCCGGTCTCTTCATAGTAGGTTTCGATCCCGCTGTATTTTCCTCCGACTCCCCGGCCGCCGATGTACGCCACTCGGATCCGTGGCGAAGGCTGGCGCGACGCACGCACGCGAAGGCCTTCGTAAAGCACCTTCAGTTTTCCGACATGGTGCTCTTGCGAGTGTCCTTCGCGAACCAGTTTGCGGCCGGCTTCTCCCATCATTTGTGACAACGCAGGATTACGTTGCAGTCGCGCCATCGCGGCGGCAAGCCGCTCAATGTCGCCGACAGGATACAGAAGCCCGGTTTTGCCTTCCTCAACTAACTCCCGCCTTGATCCCAGGTCCGATGCGATCACCGCTCTGCCGTATGCATACGATTCCAAAATGCTCTTGCCCATGGTTTCGTAGGCGTGGGAAGGAAAGATCGTAAAGTGCGCCGAGGAAATTAATTTCTCCAGATCACCTTTTCCCAGATGTCCGGTAAACGCAACATTGCTCAATCCGAGCGATTGAGTCAACCTTTCCAGATCAGCGCGCTGAGGTCCGTCGCCTGCCACGACAAGCCGCAGTTCAGGCAGTAAAGCCATTGCGCGGATCAGGTCTGCAACGCCCTTCTCGCTCGACAATCGTCCGAAACAGAGCACCGGCGCATGCGGGCCAGGATGCGGAGCCGGGTTCAGCGGTAAGGCTTGATGATGAGGCAGCACTTCGATTCGGGATGGTTCCCAACCATTCTCGGCAAACTTTGCCTTTACAAATCTGCTGGGCGCGACGATCAGGTCTACACATTTTTCGTAAGTAGCGAGCCAGTGATGAACATATGCTTCAGCGGCGAGCGCCACCGATGCTGCAGCGCCTCCCACATAGCATCCTTCGCGAACAACGTTGAAGAAGCGTCCTCCTTTACACCTCTCGCACGCCCTATCTGCGGAAACCATGTTGTAACTCGGGCAGAGCAGCTTGAAGTCGTTGACGTGATAAAGCACCGGAACGCCTTGGGCTTTAAGTTCCCACAAAATCGAAGGCGAAAGGTGGTGATAGATGTTTCGAACATGCGCAACATCGGGGCGGAAATCCGCAATCATCTGGCGGATCTTGCGCCGCGCTTCGACAGAGTAGACAGCGCGAAGTCCCAGGCGCGCTTTGCTGATTGCATTTCGTTGGCGCTTGAAGTCAACGTACGGGACAAAGTTGTGGTCGTATTCCGTGCGATCCCCGCGTGGATCGGCCATCGAGAACAACGCCACTTCGTGGCCGCGCGCGCGCATCAGTTCCATGGTCTCGAACAGGTACGTCTCAGTCCCGCTAAACCCGAAGTTGTACTTGTTGCAGTAGAGAATCCTCATTGGTCTCCCTCTGGGACGCTCTGGGCTGCGCACCATGATTCACTCGCTTAAGAAGGTCGTCGGCAAGCACGGCGACGTTCCGGCGGCTGTCGTATTGGTTTTCGACATGGCGCCGGGCCTCGCGGCGCAAAGTGTACAGGTGTTCTCCGGCCAGGCGAATCGCCGCAAGTTTTGCCAGAAAATCGTCCATGGACCCGGGCTGATAAAGAAATCCTGTCTTTCCCGAGGCGATCAATTCCGGAATGCCGGTAATGGCTGGCGCAAGCACCACCCGTCCCATGGCCATCGCTTCCATCAGGACCAGCGGAATGCCCTCGCTGTGACTCGTCAGAACTACGGCGTCCGCTTCGGCATACAGTTCGCGTAAGTTAGTCTGAGCAACTGATCCCAACAAACGAACTTCCTGTGCGAGGTCCAACTCGCCGATAACTTGCTGCAGTTTTTCTCGTTCTTCGCCGTCCCCCGCGATCTTGCAGACGAATGGAACCCGAGCGGTCTTGAGCGCCCGGCAGGCAAGCAGCAAGAATGCCTGGTTCTTCACGCGGTGCAGTCGCCCAACGTTAACAATGGTAAAAACTGAAGCGCGCGAACCATTGACCGGCTGCCATCGACCCGCATCAATCCCTACCGGTGCACCGCGATTTTCTTTTGCGCAAATGGATAGCGCTCGATCAGATACTTCCGGTTGTATTCGGAGATGGTGAAGCAGAAGCGGCAGTTCTGCAGTTTGCAATCGAGATAATCGGCGCGCACCAGCATGTCAGAGCCGTGCAGGGTCAGGCTGAAATCGATCTCAAGCAGGCGCGCCGCGGTCATCGCGCACCAGGAAGAGAAAAAGCCGTGATGAACATGAATGTGATCGATGCCTTCTCGCTTCAACACCACCGCCAGATAAACACCGAGCCAGGTGTGAAGCAGAGTCCTGAGCCGACGGTGATACGGTTCCGGTCCGCGGATTGCCCGGAAGAGCAAATCAAGGATGAGGTCGAGTCGGGAGACGCACATCCAACTCGCAAGTAGAGAGGTCCACACAGCCAGCGGAAAAATATAAGTCGCGCCATCACCAGCCACTATTCGTGGATCTCTCGGCTTGCGAAACGCGCAAGGCACAACCCGGCGTCCCCGCCGTCGCAACTCGGTCATCTCCTGCGAGACGTAGCTTTCACATGGCTCCGGAAAGGAATTCGCGAGATAACAAATCGAGTTCACACTGCCTGCTTAATCGACAACTCTTTGTTGTGCGTCTTCTGAGCGGACAGAATTCCGGCGAACGCAAAAACAAGCCCGTTAACGAACTGATAGTTCATGACCACAGCGCTCGCATTGATCAGGTACACGCCGAGAATGATCCCCCACAGTTTCCTGAATTCCGTATCCGCGAAAATTTGGGAGCTTCCTGGGTTGCCGGCCGTCAAGCGGAACAGGCACACAAACAGCCAGGCGTAAAGGCCCAGCCCGAGGACTCCTCTCTGCACCCCCAGTTCCAGAAAAGTGTTGTGAAACACGTAATAATCGGGACGGAAGTCACTGACCCGGCGGGCCACCTCCGCCTGCACGGTCGAGTTGTCTTGCCATCCAACAATCGGCCGCTCGGCAAACATCTGCCACCCTGCGGCGTACATTTCACTTCGAAAATCTACGGGAGACTGATCCTGCAGGCGTTCAGCGAATTCGCGCCAATTCGCGCCTTGCACGAAGAAACCAGCTATTCCAACGCCGGCAAGGACGCACACCATGAGCGCGAAGCGCCGCAATTTACGATCCTGGCAAAACACCAAGAGAGCGCCAATCGAAAATGCCCCCGAAATCCAGACCGCTCTCGTCTTGGTTGCCAACAGGGCAAGCGGAACCACGGCACAGAGCAGCATGGCAACTGGGCCTGCGAGACTGCCGCGCCGATAGGAGTTCAATGCGACCAGTCCCAAAATATTGAGTGAAACTCCATTCGCCACCGCCTGCAGGAACGGTCCGCGCGCACGGTCCACATGAATTCCAATACCCGCATCAAGGATGTATCGCGGAAAGATTAGAGACTCGAAGCCGAATAAAAAGAAAATTGAAACTGCGCTCAAGTACAGCAGGACGAAAAGGCAGAACAACTCGATTTTCCGCAGGTCTCGCGACGTTCTGAATATTGAGCCGGCTACGTGAAAAAGGGTCAGCGGCACGAGCCACTTGGCAGCAAACAAGCTCCAGGATTGCGCCTCAAGCGGAGAGCTCCGGAGGCCTGTCGCCGCAAGCAGTGTGAGCGCGAGTAGTGGCCAGGTAATGCTATGAAGCCGTATTGCTTCAGCCCGCGCACACACGCGCAACGCAACACAACCAATTAACAAGACCAGCCCCACACGATCGATGGGAAAGGCCTTGAGATCCGGCGGACGAAACAGCATTGCCGCCAATGCCAGCAAGAAAAAGAAAACCGGAACACTCGCCCACGCATGCAATAACCGAAATAGCAGCTGCAGCACGTGGCCTGCGGGCTTCCACGAGCTTTGGACGGGCACCACTACAGCGCTGGCTGCACTCATTCACCGCTCCCACGCACGACGGCACCCACGGTCCGCCACAGGATCCGGAGATCGAGCCAAAGGCTCCAGTTCCGGATGTATTCCACATCCAGAGCAACACTTTTTTCGAAGGAAGGGTCCTGTCTCGCCGTCACCTGCCACAATCCGGTGATCCCAGGCACGAAATCCAATCTTCGCAAATGATGAGTGCCATAGCGTTCGAGGTCATCCGGCGGATGCGGCCTGGGTCCAACCAAGCTCATGTCGCCGCGAAGCACGTTCCAGAGTTGTGGAAGTTCGTCGAGGCTGTAACGGCTGAGAAGTTTGCCGATCCGAGTGACCCTCGGGTCGTCGGTGATTTTGAAAAACGCGCCGGTTCGTTCGTTGCGTTTGCGAAGCTCCTCCTTGCGAGCTTCTGCGTTGGCCATCATGGTGCGGAATTTGTAACAAAGGAATTTGCGACCCTTGAGCCCAACCCGCTGGCTCCTGTAGATGATGGGCCCCTCGGAATCGATCGCGATGACAGCCGCGATCATTAACAGCAGCGGCAGAAGTGCAAGTAGCGCAATCGAAGAAAGTGCCACATCGACTGCGCGTTTGGCCGCTAGCTGAATTATCGGTAGGCTTTCCCGACGGATTCCGATCAGTTCTGCTCGCCCAACACGCTCGACCGAGACTTTCCCGGGTTCTGACTTCCCTGTTGTAGGGCAGGCGACCGTTACATCCAACCGCTGACTCCGCGCTTCATCCATGATTGCCAACAAGTCAACGTCCTGCGAGAGAATGAGAATCTCATCCAAAAATTGCTCCCGGGCCAGGGTCGCAAACACTCCGCGCGCGCAGAGATGTCCGAACTCAGGCCCCGAAATCAACGCGTGTGACTGATCGCCTCGACGTATGTGAATTCCACATGTCCGCGAGCGCGTGCAGCGCGAGCGTCCCGCTTCCAACTGCCAGCACATTTCGACATCCGCGCCTGTCGGGAGCCACGACCCGTAGCGCCTTGCGACTTAACGCGGTAAGAGCCGGGCTAAGAAGCACGGCAAGAAGAAGCGTCGATCGCGGAACGTCCACACGAGCACATCGCAGAACCACCGGGAACAGAAATGAGGCGAACAGACTTGCACCCAACACACTGAAATCCGCGCTCTCCAGCCAGGATCGGTAGTGCGATCGAACCTTTTCGTGGGGACCATTCTGGGCGCCGGGAATCAGACGAGCGAGATTGGATGGTTGCGGTGAATGCGGCGCCGGCCGCGCGACCATCGGCGAAGGCACAATCCGGCCATCGAGAATGTTAGTAAGCTGCCCCATTACGAGTCATCCGTGGTGCGCGGCGCTCCTCCCCAGAAGCGCCAGTGCGCGTCACAGCCGGCGGTATATCGCCTCCGGCACATCAAAAACGCGATCGATCAAAACCGTCCCCAGCAAAGGCAGTTTGTATTGCCCAAGCTGTTGCTTGGCGCGCAATGCAACCTCTTTCCTGGTCTTGTTTGCGGTCACAACCAGCACGGCGGCATCGCAAATGCCGGCGAATGCCGGCAACTCGCCACTTCCCGCGCGCGTGGCGAAAATAAAATATTGGAAAATCGCGCGGAACTCGGCCATTGACCCGCGCGGCTCGAAGTTCTCCTGCGCCGGGCGATCACGGAACAACCATCCCGGCAGCCGCCAGACGCGATCACTCAGCGCCACCGAGTGAGCGCGCCACAAATTGGATTTGGTAACACTCTGTGGAGGCCGTTTTGCCGAAGGGGATACCAGTGCTCCGCCAATAACTGCCGTTTTCTGGCCTGAAAGCGTGGCAAGCGTCAGCGCGCTCTTCTCGCACAGCTCGACAACGCGCGTTTCCTGATCGGCGGCGAGAAATAGAACCTTCCGGGGCGCAACACTTGATTCCGTCGAGACAAAGACTTGGCGAACCAGCCCGGCAAAAGGATCGTCTGCGAGAACGTCCCGTCCGAAAACGCCGGCAGACGTTGGCGTGGGATCCGGCTGTGGAACGCGAGCCGCAGATTCAAGTTTCCAGAGCTCTGCGCTGACGCTCATAACCCCCTCAGGCTTTCTTTCGGCAGAAAGCGCGGTTTAGGCAGCGCCGCCAGAACCGGCGTTCCAAGAACCTGCATCACGTCTTCAGGACCGCGGAGCGATGGATCAAGATAGTTGGCGGCGAACGCGGAACCGGTGCTGACAGTCATCGCGCCAAACATGGCAACTAATGTTGAACTCCAAAGCGGCCACAACGGCGAGCCGGCACATGGGGCGCTTCCGCGAGGGTGACGTTCAACATTCCGTTTTGATCGAGCGCATCTCCTATGCGCGCTTCTTCTCTTTTGTTTACGTACAGCAGATATTTGTCTTCCGCTGACTTCAGATTTTGTTCCAGGTCGCGTTGAACGATCGCGTTGTCGCCGAGCTTCTGCGCTGTCTGGCGATAGCCGATAATCTGCTTCAATTCGGTCACATGCCGCTCTTCGAGGGCGTCGAGTTCAACTTTGCTTTTCAAAGCTTCCGAATGGGCCCATTGATATTCAGGGCCCTGTTCTGTAGTCTCGTCCCGCAAGGGCCGGAGGTCCTCAGCGTCTATCGCAGATTTCGTCTGCCTGATCTGGTCCTCGACTTCCTGCACCAGACGATAAGAGGGCTGAAATTTTGTCAGCAGTTCGGTGCGCCGAAGCTGAAGTTCAAGAAGTTTGGACTTGAGTTTTTCCTGGAGCTGCTGGTTGTCCATATTTCGGACCTGGACTACGCGACGCTCCGGCAGGTCATGGAGTTTTGCCTCGAGGCTGCGGGCACGCTGGGTTGCTTCTGCTATCGAGGCACGAAGTCCGAGATCCCCGGCTTCAGCTTCACTCAATTTCTGGAGCGCCAAGTCACGTTCCAGCTCGGGGGACACTACGCGGTTCCTGCGCGTGAACTCCATCAACTGGTGTTGTGCCGCATCCAGTGCATGCCTCGCCTGTTGCATCTGAGATTCGAAAAATATCTGCTGCCCCGAAGGACGCTTCATTGCAGCGTGTTTCTTGATGTATGCGTCAGCCAATCGCTGCAGTACCGCGGCGGATAAATCCGGCGTGCCGGAGCTGTAGGAGACCGTTATCAGTCGCGACTTACGTACCGGCAATACGTCCAGCTTTTGAGCCAGACGTTGCACAGCCCTCTGTGTCCTGACCTCTTGAGAATCGTTTCGCAACGACGACAGCCACGAATGCTTTTCGGCGAGTCCCGTTCCGAGAACGACCTCTCGAAGAATGTCGTCGTCGCGAACCAGTTCCATTTCAGAATTCATTTCCTCTTCCGAGATTTCATCGTGATCGAACGCCGGCGAGACCGTCTGTGTAGGTGTTAGCGCTGGATCGATGCGCCCGCGGCGGACAAGTATCTTCATTTCCGCTTTGTAGGACGGCATAAAAACGGCGTATGTCGCGACGCCGCTGAAAATGAGTATGAAAACGACTACGAACATGAGCTTGTGACGAAACAGAATGGTTGCAACATCTCTCGCCGTAAGCCGGCGGGACGGATCGAACCGCGTAGCAACTTGTAACGAATCTGCCATGTTCAAAACTGCGCCGGCGTAAAGAAAGTGCTGAGACTCGATGCCGGAAGAAATTTTTTAATTTTTGAAATTCTGTTCTGGGGAACGAAAAGCATGTCGCCGGGTTTCAGTTCCTGGTCTTCTTCAAGGTTCCGCGAGGCCAGCATCATTTTGAGATTCAACACGTGAGTTTCGACAATGCCATTGCTGATTCGCCGAAAGACCACGACTTGTGAGTGTTTTGAGGCGTCGGTGAATCCTCCGGCGATCTGGACCGCCTCGGCAGCAGTGGTTGGAGAGCGCAACTCGTACTTGCCGGGGCGCCCGACCTGGCCCCCTGCGACGAAAAAAGGGCGCTCGAAGTCTTTAAGAGTGACACTGACCTCGGGGTCGCGCAGCGAAGGCTGGTACGCCTTCGCGATTGAATCGTGCAAATCGGCAAGCGTCAGGCCCTCTGCAAGCAGGTCCCCCACTGACTTTAAAGATACGAAGCCATCCGGCTGAACGGTTAACTCCTGGTCAAATTCCGGCGTGAAAGTGAATCGGACTTGGACAACATCGCTCTTGCGCAACCGGTACAGCGGACGGCGCTCCCCCGTCAGGGCCGGACTCCCTTTGTTGGGATTTCCTGTGCCGTCCGCCACACTGGTTTCTGTGTTATCCGTCCCCCTTTGGGCCGGGGCAGGAGTCGCCAATTGGAACGCCAAGGCCGCGAACATCAACAAAATTGCGCGCTTGAAGGTCATGATTGGCGATGTTTCGCTGACGGAGAGTTCCGTCGAGCACAGGAACGTTAGACCCAGCTTCGTTTGCCAGCAAGGCGCGGAAAGTACGGGATACGAAAGTAGGTGGTTTAAGCGGCTTACAACTTACGATGTAAGTTGGCTCCAAGTTCGTGAGTGTCACGAGGTTAGGTCGCCGGCATCGCGCTCGGTGGGTGAATTCACCGGCCTTGGAGGTCCGCAACGTTCGCCGGAGCCGAAAAGTTTTCCACAGACAATCACTCAGAAGATAGTTCTCAGGTCACTGAAATGCGTTGACGAAACCGCTACACTGCGGCCAATTCCCAGCAAACTTCGCTGCTTGGTGGCTTATGAAGATAGATGAAACAGTTTCACCGGAGAGAATTACTGTCCTGCTTGCCGATTCAACAACCGCTGGAGTGTCAACTGCTGGCTGGTTCTTTGCAACAACGTGGGTTTGAAGTGATCACGTGCACGAGCGATGCCAGTTCCATTTTGGATTTGATCGAACGTGGCGGCGTGGATGTTGCGGTGATCAGCTGCGGCGCGGCGCACTCGAGCCTGCCCGATATGACTGCGATTCGAACGCTGCACCTGACGCACCCGAAAATCCCCAAGATCTGCCTGATGGAAAGCGACGCGAGCGAGCTGGCGGTGCATGCATTTCGTTCGGGCGCGCGCGGGCTGTTTTGCCTGGCGGACTCCTCCTTTCAGGTCTTTTGCGAGTGCATTGAGCGAGTGCGCAGGGGAGAAATCTTTGCCACGACCGAACAGTTGAACTCCCTACTAGATTCGGTTTGCCAGGTGCCGTGTTTGCGGGTGCTGAGCCTGAACGGCGAGAAGCTGCTGACCTCGCGCGAGGAGCAGGTGGTGGCACTGGTAGCCGATGGACTCAGCAATCGGGATGTCGCCAGCGAACTCGGCCTCAGCGAGCACACGGTGAAGAAGTACCTGTTTCGGATATTCGAGAAGCTGGGGATTTCCAGCAGGGTGGAGCTGGTACTTTACGCCTTGAACCAAGGCGCGCCGCAGCAGTTGCAGTGGGTGGTGGCGGGGGCGTGACAGCGCCTCTCATTCCAATTGCTCGATACGCCCACCCCTGTCATACAATGGCAGTGCCTTGCCATTGCCGAAGCGCAAAACCGTTCTTGGCGCGGGATTCCTGTGTATCGCCTTGACCTTGGTGGTGATGTTCACCAGTCCGGCGGCGTTTCGCAGCCCGGTGGCGCTGGTGGTAATGGCGCTGATTGGCGCGGCCGCGGTGCTGCTGCAGATTCAACTCCGTGACGGCGAATCGAGTCACTTTCGGCCGCCGGTGTGGCTCAATGTTGCAGGCATTCTCTTTACTATAGGGGCGCTTTTCCCAACACCCTTGCACCTTGGCGGAAAACTCGCGCAGGCTATGGTCCTTGGGGCAGTGGGTAGCTTTGCCATCAGCAGCGCCCTCATCCTTCATGGGTTTCGCAAGGACTCGCCAAAACCGGAATGAACTCGCCGAAAACTGAAGTCAATGTTCGCGACAGGGAGAAGGAAGCGGCTGCCTCAGCCGCGCTGGGACTGGTGCAGCCGGGTCAGATTGTCGGACTGGGGTCGGGCTCAACGGCAACTTATTTTGTCAGGTTTCTGGCGGAGCGGGTTCGCAACGGCTTGAAAGTCGCGGGAATTCCAACATCGCAAGCAACCAAGGAATTAGCCGAGCAGCTTGGCATTCCGCTGACCACCCTCGAAACGCACCCGGAGATTGACATTGATATCGATGGTGCCGACGAAATCGATCCGCAGCTCAACCTCATTAAAGGCGGAGGCGGTGCCTTCCTGCGGGAAAAGGTGATCGCTTCGGTCTCAAAGCGCTTCGTGGTGATCGCGGATTCGATGAAGCAAGTCAAACAGCTGGGCAAGTTTCCGCTGCCGGTTGAGGTCATCGCCTTTGCGCAATCTTTGATTTCTCCCCAAATCCAAAAGCTGGGCGCGAAAGTTGTTTTGCGCCGTCACCCCGATGGCAGCGTTTATGTCACCGACGAGGGACATCACATCCTCGACTGTACATTCGGCATAATTGATGATCCGCCGGCGTTGGCCGCCGCGATCCGCAAAATTCCCGGCGTGGTCGAGCACGGACTGTTCATCGGCATGGCTGAGATGGCACTCATCGGCCGAGACGGGTCTATCACTACGCTGCGTCGATGACTGCGATCAAAATGAGATCCCTCAGAATTGCAATCACTACGATTGCTCTCGCGCTTTCTTTGCAGGCTGAAGCTCAGCCATCAGTCACCATCGAAGTGCATGCCGATCATCTGCAGGGTTCTCTTCCCACATCGTGGAATTTCTTCGGCTACGACGAACCGAACTACAGCTACGCTCCGAATGGAAAAAAGCTCCTCAACGAAATTGGCCGGCTGAGTCCCACGCCTGCCTACACTCGCGTCCACAATCTTTTCACCACCGGCGATGGCTCGTCTTCTTTGAAGTGGGGATCAACGAACGTGTACACCGAGGACGCATCTGGCCGGCCGATCTACGACTGGAAAATTGTCGACCGTATCTTCGACACATTTCACGACTCCGGGCTGAAGCCGCTTGTCGAACTCGGATTCATGCCCGAGGCACTCTCAACGCACCCGGAACCATACCGGCACAACTTCCCGAACGGATCCATTTACACCGGCTGGGCATACCCGCCGAAGGACTATCCGAAGTTCGCCGAACTCGTGTTCCAGTTCACGAAGCATCTTCGGGAGCGCTACGGTGACGCCGAAGTGAAAACCTGGCTGTGGGAAGTCTGGAACGAACCCGACATCGCCTATTGGCAGGGAACGCCCGAAGAATATTTCGAACTTTACGACTACTCGGCGGAAGCCGTTCTGCGCGCACTACCCGCGGCAAAGATCGGCGGACCAGATTCGACCGGCCCGGGCCGCCCGAAGTCCGCACAGTTTCTGAAAGACTTTCTTCAGCACTGCGACACCGGCACAAACTACGCCACCGGCAAAACTGGCGCGCCGCTCGACTTCATCAGCTTTCATCCCAAGGGATCGCCCACCTGGCAAGCCGATCACGTGCAGATGGGCATCGCCACACAGCTGAATGCTATCGAGCAGGGTTTCAAAATCGTCGCGTCATTTCCTAAATGGAAAAACACGCCAATCGTTCTCGGAGAATCCGATCCTGAAGGTTGCGCTGCCTGCTCGGCCGAAAAGAATCCGCAGAATGGCTATCGCAACGGCGCCTTATACGCGGCTTACGAAGCCGAAGCCTATAGCCAGACTCTGGCGCTCGCCGAACGCGAACACATCAGTCTGCTCGGCGCCGTGACCTGGGCCTTCGAGTTTGAAGATCAACCCTACTTCGCAGGATTTCGCGAGCTGGCGTCCGGCGGCTTGGATAAGCCGGTGCTCAATACCTTCCGCATGCTCGGGCTGATGAATCACGATCGCATCAAGGCCACCAACTCTGCCGCGCTAATCACAGAACAGATTGTGCGCGATGGAGTCCGCGCCGCGCCCGACATTCGCGCCATTGCCACCCGCTCAGACCGCAGTCTGGAGTTACTGGTCTGGAACTATCACGACGATGATCTGCCCGCCGCGCCTGCTACGGTCCACTTGACGGTCGCCGGCCTTCCAGAAACCGCCACTCGAGCACTGCTACAACACTTCCGCATCGATGCTCAGCACAGCAATGCGTTTACTGCCTGGAGAGAGATGGGCTCACCGCAGTCTCCCTCTCCTGAGCAGTACGCGAAGTTAGAATCAGCCGGCCAGCTCCAGCTCCTGACTTCGCCGTCATGGATTCCACTCGAACACGGAAGAGCCAGCCTTCAGTTCGAACTGCCGCGACAGGGCCTGTCGCTGATCAGAATCAGCTGGTAGTAACTGGTGTGGCGCGGACACTCTTGTCCGCGTTTCTCTTTCCCCGTTGACCGAACTGACGCCCTGCTTGACAACCCATCTCCTGCCCCATACTCTGCCTGCGTCGTATGAGTCGCTGTCGCGATTAAGTTCCCGAAGTACATCTCACTCCCAGGAGGGACTTATGGTGCACGGGATCATCTGGTGGATCGTAGTTGGTCTGATTGCCGGCTGGGCCGCCGGAAAAATCATGAAGGGCGGCGGCTACGGCGTGGTTGCCGACATCCTGCTCGGGATCGTCGGCGGCATTGTCGGAGGCTGGATTGTCGGATTCTTCGGCGGAGGTGGCGGCGGCTTCATCTCAAGCATCCTGGTCGCGATACTAGGCGCCGTCGTCCTGATCTGGCTCACCCGGCTCATCAAGAAAGGGTGACCCATTCGAGTTGGGTCGGCACTCGAACACCCACTTCTCGCAACACCGGCGAGAAGCGGGGCACCCCGAGTCGATTTCCGAGAAGTCAAAACCCCCACCCTAGCCAAAGCCGGGCTAGGATGGGGGACCCTCAGTTGTGGATATTTCTGCCGTTTTGTCGGACAGGAATGTCCGACCCACACGTGCCCTACTTCTTCTCCTCCACCTCGCCCCAACCCGCAATCCTCGACGAGCTCCGAAACTTCTTATAATCCCGAAACGTCTGCTCTAGTCCCACGTTGAAGCCCTTCACCAGAGCCAGCCTCACATCGATCTTCGCCGTCACATGCTGCGGCAGCCAGACTTCGTCATTCACTCGCGTCTGCTCCAGCATCAGCCGCGACCCTTTGTGGAACCGCGCCAGAAACAGGCCAAACGAAATCGTGTCCAGACACTCCACGTCCATCTTCGAGAGCTGCAAGTCCGCCTTGTCAACCCACACGCGTCCGTGAAACTTCGAAAGCAGCCTGGCGTCTTTCATGTGCGGCACAAACCCCGGGCGCGGCTCGCCATCAATCACCCACGCCTCGCGCCCGCCCACCAGTTCCGTCCCTACCAGCTTGAAGTTGTAGGCATCAGAGACCTCGGTCACGAACTTGCGTCCCTGCTCGCGGTCTTTGTCTTCACGTTCTTCGCGCTTCTTGCGGTCTTTTTCTGACTCGTTCTTGCGCTTATCAATGATCTTCTGGATCCGCTCTTCTTCCTTGGCCGCATCTTTCTGCGAGAGTGGCTTGTCGTCTTTTTCGGTCAGCCGCTCCACCTGCTCGCCATAAATGTCCAGAACCTCGTAGGTCTTGATTTCGCTCGACTTGCTGTTTCCCTTGCCGTCCAGCTTGGCTTCAACCTGACGCTCAATGTAGGTGTAGTCGCGCAGCCGCTTGTCGTTTTCCAGATCCTTGTCCGCCACCACGCGAAACAACTGCTGCATCTGCGCCTGCGAGAGCGATCCGTTCGCGTCCGGGGTGAGATCGAGGGTGGGTGGGGTGGGAGTAGTTGGCGACTGCTGGGCGATAGCAGGGACGGAAAGCAAAAGCAGAGACAAAAACGCGAACCGAGGAACCTTCATGCCCAACCATAACCCGTCTTGGGAATCGAAGTTGTCTCTGGTTGCCCCACCCTTTCGCGCTCTCTGCGAAAGGGTAGGAAATCAGGATCCTAAGTGCAAACTCAGCTATGTCAAAACAAGTCCCACCCTTCGCCAAAATCGGGCGAAACGGTGGGGCAACCGTTTGAAAAAGATTAGCCGGAAAGGGTGGGCCAGCCCCCAGCCTCAGTTCTTGTCACGCGAGGGCGGGCCAACCCGAATGCAGACGTATCCTTCCTCTCGCAAAGGCCGCGAGAAATGGTGTACCCTGCACCAAGAAAGTAATCGCACATTGCAGTCTTGTTCCTATCATCTCCCGCTAAGATGTTTCCAGTTTGTACTGCGACTTCCCCCGCCTCTGCAAACGCCTAGGTTGTGTACTCCCATCCTATGAGCTCATCGGAGGAATAAGCATGCGCAAGCTCGTTTTTGTGGGTCAACTCGCCCTTTTCACCATGCTCGTCGGAATTTCAGCTCAGCCTCAGGGTAGTCCGCAGAATGACAAGTCCCAGCCTGCAGCTACGCAGAAGGAAACTCCCGCCACAACGCCCGAAAAAAATAGTCAAGGCGACAAGTCTGGTGGGAAACAGACACCGGAAGATACTACTACCAAGACGCAGGATTCTCAGGGCAACGATTCGGTTGCGGAGGGTATTAAGAAATGGAAGAAGCAGAGAGACGATATTAAGGACGCTCTGAAAGATGAGGATCCTGACTTCGCTTTGATGCTGGGCATCGGCTCCCTCATAGTAAATAAGCACACCGACTACTCAGACCAGTCCAACATTCTTCGGTCCAACAATATTGGAAAGGCGACGCCCCAGTTCCTCACTGGGGTGTCATTTCGCTCTAAAATACACAACTTCAACAACAATCATTTTCACTTTCATCCTGTGGACAGAAGTTGCTATGCCAACTCAAAACCGACAGGCCTCCCGCCTGGCACTTGTGATGAGTGGCGAGTTCATCCCTGGGGCGGGTTCGTCAGCGTAAAATTCACTCCCGGCAGCAGCCAGACGGTAAACGGGTTCGTCTTTGGCTTGAACTATGCGCTGACCAAATACCTGAATGCACTCATCGGGTTTTCATTGACTCCAATCAATGAGCCTTCGCCCGGCTTCATACGAATAGCGACTCAATTCGTGAGCCAGCAGCAGCAGCAAGGTCAATACTTGAGTTTCGACACGAACGCAATGCTTCATAACAAGTCAGACGCTTTCGACGGTTTCCCGGTAACCGACCCTGGCGGGAAATTGATCTTTCAGGGCAATCCGTTAGCTGTTCATTATCACGGAGGAGTAGTGCTTGGAGTTTCAGTGCCGATATATTTTTCGTCCATTTTTAAGTAGACAGCGGAATCGTGGTCACAGGGAAAAATAAGCATTGAGAATCCCACCCTTTGAAAGCCGCAAAGGGTGGGCCAGCCTCAGTTTTTGTGATTTGAAGGGTGGGACAGCCTCCCAGGAGCGACAAATGATGAAACGCCAATTGTCTGAAGCTGAAAAGAAAGCGGTTAGGGAACAGCAGATGTCAAGTGACGGATCGTTAAGGTGCTTCATCTCAGGCGAGATAATCAGTGACGGGGACGAGATCGAATATGACCATATCGAGCCGTTTTCCAAAGACGGGGAGACGTCCGTCGCGAATATTCGGATCGTTTTAAAAAAATACAATAGGAGAAAGGGCGATCAGTCTCTTTATGAAGTTCGTGATAATCTCCGCCTAGAGAGGTTGTTTGAAAGCAAAAAAAACAATATTAAGTTGCAAGACATTCTCGAGCTGAAAGAAATCAGCCATAGGAATACTCACGCAACCACAAATGGTGACCGAATCGTAGTTGATGACGGTCAAGTCACAAAGAACTTCCCTCTACTGCATGATGACATTCTTAAGGTCGACTATTTCTACGGTCAACTCCCGGTCGCATGGCTGGAAAATGATGATCAGGAGGGCTTACAGCCAAGAGTTATCGATTACAAACGACTAATGGCGGCCTTCAAACCGCTCGGATTCTAATTCACAAAGACAAAGAGTCCGACGGATACACAGCTTTGTACTTGCGAGGGCGTCTTGATATCACGGTTGAGGCGGTAATTCACGATAATCCGAAATGGCAGACGCTGTTCACCTCAGAAGAACTCGAAATCTGCATTCGGCGGCTGAAAGCCTATGGCTATCTGACTGTCCGCGGCTGACATGGTGGGGGTCATTTTTCCGAAGACCCACCTAGAAATTCAGCTCGGCAGCTGGCATACTTTTTTCACACTATGCCGTTTAATCACCGGGATTATGGTTCACGCGGTGGGAATCTGGCAGTCGTTTTACGCTGCCCGAACTTGGTTACGGATGATCACCTCGTATATTTCGACTACAACAAGCAAACACGCAACTGGGTTATAAGAGACTTCATCGCAGGAAAGCGGCTCGACAATTTTGAACCTCAACACTCGACTCTTACAGTCGAGCAAATCGAGGCGGATGCAAATTACAGCGAATATCCACCGTGGCTAAACGTTGAAAACCATCCGGCGGATTGGCAGTCGTATTTGACACATCGCACAACAGCACTACGTCAGATGAATGGTCCGCTGCGCGGAATTCAACAGCCTAACCCTGCATCGGGGAATTGGCAGCCTCTATAGCCAACAACGGAGTCGGCGAGGCTGCCACGAACGTGTCCACCGCGACTTTATCGGACGTCCACCTCTACGCTGCTGCCTTGGTCTGTTGCACGCCTTTTGCAGCGGCACGAATTACCTCGATCACCACGTCAGGGTGGGAGAGCATGACGACATGGCTGCTTGCGACCTCCGTCACTTTGGCGCGCATGCGCTTGGCGTTGATTCTTGAAATCAAGGAAGCGTTCACAGTCAGGCTGTATGGTGTGGTCGTTCCTGGCGACAATGTACCAGCTCGGCTTCGCCTTCCAGGCAGTTCCTCCGGCTTTGGCGTTGAACAGGTCGGGAGCTGGCACGCACTGGGTCGCCCAAACCATCTTCTTGTCCTGCTCGGACAAGTCGCCTGCGAAGGAATCCATGCCTTCCGGAAGCAGCCAGAGGCGTCCGTCCGCGACCTCGATGTGCGCGAGGACGTCTGTCTTCGGGAACTTGGATGGTTGCGTGTCAGACATTTCATCGGCGTCCGGCGCAAATGCGGCGAGATAAACCAGCCCGGCAACGCGATCGTCGGTTCCGGCGCCGGTGATGACGCTTCCGCCGTAAGAATGTCCCACAAGAATAGCCGGACTACTCACTCGCCCTAGCGCCTGTTTCACGGTGGCTGCGTCGTCCGCGGTTGTGTTGAGCGCGTATTGCGCGCAATACACTGGTGCCCTTCGGCCTGAAGGGCGGGGATCACCTTGCTGAAGCATGAGCCGTCGGCCCAGATGCCGTGGCAAAAAACGATGCTGGCTTTGGTTTCTGAAGATTGCGATTTCATATTTCCTCCTTGCTTGGTTTGAGAAGTTTGAGCGCGGGCTTGCGCGAGGTCGAAGCCCAGGAATGAGGTTGCGATGCCACCGGCGGTTGCGATTTTGAGAAAGTTGCGGCGGGAAGGACTCATGCGGCCTCCGATCGGGCTGGAGATTTCAGAGGACGAAGGCGCGTGAAGAATTTTCTGCGCGCAGGGGAAGTTGGTCAAACGCGGAGGGGCCTTTTCGATTGACGGCTGCTACGACCGAACCAAGTTCATCCCGAATGAGGGCAACGTAGAACATCTGTTTAGCCCCTGAGGCCGGAAACCGAGCGAACCTCAGCGGCTAAAGCCATCATCGTCTGCACAATCAATCGGCACGACAGGAGCTCTTGCCCTTGCCGGATGTGCATGTGGTCAGAACGCCGTCTTACCAGCTGAACTCTTCGATGGCAAGATCGTGTGACGCGGGCATTCCTCTTCGCAGAAATGCGATCGAAACCTGCCATCCTGCGAATCCTTTGGAAATTGAACTTGCACAGTCGCCGGGCGAGGGGTAACGTGTGTTCTCAAGCAGGAGGTTATATGTCCGTTCAAGACAACATGCAGCTGGCGACTCGATGGTTTCAGGAAGTCTGGAACGAAGGCAAGATGCAGACGGTCCACGAATTACTTTCGGCCGATGCGGTTGGGATCGGCCAGGCCGGGGCCGAGGTGGCGCTTCATGGGCCACAGCAATTTGTGCCCTTTGTAGAGCAAATTCGCACTGCGTTCCCGGACATCCACGTCGACGTCGAGGACGCATTTGGTGCGGACGACAAGGTCGTGCTGCGCTGGTCGGCGCGAATGACCCATCAGGGCCATACGCTGGGTATCCCCGCGACCGGCAAGCGGGTGCGCCTCACCGGAATCTCGATTCTTCGGGTCGTCGACGGAAAGATCGTTGCCGGCTGGGACAACTGGGACCAGCTGGGCATGTTGCAGCAAATCGGCGCATACGGTCAGCGCGAGGCGGTTCCACTCGGAAAGCCCGCGTAAACGCGGGACGCAGCCAATGTTGTCACTGAGCGTGTCGAACCATCCGTCGCCACGCCCGATTGTCATGCAATCTGAATCTCTTCCTCTTGCCTGATGTTCTCGGGCGAACTGTTAACCTCCCGTTTCGGCGGCACGACTAACGGCGTGATCCTCTGTTGTTGGGTGGCGAGCGCCTTGACCACCCGCTCGGCATCTCGACCGACGCCGGTGAGCGTGGCCGAAGTCATGGAGTACAGGAAGTGCAGTCCGACGAAATAGAGCCCCGGAACATCTGCAACGATCCCTTTATCGTGAAGCGGATCTCCAGCCTGGTTGAAAATCGGCAGATCGATCCAGTCAAAGCCAGGGCTATATCCGGTGCTCCAGATCACATTCTGAACCTCGCGCACGCGGCCATCGGCCAGCAAGGGCAGCCCGTCTTTTACTCCGACAACTCTGGGCACCTGCTCGACTCCGGCGTTGAATAGATCTTTGGGCCTTACGCGAATCAGCGGCGCGGAACGATGCAACATCTTCGGGCGCTGCTTGCGGCCGATTGGCGTCTTTACGCTGAGGATGTGGTGACCAAAAAAGCGCACCACGCGAATCACGAAATTTCGCGCGAAAAAGCTCTCGATGGGCCATGGAATGTGCCCGGACTCTTTTCCCGCGATCCAGGTCGGGTGCGACTGCGCCACTTCGAGCGCGATGTCGGCGCCGGAGTTTCCCACGCCAACTACCAGCACTCCGCCATCCTGTAGCTGGTTTGGGTTGCGGTAGTCGTGTGCATGCAGCTGCACGATATCGTCTAGAAGCTCGCGCGCAAAAGCCGGCATGCGCGGGACCTGATAATTTGCCATTGCCACAATGACGTTATCGGACTCGAATCGCTGCGTACCCGCGGTCAAGATGAATCTGCCGTTCTCTTTCCAGAGGCGGTCGACCCTGACGCCGTTGCGGACGGGCAGCTGAAATCGCCGCGCATATTCCGCCAGATAATCGCCCACGTGCTCTTTGGTGGGAAAAGAATCTCCGCGAGCGGGAAAGCGCATGCCGGGTAGTCCGGCGTAGCGTGCCGGGGTAAACAGCCGCAACGAATCCCAACGCTGGCGCCAGGCGTCGCCAATACGCCGGTTGGCGTCAAGGATTAAGAAAGGCAGGCCGCGTTTCACCAGGTGATAACCGGTAGCCAGGCCTGCCTGCCCGCCTCCAATCACAATGGTCTGAATTTTCGTTGAGTTTTGCGTGATTCTCATCTGATCCTGTCCTCCATTCAACTTACTTTTCCGGAGCATAGCGGGTTGCAACAGGGCGCCGCATCGGGCGTAGTACCCATGCGTGAACAATTTGTGAATGGGTATTTCTATGTAGGTTTCAGACCAGCCGATGCTGGAACGCGTAGGCGGTTGCTGCTGCCCGCGAGGGAAGATCGAGCTTTACGAAGATGTTGCTGACGTGACGGGCCACGGTTTTGTCGCTGATCCGAAGTTTCCCGGCGATGTCACGATTGCTCATACCGGAGGCGATCAAGCGAAGCACTTCGATCTCGCGCTCGGTGAGGCGGTCGTCCCCGGGTGAGGCCTTTTTCTGAAGCAACGAGTCCGCATGCGCGAGATCGGGTGCTGCTCCGAGCTGATGAAAGACAGCGCGGGCGGCATTTAGCTCCGCAGTGGCCGCATCTTCATCTTTGAGCTGGCGGCATGCAAACGCAAGATGTACTCGCGTTGTTGCAGCTTCGTAAGGCGCATTTAACTCGCTGAACAACTTCCAGGCCTCACGCAGTTGCGCAAGGGCAGCCTGCGTTTTGTGCTCAGCCAGCAGGACCGCACCAGTGGCCCGGGCCGCCAAAGCCTCGAGCAGCGGCGCATCGTGGCGTTTAGCAATTTGAAGCAGCTCGTCGGCAGCGTTGCGAGCTGCGTCAACATCTTTCGCCGCCAGCACGATCGTGATGTACGCATCGAGAACGCGAACCCGGCGGTCCGATTCGTTGACCTCGGCCGATTCGCGGCGGATCGCTGCATCTGCCGCGTCCAGATTGCCTTGCGCGAGGCGCAATAAAGCATGACCCGGCTGAGAACGGCCCCAGGCCGCCGCTTGCTGATATGCGCTCTCAGCTTCATCGAATTCGCCGCGCAAGCGACGCAATTCAGCAATGCGATATATCGCTGCACCGCTCAGGCGGCCGGCCGAGAAGGATTCGCTCGCGAGCAACGCCTCTTCCATCGAAGCATCCCAGGAGCCGTGAAGTTCCAGGATCTCGGCCCGCCGCAACCGGCAGTGGCCACGGTAAGGCACAACGTCGGGCTGGGACTCGCACCACTTTTCGAGCGCAGCGGTCCACTCCTGCGCTCGCCGCATGTCGAAGATTTCGCCACAGGCATCGAGAACACTGCAATACACTCCGCCAGCCACCAGCGGGGAGACTTCGCCGGCCGTTACCGCGATCATGGCTTCGTCGAGCAAGGTAACTCCGCGGCGCACCTCCCCGCTCTTGATCGAGGCCCGCCCTTGTCCTTGCAGGCCCAAAGTTGTCAGATCGCGATCGTTGAACTGCCGCCCGATTTCGGCGACTCGCTCGAATATGGCGACAGCCTCTCTTGGATCATGGCCATGCACTCCGCGATACCCAGCGGGCAGCAGCAGATATCCTTTTTCCACGCAATCAGGTTGATCGGCCAGCAAGCGCTCGGCGCGGGCGAGCCAGCCATTGGCCTGTGCATTGTCGCCGTTGAGCATCGCCGTGAAGCCGAGCCAGAATGCGCAGCGCGCGGCATCACACACGCGGCCTGCTGCTAAGTGTTGCTGATGAGCACGAGAGAGGAGTTCCGATCCTTCTTTTCCCCTGCCGATCAGGAAGGCGGCCTTGGCGCGTTCTTCAAGGTCGGACGTTCGAAGCCGCTCTGCATCATCGGCGGCTATGACTTTAGAAATTCCCGCATTCGCCGTCTTGTGGGAGAGCACAGACGAGCGGGCGATGCTGCGGGTCATTCCCCTTCTCCCACCTTGAGCACGGCCAGAAACGCTTCCTGCGGGATGTCCACGCGGCCGATGCGCTTCATGCGCTTCTTGCCCTCCTTCTGCTTTTCGAGGAGCTTGCGTTTGCGGCTGATGTCGCCGCCGTAGCATTTGGCCAAGACGTTCTTGCGCATGGCCGCGACGGTTTCGCGGGCGATGATCTTTGCGCCGATCGATGCTTGAATCGGGACTTCGAACATCTGCCGCGGAATCAGCGATCGCATCTTTGAGACCAGCGCCTTGCCGCGTTCGTAAGCGAAGTCGCGGTGGACGATGATCGAGAGCGCATCCACCGGATCGCCCGCTACCAGAATGTCGAGTTTCACCATCGGCGACTCCCAAGTGCCCGAGAGGTGATAGTCGAGCGAGGCGTATCCGCGCGAAACTGACTTCAGCCGATCGTAAAAGTCGAGCACGATTTCATTCAGCGGCAGCTCGTATTGCAACATCACCCGGTTTGAGGTCACGTATTCGAAACTCTTCTGCTTGCCGCGCTTTTCTTCCACCAGCGCCAGAATCCCGCCCACATATTCCTCGTTCGTAAGAATGGTCGCCAGAATGATCGGTTCGTCGATCTTCGAGATCTCGCTCGGATTGGGCCAGCGCGAAGGATTATCGACTTCAATATGCTCGCCATCGGTCTTTGTGATCTGATAACGCACGCTGGGAGCAGTGGTGATCAGATCCAGGCCGAACTCGCGCTCCAGCCTCTCCTGAATAATTTCCAGGTGCAGCAGGCCGAGGAAGCCGCAGCGGAAGCCGAATCCGAGCGCCACCGAGCTTTCCGGCTCAAAAAAGAATGAAGAGTCGTTCAGCCGCAATTTTTCAAGCGCCTCGCGCAATTGCGTATGCTCGTGCGCGTCCACGGTGTAGATGCCGGCGAAGACCATTGGCTTGATGTCTTCGAATCCGGGCAGCGGTTCGAGGGCGGGCGCGGTGTCTTCGGTGATGGTGTCGCCGATTTTCGTGTCGGCTACGTTCTTGATGTTCGCGATCAGGAATCCGACTTCGCCCGCGTGCAGTTCGTCAACTTCGACCGGCTTGGGCGTCAGTGCTCCAAGGGTTTCGACATCGAAGACGCGGCCATTCGACCAAAGCCGGATCTTCTGTCCCTTGTGCAACCGGCCTTCGAAGACACGCACCAGCACAATCACACCGCGATAAGCGTCAAACCAGGAATCAAACAGCAGCGCCTGCAATCGCCGCTCAGAGTTTCCTTTCGGCGGATGGATGCGTTTTACGATAGCTTCGAGCACATCGGGAACGCCTTCGCCGGTTTTCGCGCTGATCAGCAGAGCATCGGAAGCATCCAGCCCCACTGCGCCTTCAATCATTTCTTTGGTGCGCGGAATATCGGCGCTGGGCAGATCAATCTTGTTGATGACTGGAATAATTTCGAGTCCGTGATTGATCGCCAGATAGGAGTTCGCGAGCGTCTGCGCTTCTACTCCCTGCGACGCATCCACCACCAGCAGCGCGCCTTCACATGCCGCCAGCGACCGCGAAACTTCGTAGGAAAAATCCACGTGACCGGGCGTGTCGATCAGATTCAGCTGATAGATTTCGCCATCTTTCGCGGTGTACATCAGCCGAACTGCATGGGCCTTGATGGTGATGCCGCGCTCACGCTCCAGGTCCATAGAATCAAGAACCTGGGCCTCCATCTCGCGGGCGGTCAGAGCGCCGGTCAACTCCAGCAGGCGGTCCGCAAGCGTAGATTTGCCATGGTCAATATGGGCCACGACTGAAAAATTGCGGATATGCTGGGGATCCATAGAGAGAGGCGTAAATACTGATTCTAACAGCCGCATAGCTGGCGGACTTGGCGGGCAAGAGCGAGAGGGCGGAGTTTACTTGAACCCACCCGTGACTGCCTCGCGATACTCCAGCCAGAACGCGGAGGCGTTCTGCAGGCCGGCTTCAGCGAGCACGCGCAGGTCTTCACTCAAAGTAAGCGGCTGGTCGTGATCGCGGGCTTCGAGATCAGCGATGAATGCGCGGGTTGAAGGCTCGTCCTTGAACCGCTCGTCATGTCCGCCCGAGCGGCGAACGATTCCCTGCACCCGAAGATACTGATAGCGATCTTGTACTTCAGGGTCGTTCGCGACGATCAAGTCGGCGTTCACGAACCACCCGCCGGGATTCAGGAACCTGACTGCCTCGCGTAGCGCCGGAACTTTATCCGCAGCCGGCAAATGATGCAGCGCAAACGCCGAATAGACCAGATCGCCGCGTTCCCCAGCGATCAGTTTCTCCATCTCGCGAAAATCGCCGATGCGGAAATCCACGCGACCGGCGAGAGGTCCCAGCCTGCCTTTCGCCATATCGATCATTGAGGCTGCACCATCAATCGCGATCACGCGGCTGTTCGGAAAATTCCTGAGGATTGCCTGCGAAAAGAATCCGGTCCCAACTCCAAGATCGAGCGCGGTGAATGACTTCTCGCGATCAAAAGGAATTAGATCGAGAACGATCTCGAGCATTTTGTGCCGATTGGGATGCATCAAGTCCATATCAGCGTCATAGGATGCGACCCGGTCGGGTATGTCGTAGGCGGCGACCGAATGGCTTTTGGCAGTGCTCATGGGACGATCAGTTTAGCACCGCGTGAACGACTCTTAGTTCCAGAGCGTTCTACCCATCTCGAATCGGGAAGAGTTCACCGTCTGAAGAAACTTCTAATCTTGAACTAATCGCCCTCTTAGTCTTCCTTGTGACAATCGGATCATGACAGCAGCTGCAATCCCAGTTCCGAGCGGCGGTGTTCTGGTAGCCAGCGCCAATGTACGTGTTCATGATGACTTCTTGAGCAAGCTTCAGCTCGGCCGCGGTCCCATATGTATTGCCAGCGGCGGGGTGGAAGCTTTGGCAAAACTGGATAGCGGCAACTGGCAGACGCTGATCCTTGATCGCCATCTTCCCGATCTGGATGCGGAAGAGTTGAGAGGGATCACCGAACGGCAGTATCCCGGGATCCGGGTGATGCTGCTAGATCCGGAACCTGCTGAACCGCACAACCAGGCAGCCCGCCCGCTGACGGCGAATCGAAGAACGCCCGAAGCTTCGATTCCCGGCATGGTGGGCGAAAGCGCGCCTATGCGGGAGATGTACCGCATGGTGCGACTGGTCGCGCAGAGGAATACCACGGTGCTGGTGACCGGCCCAACCGGCAGCGGCAAGACCACCACGCTGTACGCCGCGCTCAACGCGCTCAACACCCCAGAACGCAAGATCATCACCGTCGAGGATCCGGTCGAATACCGCGTACGCGGGCTGAACCAGGTGCAGGTGAACGAGAAGATCGGCCTGACCTTCGCCTCCGTGCTGCGCTCCTCGCTGCGCCAGGACCCGGACGTGATCCTGATCGGCGAGATGCGCGATACCGAGACCGCGCAGATCGGGCTGCGCGCCGCGCTCACCGGCCACATGGTGTTCTCCACGCTGCACGTGCGCGACTCGGCAAGCGCGCCTACGCGCCTGCTCGACATGGGTGTGCCGCGCTACATGGTCGCCACCGCGCTGCAGGCAGTGATCGCGCAGCGCCTGGTGCGCGTGATCTGCGAAAGCTGCGCGCAGTACCATGCGCCCACGCCGCAGGAGCAGAAGTTCATCGAGACCGAGTGGGGCAAGGCCGAACACGCCTTCAAGAGCGGCCGCGGCTGCGCGCACTG
>Ga0310813_10000384_pt1 | contig 28472 bp, 22 predicted proteins | sample YN3metagenome_FD_203086 | JGI IMG/M metagenome (GOLD analysis project Ga0310813, IMG submission 203086) | Soil microbial communities from experimental microcosm in Duke University, North Carolina, United States - YN3 | ecosystem: Engineered > Artificial ecosystem > Soil microcosm > Unclassified...
CCGCGGCGTCGCTCGCCCTGGTTGTGGTGACGGCGATCGGGGTGGCCGCGGGATCACTGCTCGGCCGCTGGCTCAATCCGGCGTGGGTCCGCCGGGGCTCGGCGGTCCTGTTCATCGTGATAGGGGCCTGGCTGCTGGTCGCGGAGTTCCGCAAGAGCCGCTGAGCGGAACCCGGAACATCCGTTGTTCACGACGAAGCCGCGTCACAAAAGCGCGGCCGCTTTCTCTAATTCCGGAACCTTCGGAGGGGGAAGCGCATGGGCAAGCTCTGGATGCTGCTGATCATCGCGGCGGGCCTCGCGGCGCTGGGCGTGGCCGCCTTGGCGTTCGGGATCGGACAGGAGTCCCGCCTGCTGCCGGACAACCGGATCCCGGATTTCGCCATGAAGGCCATGGCGGCGCCGACCGCATCGAAGGTCGGCCTCTTCATCTCGAAAGACGGCGCCATCACCCGCTACGCCGTGCACCTCGGCCGTGAGGACGTCCCGGTCTACCTCCACTCGATGGCCGACGAGAAGATCGGCAAGGGCGAGGACATCACGTATGAGGCGGAGATCTACCCGGACGGCAGCGAGGTCTACGAGATCTACCGCCGGGTCGACGGGAAGGAGAAGCAGCTGAGCATCCTTCACCGCGACCGCAGCGTGAAGTACGTCGGCACCCAGATGGAGGAGAAGGAGATCCCCGAGCGGGTCCAGACGACCCTCAAGAACGTCAAAGGCTTCACCTTCGAGAAGTGCATCTTCAAGGAGGGGCCGCGCTTCATGGAGTACCACGTGAAGGGATCGATCGCCGGCTCCCCCCACCGGGTGCGCATCGGCCGCGACGGCAACCTGCTGTCGATCCAGCGCCGGATCGCGGGGGATTATGAGGTAGCGGTCCAGGACTGAGCTTCGGAACGGATTGGCCACCGAGCCCTCAAAGCCCACAGAGTCCTTCTCTCTGAGGGCTCGGCGGGCTCTGTGGCCAATCGGATGGCGCGGAAATCTCCGCAATCCCGGCGGAAAATCGGCCGGCGCCGGCCCCCCTCCCTGGGGCCTTGCCCTTGGCACCTGGCTTGCTTTATCGAGCGATAGGCGAGGTGCGATATGAACGAAGGCCGGCTGCGGCTGCTGGTGCCCCTGGACGGATCCCCCGAGGCGGAGAGCGTGCTCCCTGCCCTCATGCCCCTGTTCCGGACTCGCAAGTTCCGGCTCACCCTGCTGGGCGTCGGGACGGCCGATGAATCCTCGGAGACCATGGAACTGTACCTGACCCGCCTCTGGACCTCCCTGGCCATGGACGGGATCCCGGCCACGACCAAGGCGGAATGGGGCGACCCCGCCGACGAAATCCTCCGGACGGCCAAGCCCGAGCACTTCGACCTGATCGCCATGGCGACGCATGGACGCGAGGGTCTCCGGCGCGAGCTCGTGGGCAGCGTGGCGGAAACGGTGCTCCGGCAGGCCGAGATCCCGGTCCTCATCCTTCGCGAAGGCGCGAAGATTGGGGACTGGAAGAGAATGATCGTGGCGCTCGACGGCTCAGAAACCGCCGAGGACGTCCTCGGAGACGCGGCCGAGCTCGCTCGCACGATGAACTCGACGCTGCACCTGGTCCGCGTGAGGAGACCTTGGCCGCGTCTCGCCTATCATCCCGAGAACGCGTTCCCGATGCCCGAGGAGGACCCGCAGCCCTACCTGGAAGGAATGGCCGACGGCCTGGCCACCCAAGGCATCCTGGCTCTTGCGGACGTGCGCGAAGGCGAGACCGCCGACGAGATCCTCGCCCTGGCGAAGGAGACGAACGCCGGCCTCCTCTGCCTGACGACGCACGGCCGGACCGGCCTGTCCCGTAGCCTGCTGGGGAGCGTTGCCGAGAGCGTGCTGCGCAACGCTCCCTGCCCGGTCCTTCTGCGCCGCGCGGTCGCCGCGCGTGCGCCCCATGCGGCCTCCCGCGGCCAGTAGCGGCGCGGGAGCTCCGTCCGGTTACTGCGATTGAAGGACGATCGCCGACGCCGAATGCGCCGGGAAGCGCCGGCGAAAGCTGCTTCCCGCGACGTCCATCCGGGAGTCCCGGATCTTGACCGTCCCCGGCGCATCCTCGTTGTTCGAGTCCCAGACCGCGAATTGATCCTCCGTCTTCCGGGACGCCGCCGTCACGTTCGTATTCAACGTGTGGACCTCGGCGCCGGCTCGCGGGCGGAAGCCGCGAAGCTCGATCGAGGCCTCGTGGTCCTCGCGCAGGTCGCGGTTGATTACGACGAGATAGAGGGTCTTCCCGTCCGCGGACAGGCTGGAGTGCGCGCTCAGAAGCGGGATCCCCTCCTGGGCGGCAATCCGGGACCAGAAGATCCCCTCCTTCGGCCAGCCGTCGCCTTGCGGCAGCGGGATGCCAAACGTGCCGCAGCGGACATCCGTCGTGAGCAGCGTGCTCCCGAAGTAATGGGTCCAGAGGTAGAGCGACCAGTACGGGGAACGGACCGTGATGGCCGAGGCGTCGCGGCGCGAGAAGGAATGCTGCAGAAAGGCCCAGGGATCGTTGCCCTGGAGATAGAACAGGTTCGCGTTGGCAAGCCCTAGCTCCCGGGCGTGCTCCACCATCATGCCGATCAAGTCTGCGTCGTAGACGCCGACGAGGACGCTGTTCTGCGCCCGGGCGTCATGGATCTCCAGATGGAACCCGTTCTCCGTCAGGCAGAGCGGCAGCGTGCCGGAGCGGGGCGTCCGCTTCAACCGATCCCGCAACCCGCGCCAGTCGGACCACGCCTGGTGGGCTCCGGCCATGACCATCTTGTAGTAGAGCTCCTCGACCTGCGGGCGGTCGAGGTTCGTCGTCGCCTTCACGTAGCGGCTGTTGCGCGGATACGCGAACGGATAGTACGAGTGGATGATGAGGTAATCCGCGAAGGCCCCGCCCTCCTCGCCCACCCGGGCGCCCCAGTCCAGGCTCCGGATCGGGGAGCTGTCCAGGTTGAGCCCGCAGCGGACGCCGGGGTCGACGGCCTTCATGGCCTTTGCGACTTCCCGCGCCGCGTCCAGGTAGGCGCGCGGGTCGCGATTGAATCCCCCGTCCTTCGTGTAATTCTCATTTCCCAGTTCGAACCAGACCACCCCGTAGGGCTCGGGATGCCCGTGTTGCGCGCGGAGCGCCGCCCAGTAGCCCGCCGTCCGATAGTCCCGGCCGTTCTCCTTCGAGACGCCGAGGACCCTGTCTCGCCCCTTCGGGTCCGCCGGGAAGTTCAGATAGGCCACCAGGGCGGCGCCCTGCTCCGGATTGTTGGGATTCACGACGAGGTGACACTTCGACGCGTCTCCGATCATCGAGACCTGAAAGGCCAGGATCTCGTCGATGCCCATGACCTTCTGCCGGGCGGGATCGTCTTTGCGCCCGGCCATGGGGCCGATCCCGTCCTCCCAGCTCCAGTTCCCCCGCATGAACTTGTAGCGCATGAAGGACGGCTGGAGCGGACGGACCCAGTCCATCACCCCGGGCTGGAACTCGTTGGCCGAGCCGCGGAGCCCGGTCATCAGGCCTTCCCCGCCGTAGGCGCACTTGATCTCGGTCCCGAAGAGCTCCCGGACGACGGCCCCCTTCGGCGTGTCGGCCTGGACCAGGATCCGGGACTCCTCCTGCCCCGCCGCCGCCGCGCCGAGCAGCAGGAGCGCCGGCAGCCAGAGGGACCGCGTCACTTCTGCGCGCCCTCGTGCCAGGCCGGATTGCGCAGGACGTCCTGCGTGCGCGTCCGCACTTCCGTCGCCACCTCGGCCATTTTCGGATTCATGGCCATCAGGAGTCCCGCCCTCTGGCGAAGCGCTTTCACCACCCCCCGGGATTCCGCGACCAGTTCGTCCTGGTTCCCGCCGATCTCCACGAGGGCCGCGGTGTATTTCCGGCACGCCTCGAGCGCTTCCGGACCCTCGTGGTCCATGATGGTCTTCCGGAACTCGTTGTTCATCGCGGCGACCTCGTCGGGGCTCTTGATCTTGCTCCCGCGCTCCGCCTGATGACGGTCCATCTGGTCGAGGATCTTCCCCAGCTCGGCAATCGGCGCCTCGAGGTCCGGATGCGCCTTCCGCTGCCCGGCCAGGTACTCCCGCAGCTTCTGTCCGAATTCCTGGTAGAGGGCGACGCGGCTCCGGATGTGGGTCACGAACGTCAGCCCGTCCTTCAGGCACTTCTCGACGTCATCGTGCCGCTGCTTCTGCTGGTTCTTCGAGTAGATGTCGTTGAGGATGTGCCGCACGCCGCAGGTCGCGCGGCCCTTGTACTGGTCCTTGTGGCCCTCGAGGTCCAGGATGTAGTCGCAGGGGCCCGCCCCCAGGCAGTTCCGCGCCACGTCCACGACCGTGAACGCGTCGGCGGGCGTATCCGCCGTGCGATTGAGCGGATAGAACGTCAGCGGCGCCTGCATGCCACGGGACAGCGGCATCACGGTGACGTTGCCGGCAAGGTCCGTCCAGCACGGGTAGTAGCCTTTCTGCACGCGGTCGGCGGCGACCTTCTCGGGAGCACCCCCGGAGTGGACGTCACCGGTGAAGCTCGGCTTGACGTAGTCGGAGCCCTTGGGGTCCTGGAGCAGGAGCGTGAAGCTGGCGATGGCGTCGTCGGAGGCGAAATCCGCCCGCCACTGCGCGCGGAACGGAACCTTCCAATCCGTTGCGGCCGGCTTCTGGACGTTGCCAAGCTGCGGAAGGACGCGCCAGATCTGCGGCGTCTCCAGCAGGCTGACCCAGATCTTCCGTCCCTTGCCGAAGCGGATCTCGGATCCCGTCACCACGCGCTGCGGGCCTTCGCCGGCGAGCGTCAGCCGCACGTCCTGATCCCGGTTCTCGAAGACCGCCATCACGATGGCGTTGCCGTCGATCGCGGGATGCAGCACGAAGTTCTCGCTCGGCACCTCGACCATCGAGGGCGCGGTCTTGACGGCGTCGATGCGGATATCGTCGGCGAAGAAATCCGGCAGGACGACGAAGCGGCCCGGGCACTCCACGCGGAGGCCCGCCGCACCCGCTCCGGGATCGGCTTCCAGACCGACGTCGCCCTTCTTGATGCAGAAGCGGGCGCTGATCGGGGTGCCCTTGGCGGTCTTGTACGTGGCTTCCAGGCAGGCGCGGCTCTTTCCGTTCTCCACGAGCGCCAGCGCGCTGAGCCGGGCGGCGGATCCGTCCGCCGCCTGCAGGACCGCACGGAACCGGGAGGCGGCTCCCTCCCCGCCGGAATGGACTTCCACGGCATTGCTCTGCTTCCGGAAGACGGCCTGGAAGCGCCCGTTCGCCACCACCACGTCCCCCTGGAACGAGGCGGGTGTCCGGTCCTGCGCGATGGGCGTCCAACCCTTGCGCTCCGAGAGGGCCTCGGGCGTCAAGGCCTGCTCCGAGGCCTTCCCGGTGTCCCAGATGCCGACGCCGGCGCGGGGTTCCGGCGCTGCTTCCCCGGACGGGGCAAACGCCGCCGCCATCACCACAACCCCTGCGGCCCATCCCCAGCTCTTCATGGTCATGCCCTCATCCGGCTTCCCTGGACCGGAGGGCGAAGCGCCCCCCGGTCCTCTCCTGTTCGGCGTCCCCGGGCACGTCAACCCCGAAAAATGAGCGAAAAAGCGGATTTTCAGCGGGCATGCTCCAGTTGCACGTTGAGCACGTGGAGCTTGTCCCGCAGGGTCCAGGACAGCTCCCGGAGTTGCCGCAGGGCCTGGGCATCCACGACACGTTCGATCATGGCTTTGGTGGTCGGCTCCAGAGGCTGATTCAGGTGCAGGGCTTCGCTGATGTACTCCGCCCATCCTTCCAGTTCATGCAGCCGTTCCAGGACCGGGACGCGGTCGTTCGAAAGCATCCTGCGCCTCCTTCCTTACTTGACGGTCACCGTAATCGAGGCCGAGGACCGGTTGCCCAGCGTGTCGTAGGCCTTCGCGGTCAAGGTCAGCTCCCTGCCCCGGGAATGCTTGGTGTTCAGCATGAACGACCAGGGCGCCGCGTACGACGTGCTCTTCAAGGTCCCGTTGACGTAGAGTTCCACTCGCTGCACGCCCGACGGATCCTCCGTCCGGATCCCAACCGCGACCTTCCCGGAGACGGTCTGTCCGTCGCTCGGACTGGCGAACGCCAGAGCGGGCCCGCTCGTGTCCGCAGGGACCGGATCCGGAGTCGGAGGGGGCGGAGGCGGCGGCGTCACGGTCGTGCTGCCCGCGACCGGAAGGGCGCCGATGCTGGTGCCTCCCTCGCCGGCCTTGGCGATCGGCGATCCCGTCTGGAGCACAAAGCCGTCGTCCGCCGTGAAGTACTTGCCGTCGGGCCCCGCGGGATTGGCAGGGTTGACGTAGAGCGGATCGACCGAGAGATCCGTCGCATCCACGAAGTACTTCTCGGGGTGGCCGTAGTTCGTGCCGCCGTTGGCGTAGACGTCGTTGTACTTGATCGTGAACGTTCCCGTTCCCGAAGCGGGCAGCCAGCCGCCCATGCCGCCGCCGGGGCAATTGGTGATCAAGTTATTGACGGCCTCGAACGTGCTTGCGGTGTCGAAATTGCCCAGGCAGAGTCCGGACCCACAATTGTTCACCGTGTTATTGCTGATCGACGTGTGGACCGGCTTGCCGGTGTCATCACAGGCGTAGATGCCGCAGGAATTGGTGTTGTAGATGATGTTCCCCACGATCACGCCTGAAGTTCCGAACGTGATGCCCTTGCCTCCCGGCAGGTTGTAGACCACGTTCCCCGTTGCGGTCAGGGGCGACAGCGACGTGATCCCGTTCACGTTCGTCGTCCCGATGTTGTCGTGGCAGACGTTGTTCCGGACGACCACGTTGGCGAGTCCGGCCTTCAGGTCGATGCAATCCCCTTCGCCGCCCCAGCGCCCGGAGTTGTAGATGTGGTTGTTCTCGATGAGGACGCCGTCGAGGTTCGTGGGCGAGCCAACGGTGTACGAGTTGCCCCCGACGTAGATGGCTTCCCCGAAGGTGTCGTGGATGACGTTGTTGCGGATCGTCACATCGGTGCTGCCCGGGGCGTCGCCGAAGCCCACACCGGCGCCGATCACGGCCGAGGACGCCGCGCTGAACTCGTTGAACTCGATGACGACGTGGCTTCCGCCGCGACCGTACTGAAGCAGCTGCCCCCCCGTGCTGATGACCCGGAAGCCCCGGATCGTCACGTAGTTCTGGGGAGCCGTCACGTCATAGGTGCTGATCGGGTAGCCGCCCGTGATCTGGAAGCGGCTCGACCCGCTGTAGCTCGACCAGGACGGGCTGAGGTCATTCGTGTTGTAGCGGGACATCCCGTCGAGCGTCAGCCGGAAGCTCGACGTGTTTGTCCTGTAGAGATAGAGCTCCAGCGCCGCCGTCTCGTTCGTGTCCGACGCTGCCTGGCGCGCGGAGAAGTAGATCGTAACGTCGCCCGCCGCCAGGGCCTGATTGATGGCCGCCCACACCGCCCCGGAGCCCCCTCCCAGAACGCTCCAGGGCGTCGCGGCCTGCCCGTTTTGGACTGAACCGTTGAAGTCCGGATCGACGTAGAATTCGGTGACGGTCGCCGCTGCGCGACCATAGCCGACCGAGGATACCGCCAGAAAGAGACAGAAGATCCCCACGTGCCTCATAACCCACCTCCTCAAGTGCGCTATAATTCCCTCAACACTCGGGCTTCCCTCCTGTTCGGCGCCGACGGCCGAGTGAACCGAAAAAAATAGAATGAACCCGGGAGACACCAGTCTCGGAGGATCCCAGCGGGACTTCTCGCAGACCGTCGGAGGCATGGTCCAGCGTGCCTGCGACCCCTCGACCGCGATCCGCCAGGAAGGGCTCAACGACCTCTGCCGGCGCTACTGGAAGCCGGTCTACTACCACCTTCGCGTGGGGTGGGCCAAGTCCAACGACGCCGCGAAGGACCTGACGCAGGCCTTCTTCCTCTGGCTTGTGGATGGGGACGCGCTGCGGCGCTACGATCCTCAACGCGCGAGCTTCCGAACCTTCCTCAAGAGCCTGCTCCGGCACTTCGTGCAGAACCAGGACAGAGCCCTTCAACGCCTGAAGCGCGGCGGCGGCTTGAGCATCCTCGCCCTGGAGGATCCCGCGGCGCCCCTGGACGCGCTTCTGACGAACGCCGGCGCCGTCGATCCCGACGAGGCCTTCCACAAGGCCTGGCGCAGCTCGGTGATCGCCCGCGCGGTGGACCGCGTGCGGACGGCCCTGCTGGCCGACGGGAAAGAACTCAAGTTCCGCGTCTTCGAGGCGTACGACCTTCGCACCGAGGGAGAGCAGCCCACCTACGGCGCGCTGGGCCAGCAGTTCGGCCTCCAGGGGAGCGAGGTTCAGCACTACCTCGCGGACGTCCGGGAGCTGGTCCGCGGCGAGATCCGGCAGGAACTGGCCGAGACGGCGTCGAGTCCCGAAGAGCTCGAGGAGGAATGGAATGCCTTCTTCGGCTCCTGAGGACTGGACGGAAAAGCTCTTCAAGCGGCTCCAGGAGCACGAGAGCCGCCGGGAGACGCTGGGCTACGGCAAACGGACCACGGGCGACGGCCCCGTCCCGCGCCCCGCGCACCCCGAGGGCCTGCCGGACATTCCCCGCTACGAAATCCTCGAGCGCCTGGGGCAAGGTGCGACCGCGATCGTGTATCGCGCGCGCGACCGGGAACTCCACCGCCTGGTCGCGCTCAAGGTGCTGCGCGAGGCCTCGGGATTCAGCGAGGTCGCCCGCCAGCGCTTCCGCCGGGAATCGCAGGCCGCCGCTTCCCTCGCCCACCCGAGCGTCATCACGGTTTACGACGCGGGAGAGACCGAAGGGCGCCTCTACCTCGTCATGGAGCTCGTGGAGGGCAGGTCCTTGGGCGAGCTCCTGACGAAGAAGGAGCTGAATCTCGACGCACGTCTCCGCCTGCTCGAAAAGGCCGCCCGGGGCGTGGCCGCGGCGCACCAGAAGGGGATCGTCCACCGCGACCTGAAGCCCGGCAACATCATGGTCGATAGCGCCGGCGAGCCGAAGGTCGGCGACTTCGGGCTGGCGCATCTCGTCGATTCGTCGCAGGAGCTGACCCGGGCGGGCGCGGCCCTCGGCACGCCGCTCTACATGTCCCCGGAGCAGGCGGAGGGGCGCGTCGCCGAGATCACGCCGCGCACGGACGTCTACGCGCTCGGGGCGATCCTCTACGAGATGGTCACCGGCGCCGTACCCCATTCCGCCGAGACCATGATGGAGCTCTACGGCAAGATCGTGAAGGGCGACATCGCGCCGCCCCGGCGCCTGCGCCACGATGTGTCGCGCGACCTCGAAACCGTCATGCTCAAGGCGCTGGAGAAGGATCCGCGGCAGCGCTACGCCGACGCCCGCGAGTTCGCGGACGATCTGGCGCGCTTCCTCGCGGGGCAGCCGGTCCTCGCCCGGCCCGTTCCTCCGCTCTGGCGCGCGGCCCGACGCATCCTTCGGAACCGGGCGCTCGTAGGGGCGACGGCGGCCGGCGCCATCCTCCTGAGCGCCGCGCTGTGGTGGTTCAGCCACACCCGCTCGGGCCAGGAGCAGTATCACGCCGCGTACCAGTCCGGCATGGACTTCTGGACCCGCGCCGCCCGCGTCGACCCCGGGACGCTCGTCGAGGTGACGAACAACGCCCACGCCTATTTCCAGAAGGCGGCCGAGGCTCTGCCGTCCCGTCCCGAACCCTGGCTCATGATGGGCCGCTGCCGCCTGCTGGCCGGCGACGGGACGAAGGCACTCGCCGCCTGGGACGAAGCGCTGCGGCGCGATCCTCACTTTGGCCCGGCTCTCTTCGAGCGCGGCAAGTACTACGCCGGCAGCTACGCCGGGTTGCGGACCCCGCCGGCCGCGAGGGCCGGGGGCGGCCGCGTCCTCTTCGGCGCGGCGGAGCCCGAGTCGGCGGAGCAGCGCGAGCGGCGCCTCCAGGGAGAAGCCGCGCTCCGCGAGGCCGGCGGCGCCGGCGGCCTGGGCGCGGCGGAGCAGGCGTACCTCAAGGGCATCCTCGCCTACGGAAAGGGATCCTATTCCGAAGCGGCGGACGCGCTGGAGACGTACGCCGCGGCGAATCCGTGGGATGCCCGGGCCTTCGCGCTCCTCGGCAACGCGCGCTACTATGCGGGGGACTTCGCCCGGGCCGAAACCAGCCTGAGCCAGGCCCTTCGTCTGGAGCCCCAGCCGCAGGTCTTCCGCGCCCGCGCCTACGTCCGCTACAGCCTGCGGAAGTACGCCGAGGCGCTGGACGACATCGACGCCTGCCTCCGTTCCGAGCCGGAAAATCCCGAGACGATCTGCGACCGGGGTCTTCTGCTCCAGGCCCTGAACCGGTTGGAGGAGGCCGAGAAGGAGTACGGCCGCGCGCTCGACCGCCGGCCCAAGATGGCCCGGGCGCTCAACAACCGCGGGACGGTCCGCGCCGCCCGCCGCGACTTCGAGGGAGCGACGGGCGACTTCGAACAGGCCATCTTCGACAATCCCCTCAGCAGCGAGGCCTACGTCAACCTCGGAACCGTGCTGGTCGCGCAGGGCAAGTTCGACCGCGCGATCCAGGAGTTCGGGACGGCGATCGAGATCGACCCCGAGGGAGCGGAGCCGTACACGAACCGCGGGCTGGCCCGGAGGCTCAAGGGGGACGCCGAGGGGGCGTTCTCGGATTTCCAGGCCGCCGTCAAACGTGACCCTCGAAATCCCGAGGCTCGGTTCCAACTGGCCGAAGCCCTCGAGGCGAGGGGAGACCGCCAGGGCGCGCTGAAGGAACTTCGCGAAGGGCTGCGCGTGGCCGACCTGGCCTGGCCGCGCCGAGCCGCCGCCGACGCCCTGCTTCAGAGCTGGGGCAAGTAGCTACTTCAGTTCCAGGATCAGGAAGTCATCCAGCCAAAGAGTGGCGTCGTAGCGTTCGGACGGGAGGATCGCTTCGGCGCTGATCCGGCACCTCTTTTCGCCCTCCGGCGTGTAAATCCCCCCGAGGCGCTGCCAGGACTTGTCCGCAGGATCGACGTTCCAACTCGGACCCTTATCGGTCTCAATCGTGAGGAAAGGCTTCACGGATCCCTCCCGGCACTCCAATCGCGCGTAGGCCCGGACCAGGTAGCGCTTCCCCGCGACGAGCCGGAGGTTTTGTTTCAACCCCAGCCAGCTGGCATCGCCGTGACTGAAGTTTCGGCTGCTGATCTCCACGCGTGCGCATTGCCGCCCGCTGTGAGCCGAGCCGCTCTCCAGCGTGATCACGTCCTTGCCTTCGACCGACCAGTCTTTCAATCCTTCTTCGAAGCCGGGATTCTTGACCAGATTCACGGACGCCGTCGCGGCGCTGATATCGCCGGTCGCCCTCTCCACGTCCGCGGGCTTCGGGTCTGAGGGCTTCGAGGCCTTCTCGGCCGTGCTCTCCTGGCCCGTCTGCACCTTGACGCTGCCCAGGGTGTTGACGAACGTCAGCGAGCCGTTGTCCACGACGATTTTGGTCTTCTTCCCGTCGACCTGCACCACGCAGCAGGACGGGCCGCCCTCCACGACGCCGTTCGGCGTTTCGACCCGGATCCCGGTCTGGAAGGTCTCGACGGCGATCTTCCCCTTGAAGAGCTTGAGGATGAACTTGTCCTTGGTCCGCTCGATGGCGAGACCCTTGTCGCGCCCGACCTCCACCTCGCTCAGGCTGATCAGGGAGCCATCCTGCGTGACCAGCATGCCGAGCTTGTCCTTCCGGGTGCCGATCCGGTCGTTGGGAGCGACGCGGACGACGTCCGTCACCGGCGAGAGTTTGTCCTTGGCCGAACTCCAGAGGTGAAGGTCCCCCTGGACGGCGCGGATGGCCGGCAGTTCCCCGCTGGTGGTGCCGGGGTCCTGGGCGCCGAACAACGCGGCACCCGCCCAGACCAAGGCGACAAAACGACTCATTTGGCCTGCAGTCTCCTGCTTCTGGCAGTATATCCCTCTCCTCTTAACTACGTCCGAGAGGCCCGGAATTCCGGCGCAAGGCGGAGTCGGTCCCCTAGAATGGAGGGATGAGCCAGGTCGAGCGTCGGGATCCGGACTCCGTCGACGATGTCTTCGGCGAGGATCACCAGGTCCTGGGCGGACTCCTCGAGCGCCTTCGCTCGGCCATTCAGGCGAGCTCCCCCGAAGCCCTCGGAATCCTGGAGGAGCTGACGCGGGGGCTCACGGCGCACATGACCTGGGAGGAAGGCCAGCTCTTCCCGGCCGTCTCGGCCCGGGCGACGCCCGCCCAGAAGCGCAGCATCGAGTCGCTCGAGATCGACCACGAACGTCTGAGGGAGACGCTGGGCGGCCTCCGGAGTTCCCTATCCGGACAGGACTTCGGGAGCGCCGGCACGCAGCGGGATTGGCTCGAAACGCTGCTTCGCGGCCACAACTACGACGAAGAGCACGGAGTCTACGTGGAGGCGGACCGCTATCTCTCCGTCGAGGAACGGCGCGCGATGATCGCGCGGTTCCGGGAGGGTCGCTCGTGAGATCCCTTCTCGAGATGATGGAGGTCCACGCGAACCTGCACGAGCTGTTCGCAGTCCACCGGGACTACATCGTGGGCCTCGAGTTCGGCCGCGCCCTCCAGGCCCTCGAGCACTTCGAGGCCGAACTGCGGAGCCACATGGCCCTCGAGGAGCAGCACATCCTGCCCCTCTACGAACGCCGGGTCGGCCACGTGCTCGGCGGCGACCCGCAGTTCTTCTACCTGGAGCACAAGAACATCCTGCGCAACATCGACGCCGCCAAGGAGGAACTCCGTCGCCTCGCGGCGGACCCGAAGGCCGGCCGTCGGCAGGCGCACGAGCTCATCGACAAGGAAGGCATCCTCCACCATCTGCTGGAGCACCACGACCAACGGGAACGGAACGTCCTCTATCCCAAGCTGGACGAGGCGCTCACGCCGGAGGAACGGGCGGAGCTTCTGAAGGTCTGCGGCCTCTGATTGGCCACAGAGCCCTCCGAGCCCGCAGAGATGCCCCTCTGTGGGCTTTAAGGGCTCTGTGGCCAATCAGCGGTAGACCCGCTCTTCGCGCGGGAGGTCGTCGATGCGCCACGAACCGGCGAAGATGCGAAGGTAGCGCTTGGGCCGGTAGCCCTCCAGCAGCGGGTTGGGCTTGATGGTCAGCTGCACGCCGGAGCTTCCCGGAACGGGAGGGACCGTCTTCACGCTCACGACCGGGCCCCGCCGGACGTCGTTGTTCTGGTCGTAGGTGCGCAGGTTCTCCTCCGCAACCGCGGCCGCCACGTACTCGGCCTTTTGCACTTCCTTGAGCACGGCCGGATCGACGGCGTCGAAGAGCGTCACGATCATGGTCCCGGCTTGGTTGTCCACGGACTCGATCCAGCAGCCGAGCCCGTGCTCGCGCTGGAACAGCTTGTGCACCTCGAACTGGTGCTCGCGGGCGGCGGCGCGGCTCTCGTCGTCGACCCAGAGGTCCACGCAGCGCCCCGGCCCCTTCAGGGTGCAGACGGTGAGGTTTGCCAGGATCTTGAGGCCGGGGGCGAGGTCCTTGAGGGTGCCGATGCCGCGGCCTTTCCACACGCGGGTCGCGGCGCCGATCTGGAGGATCGTCGGCTTGGCGTCGGCGCTTCCGTCTTCGGCGACGCCCGTGACGGTCAGTTTACTCTTGTCGATCTCGACGGAATCGACCCGCCAGGCCCTCTTGAGGCGCGTGAAGCGGCTGAAGTCGTCCTCCAGCTGCAACACGCGGTTGAAGGCGGGCTTCTGGTTCTTCCCCGGCGCGTCCTGAACATAGAAGAGCCCGTGCAGGTGCGTCCCGATGGGGACGTCCCGCAGTTCCGCGTAGGCCCCGTGGAACATCGTCTTCCCGTACGGGAGCAGCGTGAACGGGAGCGCGATGTCGTAGTCGTCCGTGCGCTGCGAATCGTTGCGGTCCGGGCGAAGCGTCCCCGTGCGGTTCACGTGGTCGAGCCCGATCAATTCGCCTGAGATCTCGCGCGCCGCCGCCGCCGGGAACTCGCCGGGCTTCGCCTGGGTCCAAGCCGGGGGATCGTCGGGAGCCGCGAGCAGGCAAAGAAGCAGCAGGATCCGCATCAGCTCAGCTCCGAGATCGGCCCCAGGCTGTCGACGAACGACTCGGCCTTCACGTCCATCTTCTGCATCAGCGTCAGGAGCAGGTTGCTGAGCCGGGCCTTGCCGTCCACCGGCTTGTGGCAGAGGTTATAGTGCTCACCGACCTTCGTCACGTCGTAGGCCTTGATGATCGGCAGATTGTAATCGATGTGCTTGCCGTGCTTCAGGCCCAGGCCCGCGCCGCCCGCCACGATCGTGGGCAGGTTGGCGTTGCCGTGGCTGTGCCCGTAGCTCATGCCGCTGCCGAAAAGCACCATCGTGCGGTCCAGCAGCGCATCCTCGCCGTCGCGGACGGCCAGGAGCTGGTCCAGGAAGTACGAGAACTGCTGGGCGAGGAACGCGTCGGTCCGGGTCAGCCGCGCCATCACCTCCGGGTCGCCGTTGTGGTGCGAGAGCTCGTGACGGCTCTGGCTGATGCCGAGCTCGGAGATGGGAAGGCCGTTGCCTTCCGTGCCGCTCATGTAGCTGATCACGCGGGTCATGTCCGTCCGCAGGGCCAGCACGATCAGGTCGTACATCGTCCGGTAGTACTCGCCCGCCGGCTGCCGGGGCACGGTGCGGGTCAGGCGATCGGTCGTCGCCGCGTCGACCTTGGGCTTGGGCACGTTCAGCCAGGCGTCCAGGCGCTCGGTGCGGATCTCCACCTCGCGGACGGAATGGAGGTACTCGTCGAGCTTGCCGCGGTCCGTCGTCCCGAGCGAGGACTTCAGGGTCTTGGCATCGCCCAGCACGGCGTCGAGGACGCTGTGGCGGCGATCCAGCTTCCGGCGGCGCTGCTCGATCCCGCCGGGCTCCTCGCCGAAGAGACGCTGGAAGACCGTGCGGGGGTTGTCCTCGGCCGGCAGCGGGATGCCGTCGCGGGAGAACGAGAGCGTGTTGGAGTTGTTCGGCTGGCCGACGCCCGAGGAGATCGAGAGCTCCAGCGAGGAGAAGCGGGTCTGCGGCGACGTGATTTCGGCGATCACCTGGTCGCACGACACCGTGTTCTTGTAGGCCCCGCCGCCCTGCTCGATCTTCGCGCCCGTGAGCCAGGTGTCGGCGCAGACGTGCGCCTGTCCGATCGCGCCGGGATGGTGCAGCCCGCTGATGGGCGTGATCCGCGCCCGGTGCTTCTCGAGCGGCTTCATGGGCTCGGGGAACGCGTAGTCCGCGCCGGCCGTCGTGATCTGCCAGGTGAGCACGTTGACGCCGTTGGGGATGTAGACGAAGACGGCGCGGCGGGGCTTCGGAGCCGCGGCCTGTGCGTGGAGCGGCGTCATGCAGTCGAGCAGCGGCAGCGCGATCGCCGCCCCGGCGCCGCGCAGGAAGGTCCGGCGCTCCAGGAGCCAGTTCTGCCTCCGGATGTTGCTCACGCGTTTCTCCTCTACCGTTTCTGGAACAGGTCCGACAGCGCCAGCGCTTCGACGATCGAGCCGAGCCGGTACTCCTGCTCCTTCCCCCGCCGGGCCAACTCCGCCAGGGCGGCGCGGTCGTCGAGCGCTATGCCGCGCCGCAGCGCGTAGGTCGCCAGCTTCTCGATGAAGGCCGCGCCGAACTTGTCGAGGTCCGCCACCAGGACCTTCTTGAACTCGGCGGCGTCGACGAACGTGCGGCCGTCGGGCATCTCGCCGCTCGCGTCGATCTTGGGGTTGTCGCCGGCGCCGTCGCGGACGACTTCCACCGTGCGCCAGCGGCCGATCGCGTCGTAGGCGTCGAACGCGAAGCCCAGCGGGTCGATCTTCCGATGGCACGCGGCGCAGTTGGGGTCCTTCTTGTGGGCGTCGAGCTTCATGCGCAGCGTGGCCTTCGGGGATTTGGCCGGCGTGGGCTCGATCGGGGGCACGTTCGCGGGGGGCGGAGGCGGGGAGCGGCCGAGGATCGACTCGCTCACCCAGACGCCCCGGTGCACGGGACGGTGCCGGGTGCCGTCGGAGGTCAGGCTCAGGATCGACGCCTGCGTCAGCAGGCCGCCGCGGTGGCTCGCCGGATCCACGGCGACGCGGCGGAATTCGTCCCCTTCCACCCCGGCGATGCCGTAGTGCTCCGCCAGGCGGGCGTTGAGCATCGTCCAGTCGGCGTCGAGGAACTCGCGCAGGCTGAGGTTCTTGAAGAGGACCTCCCGGAACGTGGCCGTGGTCTCCAGGACCATGCTCTTCTGGAGGTGCTCGTCGTACTCGGGGTAGAGCTTCTTGTCGGGCGGGAACATGCCGACCTTGGCCAGGCGCAGCCACTGACGCGGAAAGCTCGCGGCGAAGCGCTCGATCCGCGGGTCGCCCAGCATGCGCTTCACCTGGGAGCGGAGGACCTCGGGCCGGCCCAGCGAGCCGTCGCGCGCGGCATCGAGGAGCGCCGCGTCCGGGGGGCTGCTCCAAAGGAAGTAGGACAGGCGCGACGCGAGTTCCCAGGCGCTGACGCGGCCGGCGTCCCGCTCGGGCGAGCCCTCGACGATGTAGAAAAAGTCCTTAGAGCAGAGCGTCGCGAGAAGGCCCGTCTTGAGGGCCGCCGCGGGGAGCTCGCCCTTCTTCGTCTCGCTTTCCACGAGCGCGACGAGGCGATCGAGCTCCGCGGGACGCGCCGGCCGGCGGAACGCCCTGGTGACGAAGCGGTCCAGGATCTCGCGGGCAGGCCCCGCGCCGAGCTCGGGGGGCGTCCCCGCGATCGGCCCCTCCCACTCCACCCAGTCGATGATCAGGAAGGGCCAGAGAGGCAGGCCCTGCTCGTCCGTCATCTTCCACTGCCAGGGCTCGCGGCCGTCCTTGATGCTGACGAAGGGCTTGCTGTGCGTGCGGCCGCCGCGGTCGAGGTTGTTCCCCGGACCCGGGGCCTCGTTGGTCACGCGGATCATGTGCTTGCCGGCCGGCAGGTGGGCCGTGAACTCGACCACGACCGGCTTGTCCTCCGGGGCGATGACGTCCTGCTCGCCCAGCAGGCGGTCGAGGTCCGCCGCGTAGATACACAGGCGCGGCGCGCGCCCCGTCGCGGGCTTGAGGCCGCTGAGCTTGGTGCGGATCCGGTACTCGCCGGAAACGGGGGCGCTGAACTCCTTCACGCCGCCCGGATGCCCGCCGATCGGGATGCCCGGCCAGAGGTCCAGGCGGACCTTGTCGGCGAGCCCCAACTCCTCCATCTTCTTCCGGTTCCAGCCGCGGCAGTCATAAGGGGTCCAGCGGGTGACCTTCTTCTCGGGCGCCTTCTCGGGAAGCGCCTCGCCCAGGATCGCCTCGGCGGCCGCGAAGTACTTCTCGACGTGCGCGGGCGAGAGCGAGAGCACCGAGCCGATCCGCTCGAAGCCGTGCCAGTTGGGATCCTCGGGAAGCCCGGTCGGGTCGGCGGCGTCGTAGCGGACGCCCAGGAGGTCGTAGACGCTGTTGGCATACTCCTCGCGGGTGAGCTTGTGGAAGGTCACGCGCTCCCGCTTCGCGTTGCGGGCCGCCTCCCCTTCCTTCAGGCGCGCGGTCACCCACTCCACCACGCGGGCCGATTCGTCCGGCTTGGGTTTCGGCTCGCCCTTGGGAGGCATCTCGCCCGTGTTGAGGCGCTCCAGGACGTCGCCCCAGCGGACCGCGGCGCCGGCGTTGGCGAAGTCGCGCGTCAGGGTGTCGACGCGGAACTCGCCCTTCTGCTTGGCCGGACCGTGGCAGCGCACGCAGTGGGCGTCGAGAAAGGGGCGCACCGCCTTGTCGAAGTCCTCGCCGTCCCCCGGGGCCGCCGTGCCGGAAACGGGCGCCGACAGGAGCAGAATGCAAAAGAGAAGCCGCCGGAGCATCAACTTATATATAGCGGCAGGGGCCTACTTATTATGGAAGAACGCGAAGATTCGCCGTCTAATCGGGAACGGGAGAAGACGGTATGGCGTCGTCGCATCCCTGCCGCCTGAATCTGGTCCTCTTCCTTCTGCTCTGCGGCACCGGGGCCTGCGCGTACCTGACCTGGGAGCGGCGGGCCCCATGGCACGTCGTCGCAACCATGCCCGGAATCCTGCCCTATCGCGACGGCGGGGTGCCCTACGTCCTGAACCCCGAGAACGCGACCCTCACCCTGGTGGACAGCGGAGAAGTCGTCGAACTCCCGGCGGAGTATCGGGGAAGGATCGCGATCGCTCATTTCCCCACGCGGGCCGCGTTCCAGTTCACCCTGGAAGATCCCGAACGCTCCGATTCCGAGTCGCGCTGCTGGAACGTCGCGGCGCGACGGGAAGTCCCCCTCCCGAAGTACGCGCGAGGGGACTGGCGCTTCTCGGCCTCCGGAGCCCGCATCCTCGTGAAGGACGCCCCGTACGAGAAGCCTCCCCGCTTCGAAATCCTCGGGCTGGACGGGGCCGTCCTTCGGGAGCGGATCCTGCCCGCGCCGGAGCGGTCGGCGAAGGACCACGAGTTCTCTCCGGAAGGCCGCTTCGTCGTCGCGACCTGCCGGGACGACTCGAAGGGGGAGAAGACCCGGATCTACGACATGGAGTCCGACCGCTGCTGGTCTTTCGAGGATGGATTCGGGGCGATCAGCGACGAAGGACTCGTGTGGTTGAAGGACACGCGAAACGCACCGCCGGCCGTGCGCGCGGTCGACCTGAACAGCGGCCGGGAGCTGTGGAGCATCCCCGTCCCCGAAGCACCCGACCAGGTGAGGTATCTCGGCAAGGACCGACTGGCCATCAAGACGTGGTCCGGGGCATCGATCGTCGACGCCCGAAGCGGCGGCAAGCTCTTGACGCTCGAAGCGCCGAGCGAGGACCGCGGGGAGTTCTTATCCTTGGCACTTCGCGAAGCCGGGCCGAAAACGTTCCTGGTCGGTGGCTGGACCGCATGGTCGTCCGAGACCGGCAAGCTGTTGCCGCTGAGGGGGCAGACGCCCGGGATCACCTTCTTCGACGACGGGCGCCGGGTCCTGGTCGACACCAAGTGCGGATGGCCGGCCCGCATCCTCGACGTGGAGACCGGCAACGAACTCTTCTCGTTCGCTCCCCCGCCGCCGGCGGTCGTGGGCCCGGCCGCACGCCTGGCGGGAGATCGAATCCTCACGATGGATTACGACATGGCCGCAACCGCGACTCCCCCCATCGGCGTCTGGGAGCGTCGCTACCCCGAAGGCTGGCATGGGCACTTGCGGCGTCCGGAGCTCCTGGGGACGATCTTCCTCCTCGCCGCGTTCCTGGTCCTCTGGGCCAACCGGCACCACGCCCGCGTCGCTCCCCGTTGAGGGGCCTCAGACGACGATCAGCGGATCGTTCCCTTGCCCGACGTTGTAGTGGTTCTCCATCGGGATCACGGTCTGAAAGATCGGGATGTCTCGGTTGCCGGGATTGGGCTTGCAATAGATGAAGAGGGCCTTCATCTCGGCGATCCGGCTGCCATGACCGGTCTGGTGGAATTGTCCCGTGCCGAGCGGACGGAGGAAATTGACTTTGACCTTCATGTCCGAGCCGGCATCGAGACGCGCCAGATACGGTTGCAGCCGGTCCGTGCAGAACGCCAACGCCACGCCGGCCGCCATGAGCGGCGCCGGCAGCGTACTGTGCTTCCTCGCGTCGGGCCCGTGAACGAGATTCCCCTGATGGTTGCTTTGGTAGATCTCGGCGGTGACTCGCGCCCTCTGGAACAGCGGATGGTTCGCGAGCTCGCCCGCGACGCCGTGGATGTGGGAATGGGCGGCCGGTCCGCTCGACGACGACCTCGGGTTCGCGAGCGCCCGCTCGACTTCGGCGGCCGTCCAGTTCCTCCGGGCGTATGGCATATCCTTCCCCTTTCGTCTGGCTGACCCAAGTTTACCCCGACATTTCGCACCCCAATTTCAAATTGTCGCGTTAGATTTGACCCGTCGCTGGACATTAGGTGATACATGCAGGGCAAGGACACGAAGCAAGAGGAGTTCATCCGGCAGCTGACCGACGGCCAGTCGTCCCTCTGGGCGTACGTGTTCTCGCTGCTCCCGGACCACGCGGCCGCCCAGGACGTCCTGCAGCAGACCAACCTCACCCTGTGGCGGAAGGCGGACGACTTCCAGCCCGGCAGCAGCTTCTTCGCCTGGGCCTCCAAGGCCGCCTACTTCCATGTGCTGACCTATCGCCGCGGCATGCGCCGCGACCGCCTGGTCTTCAGCGACGAGGTGTTCGCCTACCTCGCGGAGCGGCAGGCGGAGCGCCTGGCCGACGCTCCGAGCGAGCGCGTGACCGCCCTGCGCGGCTGCCTGGACAAGCTGCCGCCCCATTCCCGCAAGCTCCTGGAATGCCGCTACACCCCGGGCGCCTCGGTGAAGAACCTCGCCGAGACGGACGGCCGCAGCACCGCGGCGCTCTCGCAGGTCCTCTACCGGATCCGCGAGACGCTGCTCAGCTGCATCGAACGCTCCATGACCGCCGGAGGTACCGCGTGAGCCCCTCGCCCGAGCGGCTGGAGGAACTGCGGGACTTGCTCCGTCGCCTGAGCGACGCTCCCCTCTCGCCGGAGGAAGCCGCCCGCCTCAACGACCTGCTCCACGGCGACCCCGAAGCCTGCGAGCTCTACCTGAAGCACGCCACCCTGGATGCGCAGCTGCGCCACGAGTTCGGCGGACGGCAGCCGCTCCCCGAGGAGCTGCCGGCCTTCGCGCGGAGCGCCGAGGCGCCGCGGGTTGCGCCCGCCGGCGAGTTCCGCTTCCTGAGCCTCGCGCGCCTCGCCGCCGCCCTGCTGTTCGGCGCCGGCCTGACGCTGCTCGTGAGCTCCGTCTGGTCGCGGCCACGCGTCACGGACGAGCGGGCGGCCGCGGACTCCGTGGCGACGCTCCTTTTCGCGGACGACTGCCAGTGGCGGACGACGGAGCGCCCGGTCGAGGGCCAGCGCCTCTCGGCGGGGCCGCTCCAACTGGAGAAAGGGCTGCTCATCCTGCGCTTCGACGGCGGCGCCGCAGTGGTCCTCGAAGGGCCGGCGGAGCTCCGGGTGGAGTCCCGCGGTTGCGCGCAGCTGGTCTACGGACGGCTCACCGTCCGCGCCCCCAAGGAAGCGGCCGGCTTCACGGTCCGCTCCCCGGCGAGCGACGTCGTCGACCTCGGAACCGAGTTCGCCATCAAGGTCGAGCGCGGCGGTGCCACCGAGGTGCACGTCCTGGAAGGCGAGGTCTCGCACAGCAAGCCCGGCGCCCCCATGGAATCGGCCCTGCTGCTCAGCGCGGGCAATGCCATCCGCTACGACGCCGCAAAGACGCCCGCCCCGCGGGCCGTCCCGCTCAAGTCCCCGCGCTTCGCCGAGCTCCTCAGCCAGGCGAAAATCGGTCCGCGGCAGGACCTGATGCTCGCGTACGAGGGCTTCAATTACCCGGTCGGCGCCCTGCCGCTCGGGGAGGCGACCGGAGGATCGGGCTGGGCCGGGGCGTGGACCGTGTCGCCCGGAGCCAAGCTGCCCGCCGGGGACAACGGCGACCTGACGATCGCGTCGGCCAAGCTCAGCATCCCCTGGCCGATCCCGGGAGGCCGGGGGCCGATGCTGGAGGCGCCCCCCGACTATCAGTCCCGCCGGCGTCAGCTGGCCGAGCCGGTGCGGCTCGACGAGGACGGTGTCTATTTCGTCAGCGTCCTGGTCCGCTGGGACGTCCCGCCTCCTCCGGCCGCCGGCAAGACGATGCCGGCCGTGCGGCTGGTGCTGCGCCAGTCGACCAACTTCAACGGCGACCACGTCATGTTCAACCTGCCGCTCTTCCAGCAGCCGCAGCTGGACATCCGCACGGGCGCCATCTTCACGAGCCCCCACACCGTGAGACCCAACGAGACCCAGTTCTGGGTCGGCAAGATCGTCGCCCGCCGCCAGGGCGAGGACGAGATCTTCTTCCGCATCTACGGCGAAGACGAAGCGCTCGACACGATCGAGCCCGGCACCTGGAGCGTCCGGAGCCGGGGCGTCCACAGCGACGCGCAGCTGGACCTCGTGCTGCTGACCAAGATGGACGGCGGGATCTGCTGGTGGGACGAAGTCCGCATCGGAAAAAGCTGGCGCGCCGTGGTGCCCACGACGGCCGCCGCCGGCAACCCCAAGTAACTCCCGAAGCCAGGAGAGTGCGATGAGTTACCGCCCCCTCTTTGCCGCCGTCTCCGCCCTTCTGCTCCTGAGTTCGATCGCGCGCGGCGACGACGACGCCGCGAAGATCGAGTTCTTCGAGAAGAAGGTGCGGCCCGTGCTGGTCAAGTACTGCTACACCTGCCACTCCGCCAGCACCAACGCCAAGGGCGGGCTGCGGGTGGACGACCGCAGCGGCCTGCTCCGCGGCGGCAGCAGCGGCCCCGCCGTGGTGCCCGGCAACCCGGAGAAAAGCCTGCTGATCCAGGCGGTGAACCACAGCGGCGACGTCAGCAGCATGCCGCCCCGCAAGCATCTCTCGACCGAGGAACTGGCCGACCTGACCCGCTGGATCAAGGAGGGCGCGGCCTGGCCGAAGGCGGAGCTCGCCTCCGGCAGCGCGAATCCGACCTACGACCGGCTCCGGAAGGAGCATTGGGCGTGGCGGCCGCTGCGGGACGCCCGGCCGCCCGCCGTCCGCGACGCGTCCTGGCCGCGCGGCGACATCGACCGCTTCATCCGGGCGACCCTCGAGGAGAAGGGCCTGCGCCCGGTCGACGATGCCGACCGCACGACGCTGCTGCGCCGCGTGACCTTCGACCTGACGGGCCTGCAGCCCACACCCGACGAGCTGGACGCGTTCGTCAATGACGCCTCTCCCGACGCGTTCGAGAAGGTCGTCGACCGCCTCCTCTCTTCCCCGGCCTTCGGCGAACGCTGGGGCCGGCACTGGCTGGACGTCGCGCGCTACGGGGAGTCCACCGGCTCCGGGCGCAACGTCCCCTACCCCCACGCGTGGCGCTACCGCGATTACGTGATCGATGCATTCAACCGCGACAAGCCGTACGACCGCTTCATCCGCGAGCAGATCGCGGGCGACCTGCTCCCCGCCGCCTCGTCGCGCGAACGGGACGAGCAGCTGATCGCCACCGGCTTCCTGGCGCTGGGCGTGAAGGACGTCAACCAGCGCTTCGAGGTCCGCTTCATCATGGACAACATCGACGAGCAAATCGACACGGTCACGCGTTCGGTGCTAGCGCTGACGGCGAGCTGCGCGCGCTGCCACGATCACAAGTTCGATCCGATCCCCACGCTGGACTACTACGCTCTCGCCGGCATCTTCCACAGCACGGAGCTCTGCGCGGGCGTGCGCAACAAGATGGGCGGCGGTGGCCTGGACTACTACGACGTCACGAAGCTCCTGGCGATCGGAGAGGAGCAGCCCCTGAACCCGGACGATCTTCAGAAGATCGATCAGGCGAAAAAGGCCGTGGCGGACGCGCAGGCCGAGGTCGACGCCCTGCGCGGCAAGCCGGAAGGATCGGTGGTCGACGCGAAGGGCGAGACCAAGCTGACTCTGGCCCGCAGGAAGCTGAACAAGCTTCAGCAACAAGTGCTCGCCCTGACGGATCCGGCGCTGCAGGGCCGGGCCGCGCTGGGCGTGCGCGAAGCGAAGTCGGTGGGCGACACCGAGATCCGCATCCGCGGAGAGGCCGAGAAGCTCGGGCCGATCGCCCCCCGCGGCTTCCTGTCGCTCCTCCAGGTCCCGCAGGCCCCCAAGGTCCCCACGGCGCAGAGCGGCCGCCTGGAACTGGCGGAGTGGCTGACCCGCGCGGAGAATCCGCTCACGCCGCGCGTGATGGTCAACCGCGTGTGGCGGCACCTTTTCGGCCGCGGCCTGGTGAGCAGCGTCGACAACTTCGGCGTGACCGGCGACGTCCCCTCCCACCCCGAGCTGCTCGACGCGCTGGCGGCGCAGTTCGTCCGCGACGGCTGGTCCGTGAAGTCGCTGGTCCGCACGATCGTGCGGAGCCGGACGTACCAGCTGTCCTCCGCCGCGGGGGACGCGGCCGCTGTCGATCCCGGCAACCGGCTGCTCTGGCGGCACAGCCCGCGGCGCCTGGACGCGGAGGAGATCCGCGACGCCATGCTTGCGGCCGCCGGCCGCCTCGTCCTCAGCCCCCCGAAGGTCTCGCCGGTCAAGGACCTGAAGGTGATGGAGATGAAGAACGACGGCCCCGAGGCGGCGCTCGTCGAGAAGCAAGGCCGGGCCAGCCGGCACCGCAGCCTCTACCTCCCCCTGCTCCGCAGCCTCGTCCCGCAGGCGCTGGAGGTCTTCGACTTCGCCAACCAGGGCTTCGTGACCGGCCACCGCGACACCACGACCGTCTCGACCCAGGCCCTGTATCTGCTGAACGATCCGTTCGTGCGCGAACAATCTAAGGCGCTGGCAGGACGCCTGCTGCGGCAGACGGAGCTCGACGACGAAGCCCGCATCCGTTCGGCCTACCGGCTGACCCTGGCGAGGGCCGCGACGGACAAGGAGGTCGACCGGGCCGAGACGTTCCTGTCCGACTGCGAGGCGTCGCTCCGCGGGTCCAAGGAGTCCCGGGAGCTCGCCTGGGCCGGCTTCTGCCAGGCGATTCTGGGTTCGGCCGAGTTCCGCTACGTTCGATGAGGTGAGCCGATGATCGACCCGACGCTGCCGTCCCGCCGACAGATGCTCAAGTCCGCGAGCGCGGGCTTCGGTTACCTCGCGCTGGCGGGGATGCTGGGCGAAAACGCCCTCGCGAAGGGCGAGAGCCGGCCGCTCGCCCCGAAACTCCCCCACTTCGTCCCGCGGGCGAAGCGGATCATCTTCCTCTTCATGTCCGGCTCCATGTCGCAGATGGACACCTGGGAGTACAAGCCCCGGGTCCAGAAGGACGACGGGAAGGAAGGCCCCGGCGGAGGAACGGTCACCGCATCGAAGTTCACGTTCCGCCAGCACGGCCAGACGGGCACCTGGGTCTCGGAGCTCTTTCCGAACCTGGCGGAGCACGTGGACAAGTTCTGCTTCCTCCGGGGGCTGCGCACCGACACGCCGGCGCATCCGCAGGCCGTCATCCAGCTGCATACGGGCACGGCGCTGGCCTCGCTCGTCCGTCCCTCAATGGGCGCGTGGACGCTTTACGGCCTGGGCACCGAGAACCAGGACCTGCCCGGCTTCGTCACGATCAATCCCCCGCCGGACGTGGGCGGCGCGACCAACTACGGCTGCGCGTTCCTCCCCGCGCACTTCCAGGGAACGAGGATCAACGACTCCGGCTATCTGCCGAACCTGAAGTCCGAGGCGCCGGCGTCGCTGCAGCGCAAGCAGCTGAACCTGCTTCAGGCGATGAACCGCGACCTGGCGGAGGCCCCCGGAGCGCCCGACGAGGTCGAGGGCGTCATCCAGTCCTTCGAGCTGGCCTTCAAGATGCAGTCGAAGGTGCCGGAGCTCCTGGACATCAGCAAGGAGCCCAAGAGCGTGCTCGACGCCTACGGCGTGCGGCCGGGGCCGGAGGGCAGCTTCGCCCGCCAGTGCCTCATGGCGCGCCGCCTCAGCGAGGCCGGCGTGCGCTTCGTCGAGGTCTGCAGCCCGGGCTGGGACCATCACAGCAACCTGCACAAGGGGCTGATCCAGTGTTCCGCCAACAGCGACCGGCCCGCCGCCGCCCTGCTGAACGACCTGGAGAAGCGGGGCCTTCTGGAGGAGACGCTGGTCCTCTTCGGGAGCGAGTTCGGGCGCCTGCCGACGGCGCAGGGACCGGACGGCCGCGACCACAACATCACCGCCTACCCGATGTGGCTCGCCGGCGCCGGCGTGAAGAAGGGCTACACGCACGGCGAGACCGATGAATACGGCCTGCTCCCGGTGAAGGGCGGCATGCACGTGACGGACCTGCACGCGACGCTGCTGGCCCTGATGGGCCTGAACCACGAGAAGCTGACCTATCGTTATGCCGGGCGGGATTTCCGCCTGACGGACGTGGCCGGCAACGTAGCGACCGAGATCTTTGCGTGACGCACCCCGTCTCGTCTATATTGGTTCAATGCCAGCCAAGCTCCTTATCTTCGTCGGCCGCCTGTTCCTGGATATCGCGGCGGTCGCGATCTCGCTCGTGATCGGCGCGATCGCGTGGCCGTTCACGAGTTGGAAGACGGCCCTTCTCGTCGCCGCGGGGGTCGATATCGCGTTCGGCATCTATACCACCTTCCTGAGCACCGATTGGGACGAGGACTTCTGCTACGACCTGGGGGTCGCGCGGCTGAAGAAATCCCTGGCGGCCGGAAAGACTCCCGATCAGGCCCTCGAGACGTTCCTGGAGGACCTCGGCCGCACGAACGAGACGATGAAGGAGTGGCTCAGCCTGGAGCTCCACGGCCTCCGCAAAGGCGCCGCCGCCGACATCGATCTCCTGGCCAGCACCGTGGCCGTCCTGTCGACGAAGGCCGAGCTTGAAACGGAACACAAGCCCGAAGAGTTCAAGGCAGCGGTCCATCGCATCATGACCGAGAAGAAACCCCGCTGGAAAAGCGACCTGCAGTCCGCGCTCGCTTCACGCCGGTCCTGAGGTTCAGGAAATCATTTGGCCCTATCACGCGACGCCCGGAGGCGTATCTCCTGTGGTGACAGTAGCCATGGGAAAGCAACCCTTCGACGCGTCCAGGGACCTCAGGACGGAATACCGGGGGACGACCAAGGCCGGTAAGACGGTCACGTGCGTCCCGTGCGGGGAGATCGTCTTCGATCTGCCCGACAACCCGACGGTCAGTCAACGGCACGCCGAAGGGGTCCGCCTGGCCGCGCACCTCGAGTTCACGCACGACATGGTCGTGCGGCGCGGGAAGTGTGCCGACGCCGCCTGCGACCTCATTCACGTCGAAGCCTTCCACAAGGTCGCTCCCGGGCCCGGCACGGCCGCCGATCCGCGGGCCGGTCAGGGCTAGCAGAGGCTACTTGCTGACGGCTCCCGCGTCGCGCGCCCCCGACGTTTTCCGACCGCTGAAGTCCCGGAATTGCGGTCCGTCGAATTCCCAGGCGTAGAGTTCCTCGATCGTGGTGTCCGCATCGGCCAGGGTCCCTTGCGCGATGCGGAGGAACTCCAGGACGCCGTCGAGGCCACGCCCTTCCGGGGTCCCGCCGACGGTGAGATCTCCGTCGTTCGCCAGGGACAGCGTCCCGTCGATGCCGGCGCCCCCGGCGTCCTTCCGGCCGTCCAGGTAGACCGTCAACGTTTTTGCCTGGCGATCGGCCTCCACGACGGCGTGGTGCCAGCGGCCGTCGTTGACCTTGGACTGGCTCTCCAGGCGCGCCGACCCGCCCGAGCCGCTCACGCTGAACGCGAGGCGCCCCTCAGCGCCGACGCTCAGGCTGTAGCCGCCGCCCTTCACCTTCTCCGCGATCACGCCGCCGCCGTGTCCGGGAGCCGTCTTGAAATACGCCTCGATCAGCAGGTTCGACGTGTAGATCTGCGGGTTCTTCAGCGCCTCCCCTTCGGCCGTGCAGGGCTCGGGCTTCGCCCCTTCGTGCATGCTCTTCTTCCGGTCGCTGAACGCGAAGGAGGCCATCATGTCGCCGTTGGCGAGCACCGCGTACTGCTTCTTGGCAGGACTGAAGGTGAGCGCCCCTGCGGTCCAGTCCTCGAGCGGACCCGGAACGTAATCCCCCGCCGTGACGTTCATCGCCTTGAGCGGATACATGGGCCGCTCGTGATACGTGTCCCGGGAGACGTGGTAGTCGGTCATGTACCAGTGTTCGTCCGGGATCCGCGACGGGTCGCCGCCCGCGGGATAGAAGTTCCATTCTCCCACGACGCCCGAGAGGGCCCAGGGGACGAAGACCTTCACGCCTTTTCCCGAACCCGGGGAGCCCGGCGAGAGCCGGAAGTCTCCTTTCGATGGATCCTTCAGGAGCGGGGCCGTGCTCACCTCTCCCAACTCCGTCAGCAAGCCCTTGTGCTTCTCCAGCGCGCCTCGGAACGCATCGAAGTCCATCAGCCAGCGGCCGGAAGGTTCGAGAACCCCCATCCGCTTGAAGTCGTGGAAGAAGTTGCGCCCGTAGGCGTTGAGCTCCAGCGCAAAATGCTCTTTCTGGGGGCCGGCGTCCTTGGCGTTGCCGTCGGCGGCCGTCCGCGCCGGGTCGGCGTGACGCAGAACGAACTCGCCGATCCCTTCCCAGACGTTGCCAAGGTACTTGTTGCGCCCGGCCGACGGCTCCTGCCGCCGCGAGCCGGTGTGGAAGTTGTAGACGGTGTTGTTGAAGAAGGTGTTCTGGTAGCTGATGATCTCCTGAAACGCGGCGCAATTGACGACGGGGCTGCTCGCGTCCTTGGCCTTGCCCCACGCGATGTTGTTGAAGTGGTAGTTCTTGAAGGCGCCGTCGAGGTAGTACGCGTGGCCGAAGCCGGCGCCATCGCCGCGTCCCCAGTGCTGGTAGCCCAGCGCGTTGTACGATAGGTTGTCGTAAACGTACGCCGGGCCGCCCTGCCAGGTCTCGATGCCGCCGTAGTCATTGCAGTTCAGCATGGACTCCCACACCTTGTTGTGGTGGATCAGGATGCGGGTGAACGGGACGTCCCCCCACATGCCGCTGGGCTTCGCTCCGCTCACGTCGATGCCCTGCGCGTAGGAGCGTTCGATCACGTT
>Ga0310813_10000388_pt1 | contig 28361 bp, 26 predicted proteins | sample YN3metagenome_FD_203086 | JGI IMG/M metagenome (GOLD analysis project Ga0310813, IMG submission 203086) | Soil microbial communities from experimental microcosm in Duke University, North Carolina, United States - YN3 | ecosystem: Engineered > Artificial ecosystem > Soil microcosm > Unclassified...
GCCGTGGACCCAATACGAGTTGGATGGCATCGTTCAGCGTGATCTCTCCGGCTCGGGACGGCTTCTACCAATCTGGCATCGTCTCACTCAGGACGACGTGGCGAAGCACGCTCCATCGCTCGCCGGGCGCTTAGCGCTTCCCACCTCCAACTACTCGACGGAGCAGATTGTCGCGGAGTTACTGGTAATGCGTGATAAGTTCAAAGCCGCCGCAAAATAGCGCTAAGCGTCATTCACACCTCAAGGCGCCTGCTCCGGAGGCGCATCGACTCCGGATGAACTCGCGTCTGCTATCCGCTAGTGCTCACCCAGAAGCGGCCAGGCTGCTTACCACCACGTAAGGGCGTCATTGGCAACGCCGGATACGCGCCTCGCGGTATCGTCTAGCGGCCTGCTCGTGCGAAAGCTTGCTGGACTGGAGCGATGGAGGCGCGCAGTTCGGTGAGAGTGTAGCTCTTCTGATAGTCACTCAGCGTCACCCGCTCGCCCGTGACCCGCGCCGGAGCCGTCCAAGCGACCACCACTGCTTTACGCGGGGCCTCCGCGCCGCCGTGGATCATCGCCTGATGGCGGTAGAGCGCGGGCGAGAGGTGCAGGAACCATCGGCTGCCTTTGTCGAGCGAGGTTGGGAAGCCAGGCAGCATCAGCGGCTCGTCCATGCCGAACGCCGTCGTTCCGTCCGCTTCCTCACCGCCCATCATTCTCGCTCGGATGGCCTCGCCAGGCCGGACGGTTCCCTTCAAAGTCTCGAGCACCCGCCAAGTGACGGTCGATCGAAAGCCGTCCTTCCCAGGATCGCGCATGACGACCTCAACGGGCTCAGCGATAACGACTTGCTCGGCGATGGTCGCGCGATTGGCGGGCGTCGACAGCCCGTTCTGCCGCTGCCAGGCGTCGACCAGATCAATTCCCTGGCGCTTCAGCGCAAGGAAGCGGTCGGGATCACCCTGGCCGAAGGCAGTCAGCCAATGGGCAATGTCGAGCGACTGGGCACGGCTCGGCATTCGCATCGGCCGCTCATCACCCTTGTTGGGATCGGGGTAGCCGAGCACCGGCGCCGCCGCGATCGCCTCGCGAAGGCGATCGAAGCCCGGCGCCTTCTCGTGGATCAAGTTGACACCCTCGATGCCGACGCCGTTACGGTAGCCGCCGAGCGGCATCGCATTCTGCCATTGAAACCGGGCAAAAACGGGGACGGTCACCTTGCCCGTGACCAATGCTGCCGACATCGCGCGCGGATCGGCGCTGGCGTCGATGTCGAGCGTCCCGCCGATGACCTCGGTCAAGGTCTGCGCCTTCACCCCTGCGGCGGCGATCTGCGCGTCAAGCACGGCCTTGGCGGCGTCGAGCTCGCGCCCACTGCGCGGCACTTCCTGGCTGGTGACAAACGGGCGGAGCGCGGCCGGAAGGAGCTGATCGAGGTTAGTGCCCGGCAGAACGAAGGCATGCGCCTTTCCTTCCTCCGCGCTGACCCAGATGCCGCCAAAGCGGTCTGGATGTTCGGCGAGCAATCGGGTGCGCAGCGCCTGCAGCTGCGGCACCCGCACCTGCTCGGCCGCGTAGCGAGCCTGGGCGGCGGTGCGGGACAGACGGCGCTGGTTCATCAGCGTCGTGATCCGGCGCTCCTTCTCGCGTGCCTCCTGAACAGCTAAAGGCTCCATTCGGTCAACCACCTGGTAGAGACCAGGGCACGCAGCGGCCTCGCCGACCTTCTCCGCCTTTTGGGTGCGTGACTCGTGTATACCTGGTTGAAGCCCTTCTAGACTAACTCGGTCGCCGACTGCGAAGCGTGCGCCGCTCAGTCGGTCGACCACGACGATTTTCGCTGGATCGCTCAGGTCGAGCGCATGCTCGGCATCCCATAAAGCAGTGCGCGTGCCTTCCGCTGTCGTCAGCACGAGGCAGCCTGCGCGAAGCTCCAGCTGCGCAGGCACGTTGGGCACGCCGACCAGCGTACTCGGATACATGTCGGTGCGGTACCTGACCTGCGGAAAGGCCTTCACGCGCGTGTCACCGCCACGCGGCGGGGGCGGCGCCGGGTGAGGCAAGGGCTTGGGCTCGCGCAGCGTGACATAGGCGGGAAGTTCGAACTCGCCCCGCGCGGCGGCGGCGCGGATCGGCGCCGCCTCTTGGCCCAACTCGAATTCGATCTTCCCGGTCTGTTCGGACGTGCTGGCCATCGACCAGCGGAAGCCGCGCTCCTGGAATATCTTCATCAGCCGATCCTGGGTCAAGCGCAGCTCGGCGAGGCTTGGCCCGGGCCGCTCCACGGCTTCAAACAAAGGATCGGTGGTGTACTTCGCAAGTGTTGCCTTGGCGTCGCTGGTGAAGGCAACGGCGACGCGATAACGAGGCTGGTGTTCGATCCACAGCCCGCCGTAGGTCCCCGCCTCCTTCTCCTGCAGCAGCGCCGCCAACGCCCCCGGGCCAACAGCGGCGGGCGCAGGAAGCTCGCCGGGCTCGGTCTTTGGCCCCACCGCATCGCGCAGCTGGATCGCCATTCGCCGCTCGGCCTCCTCGACCGGCACGCAATAGGAGCGTGCATACCAGGCGTTCTCGCTAAACTGCCCCTTGTAGTTCTCGATAGCCGCGATTTGGGCGGCGGTGAGCTTGGGACAAGCTTCCTTCAGCGGCTTCTCGGCCGTCGGTTGCGCGATCGCCGCCACGGACGCCAACAATAGGGTGGTTGTCAACAGCGCGCGCATCGGCCCTCACGTCGTTCTCGTCCGGTTAGAAATACTTACGCCCATACTCGTGAATGCCGGCTTACAATTGCGCGAAAGCTTTATTCTTGTGTCCGGCGCCAAGATCGATAGTCTCAAGCTTCCTGACCGTAATCGGCTTCTACACTGAAGCCTACGCTCGGTGCGAGGCCTGCCGTTCACATCGCTATCATCTCGAGCTTGCCATGCTCGGTAATCCGAAACTACTTTCGAAGGCTCGATTCCTGATGGGTCTACGTTTGCGTGTCGCCGCGTTGCTCCTCCTTTGGTGTGCGACGGTCAGTCCTGCACTGGCCTGTCAGTGGGAGTTCGCGCCCGAACCGATCGGTGGCCCAAGTGCGGCGTTTATCGCCTCAAAGATGGCAGCAGAGGCGACCTTCATCGATGTAGCTATCGCTGAAGGGGCAAGCGCGATCACAGCGCCGCCGGCTGTGCAAGCGAGTTTCAGCCAAGCCCTAAGCTTTCGTGTTCTGAAGCGGCTTAAAGGTCAATCCGCTGATCGCTTCATTTTGTTTGGCGGCTTGGGAAGTGCCAAGCCAGGCGGAGACTGGGGGATGACGCACTGGGTCGATCCTCAGGGGCGGATCTATCCTCATCGCGGCGTGCTCGAGGGGCAAGTCGCCATGCCGATGACGATGACCAGCTGTGATCCACCGCAGCTAACGGTAGCGCCCGGAAGGCTCTACGTAGTTATGCGGGAAGCCGATGGTCGCCTCCTTGGACGGGTCCCGTTTCATCCGGGTCTGAATGTCGCAGGTACACCAATTGCACTTGCGGGGGAGTTCGAACCTGACGACTTCACTCGCCAACTCGACATAGCCTTGGCACGAACCTCAAGCTTGCTGCCCGAGCCCGCATCTACCAAAGAGGTAGACAGAGCTACTCTCGTTTTCCGCAAGCCTGTCAGTCTCGCCGATGCTCGTTCCCTGCTAGCCTCGATCGGCGCACTTCCATCAGGTGCGCTTCTTACCCGAGGAGGAGTGTTAACGGACTACCGCGTAGGGAGTCAGTATGCCTTTCCACGGCTGCTCGATGATGCAGTGGCCTTCGTTGGTAAGGCGCAAACCTCTCCAGACCTAATCAGTGCTTTGTCCGGTCGTGTCGTAGAGGCGGCCAACGCAGCTTCTTTTGACGAGTACGAGCCTAGTTTTGGTCTTCTTCCCGCCTTGATCGCGGTTGCCGAGCGTAAGGAACAAGGCACTCCGCAATTCGTCGCGATCGATGTGATGGCAGATGCAGCCGTGCAGACGCGATTAGCGCGCCATCCCTCGGTGCTTCGTGTCGAACCAGTGCGCCGCGTCAGAGGGGCAATCGCGTCCGGCACCCTTCCGATAACACCGCAGCCGCCGATTGCGAGATCCACCATCTATCCGCGTCTAGTTAGACTTGCCGGCAAGGGCCTGCCCGGCAATGCTGTGGATGGACGTTGGGCGCTCACTTCCAGTCTCGAGCGCTTCAGTAAGGTTCCGCTTACGCTTGCGCTCTCCGGCGGAGTTGCCGAAGCGACCTCCCATTGCTTTGCTCCTCTGCGTGGAACTTACAGCCTGAGTGGCATGGTCCTGAAGCTAGGTCTGCCCGAGCAAGATCTTGGCAGTTGCGCCAAGTCGCAAGAATTCTGGCTTCTGGAATACTTGCTCGGAAGCAAGGACTTCACCGTGCGTCTCGATGGACCGAAGCTGGTGCTGCAGGGATCCGCGGGCAGCAGCTTCACCTTCGAACGCTTGAACAAGTAGGAGCACGTTGACCAACGGTTCCCTTTTAGTGAGGTGCATGCTCTCGATTACGGTGCTTGCGGGTAGTAGCTGCGACCGGACTTCACAGCCGCCATCAAAGTCCGTTCACATACCCGCGAGGTGGCGAACGGTCGATCTTGGTACATACAATTTTCGCTTCCCGGCAGATCGCAAGCTAAAGGGTTACGACGACCTTTGCGGCCGGACGGAGCCGTCCTTACCATGCGTCTACTTCGATGAAGGACCTGTGCTGACTTACGATGATGAGGCGCTCTCGTTACGCACAAGAGACAATTACGGCGACACGGGACCGAACACCCGGCAATTTAGTCAGGTGCGCCTCAACGGTCGGTTGATACACCAAGCTAAAGCAAAAGACGGGAGCAAGCTTTTCACCCTTACGGTAGGAGCGGCGGGCTTTGGTGCAACCCAACGCATGGGCCTGGATGCAGGCGACGCGCTCCTCTGGCTGCATTGCCGATCTCAAGAAGGTTGCGCTATAGCCCAGGCGGTGATGGCGTCGGTGCGCTTTCGAAACTCTGCCTCCGATTAGCATCGTAGCGAAGATCATGCGGTTCGCTCTTTATGTTGTATGCTTCTGGATCACTGGCGCCTTGGTCACCTTGGCCTTGCCTCTAGGCAATCCGCCCGCGAACGTCACGACTCGAAGAGGACTGTTTGGCCAATTACCTGACGTCCATCCGGCGTGGTTGCCGTCGTGCGATAAGTGGTCAGACCTTTCGCATCGTAGGCTTGCAGTTCATTTGCAGCCTGCTTGTCCACGCCGACGTAGCTGTCGCGCGTGGCAGCACTCAGCGCACATACGTCGTAAGAGCCGAATTGCCGTTCTGCAGCAATGAATGCGCTGAGAGCTTTGGCGGTGACTGGGCCGGCCTGCTTGTCGAGAATACGACCGATGGTCTTTTCCGAGTTCCAGAAAGCAGAGTTCGAAGAAGACTGGACGAAGACACTTGGAGCCGCCCGCGCCGGGACGGCGACGATTAAAGCAAGAGCCACAAACGAGAAAGATAGGTTCATCGGCTCAGATTAGAGCTTACGATGTTGTTCTCAAGCGCCATCTCGCCTTCTGTCTCGAGACCGCAAAAAAGTCCGGCGAGCCGAGCCGATCAGAAAAACACAAAAAGGTTAGCAGCGATGCCTGCCCCAGTACTTAGTCCAGCGAACAGCACCACCGGCGCGAACAGTTTCGCAGGATAAGTCGCCGAAGATCGGCGAAGTGCACCAGGCAGCTGTTCGCGAACCGCCGGCCGATCCGGCGGAGACACATGTCATTGTCGCCGATCGCACCCGGACATGTCCGGTAGGTAAAAAGCCTTTAGCACCGCCGAAAAGCCGCACGAGGCGATCACGCGCCTCAAGCCCGCTCACTGGTGGGCACGGTTGGTTTGGTCGGCAAGTCCCATCAGCTTCGCGAGCGGCGACGCCAGCGATACGCACCTTCGGACCTTCCGCACACCACACTGGACCGTCTCCATCCCAGACTGCCGTCGGTGTGCAACGAAAAGGCGCGCCTGACACTATCACCTGAGCGGCTAAGGCTAGAATCATTGGGCAAGCCACTCGTTAAGTCCGCCGAGTGAATAGAGGCTCTCATCGATCGTCAGCGCGACATAACCATGGTGTATGCGCCACCGCCCGAGTACTTCGTTATTGGCGTCCATGTCGATTTGCCGTTCTCCTGCCGACCGCAACTTGTTGCAAGCGAGAAGGTTAGGCGGCGACGACTGCTATCACATTTCGCGATGTTACTCGCAGCCTATCCCGTCACCGTCACGATCTAGTTTACGTGAGTAGCCCGGATCACCCGCACGCACTGGCGCCGCGCCGGCCGCTCTAGCGGCAGCGCAGTTCGCAAACGAGCCTCCTCCAAAAGATAGCAAGCCCATAGCTTTCGGCCGGCTCGGACCTCCGCTTCCGCCACCGTGACAATGATAGTCGCCAGTCTTTCGATTGTTGTGGCAACCTTGCGCGTTCAAGCCGCCTGGATGTGCCTGAACCTGCATAGGAGCGGCTGCCCCTGCCAACGCAAACGCGATCATGCCCGGCCATCGCATCGCAATTTTTTCCCAAACAATCCGAGCTCACTGAGAGAAGAGGCGATCGATGCGGAAGTCAAGTAAGTGGCTGGCCTGTTTGTAAAAACATCGTTGGTGCGCTTGCGGGCACCCGCATGCTGCCGCGCTTTCTGATCCACAAAGTTTCGCGCTCGGGAGGATGGCAAGCCTCTGAAGATTTGCGGTAGACTGGAGATATTCTCATTTACCAGTCTGAACCTGTGAGACGGTTTTAAGGGTCAAGGTTGAAGTATGGTCATAGAGCCACCCACAGCATCTTCGCCGGTGGAGAATATTGATCTGGCTGAAGCGAAGCGACGCGAGCACAAGCGGTTCAGCGAAAGTCATTACAACCGAGCACAGACGCTCGCCGCGTGGCTTTTGGCCACTCTGGTCGCGGTTAATACAAGCGGTGCAGCGGCTATCATCGCAGCAGCCAAGGGAGCCGACAGACAACCTGCAATCGCCTTTGCAATAGGAGTGGCGTTAGCAGTAGCGAGTGGCATGTGCAGTTGGGGTGAAGCCCATGCGCATGCAGGCATCCATTACGTCAGAAGCCTGGCAATTTGGGACGAAGAAGATCGCAAGACTAGGCGTGTTGCAGAGCGGCAAGCCGACGCCTTCGCCCTGTGGTCGCCCATCTTGAACGTTATTTCGCTCACAACCTTCATTGTGGGCGTCTCGTGGGCGGCGGTGGTGCTTTGATCCGGCGCTCTGTCGATTGTTCGCTACTTAGCGAGTAGATGACGCAGTTCGGCTGAAGAGCTCCCACGCAGCCCTGTGCCTCTCGCTCTTCGAGTGTTTGCTGCCTCCAGAAAACGCCTGACTGGAAGCATCGTCTCCGCTCTCACGAAGGAACTGATAGATCGAAAAGTCGGATGAGCAAGGAGACTTACTAGCTGTCTCGGCCCTTGGCTCTTTGCGTCAGCTCGTCCTACAAAGATCGAATGCCGCGGAACGAGCCTGAACCAGCGAAAGTGGACGCACTGCTCGTGGCAGTTGGATCGCGAATTACAGCGCTGCGCCTCGAGGCTGGCCTCTTACCCCATCAGCTTGCGGAACGGGCCGGCATGGATCAAAATTATTTGTGGCGAGTAGAGGCCGGTCGGCAAAATCTCAGCCTGCGCAATACCGCTCGTTTAGCTAAGGCACTTGAGCTGACGCTGTCGCAATTGCTTGACGGCATCGAAGTGGGGGATCTTGATCTACAGCCCAGAGCTTACGCAAAGCGGCCTAAGAGAGGTTCTGGACCGTTGTGAGAGCTCAACGATCAGCCGGCGTTAGTGGGCCAGGCTGGTGCCGAGGCAACCGGCAGCACTCGTAAACCATCAAGAACTGCCGCCGAGGCGCGCACGTCATCCTCGTTGTAGGCAAGTATCCGGTTCTTAACGGCTGGATCTTGGGTCTCGAGATAATCATGAAACCACGCAATGCTTGCTGCACCGGAAGCATCGGTATCGCGCCATTCAAAACCTTGGTAGCGCGCCAAGGTCTTGATGCTGTGATTGTTGGTCGGCCACTCGGTGTGGGGTGCGATAATGTCGAACAGCAGATCAGTTGCTTTGTCTCGTGCAAACAATTGATCAATGTCCTCTCGGGTGCAAACGTCCGGGTAACGCTTAGCTAGCGCTCTGAAGGAGCTGCGCTCATACTTCGAATAATAGTAGATGTGAGCGTGAGGATCCGCAGTCAGCAGCTTCATAGCTTCTCGAAATGCCTCCTCCTCGCCCGTCTGCTTTTCAGCGAAGACGTATTCGTATCGCTCGGAGAAGCTCTCGCCCTGCGGTTCGCGAAAGAGAAAGCCATGCAGGTAAACGAAGCCGTCTCGCATTGGATCGGCTTCGATGTCGAAATGTATCTCCCGCTGACCGGTAGGTAGAGCAAGGTCCCGTCGCGCAAAGGGAATGGCGTGAGGAGTGCAGAGTAGACGTGCTCTTTCCTGGAATCGTCTTATTCGATCGCTGCCAAGCCCGCGTAGCATTGTTTTGCCATTGCTCTTGATCAGCGGTGAGAGATCGAGATGAGCAAAGCTTGCGATAGTGGGCGCGAATGACGCAAGTTCGTCGCGAACTGCGCGGCCGACCCCCGCGATCAGGGTCAGGTCGTTAGCGTCAGTTAGCTCTTTAGCGCAGTGGCTATACCAATGACACATCTTGCAGGCTGCGGAAGCCGCTCCTTTAGTCGTGATCTCTCCATCGCGAATACGTCGAGCTTTAGTGGTCAGCATAGCCGTGACTGCGGCGGGTGAGACGGGCCGACCTTCGAGCTTGTAGCAGGGTTGCTCAAGGTCGAACTCTATCGGCACCCCATCGCGTCCAATTACGAAGGCAGAACTTCCATCGCCGGCGTTCATTTCAGCCAGGATCGACGCGTAGAAAGCGACCTGCACCGCATAATCTTTTTTCGGCAGACGGCCATCATTGTCGGTTGGGCATCCCGATTTTAGGTCTCCGGCTTGCCACATGCCTCCGCGTCTTCGCAGAATGTCTGGCTCACCATGGAGATCGCCATGCCGAATGACCCCGCCGAGCACATAATCCGCTTGCCCAGACAGAGCTCGAAGTGTCGCTTTGCTTCGTAATGCGGCAGGAAGATGCCGGAGGTCCGCGATATTGCCCTTTAGCTGACTAAGGACCTCCTCTTCGTGAGCAATGCCACCTTCCCAGAGCATTTGCACAAACTCGCTTACCGGATCTCGTAAGGAAGAGGGCGTGTGTAGGTCGTGATGTAACCGGCGCTCACACTGCAGCAGGTCTCGTATCATCGTAGCCGTTATAGACCGCATCAGAATGGCTCGCTTAGGGGCATCGCCACTTGTGCGATTGTGCCATGCACGCTGCTCTGAATTTCGAGGTGGCCGTTACAGACTTTTACCAGGTCCTTGAGAATACGGCGACCGAGGCGCTGACCAACAATCGGCACCTTGCTCTCGGCAGTGATACCCGGCCCATCGTCAGCGACGACAAGAACCAAGCTTCCAGCGATGATCTTGAGTTTGATCTGCAGCTCGCTGCCTGCTCCGAAAAAGGCATGTTTCAGCGTGTTATTGATCAGCTCGTACGCGATCAAGGCAAGGTGCCGGGCAGCCTCACCATCGAGTATCACGGGTGCGATGTCCAAGGTGACTCGCTTGGGTCCGGCACCGAGACGGGAGCGAAGCATTGCCCTGCATAACCGCTCAAGAAGCGAGCCAACATCGGTGGCTTCGCCGCTCAGGCCTGCAAGGATCCGAGAGGACTCTCCAAAGCTTTCCAATCGATCAATCGCTGCCGCCATCAGCCGCGGTCTCGCGGCGTGACCACGCGCCGACTGGGCGATGTGGAGCGCCGCCAGGGCGGCAGTCACTTCATTGGCAATGCGATGATTGGCTTCATCTAGCAGCAGCCGATCGAGACTGCGGCAGCTGTCGCTCGCCGGTGTTCCTTGCCCATCGTCCATGGCGCACTGTCCTCAAGCTCACTGTATTACTTAAAAGTAATAGCGGTGCAGATTGTTCCGGACCGGCCGCCTATCGCCGAGTTCCTCTTAATTGGAATACGTGCAGGTTTGCTTCGGCCGGCAGAGTCAATCGCGACCTATCCACACGTTGTCGCGCGGGAGACAAAGACGATAGCGCGTGCGGTGATCCCGCCTCCGGCTTGAGCGATCTCCTAGGAGCCGCGTACTCCCCCTTATCACTTCATGAATAAGGCGCTCACCGGCCTTTAAGCCTGGCTCAATCAAGAGTGCGGCATGACAAGCATACTGCAAAGAGCCCTCGACTTGGCGCCGGAATGCAGCACCATGCTCGAGCTGAAGAAGCGCCTCAAGGCTGAGGGCTTCGCACACATCGATGCCCATATCGGTGGACTTGGCACCAAGCGACAGCTTCGCGCTTTGTTCAATGAAGGTGCGGGCGTCCGCAATGCCTGGAATCGTCGAGTCTGCTGAAGGCTTTTGACTTGGTGGGCGAGGGGAGGGCTTCGTCGTCAGCCAGCACGCTTTTACCTGTCTTCAATTCAAGTGCTTCATGTTCAGAAATTGACGGCTCGCTGTCCGAGCACATGGCAGATCCTCGGGCCGTCAACTTATCTGTCGATCTAAGCATCATTGTTCCTCCCCTGTGAACGCGTCATAGTTTGTCGATAGGCGTCAGTCAGTGGCAAGCGGCGCAGTGCCGATTGTACCTCCGCTTGCTCTTGAACCATGTCGCGCCGCACGGCAGACACCTGGTATGAATCCTGCAGTGAGCACAGCCGCATCCGAATTGCCTGAGCGAGACCACGCTGTCGATTACTGGCGTCGGCCGGCGTTGATTGGCGGAGGTGCCGCTGCACTGACAACTGAAGCAGTGGAAGAGGAAGAGTTTAGGGCCTTTGCAGACAATCTTCCGACGCTGTGCTGGCTCGCCAACGGCGACGGCTACATCGTCTGGTATAACAAGGCATGGCACGCTTACTGCGGAACAACTCCGCAGGAGATGGAGGGATGGGGGTGGCAGTCGGTTCATGACCCTGAGCACCTTCCGCAGGTCCTGGCCAATTGGCAAAGGTCTATCGAGACCGGTCGACCCTTCGAGATGACATTCCCACTGCGCGGCGCGGATGGCATCTTTCGACCATTTCTCACCCGAATAAAGCCCGCGCTCGATGAGGCTGGCAGAGTATCTCGGTGGTTCGGCGTCAACACCGAAGTTACCGAGCAAGTCAAAGCCGAGCACGCATTGCAGGACGAGCGGCACACCTTGGAAACCCTCAACGAAGCGGGAGCGGCACTCTCAGGTGAGCTAGACTTGGAGAAGCTGGTTCAACGACTAACCGACGCAGGTGTTGAGCTTACTGGAGCAAAGTTTGGAGCCTATTTTCACAATGTATTCGACGACACGGGCGAACGGCTGAGCCTTTACACCCTCTCGGGCGCGAAACGCTCTGACTTCGAACTGTTTGGCAAGCCGCGCCCCACGCAAATTTTCGGACCTACCTTCCGGAACGAGGGAGTGATCCGCTCTCGCGATATCTTGGTTGATCCTCGCTATGGTCAGAACGCACCTCATAAGGGAATGCCAGAGGGCCATCTGCCAGTAAGGAGCTATCTTGCAGTCTCAGTAGTGTCCCGCTCCGGAGTAGTGCTTGGCGGACTGTTGTTTGGCCATCCCGACACCGACCGTTTCTCTGATCGGCACGAGAGACTAATGGTTGGCCTGGCGTCGCAGGCCGCCATCGCGATCGATAACGCAAGGCTGTTCAAAGCGGCTCAGGAAGAGATCGATGACCGCATTATCGCTGAGAAGCGCTTACGCGAGCTCAACGAGACCCTAGAGGAGCGAGTTACGCAGGAGGTCGCCGAACGGGCGAAGGCCGAGGCAGCGCTACGGCAGAGCCAGAAGATGGAAGCCGTCGGGCAATTGACCGGTGGCATAGCTCATGACTTCAACAATCTCCTCACCGTCGTTGTTGGTAACATCGACATGGGTCTCCGCGCCTTGGATCAAACAGAGGGTGACCCGCGGCTCCGCCGGGCTCTTGATAATGCTCAGAAGGGAGCAGAGCGTGCTGCTGCCCTGACCCAAAGATTGCTGGCGTTCAGCCGACGGCAACCGCTCGCTCCCAAGACGATCGATGTCGACAAGTTGGTGGTCGGGATGTCCGACCTGCTTAACCGCGCTCTGGGCGAGACGGTTCAATTGGAGATCGTCACGTCTCCCGGCCTGTGGCGGGTTGAGGCTGACCCAAATCAGCTTGAGTCCGCTTTGCTAAACCTTGCTGTAAATGCTCGTGACGCAATGCCGGGCGGAGGTGATCTGACGATTGAAACGAGCAATGCTCGTTTGGACGATGCCTACTCTGCTCAACATGCTGAGGTGGCGCCGGGTCAATACGTGATGATCGCGGTGACCGATACTGGACACGGACTAGCGAAGGAGTTGCTGGAAAAAGCTTTTGAACCCTTCTTCACCACCAAGGAAGTCGGTAAAGGCACCGGACTTGGTCTTTCCATGGTATATGGTTTCGTCAAGCAGTCTGGTGGTCACGTCAAAATATACTCCGAAGAGGAGCGAGGGACGACGGTCAAGATCTACCTCCCTCGGTTGGCCAGTCATGACGCTCTGGAAGAAGAGTCTTGGGTCACCCCCGGGCTCGAAGTCAGCCCTGAAGCGGAGACTATTCTCGTCGCCGAGGATGATGACGATGTGCGAGCCTATACGGTAGAGTGCCTCAGAGAGCTTGGGTACCGCGTCCTTGAGGCTCATGATGGACCATCGGCGCTGCGTTTGCTTGAACGGCAGGAACGTCCCATCGACCTGTTGTTCACCGATGTGGTTATGCCTGGAATGTCAGGACGAGAATTGGCTGATGCTGCACGTGGGCAGCAATCCAATCTTCGAGTGCTCTACACTTCCGGTTACACCCGCAATGCTATCGTACACGGCGGCCGTTTAGATCCGGGCGTCGAAATGATTGCCAAGCCTTTCACCTATCAAGCGCTTGCACAGAAAGTGCGGGACATGCTTGACCAAGGTCAGACCAAGCGGGTCCTTGTTGTCGAGAGCGACCCAACTGTGCTGATGTTTGCAGCGGAGGCCCTCGCAGGTGAAGGTTACTCCGTAGATGAAGCTGCGAGTTCTTCAGAGGCTCTGAACAAGGTACGCGCCGCACAAGGGCGCTACGACGCCATTATCCTCGATATGTGCCTGCCTAGTTCGGGTGGAGATGCAATCGCGCGTGAAGTTCGCGCTCTGCATGCGGATCTGCCAATCCTGCTTGTCACGATCGAAAGTGAAGCAGATTTGCGACAGACATTTGCAGGTGACCGCTGCGTTGAGGTCGTCGGCCGGCCCTATAATGCAGCCAAACTGATGAGCGCCCTTTCGGCCCTAGGCCTGCACTGTGCGGCTAATCTCCGACGTGACGTTTAAGCCGCCACACGACATACAAACTAGATATGACTGGCCCGCGCATTCGTGAGTAGAATGTCGGCGGGGTGGAGCCACCCCGCCAGTCTTGTTAAGCCTTCTTGCTGCGGCGACGCTTGGGGTTCTTTGCCGCTTCAAGATCTTCGTCTTCGTCCTTTCCTTCAACGCCCGCCTCGGACAAGGCTTCGCCAAGTGCCTTGAGCTTATCGCCGTTCTTGTCGGCACGATCCGCGATCTTGGTGGTGGCCTGACCCAGTCGATGCAGGAGCGCTTCGATACGCTCGCCGTTCGGCTTGTCGCGTTCCAGCTGCTTACGCAGGGAGGCAAGATCACGTGCGATGCCCTTGGCGCCAGGCACATCAAGGTCTGCCAGGGCAGTTTCCCAATCTTCGATGAGATCGGCACCCTTCTCTGCTTTGGTATTTTCCAGACCGCGGTTGACCGCGTTCATGGTTGCCGCAAACTTCACCGCCATGCTTGAATCCTTGATCGAGAGCCTTGCGCTATTGCAAGACTGATCAAGAGTGCGCCATGCCTCGAATGGTTCCTGCTCAAACCGCGGCTACCTTAAAGGCCGTAGAGAGCGCCGCCGACTGGGTCAGACCTCACTAGGCTGGCCGCTTGAACCGCTCCCCTGGTGCTGTTCTAAAGGCTGCACAGATGATCGGCGCGCAGTTCGCGTCTGAGAAGAGATCGTATAGGGATGTATAGGGCAACATTAGCTGCCACCGGAGTTACGAGAACGAGCAACAACTCTTTGATCTATGAAATCACGCGCTTCGAACTCGGCAGCCATTTGTTCTTCGCCCGTGGGCGCGCTGCTGCGACCGTGGCTGAAACCGCTAAGCCAAATGGCACGCATCTTGGGACTTGCGTGATCGAATGGGCAATCGGAAGCTTGCTCACGCAGGCTCAAACCGCTCAGCCATCCATCCTCGAATGTGCTTTGCTCCTGCGCCGATCCTCTATCAACCATTGACGCACCCCCTTAAACCCGTGCGATACCCTGCTGTGTTAGCGATGATAGATTTTGTTTTGCAAGAACTTACTTGCCCTCGAATTTCGCGGGAAGGCGATCTCGCGTCGGCATACTTTGGCAGCACCGCTCCGAGCCTGCTGAGCTAAACCCGCGATGAATGTCGATGCTCATTCACCACGCATCGTGAAGACAGGCAAATACATCAGCGTTTTGCGAGAGATGCTGCCAACTCCGAGCTCTTGAACGGCTTGGATAAACGCGGAAGTTCGGGCGAGATTCCATCGCTCTCGGCATAACCGGAGACGATCAGAGTGCGGAGGGCCGCGTTCTTTGATAGTAATTTCTGCGCAAGCTCGGTGCCGTTGAGACCGGGCATAAGGTGATCAGTGACCAAGATGTCAGGGTCAAGGCCGCTTTCGATCAGCTTTAGCGCTTCCTCGCCGCTTGAGGCTTCGATGACCTCGTAACCTAGTTCAAGCAACATCTCCGCCGTGCTAGCGCGAACAAGGTCTTCATCATCGACCAACAGCACAGTCCCCTCTCGGAAGGTCGGTTTCTCAATGACGTCATCGTTTCGCTTCAGGGCAGGGGAAGCCGAGGCGACCGGAAGCCAGAGTTCCACATTTGTGCCAAGGCCAGGTTCGCTTCGCACCTCTAGAGCGCCGCGCAGCTGCGAAGCCAACCCGTGCACCATGGAGAGTCCAAGGCCAGTCCCTTTGCCGATGCCCTTGGTGGAGAAGAATGGCTCTACGGCACGCTCGAGAGTGGCCTCGTCCATACCGATGCCGGTGTCTGCGACTGAGATCCGTACGTAGGTGCCTGGGGCTAAGCCACCATGCTCCTCGGACACTTTGGCAGCGGCCGCTGAAATGCGAAGAGTGCCTCCCTCTTCCATAGCATCTCGAGCGTTGACGCTAAGGTTGAGGATAGCCATTTCCAGCTGATTGGGATCTGCCAATGCGGCCGGTATGTCGTCGGCAGTATCCACAAGAACCTCAATCTTTGGCCCAAGGGTGCTGGCGATGAGGTCTGCCATGTTCTCGATGAGAGCACCGCAATTCACCGCCACTGGCTGCAGAGGTTGGCGCCGAGCGAAGGCCAGCAGACGTTGCACCAGGGTCTTGGCTTTCTCAGCTGATTGCATGGCGCCGCTAATCAGCCGCTGTTCGCGCTCGTTTCCCACTCCTTTCCGTTGTAGAAGGTCGAGAGAGCCTACGATCGGTGTAAGCAGATTATTGAAGTCGTGGGCGACGCCTCCGGTCAGTTGACCCATGGCTTCCATCTTCTGAGCCTGTCGGAGCGCGTCTTGGGCCTGTATCAGCTCAGCGGTTCTCGCTTCCACCCGAGCCTCAAGGGTTTCATTAAGCGTCTTCAAGCGGACTTCCGCACCCACTTTTTCTACATGGGTCCAACAACGCTCCACTACAGTCTTGATGAGATCGATCTCTTCAGACGTCCAATTCCGCGGTGTGTTTTGATGCACTGCCATCATCGCCACCAAGCGCCCATTTCGCACCAGAGGACAGCAGACGATTGCCTCGATGCCGATTGCCTGGAAAGTTTCTCTGCCTTGTCCTGAAGCAAGTTCTGCGCCAACGTTACTGATACTTAGAACGCGTCCCAGTCGCATATCGTGAGCTGCTCGCTCACCGAAGAGATCGAGGCTGTAGTTTCCGGCAGAACTTTCGACCTCAGAAGCGGTGTAATCCTCGTGGATGACAAAGCTATCGTTGTCGCGATCGACGTCTGCGTAGGCGCAGCGGCTTGCTTGAAGATAAGTTCCAAGCATCGTAGCCACTTCTTTCATGGACATCTTGGCATCCGGCGATGTTCGGAGAGCTTCATCGACTTCGCTTAAGAAGCGGAGGCGACGCTCAGCCTTGATACGCTCGGTGACATCAACCTCGAACACCACGCCTGCGATAAGCTTTCCCTCATCATTGTGGACCGGAGCGGCGTTGTTGAGGAACAGGCGGCGTTCTTCTGATCCGAAGCGCTTGTTCTCGATGAGAACATTCCGGCTTGTTTCACCATGGGTCAGCGCGCGTGCCATCGCCCAATCTTCGGCGTGGATACGCTCACCAGTTTCCGCCCAGAAGCCGACCCACTCGCCGTAGTCAGAGATGTCGCTTGTATCTGGCGGCACACCCCACAACTCACGGTTGGCCGCATTGTCTCGCACGACCCGGCCGTTGGGCTCGGCAATGATGATGCCCACTGGCGCGACATCGACAATGGCAGAGAGCATGGCTTGGCTCTCGGCCAAGGTGCTTACCGCCGCCTTGAGCTCGGTAATGTCTTGCGCGACCCCAACAAGCCGGCTCGAACCTTGGCCTAGTGGCTTGACCGGGAAAACCCGGTCGCTGATCCATCTCACCTCGCCATCGGGCCGGACAATGCGGTATTCAATGGGAGCATGTAAGATGTCGTGATCACGCGACTGTGCTTCAGCGACGATATTCCGATCATCGGGATGAACTGTATCAAGCAGCCTTTCACTGCACTCGTAAAGAGGCTCAGGAGAGCATCCCCAGATGCGCTCGTAAGCCGGTGAGACATAAAGGAGCTTTCGTGTCTCAGGATCGGCGATGTGGAAAATTTGATCTACAGCACCGGCGAGTTGTTGGAAGCGGGCCTCGCTCTCATGAAGATCCGCTTCGGCAATTCGACGCGCTATTGCTGATCGAGCCCGTTTGCTGAACTCTTGAACGAAGGCGATCTCCTCGGTGGTCCAAACTCTTGGGACCGAGGAATGAACGAACATCTGAGCGACGGCTTTGCCATCCTCCAAGACCGGAGCGTCAATGTGAGCCGCGATACCAAGCTCATCGAACGAATCAGCGTGATCTGCTGTACGCGGGTCGAGCCTCACATCTGCAATTGCAACGGCCTTCCCGATTAGCAATTCATCGATGTATGCTCCAAAATCCGAGAAATGGTATATGCCTCTAACTTCAGCGAGGCCTGGTGCGCTCCAAGCATGTTCGATAGTGATTGATTTGTTGCTCTGATCAAGCACTCCGTAACCGGCACGGCTCGCGCCGAGCGTTGCGGCAAGCAACTCGGCGGCGACATGAGCAAGGTCGTTAGTCGCCTCTAGGTCACGCATCTTATCGTCTAATTTAAGAAGCGCGTCGCGGCGTTGCTCTGCTTTGACTTGATCGGTTACATCGTAGCCGCCAATAAAGATACCACTTACGTATTCGTCAGCATCAATGACTGGGTGGTAGAGGAAGTCGATGAAGCGTTCGCCGCCAGGCCGGTTTAGATGCAGAGCAAATTTTCGAGCCACGAACGGCTGGCCAGTCAGATAGACCCTGTCTAGCAGCCTGAAGAATTCTTGATCACCAAGTTCAGGAAAGACTTCGCGAACGGTGCGCCCAACGAAGCTTCTCTCTCCAACGACTTTGCGGTAGGCTTCGTTGACGAATTCGAACTTATGATTGGGTCCAGACAGCATTGCTGCAAATCCCGGCATGTGCTGCAACACGTCTTGTTGCCGCTCACGATCGTGCTCGAGGCGCTTGCGGGCAATTACGTCACCTGTCGTGTCATCGCATATTAGCAGGACACCCGTGACAACGCCTGAGCCGTCGTCATCTATCGGACTGAAGCTGCAACTCCAGTGGCGTTCCTCAAGTCGATTGTCTCGCCGGATCTGAACAATTTGATCCTTGTTCCAAATGGATTCACCGCAAGCAAGAACTTGCTTAACCTGAGGTGCGATGATCGGCCACAACTCCGCCAGTGCTTCGTCGGCGGTTTTGCCAAGCGCTCGATGTTCTTTCTCTGTGTTGATCAGGCGCCAAAAAGCATCATTGTAGAAGCAAGCCGGGTCCGCACCCCAGAAGATGCACATCGGGTGGCTAGAGCTAAGCGCTATTCCGAAAACCGTCTTCAACGCTTGAGGCCAGGTTTGCGGAGCGCCGAGCGCCGAGCTCGCCCAATCGTAGGACCTTATTTCACCTGCCATTTCTTCCTTGCCGGCGAGAAATGTCGGTTCTCCTGATCCGCAATCATTTTTAGCGAACATTTACCCTCTCGCACTCGCCTGATTTGCTCACTTACATGGCTGCAGGCCTTCCAGAAAGGAGATCTGTTCGAAGGCGAATCGCTGGACCAAAGGCCAGTTTTCTCATGGTTGACAGACATTTACAAAGCTGTGGATAATCATCATTTAGCGACTCGTCGGTGGAGGAACTCATGGAAACGGACTCGGCCTACTTCAGCCGACGAGCCTCCGAAGAGCGCCGCGCTGCAATGCAGTGTGTCGATCCACGAGCTCGGGAAGCACACCTGGCGTTGGTCGAACGCTACCAGAATTTGGCAGACGAGATTTCCACGCATGAGCGCAGCTTGGGATTGTCTATGGCCAACGGTAGAAGTGCTCTGATCTGACCATCCAGGGTCGAGCCTGACGCGCCAATGCACTTCGCTATGCCTGTTTCGACGAAGCCGGCAAACCACAAGAAGGCCATAAAGCCAGAATTCTAGTTCCAGCAGAAAACAGGCTGGGGAGCGCAAGCGCTCATCACCCAGCCTGACCCCAAAACCGAGCAGGGGCGGCTTCTTCTGTGGCAAGGATTGAACCTTTGCAAGGCCTAAAGTGTTCAATCTACATGCATTTTAGAAGATCGAGGACTATGCACATCAGCGTCGTAGTCGAGACGCTGTCGCATTCATCGTCGTACGTCTGCAACGTTCTTCGCAAGGCATGCGCCACACAAATCTAGTTCTTATCAGGGAGAGCTTGTGACTGCCGTAGGTTCTGGTCGCCCCGATCATGATCGAATTGCCCGTTTGATTGTCGACAGTGCGCTCGACTTCGCAATTATCACCATCGGCCGTGACGGATTGGTGACCAGCTGGAGTACCGGGGCGGAGACAGTCTTTGGCTGGAGTGAGGCTAACCTAATCGGCAGGTCGGGGACAATCATTTTCACGGACGAAGATAGAGCAGCAGGCTCTCCTGAGAACGAGATGCAAAGATCTCTTGTCGATGGTCGCGCGGTCGACGAACGCTGGCACGTCAAGAAGGACGGATCTCGTTTCTGGGGTTCGGGATTGATGATGCCTCTGTTGAGTAAGGAGGGGCGTCATGAAGGCTTTCTGAAGATGGTTCGCGATCGCACGACCGAGCGCGAGGCCGAGCGGCGCTACCAGCTTCTCACCGACGTTCTCCCAGGCTTTGTCTTCGTCTGCGACACCGACGGCCATAACGTGCAAGTCAACGGTCGTTATCGCGATTACACTGGAAGGGCAGAGCACCAACTTCTTGGCGACAAGTGGCTTGATGTCATTCACCCTGACGACCGTCTGAGAGCTCGGGATATTTGGCAACAGGCAGTCGCGACAGGTGAGAATTACGAAGGGGACTACCGCTTCCGAGATGCTCACGGAGACTATCGCAGCTTCGCTTGCCGCGGAGTGCCTGAGCGGGACGAGCAAGGACGCATTCTCCGCTGGCTCGGTACTTGCGTGGACGCAGAGAAGAGCACTCAAACACAAGCTGCGCTGGAGGGGTTGGCGCGCGATCTCGAGCATGCAGCAACAGATGCCAAGGCGAACCTCGGCGTTGAGCGCGAAGCGCGATCGATCGCTGAGGACGCGCTTCGTCAAAGCCAGAAGATGGAGGCTATCGGGCAACTTACCGGAGGCGTAGCGCACGACTTCAATAATCTGCTTACTGTCATACGAGGTAGCGTTGACATCCTGCGTCGACCTGACCTCCCGGAAGAGAAGCGTGCACGCTACATCGATGCGATCGCTGAGACGGCAGACAGGGCAGCTCAGTTGACCGCGCAGCTGCTTGCCTTCGCCAGGCGCCAGCCTCTGCAACCTCAAGTTTTTGACGCCGCTGAGCGCATGACAGGGCTCATGGAGGTTCTGCGTACTATCGCTGGTTCGAGGATCGCAATCGAACGCGCAGATAGGTGCGCGCCTTGCTTCGTAAGAGCCGATCCTGTGCAGTTTGATAGTGCGCTTGTGAATATGGCGGTAAACGCAAGAGATGCCATGGCTGACGGTGGTCGCTTAACTCTCACCATCCGAGAGGCAGATAGCATTCCACCGCGCCGTAATCACGAGGAAACGAGCGGGCATTTTCTGGTTGTGGATGTCGCCGATACGGGCGCCGGCATACCATCAGAAACTCTCAGCAGGATTTTCGAACCGTTCTTCACGACCAAGGAGGTAGGTCGTGGGACGGGTCTTGGGCTTAGCCAGGTATTTGGCTTTGCTAAGCAGTCTCACGGCGAAGTCTTAGTAGAAAGCGAAGTAAACGCGGGAACAACGTTTTCACTCTATCTTCCTCGAGCTGAGGAGCTTGTATCTCCTCCCGAACAACCGCTGTCGGATGTGCGAGAGCGCTCAACTAACACTGGCTGTATTCTGGTTGTCGAAGATAATTCGATGGTAGGCGATTTTGCGGCACGTTTACTCGAAGATCTTGGCTATGACAGCATCTGGGCAGGAAGCGCAGTAGATGCACTAAAGTTACTCGAGGAGTCTCCTGATCGCTTTGACCTAGTTTTCACCGACGTCGTCATGCCCGGTATGAGCGGTTTGGAGCTCGCGGCAGAGATCGAGAAACGAGAACTTCGGCTGCCGGTGGTGCTTACAAGTGGGTACAGCCATGTTCTGGCTGAGGAGGGTTCAAATGGTTTGGAGCTTCTCCAGAAGCCCTACACTGCAGACGGTTTGTCGAGGCTTCTACAAAAGATATTGGGCACTAGGCTTAAGGATTAGAACAGTCAAGCTGCCTATTGTCACTGCCACTGGTGTCCGGCATCCCCACGTCCGAAATATCACCAGCCATCCCATTTAAAGAGCTCTCGAGCATCGCGATGGCAAGCTCCAGGTTCTCAATCTTTAGCTTGGGAAAGTTCGATGCCTGGTTGCAGGACGTTAGATCGTCTTTGAAGCCCTTGAGCAATCTGACGACGTCGTCGAGGTCGCGTGATTCTGCTCGCTGCAACGCTTGTTGCGTCGTGATCTTTGATGGTGTGTCCGCGGGATCGGCACGGCTTAGAAGTGCCTCGATCACTTCATCCACGCGGCCGAGGTCGATCGATCCTTGCGCAGCTAACCAATCCTTAACCCGCTGAGATGTTGCGAAACGTACGCCGAGCCGACCCGGAGACGTCCATACGACCGTGGCGTCCGCAATCAGATTTCCTCGTAGCACAAAGACCCTGTCGCCTCGCTCGAGAGCTAGGGTGCCCTCCAGCAATGCCCCAGTCGCTGACATATTCCGGACTCTGATATTCGTTCGTTCAGCACCTGCGCAAAGCAAGGCTGCGAGGAACATGCTCGACCGTTCGTCAGATCGGGCGCTTGCCCCTTCCTCCTGCGCGCCAGTCAAACACAACCTCGGCTCTAGTCTACGGGATAAACAATCCAACTGAAGGCTCGGTTGTTCCACATGCCTGCTGAAGAGCCGAGCGGTGTACCGCTGTTGGGCGCGCTCTGGTCTCGTCATGTGTGCACATGCAGAACCAAAACTACCCTTACCGCCAACCATGCTTTATGATTAGTGTCGAAGTTCAGATAGTTAGCTTTTGCTTCGTGAATCAAGATCGCTTTGGCGCGCTCTCCATTTCACGCTACTCCACAACCTGCTAGGCGGAGGTCCTCTTAGCTCGGAGAAATGGCGTGGATAACGATAACAAACCAAGCGAAGCAGTGATTCTAGCGACAGAGTTGACTGTGGCGTGGCTCACAAACCCAAATACCCGAGCACAGGCCAACGAGATTCCGGATTTCCTTCAAACCATGCACGATGCCATCACGAAGTTAGTTGGCGAAACTAGCTCGGAAGCCTCAAACGAAACACAGTCTTCCAAGGACGAAGAGTACACGCCTGCCGTAAGCGCTCGTAAGTCCCTTTCGTCAGCAGAGCACATTCTATCGATGGTCGATGGAAAGCCCTACAAAAGCCTTCGTCGACATCTTTCCAAACATGGTCTCACACCTGAGCAGTATCGTGAACGTTACAAGCTCAAGAAAGACTATCCAATGGTGGCGCCGGCTTACGCGGAACATCGTCGTGAGCTTGCCAAGAAGATAGGCTTGGGTCGAAAGCCGCGAGTGCAGAACTCAACCTCTGAGGGACAGCGAGGCTCAGCTCGTAAGCGTAAGTCCGTTGCGCCCGAAACTGTTTAGCATCTACTCAAGCTTGATAATTGCCTGAATCAAACGTGCTGCGAGGAGGCTTTTCTCGCCAAGATTTTGTCCGGATGTTGGCCATGATGATCCCATGATCAACATCCGGCTCTAACAATCAAGATCTGAAGGCTGTGAACAATCTTCTTTGAAGACAAGGGTGCGATAGAGCTGGTCGGTAAACATTGGGCTCAGTGCCGGCACTTGACCGCAGCTTGGCTAGCATCCCGCAGTCGAGCGCATTTGCTTTTCTTGAAACGCAGTGCATCAGGAACGTCACCGATAGCTGAGCGCATGATGTAGTCAGTTCAATTTTGCAGTAAGATCACATTGATGGTTAACAACGGAACAACAGATCTTGCGTGCAGGTTTGCGTTGCATGACGACTTGTGCCGAAAAGCTTTCTCTGCTTGCTCGACAAGCCCGGGTGTTGGCCAGCAAATCTTCGGATCGGAGAAACGCGGACCGCTTGAATTCTCTTGCTAGATTGTACGAGCGGCAGGCAGCAGAGAACCTGAACGCCTAACGAGCGTTAGGTCAGGCCCGCCAGCAAGTAACTATCTCAAATACGTCGGATTGAAGTTTGCAAGTCGCTCTAGCTCGGTTCTATCAAGAATGGTGATCTGGCGCCCGTCGCGCTGTATCAACCCTTGACGTTCGAGTTGCGAGAACACGCGATTGACATTCACACTGGTTTGCCCGGTAATTCTCCAAATTGCTGCTGTGTGAATGGGTTTTCAAACCCGTGCGAATCCGCAGCCGGGCTGCGTGCAGCAATCTCGCAAATGAGATGCGCGATGCGGCTGGCGGCATCTTTCGCCCCGCAATTCAGAAGCCATTGATGAGCGATCGCCTCGTGCCGCTGCAATGTCCGTAGTAGTAAGGCGGCAAGCTCCGGTTCTGTTTCGGCAGCTTCATCCCACCCCGCTCGCGGTATAACTATGATATCACTCTTTATGACTGCTTGTATGCCATAGTCGCAAACGCCCGGTCGCGGGATGATCGCCTCTCCTGCAAACCTCACAGCCAGAATTTGGCGCCGGGCAACACTCCCGAAGTTATACTTGGCGATCAGGCCCTGACGCACGAAGAAGACGTCATCTCCATTCCAGCCTGGCAAACGTAACGGCCGCGAGGGGCTCACCTCAATGATCCGCTGGGGCACACGGCTAACAGCACTGGCTAACCGGGCTGGAAGCCCTGCTTGCTCGAGGCTCTCGATTAGTTAAGCTGGCTTTGTTCGGCGCACACTCATTCTTCGAGCATTGTACGCCTCTACGCAAAACTCAAGTGTCTAGAATTACTGGCTAATCTATTTGACGACGATCTGCGATCACTCGTGTTGGACAATGTCTCCGCCGTGGAGGACTTTGCCTTCCTATAAGAACCGGATAACTGCTGTCGCGTAGCAAAAAAACCAAAAAAATAAGCGCGGGGGTGTTTGTAGCTCTCCCTTTTCGAGTTGCTCGTAAGTTTCCGCAAGCGCGTCAGCATTTTGACTGGCTGCCTCGCAACTCTGCCGAGAAGGTTGTTGCGGCCAAGCAAGCTACAAACCCGCTACGCGTCCCTGTAAGTTGTCCGCGTATTAAGGCGCCTCTTCTTTCACGCGGGCCGCAAGGTCATCTGCACCGCCTAGCTGCGTCTTTTCTAGCCACTTCCGAACGGCTTGCTCTCTCCTTGGCGACAGAGTGTAAGAAGGCCACGGTTGGTTCTAAGCAGCAATTGGCCGGCTTCGTTGAAGCCAAAACCGTCGGGCAGTGTAACCGCCAGCGTCGAAATTGCGCCACCAACAGGTACGGCCTCTCCTGGAACGAAGGGCGCCGTTTCAACGTCGCAGGCGGATCCTTTGTCCAATGTAATGAGGAGAGAAGGTCCTTCTGTTCTATACGTTGCTCGGCATTGAGCATTGTCGATAACCGAGGCTTTATCGAAGTGCAGGGTTATGGGCCCCTCATGATAGGCGCCGAGGAGGGTGTTGCCGCAGCTCTCGTAGCTACCCGCGAGCCGGCGATCCGGAGCAGGTGGACGGCGCAAGGTCATGCGGATCTTGCCCCACAAGACCAGTTCATTTCCATTGATTCGGTAACCTGATGCTCCGCTGATCGCTCGAGCAATCAGGGTGTCTTCAGCCATATCCTCGGGTGGACACCCCATCAGGGTCGCGATCATTTCGCCATTGATCGACAATTGGCCGGGTACCGGGACGGTAAACCTTGTGCCGAGGCTGTTGCAGTCGGCCACAGCCCCTATGCCACCGTAACCGATGGAGAGGATCGCAGGGCGTCGTTCCGTGACGAAAGGCTTGCCGGCGATAGTCTCGATCAGCCACCGACCTGCGAGTTCTGGGTGAGGCTCGACAGGTCGCGCCAGCAGGGCCCGGGTCCCATCTCTTGCCTCAAGTAGCAAGGTGTGTTCGTTTGGCCTCGACCAGGTCGCCGCTTGGTCGAGAAAATTCGCCAGGACTGATTCGCTTTTCACTGCCGCTGCAATTTGGCCTTGTGAGGGACGGCACTTGCCGACGCGAATGGGCTCACGTCGCGTGATTGTCACTCGCTGACCATCTAGACGGTAGAATGCAGGATATCCGCCTCCGCAGCCGGCACCATGATTCAGGAAGCCGCCACCTTGGAAGCTCACTTTCGCATCCTCAAAGCGACTGAAATCATCCTGTCCGACTCGAATGACCCGCCACTGCCCCCCTAGTGGGTCAATTGTTTGAAGGTACGTTCCATCATCACGGGCTTCAGGACTCGCACTCGGTAGCGAGCCTGCAATGGGCTCGCTGGACTTTGGCGGCGCGCACGCGGTCATCATAGATGCAGTCAGCAGTGCAATCGCATGTCTCACACGTCGAGAACGCCCGCTTCCGCTGCAAGGTCCGTTCGGCTCTCCGCGGTGAAGCCTCAGTTTGCTGTTGAACGGCTGAGCAGCAGCAATGGCAGAGGGAGCGTCTAGTGAGACTGCTGCCGAGACAAAGGGCAGTCAGGCTCACAGAATCAGTTTGCTTGAACGCCAATGCAAAGCCTGGAGCACGTTTGTGAGGATGGTGGCGCCCCGCGGTCCTAGTCTGACAATGACCTCTGTCCTTATCTCAGGCTCGACCAGATTGGCTCGCCCTTCGCAGTCGGCATAGCCCGTAGAGCGCCACAGCGATGCTTGCGGTCCATACGAGAACGTTGATGAGGAAGGGCAGCCAATCGAACCGATCCGCTGCAAACCAGACTTCAGTAATGTCGGCCCTGTTTCCGACCGACATGCCGAGATAGTCTCGAACGAAGACGAGGGGCCATCCGGTAGCCACTACGCTACAGCCAGTCTCACAGCCTATAATGTCAGGGTAGATCGCAAACGCCTGGCGCTCACCGACGAATGTGGACCCGAGCGTCATGACAACGCCGAGACCTCCCATGACGATCTTCTCGCCGAGCTTCACGATACCACCTCCATGCTGCTCACCATGGCGCTTCAGATCACAATTCAGCAGTTATTACGCACAGATGATCGCAGTTGGGCGCTCACCTCGAGAGAGGCTTTGTGATGACCTGGTGATGACCCGCTTCCAGCAACAGAGCCGAAACATCGGCTAAGTGCTTGAAAAATGGTGCTGCCGGTGAGGATTGAACTCACGACCTCAGCCTTACCAAGGATGCGCTCTACCACTGAGCTACGGCAGCACTGTCCGGAGACGGGCGGGCCTATGGCGGTGCGGGCCCTAGGGTGTCAAGGGAAAGGAATGACCAACAAGGATAAAGACGCGAGACTCGCCGCAGCGTTGCGCGAGAACCTCAGGAAACGCAAAGCCGGGGCGGCGCCCGTGAAGGCACCGCCGCCAGAGACGCCGAGCGAGAGCGACAAGGAGCTGTAATCACCCGGCGCTAGGCCAGCCAATGCCCTTGGTTGTAGCCGGCAACCACGCCCGTGGGACTGAAGCCGACGATATCGAGCGTGCCGTCATTGTTGATGTCGGCAAGCTCGCGGTGAAGGATATCGTCGCTACCCCAACCCTGGTTCTTTCCGAAGGCCTGCACATCGAGCTTCGGCGCTTCGAAGCTGCCATCGCTCCGGCCATAAGCCACATAGGTGCCCAGGACGCCGAAGCCGATGATGTCGGCCCTGCCGTCACCGTTCACATCTCCGACGTCACGGGCGAAGTCGCGCTGGCTGGACCAACCCTGATCCTTGCCGAAGTTGCCCAGCGCGAATTGCGCTCCCTTGAAGGTGCCGTCCCCGTTCGACAGCGAGACCAACGTTCCCGCGACGCCGAAGCCGATGATATCGTCGAAGCCATCGCCATTCACGTCGGTGACCTCGCGGTGGAAGGAATTGTCACTCCCCCAGCCTTGCGCCACGCCGAAATTGGCGATCGCGAATTTCACGGCTTGGAAGGTGCCGTCGCCATTGCCGAGCGCAATCAGCGTGCCGGCGGTGCCGAATCCGATGATATCCGCCTTGCCGTCACCGTTGATGTCGCCGACCGCGCGGGCGAAGCCTTCCTGCGTCGTCCAGCCCTGGTCGGTGCCGAAGTTCGCAATGCCGGTAATCTGGTTGGCAAAGGTGCCGTCGGGCCGGGCGAGGGCGACAAGCGTGCCGGCGGCGCCAAAGCCGACGATGTCGGCTCGGCCGTCGCCGTTCACGTCGATGAGCTCGCGGTGGAATTGATCGTCGCTCCGCCAGCCGGTGGCCTGCCCGAAGTCGGCGATCACCAGTCCGGGGGCGGAGAAGCTGCCGCTGGCTGATCCGAAGGACACCAGCACGCCGGCGGACCCGAACCCGACGATGTCGCTGTAGCCGTCGCCGTTCACGTCGGCGATGTGGCGCGGATATTGATATTGGCTCGACCAGCCGCCGGCGCCGATGCCGAAGTTGTTCACCAGCACATTGCCCGGACCAAAGAACTGGCCGCTGCTGATTCCGAGTTCGACATTGCCGCCAACTTCTCGGACGGTGATTCGACCGGTGCCGAGCCCGGTCAGCGTGAACGAGCCGCCGGCGAAGCTGATCACGTCACCGCTTCGCGTGAGATTGAGGTCGCTCAGCCGCGCATTGGTAATGACGATGCGATCGGCCGCCGTGAAGTCGGTGATGACGTCCCCGGCGAACTCGGCGGCGGTGCCCCGGAAGATATCGGCCCCCGCGCCGCCCGTCAGCACGTCGTTGCCGAGCCCGCCCGACAACAGGTCGTTGCCGAACCCGCCCTGCAGCTTGTCGACCCCGGCGCCGCCCAACAGCGTATCATTGCCGCCGCTCGCATAAACGGTGCCGCCGATTGTCCCGCCGCGGCCATCGTAGAGGTTGTTGCCGAGACCCAGCTTCACGTCGCCGGTGATAGTCCCGTTGTTGATGACGTAGCTGGTGTTGCCCGGCTGCGCGGCGTCGACGTCGGTGCGCTGGTCGTACGGACCGTCGGTCGGATAACCATAGCCGCCGATCACCGAACCGGCTTCGATGATTACCCCCGCGCCGGGCGTCACCAGTGCGTTGGTGAGCACGCTGTTTTTGACGACAAGTGTGACTTCGGGCGCAAGCATGATCTGGGTCAGGCCCGAGGCATTGGTGATCGTCACGGTAGTCGCCGGCATCTGCGCTTCGGCGTTGATCCACAGCCGTTCGAACCCGGTCACGGCGGCAAAGTCGAAAGTGCGCTCGCCCCGAATGCCGTTGAGCTTGAACGTGTCGAGGCCGGCGCCGCCATCGATCGAAGAGAAGCTGGCGGGAACGGTGCCGTTCACCGTCTCGTTCAGGACGAAATTGTCATTGCCGCCGCCCAGCGAAATGGCGCCGCTGACAACGCTGTCG
>Ga0310813_10000389_pt1 | contig 28360 bp, 26 predicted proteins | sample YN3metagenome_FD_203086 | JGI IMG/M metagenome (GOLD analysis project Ga0310813, IMG submission 203086) | Soil microbial communities from experimental microcosm in Duke University, North Carolina, United States - YN3 | ecosystem: Engineered > Artificial ecosystem > Soil microcosm > Unclassified...
CGCGCGCGTAAGCAAGCGTCACTGTCGTTGAACAGTGACGCTTGCTTACGCGCGCGGCTCGGTAACGCGGCTCAGTTCCGCACGGGTAGGTTCAACTAAACCAAAACCAACGGATGAGACACAGGAAAAATATAAGGCGCGGGATAACGTACCTGTATCAGATACAACCCATCCGCAGGCGAAGTCTCCGCAGCGGCGCGGCGGTTTTTTGCAGCTAACACCTCTTCCATCCAACTGGGATCTTTCAGCCCCGAACCAATTCTCATCAACACACCAACAATATTACGCACCATATGATGCAAAAAAGCATTCGCCTCAATCTCTAACATAAGATAAGGCCCTTTTTGCTCGATTTGAAAATCAATGATATGACGCATCGGTGAATTCGCATTACACTGAGAAGAACGAAATGAACTAAAATCTTGCTCCCCTAACAGATAACTGCCCGCCACCCTCATTCGCATCACATCCAACGGATAATAATGCCAAGTGACACGATGATGTAATATACCTGGGCGCACCGGATGATTGTAAATAATGTATCGGTAACGGCGCGACACTGCGCTAAAACGTGCATGAAAACTAAAATCTACCTGCCGCGCCCAACAAACCGTCACAGAAGGCGGTAAGCGCGAGTTTGTTCCCCACGTCCACGCATCAATATGCCGCTTCGCCTTCGTGTTAAAGTGCACAACCTGACCCGTTGCATGCACACCCGCATCTGTACGACCCGCACAGAAAAGCACAATGCGCTCGTTGGCCACATGGCTTAACGCTTCTTCTAAGACCGCTTGCACCGTGGGCAAGTCGCGCTGCGCTTGCCAACCATGAAAGGAACGGCCATCATATTCAATACCAAGCGCAATACGCATAAATGATTAGACAAGGCTCAATAAATGATTAATTTCTTGCTGCTCTTCCGCACTGCCCTGCCCCTTTACCGCGTCTAAAATAGATTTTGCTAGCGCAGATTGGCCAGCTTCAATATAAGCGCGCGCTAAATCAAGTTGCGTCAGCAATACATTATCATCACCAGAAATCGCGGAAAAATCAGAAGCATTCAAGCCACTCGCAGGTGGTGCTACCACCTCGGCCGGCGCCTGTTCTCTTGTCTTTGCTTTTTTGGCAGCAATAGTCGGTTTCACAGGCACAGCTTTAGGAGCCGCACGCTTCAATGTCGACGGCGCACGAAAAATAAAATATAAACCCATAATGAGAAAAAATAATGAAACCAGCATTGTAGGTAACAAAATATCGATATAACTTTTAATAATTAAATAAATCATAGCGCTAAGTGATGCTTCATTAAATGTTCTGCAATATGTACTGCGTTTAACGCAGCCCCTTTACGTAAATTGTCCGCAACAATCCACAAATTTAAACCCCGATCATGCGAAATGTCTTCTCGCACACGACCCACATACACATTATCTTTACCCGCCGCATCACGCACTGGCGTGGGATAAGGATGATCGCCCTCTATTAAGCAAACACCTGGCGCCTTCGATAATAAATCACAAGCCTCTTTTGCTGTGATTTTCTTTTTTGTTTCGATATGCACGGCAGCAGCATGTCCACAATAAACAGGCACACGTACTGCCGTTGGATTGATTGCAAGCGTATAATCATTGAAAATTTTACGCATCTCCCACACCATTTTCATTTCTTCCTTCGTATACCCATTGTCTTCGAAAGCATCGATGTGAGGTAGTACATTAAAGGCAATTTGCTGTGGATAAACAGAAAAAGAAATCGGTTCGGAAGACAAAGCTTGCTTTGTCTGATCCGTTAACTCAGCCACCGCATCTTTACCTGTTCCCGACACAGATTGATAAGTCGAGATATTCATGCGCGTGATACCAACTGCATCGTAGATAGGCTTCACGCCAACTGCGATAGGAATGGTATTGCAATTCGGGCTGGCAATAATATTCAATTGACGATACTGATCTAGGGCTGTTCCATTTACCTCCGGCACAACTAAGGGCACATCCTGGTGGTTCCTGTAAAAATAACTTTTATCAATGACCACATTGCCTGCCGCTGTTGCAATGGGAATATAGCGAGAGGCTAAATCATTACCAACGCAGAAAAAGGCAAGCTGCGTTTGCTTAAAATCAAATGTGGCAAGGTCGTCTATGCGGTGTGGCTTCTTGCAGAATAGCATTTCTTTACCAGAAGATTGTTGGCTGGCTACGAGATAAAGCTTATCAATAGGGAATTTTCTTTCTTCTAGGATAGAAAGTAATGTCGTACCTACCAGACCTGTTGCACCAACAATCGCAATTTTCATTTTTTTCTCCACACTATGTTTTAATATAATACTTCACTTCACTCCCCTCATCCGCCCTGTCGGGCATACCCGGTAAGACCGAGCCGCGACCGTGAGGGAGCGTCACTGTTGTTGAACAGTGACCGCTCCCTCACGGTCGCGGCTCGGTAAAGCGGCTCGGTAACGAGCAACTTACTCTCGCATTTGCTCTATTGTCTGCACAAAAACACTCACGACTTCACCAAACATTTCAGGGTTCGTTTCTTGCGCTAAATGCAACTCCTCACCCAACTCCGTCATTTCAAGTTGAGGCAAATATTCTTTTGCCCACATCATTGTTGATACCGTCGTAATCAAACCCGGCACAGAACAAAGCATCAACTTTGGCAAGAATGACTCGACCAATTTTCGAGAATAATTCGCAATAATTTGACTGGCAACGCTCGACCCTTCGGCATCATCAAAATCATTCAAATAACCCAATAAAGGCCCCGTTGAACCCTGCTCTTTGAACGGTTCAATATAATGCGATATCACCGTCTCTGGCAATGCCAACATGCTACTCTGCTCCAGCATCAATCGCACAAAATCAGCGCCCTGCACACCTTTCAACAAAGAGGCTCGGTAAGCATCAAGCGCTAAGCGCTGCTCCTGAAACGCTAAAGAAATCTCAGCACCTTCAAAAGCTTCTAAGAAAGACTCATAAAACACTAAACTTTTACAATTCTCTTCGTGCCGCATTGCATAGTCTAATCCAATAATAGAACCCACGCCATGCATCACCAACGTTACACGCTTTAAACCAAGCGCCTGAATAAATTGCTCAACAAAACGAATATGTTCTTTAATGGAATAAGTAATCATTGGCTTATCCGACTTACCAAAACCCATTAAATCTACAGCAATACAGCGACCTAAGGGCGCAAGATAAGGCATCACATTGCGCCATACGTACGAGGACGTCGGCACACCATGCAAAAACAAGATGGGATCTCCCTGTCCCGTTTCAACATAATGCATCTGAGATCCACCTATCTCAATATACTGAGAGGGATAAACCAATTGATCAGATTGATGCGTCTTTAACATACCATATCCTTATGCCGCCTGGGCAAAATCAAATAACTCACGCAAGACCACTGAGTAAGTCACAAAACCAGCCATATCACTTGATTTCACGTCTGACAATAACTTCTGCCAACGTTCTACCAGGAACAAATGTTTATTGATCCAATAATCAACACGCTCTTCCATTGGCTTATTCTTCACATCCTTGCTTTTCAGTGATAATACACGTACGCATAATTTACGCTGCACACGATCTAAGTCGTCCCTGAATCCAGCGCGAGCCAATTCTTCCCATTGATTTTCCACAGGGTAAGAAGCCATTAAATCTCTCAAGAAATTTAACTCTAAACGATTGCCTAAGAGATAATATGTTTTCGCGACTTCACAAACATCTAACTCATATTTACGTGAAGATTCTATAATATCCAATGAGGTAAACATTGCATTGCAAGCAGCAATATGGGTTGCTAATTTTTCAGGCACACCATGATCTGTGAAAGAAGACGCCGCTGCATGAAACGCTTCTCTTTCATGCGAATCTAACAATTCAGAGAATCTTTCATAAAGCATCGCAATATTTGTCTCAAATTCATTGATCGTTTCCTGGATATTCAATGTTGGCTTGCGATTACGCAGCATCCATCGCGTTGCACGACGTATTAAAAAGTACATATGCAACATCATGCGATACTGAACCTGCAACTCCACCGTCTTATCCAGCGAAACAATTTCATTCCATCTTTCTTCTGAATGAAAAATATTTTTCGCAATCACGTAAGCGCGCACAACGAAAGCCGTAGAAGCACCCGTCTCACGCTGCAATCGTTCTACAAAATTAATACCCATGCGATCCGTCACACTCTTACACAGCTGCGTGGAAATAATTTCTCGACGCAGACTGTGCTCTTTCATCGCATCAAAATATTTCTCTCCCATTTCTTTAGGGAAAGCGGTCAGCAAATACTTCTCAAAATAAGGGTCTTCCGGAATATCACTGCTTAAAATGCTTTGCTTTAAATACATTTTACTATACGCCAGTAATATCGCAATTTCAGGGCGCGTCATCGGTTTGTTATTCGCTTTGCGTTCTAGCAGCGTTTTATCATCAGGCAAATATTCCAGTTCGCGATTTAATTGATTATTCTTCTCCAGTTCATTCATAAACTGACGGAACAAATCAATGGTTTGCTGCGCAACCGATGTTTCTAAGCTGAGCATCTGCGTTTGATCGTAATTATCCATTAAAACCAGCGCAGCGACTTCGTCTGTTAACGCTTCTAAAAACTTATTGCGTTCTTCGCGCGTCATGCTGCCGTCTGCAATAAATCGATTTAACAAAATTTTCATATTGACTTCGTGATCTGAACAATCCACACCAGCTGAATTATCAATAAAGTCTGTGTTAACAATGCCACCATGTAGCGAATATTCAATACGCGCTAATTGCGTGAGCCCTAAATTCCCACCTTCTGCTATTGTTTTTGCTTTTAATTCAACGGCATCCACACGAATGCTGTCATTTGTTCTATCGCCCACATTGAGATTGAGCTCCTGCGTCGATTTCACAAAAGTACCAATACCCCCATTCCAAATTAAATCAACTGGCGCACACAACATCGTACGAATTAGCTCATTCGGCATCATCGTCTCTTTATCTGTATTCAGCGCACGCATGATTTCAGGAGATAACTTAATTGATTTTGCTGAGCGATTAAACACACCACCGCCCGGTGAAATCAAACTCGCGTTATAATCCGACCAAGATGAACGAGGTAGATTAAATAAACGCTGCCGCTCAACATAACTCGCTGCAGGATCTGGATCAGGGTCTAAAAAGATATGCATATGATTAAATGCACCAATCAATTTAGTATGTTTGGACAAGAGCATCCCGTTACCAAACACATCACCCGCCATATCCCCAATACCAACAACAGTAAAATCATCGGTATCTGGATTAATGCCTAATTCGCGGAAATGCCGCTTCACAGAAACCCACACGCCTCGGGAAGTAATCCCCATTTTTTTGTGGTCGTAACCTGCCGATCCACCCGATGCAAACGCATCATCCAACCAAAAACCATAGCGTTGCGCAATACCATTTGCGATATCAGAAAATGTTGCTGTTCCTTTATCTGCTGCGACAACAAGATAGGGATCATCTTCATCGTAACGTACCACATTAACCGGCGGCACTACAACACCATCAACAATATTGTCTGTAATATCTAACAGCCCGCTGATAAAGATAGAATAACAAGCAATCCCCTCTTTAAAGTAATCATCTCTGGACATATCAGAAGCGTGACACTTCAACACAAACCCACCCTTTGCACCTTCCGGCACAATCACGGTATTCTTGACTTGTTGCGCTTTCATCAATCCCAATACTTCTGTTCTAAAATCTTCGCGACGATCTGACCAACGCAGACCACCACGCGCTACCTTACCAGCACGTAAGTGCACGCCCTCTACACGCGGCGAATAAACAAAAATTTCGAATTTAGGCCGTGGTAAAGGCAAGTCTGAAACCAACGCGGGATCAAACTTAAACGAAATATAGGATTTAGACGCGCCTTTTTCATCTTGCTGAAAATAGTTTGTACGCATTGTTGCTTGAATCAATTCGAGTAAACGACGCAAAATTCTATCTTCATCCAAGCTCACCACTTCTTCTAATTTTTTCTCTATATAAGCAATAATATCAGCAGGATTAGATTGCCCATTCATCTGACACGCTTTATCAAAGCGCAAAATAAAAAGCTGTACCAATGCTTTTGTAATGTCAGCATTATTCACTAATGCTTTTTCTATATAGCTTTGACTGAACGTAAAACCAATCTGTTTTAAATATTTTGTATAAGCGCGCAACATAGCCGTTTCTTGCCATGTTAAATTCGCTTCCAATACAAGACGATTAAAACCATCATTCTCCGCTTGCCCAAACCACGCTTTTGTAAAAGCTTCTTGAAAAATGTCTTTAATATCTCTCACATCAAGCGCTTTATTCACCGCATAACTCATATCAAAGTCATTGATCCAAATACACGTTCCATTTTTGAATTTGATTTCATGCGGATGCTCACCTATCACTTTCAAACCCATATTTTCCAAAATAGGCAGGATGTCCGATAGAATCATCGTATGTTCTGCATGAAAGAGCTTTAAGCTAATAGCGTTTTCGACACCTGCCTGAACAAAAGACATATCAAGGGGGTTATCCGCAGATAAACCTTCCATTTTCTTAATATCATCAATGGCTTGGTAAGGTGGGTAAGATTCTGTATAACTTCCAGGAAATACTCTTTGATATTTCGCCCACAGAGACAATCCTTCCGCTTCGCCACACGCTGCGATCAACTCTTTCTTTAATTCATCCGCCCAAGATCGCGAAACAATCACTAATTGTTTTTCAATATCGACAATATCGTATTCAATGGCAGTCTTAGGATTTACACGGATATGGTAATGGATACGCGCTAACACTGATTCTGAGAAATACGTTGTGAAAGTGCATTCTAAGCCTTTGAAGGCATCCATCAAAATCGACTGCATCGCAACGGCTAAATCTGTTGTGAATATCTCTCTTGGCACGAAAACCAAACAAGAAAAATAGCGGTAATACGCATCGCGACGCACCAATAATCGTACGCGCTTACGCTCTTTCATTTGAATAATCGCTAAAGTCAGATCCAACAGTTCTTCGTACGTTGCCTGGAATACATCGTCTCGTGGCAAGGTATCAAGAATATGTGCAGCCTCTTTTCCATCGTGACTGTCTGCAGGAAACCCTAAATTTTCTATTACTTTTGCAACTTTATGCCGCAAGAAAGGAATATTTTTGGGACTAGAGTGATATGCTGTTGATGTATACAACCCGATAAAACGATGCTCGCCAATCAACTCGCCATTTTTATCAAAATATTTTACCCCCACATAATCACCGCCTTGCCACGCTTCGCGGTGCACCATCGGTCTTGTATTGGTTTTAGCAACAATCAAAATATTTTTTGACAGCGCCATTTTACGCGCTTGTGGTGGCAGCTCTGCATAGGCTTTGGCTCTGGTATTCGACGTCTTATCGCGCAACACGCCGAGACCAGAACCTGGAATAACCTGCAATGCTCTATTATTCTCATTACCAATGAGCTTGTAATCTCGCGCACCCAAGAAAGTAAAATGATTGTCGATCAGCCACTCCAAGAAGTAACGGGATTCTTTAAAGTCCGCTTCGTCTACGCCGGGGGGACAGGTTTCTAACTGTCGCAAACAATCTTTAACGCGCTGAACCATCTGCGGCCAATCTGATACCGCTGCTCGCACTTCTGAAAGCGCTCGATCAATATCTTCTTTCAGCTCTTCTCGTTTCTTTTCATCGACAATGCGATCGATTTCAATATAGATAGGTGCCTCAGGCAAGGCGTTCTTTTCAGCTTCCCCATTTGCAAATACTTTTGTGATACGATTCTCACTATCACGTAAGACTTTTAGTCCACCGATGTGAATAATAAAATGAATCTGATATCCGTGACGATTCAACGCCATTCTTGTCGAATCTACTAAAAAAGGCGCATCATCATGCGAAATTTCAACAATAGTATGCGTTGATGCCCACTCACCAGGCCACTCCTCTGGGTTGAAGATACGAATTTTTGCCTCGTTCGGCGCACGCACAGACATAAAATCCCAAACAGACTGTACAATCGTATACAAACTAGGCACAGAAAACTGCTGTAGATCTTCTAATGCACAGACACCCAAATAGCGCTGCGCAAAAACTTCTAATAAATTGACTTCTTCCTTCTTCGCATGACCCTGAATATAAGCCTGTACTTGCTTGATAATATCTTGAGACTTGCCATTATTCGCAGTTGACATAAACACACCCCGTTATACACTTTCTAAAGTATACCTATTAGATCTCACGTTAACAAATTTGGGAAACCAAGTAATTTGGCGTCGCCTCTGCGGCTTGTATCCAACCACCTTGCTCAAATTTAGCTCTGGCCAAGCCTATGCACGCATCAGCTTCTGGCAATAAAGTGGCACCTATTTCAACAGGCCTAAAACCTAAACGCGTTTCCAAAACAGACGCGTATTTTTCCCAAGCATCACCAACGGCATACCAGTCGCCATCAGCAGGCACTGTGACTTTTGAGGGTAAAGACAGCTGTTCCTCCCCCACCAATGACACTTCACCCGTTTCAGATCTTACATATTTAGCCCAATAAATTTGATTCATACGCGCATCAACAGCAACCAATAATTTTTGCCAACCATGCTTCTTAACAGCCGTCTGCGCTAAACACGCTAATGAAGAGAGAGGAACAATAGGCAGTTGACAGGCAAAACCAATCCCCTGCGCCGTGCTATTTGCAATGCGCGTACCTGTAAAACTACCAGGACCCACACCATAAGCAACAGCGTCTAAATCAGCACAGGTGAGATGTGATTCTTTCAGTAGGGCGTCAATCATGGGTAGAATAAGCTTTGCATGCTGCATGGGCGCAACATGATGTTGCAGGTGTACCGCTTCCCCTTTTAAAAGAGCAACCGTGCAGGCAGACGTTGAAGTATCAAGCAACAAGAGTTTCATTCAGGCGGCCATTCTTTTTCTAAGTATTGAAGCTTCCCTTCCACCTCTTTCCACTCATCGGCGTCAGCGGGTGCAGGTTTAATACGCGTAATATTAGGCCACTTTTCTGATAACGTTGTATTGAGTTCAAGGAAAGGCTTGAACTTTTCGGGCAAATCATCTTCAGAATAAATCGCATTCACTGGGCATTCCGGTTCACACAAGGCACAGTCAATGCACTCACTTGGATTAATAACAAGAAAATTAGGACCTTCATAGAAACAATCGACAGGACAGACTTCCACACAATCGGTGTATTTACATCGGATGCATTTTTCAGTTACAACAAATGTCACGGCAGATGCTACCCCTACAAGCTTGTAACATTAACTGCCCGGGGCCGGAATCGAACCGGCACGGGATAATATCCCGAGGGATTTTAAGTCCCTTGCGTCTACCAGTTCCGCCACCCGGGCATTCTAGAAAGGTTCCTGGTAAAACCTCCCCGATCACTTACATTTAGGCTGAGGTCGGAATCGAACCGGCGTCCACGGCTTTGCAGGCCGCTGCATAACCACTCTGCCACCCAGCCATATGGTCAAAAAAATTCTCAATACCTAAATAAAAATCTGGAGCGGGAAACGAGACTCGAACTCGCGACCCCAACCTTGGCAAGGTTGTGCTCTACCAACTGAGCTATTCCCGCAAATAACGAAAGTATGAGTACCTTCATCGCGTTGCCATTCTATCTAGGGGATTAGCCAAGTCAAGTATTTAATTGAACCCAAGCTGCTTTCAGGTAGATGCACATTGACCAAATGGTAAGCACAGCGGCAAGATAGAGTAAAACATAGCCCACAACAACGAAATAAACCGAAGTTGACTGGCTACAATATAGGAGAATGATCAAAGCAGACATCTGGACACCCGTCTTAATCTTACCAATACTAGAAACGGCCACATGTGCGCGTTTACCCACTTCCGCCATCCACTCACGCAAGGCAGAGACAATAATTTCTCTTGCCACAATGATCGCAGCAGGTATGGTCATAATGGCGGCAGGCATCGTATCCTCCACACCGAAAACATCCATCACGCGAGACGTTGGCTCCGCGACAATCAAAACCAAAGCAATGGAAACAATCAACTTGTCTGCAACGGGATCGAGAAAAGCACCTAAGGCAGTGGATTGTTCTAGGTAACGCGCTAAATAACCATCCAACCAATCCGTGAAAGAAGCCACCGCAAAGATAATGGCAGCAGCAGTATGAGACCACGTCACAGGCAGGTAAAAGAAAACCACCAACAGGGGAATGAGTAAAATCCTGACTGAAGTCAATATATTGGGCAAATTCAACATTTGATCATACAGTTTGGTCATGGAATGTCGCAAATATGCGCTCTGCTAATGAAAAATGGATACCAGGTACCTGCATCAGTTCATCAAGACTAGCATGAGCAACACCTTGAATACCACCAAAATGTTTGAGTAAAGCACGTCTTTTGGCCGCACCAATCCCTGCAATTTCTTCAAGCGTTGAATGACGCCTACGCTTATCTCGACGATGGCGATGGCCTGTAATAGCAAAACGATGCGCCTCATCACGTATCTGCTGAATGAGATGCAGGGCCAAAGCATCTGCCGGTAAATGCACTGCTGCGCCATCTGAAAAATGCAATGTTTCCGTACCCGGCTTGCGACCCGGCCCCTTGGAAACGCCAATCAACAGAATATGCGACATATCCATCTGCTGCATCGCTTCTCTCGCAACAGCAAGCTGCGTCTTACCACCATCAATAAAAACAATATCAGGCATGAGCGCATCCGGATTTTTTGCACGTTGAAATCGACGTACTAAAGCTTGACGCATCGCTGCCAAATCATCACCCGCTGTGACGCCCTCAATATTGTAACGACGATAAGCGCTTTTGACTGGACCAGTTTGATCAAAGACCACACACGAAGCAACCGTCGCCTCTCCGCTTGAATGACTGATATCAAAACAGAACAGATACGCGGGCATATTTTTTAAAAGCAAGGCTTCTTTTAGCGCCACCATGCGTTCAAGCATATTGATTTTACCAAACAGATGCGTGGCTAACGCTTGCTTTGCACTGTTTGTCGCCATGATAAGCCATTTCTTTTTCTCACCTCGTACAGGAGAAGAGAGTATCACTTTTTGTGTAGCCTGTTCCGTGAGCACCTCCGCGAGCAAGGATTGATCTACAAGAGAAGATTCGAATAGAATATGTTTAGGGATCGCTTCTCGACGTGACACGTCTGTTAAATAATGCTGCGTGATAAACGCGGAAATAATTTCCCCCTCTTCTGAATGCGAGGGTACAGTTGGGTAATAGGCATGCCCACCCAACACCTGACCATGACGTATACTCAATAAATAAAGACAAGCCACACCCGCCTGCGCGGCAAAACCAATGATATCTGCGTTACCATCCCCTCTATCCACATACTGACGATCTTGCATTTCTTTCAGCCGATCAATCTGATTTCTATAGTTCGCAGCTTTTTCAAAAGCTAACTCCGCAGCCGCTTTTTCCATCTGCTGATTCAATATCTCCATCACTTGATCACTTTTGCCTTCTAAAAATAAAATAGCGAGCTTTACATTTTGTGCATACATGTCGCGTGAAATGAGTTTCACGCAAGGACCCGTACAACGATTGATTTGATAAAGCAAACAAGGCCGTGAGCGACTTGCAAAATAAGATTCCTCACAAGTGCGTAATCGAAAAATCTTCTGCAATAAGCTGATCGTTTCTCTCACCGCCTGCGCATTCGGATAAGGACCGAAGTAACGCCCTAGCTGTTTTTTGCGTTTGCCGCGATAGAAATCAATCCGAGGATAGTCATGATGGCTAATAAGAATGTAGGGATAACTTTTATCATCCCTGAGCAGGATATTGTAACGAGGACGGTGCTTTTTTATCAGATTACATTCGAGTAAAACAGCTTCTTTTTCAGAAGCCGTGACAATCACATCAATATCTTTTATTTGTTTGACTAAGGAAGCGGTCTTTAATTCTTTAACCTGGCGATTAAAATAACTCGATACACGTTTTTTAAGGTCTTTCGCCTTGCCAACATAGAGCACTTCTCCAGATTCACCGAGCATCTGATACACACCCGGGGCATGCGAAAGATGTGACAGGAAAACCTTTAAGTGAGTGATCATGTTGCCATACTCTCCAGAACCGAGCCGCGACCGTGAAGGAGCGTTACATGACGCACCGTGACGCTCCCTCACGGTCGCGGCTCGGTTGAGAATAGACGCCTCCTATGAACTTGAATTGGAAGGAGGATCAATTAACCCTAATCGCAATGCCAGTAATGTTAACTCAACATCGGTCTCAACGCCTAATTTTTGAAAAATCCGATAGCGATAGGTATTAATTGTTTTAGCACTCACGCATAACTTCTTGGAAACATCCGTAACCTTCTGACCTTGTGTAATCATCAAGACGATCTGCAATTCACGCTCAGATAAGAGTTCAAAGGGCGAGTCTTCCCCTTTTGTAAAGCGCTTAATTGCGATTTCCTGGGCAATACCAGGTGTAATATAACGACGACCCAGGTAAACGGTACGTATCGCTCTTACCATTTCTTCAGAATCACAGCCCTTTGTTAAATAACCACTGACACCCGCTTGCAATAAACGAGAAGGATAAGGTTCTTCTTCATGGATGGTTAACGCTAGAATTTTCAGATCCGGGTTGTAACGAAACATTTTACGGGTTGCTTCTAGACCCCCGATCCCTGGCATATTCACATCCATCACAACAACATCGGGCATATGTTCTTTAGCAAGAAGAATTGCTTCCTCACCTGAAGACGCTTCGCTAATAACTTTAATATTGGGCGCATCACGCAAGAGACGTTTAATACCAGCGCGCACAAGCTCGTGATCATCGACTAACAAAACTTTAATGATGCTAGCTGCCATTGACTTTTAGTCCTCATTTGTTTACTGGCGGAGAGAGAGGGATTCGAACCCCCGGAGCCCAAAGGACTCAACGGTTTTCAAGACCGCCGCTATCGACCGCTCAGCCATCTCTCCATTGTCTTTATTATTATTAACCAACAGATTCTACCTAGACACAGATCTTAACGCTTTTCTCACACACAGTCCAGGTCGAATGTTATTTAATCTGTTTAATAAATGATCAATTATTTCGCACCTTGCAGCGTCTTCATATAAATTTGATGCGCTTCCTGCTCTTCTGGCGTCGCCAGAAGCACTTTCAGGTGATATTTTTGCGATGGCAGAGCGCTGCCCACGCCTGATGCCATTGCCGAGGCATCCCCTTCTAACACATCAAATAGACTGCCTTGCCCACCCGTCATTGCCAAGTAAACACGAGCAAGCAAATTAGCATCTAATAGCGCGCCGTGAAGCTGGCGGTCCGATGCATCAACCGAATAACGCTTACACAGTGCGTCCAATGTATTGCGCTGACCCGGATGCAGTTGGCGTGCTAATTTTAAGGTATCAACGACCGTACATATTTCTGTTATCAAGGGAAAGTTTTGCTTCGTCAGCTTAAATTCTTCATCCAAAAAGGACAAATCAAATGGTGCATTGTGTATGATTAATTCTGCGCCTTTCACAAATTCAACGAATGCTGGCAGCATATGAGAAAACAGCGGTTTATCTTTTAAAAATTCATTACTGATACCATGCACAGCAAAAGCACCTGCTTCCACTTCTCGCTGGGGATTAAAATAATAGTGAAAGTGTTTCGAGGTGATTCTTCTATCAACAAGCTCTATACACCCTATTTCAATAATACGATGACCCTCTTCAACGCGTAGTCCTGTTGTTTCGGTATCTAATACAATTTGACGCATGACTCACTCCTTTCCTAAGAACCGATCAATGGCTTCATTGGCGAGTCTATCAGCACGCTCATTTTCAGGGTGTCCGCTGTGCCCCTTGACCCAATGCCAACTGATTTGGTGCCGACCCGCTTCTTTATCCAACTGTTGCCACAAATCCGCATTTTTGACAGGGTCTTTTTTTGAGTTACACCAGTTTCGTTTTTTCCAACCGACAATCCATTCCGAAATCCCCTTCTGCACATATTGTGAATCTGTATACAATTCTACACGACACATCTGCGTCAGACTAACAAGCGCCTGAATGGCTGCCATCAATTCCATGCGATTGTTTGTGGTATGTGCTTCTGCGCCAGATAACACTTTTTCATGACTACCATAACGCAACAGCGCCCCCCATCCACCAGGACCTGGATTACCGCGACAAGCACCATCCGTATAAATTTGCACATGTTTCATAAAAATTTAATCAACCTGTCGTGCGATTGACCCTGGTAATGTGGTAGGAATACGAATACCGGTTAATCGCTGCTGCCACTTGAGTCTGATGGGCGTCAGAGGCGTCACTTTTGCTCGCGCAGTCAGAAGATAAACACCGCCAGACATCGGTAAACAGCGCTTACCGACTCGCTCTAAGAAAGACAAGCGCTTGTAAGTCACCACGCGGGAGGCAGGCGGTCTAAAGAGAACACTCTGATGTTCTTCCATTTCAAAGTCTGCCAGTCCTAACCAATTTTTTATTTGATGCGCAAAAATAATATTCGCTTTCCAAGGCATTTCTCTCTGCCTATTGATCATCCTCGTCAACCCCCACCAACTATAGGGATTAAATCCAACGACTGCAATTAACCCCTCTGGTTTAATGATGCGGCAGCTTTCAGCTAAGAGTTGCTGCGGGTTATCGACAAACTCTAGTGTGTGCGGCAACAGTACCAAGTCAACACTGCCTGATAAGATAGGCAACTCACGCAAACTACCCTCGATGCAACGCACCCCACTGTGTTGGGCTAGCAAAGGCGTAAAAAGTGTACGCTGCATTAAGTGGGTTGCCTCCAGCAGTCCCAGTTGCTGATCCACACCAATCAACAGGACATGTTTACCAAAATGCCGCGCCAATAGGGTTTCCAAAGCTTGTTTTTCTGCTTGCAATAATTCTGCGCCCAGAAATTGCTGAGATAGCCAATCATTCCAATGCTTCAAAATGTGATAGTCATGCGCCAAAGTATCTCACCTTCCCATGCTGCCCAACTCTTGCATTCTAAATGGTGAAATGTATATTAGCCAGGCTTATATTACTGAGGTATACTTTCCAAAATTGGGTTACAATACTGTTTATTTGATTTTAAAAAGAACATTGCCGTAAAGGAAAATTGATTTTTGTACAGATTCATTCATTATATTATTGCAACCACGCTATTAAGCTGCCTGTTTATTTGGCCTGATCTGTCTTTTTCTGCGCCAATGGCAGAAGGCATACAGGTATATAAGCAAAATAATGTGCAACTCATTCCTGAGCATAAGCAAAAATTGGCCGATGACATTACGCGCTACCGTAATGCAGATAATCTGTGGGATGTTTTGCGCGATGAATTTACATTAGAGCATTACGATCGCAATCCGCAGGTGCAAGAAAAAATTCAGTGGTTTATGAATAACCAAGATTATTTACTGCGCTCTGCTTCGCGTGCAGCCCCTTATCTTTATTACATTCTACAGCAGGTCAAAAAACGCCATCTACCGGCTGAATTGGTACTGTTACCGATCATTGAAAGCGGTTTTAACCCTTTTTCACTGTCGCCTGTGGGTGCTGCTGGGATTTGGCAGCTCATGCCTGGCACGGCGAGCAACCTGGGCGTCAAAAAAGATTGGTGGTACGACGGCAGGCGCGACATCATCGCTTCAACACGCGCTGCACTGAATTATCTTGCTTATCTGCAAAGTTTTTTTGAAGGCAATTGGTTGCTCGCTATTGCTGCTTATAACACAGGCGAAGGGAACGTGCTTTCTGCTATTAAGCGCAATATCAGGGATGGTCGAGATACAGATTTTTGGTCTTTACCTGTTGCACAACAAACCAGAGACTATGTCCCCAGTCTATTAGCACTTGCTGTGATTATCAGTAATCCGAATCGATACCCTGTTTACTTCCCACCCGTGCGTAATGCACCTTATCTGGGTCAAGTCGACGTCAGCACTTCCCATATTAGCTTACAATATGCAGCAGAATTGGCAGGTATCAGCCTCAAAAAAATGATGCAACTCAATCCTGGCTTTAACCGACCATCCACTTCACCGAACAAACTGGTTCTCCCCATTGAAAACGTCGCACAATTTACTGAAAATCTCGCAAGGACCCCTCTACAACCTCAGATTGAATGGCTGCACTATAAGGTGAAATCGGGTGATTCACTTGCGATGATTTCTAAAAAATTTAACACGACAGCCATTGCAATACGCAAAATGAACCATCTCAACAAAGTGCCGTTACATTCCGGCACAAATTTACTCATCCCTGTCGCAGCAAACAGTGCCTCTTCTCTAGACCAAGCACAAAATGCACCACCACCAGAAACAAAAATCAGCAAAAAAGTGAAGCATCCTATCAACTACAACGAAATACTTGTATTAAACCCGCCAAGAAAGTACACTCTGAAGCCTGGCGATACTGTCTATATGGTTCGCAAGAAAGATACCATTCAAAGCATTGCGAAGCGATTTCATGTTCATGTTGCGGTGCTACAATCCGCTAACCGCTTGCATGCCAAAGTGAAGCCTGGTATGCAACTTGTGATTCCGCACCGTCCCACGCAATCCCTCTCTGTTTCACCTGGCGATACCGTCTACATGGTGCGTCAAGGAGATACGATCGAGAAGATTGCCAAGCAATTTCACATTACTCCCGCTGCGATACGTTCAACGAACTTAATTGACAACGCTTCTCTAAGTGCAGGAGAGAGCATTATCGTCCCCGTGCATAGAAAGGCTTAACAGGAGAAAACAACAGTGGCTTTCAAAAAAATATTCGCGTTTAGTTTATTAGCTTATACGTCACTCTGCTATGCCTCTCACGGCGATCTCACCCTTGATAATCAAACAAATTTTCCTTCTACCTCTAAACTCATCATTGGAAGCGGTCAAAATGGTGTCTGCTCTAACGCTTATGGTGATCTGGGTATTACCCAACCACACAAAGACAAAAAAATTAGCAAAGCCATGTTAGATATGATTTGCATGGGTCACGGTAAAAAATGTCGAGCGGATGTTTATCTCACAGATGACTGCAGTGGAACCCCTGTGGCAATGATTGTATACGATACAAATATAGGTTTTACTGGAGAGTGCAAGTCACTCTCCAACGACTACGTTGTCGAAGGGGACAGTCAACGTCTAGAAATTCGTCCGAGATAGAGCAGTGCTCTTCTCTGATTTATTGTAACACTTTGAATAATAATAAATATATACAGAATAGCGGGGGAAGAAAATGAATAACCTTGCTTACTTTGAGAATAGAGCCTATAATATTACTGTACTCATCTGCCATGCGTAGAAGGAGCATCCGAAGGCGCCCTTGGGCGCCTTCAGCTTTTTGTGGTATTTAGATATTTCTGTCTTTCCTTTATGAGCTGTCCTTTGCGTTGCGGAGTAAGCAGTCCTGAACAAATAATAGCCATTACGTTTTGCTAGTATCACTACGTAGCTTTCAGCTTCAAAGAACAATACAGTATGTTCATTTTCTCCACGTTTATTTTCCCATATGGTTATCTTGGCTGAGATAGAAGCGTTTTTTATCACCCAAGCTATCCATCTAATGCGCTCACAGCGGCGCAAATCTATTGTACGATCTTCTTCTTTCTCGCCTTCCGAAATGGTATGCCAGAATGCAAATCCTTTCCCCTCACGTAATGGCCTAAATTGAAATTTAACAGGTAGTTTATTGTAATGAAGCTCAGCATTTACGACATTATTAAGATAGCTTTGATAGATTGCTTCTATGTACGGTAACGGGTCGCCACCATACTCGCTCAATGTGATAAGTTTTGGCAGCGCTTCTTCTACCATTCTTGCGCACCCCAAATGAAGATGTTAAATTTGTTTTCTTTTGGCAATGTGCTACGCACTAGGTTATGACGTGAACGTGTTTTAATGAGGTCGATTAACTCACGTTTTGTATCGCTGGTGTTAAGGTTGCGATGCAAGTAAGTCAGTGCTCCAATAAATAGATCGGTGATTTGCAGTAAAATTGCTTCATGTGAGCGAATTTGTTGGATTTTGTTAATGATAGTTTTATCAAAGTCATATATATTATTTGATAAAACTTCTCGAAGCTTCTCCACTTTCGCATAACCATGAGTATCTTTAATATCAATATAGATATTAAAATTATACTTTGGGTCAAGAACTCCCCTCAAAAGAAGGAAGTACATTTTATAGTACCAGTCATCATGCGACTGGTTGAATTTTTCATGATCTAACTTAGTTTTATCAGGAATAACGACTGATCGGAAATGCAGTGCTGGTTCATTAAAGAAATAGTTAATAAGATCAATATAAAATTCTTTTCTAGCTGGCGAAACTTTGGTCCATTTAATTTCAAAAGAGTTAGGAATAGCATATTTTTTCTTTATTTTTTTTATTTCCTTAACAATAGAGTAAGGTTATCTGTTGTACACCACATGGCTCCAAGTGCCATCGTTGAAATATGGTCATTTTCAAGATGACAAGATTCATCACAATAAACATTGTATAAGGTGCTCATATTTTTCACCTGCGATCAGTTATACAGATAATACCCATTTTGACTAGTAATATAAAGGATTGTAATTTGAGTGCTAAAATCTTGGATCCTGAAAGAACAGTATGGATGCTCATAAATCAATAATTGCTTTTCAGCAGGAGTGTCTGAGATTTAATGGCTTTTTAGAAACAGAAGTTCAGCTTCCGTGGATTCTCGGCCAAGCAGTATATTACGTTGCGGGAAGCGTCCGAATTCTTTTATCACACGGAAATGAGCGTAGGCATAGGCCAAAAATAGTTGGTATACCTGTGTTGTCTCAGTCATGGATAACGCGACTAACGATTGATAAAGCTGTATCGATTTTTCTTGTGTCGCTGCATTCTCAGAGTGCACCAAAGGCATGTAAAAGAAAACCCGCTCGACAAGCGTGAGCGCATGATCCATATGCGCTTCAATACCTTGCAAACAAAGTGTTTGAGCAAGATCATCGTAAGAAAAAGCAGCAGCGGATTGATTGTATAAAGAACGTGAGAACTGATCTAATAAAATAATCAACGCCAAGCGACCCCGGGGGGACTCCGCCCAAGCATCCAGCCCACCAGCGATAGCGTAAGCATATTCTTGATTAAACTTTTCTAATAATTGTTTTTTGATTGTGTCGCTCTCGCCAAACCACAAGTTGGTGCGATCGCTTGTTGGTAAATCTGCCGATCCCAGATCTCCAAACCAAAAATTAAGCAATTCGTGAATCTTATCAGGCATCTTGCTAATCCATCGAAAAATCGTTATTCATTTTTTCATTATATCACAACGATGAATCTGCATTAATCAAAATACGCGTGCCGACTGCAACTTGTTCAAAAAGCTCAATAATATCCTTGTTACGCATGCGAATACAGCCTTTCGATCCCGGTATGCCCATTTGCACATCATCTGGCGTACCGTGTATGTAGATATAACGGCGCATGGTATCCACCTCGCCGAGCCGATTCACCGATTTTTCTAACCCACTTAACCAAAAAATACGCGTTAAAATCCAATCACGATTTTGAAATTGTGCACGCAATGCTGGAGAATAAATTTCACCTGTCATTCTTCGTCCAACAAAGACGGCATTCTCTGGCGCGCGCTCACCAATCTTAGCACGTATCACATGCCACCCTCGTGGCGTTTTTTCGCTGCCCCACTGTTCTCCAACACCATTTTTAGCAGTTGAGACCCCATAAGTCTTAATAATGATATTTTCTTTTATCACATTCATTATTTGTGTATCTATTTTAACTTCCAGTGTAAACATTGTTACTTCTTCCACTTAATATTACACCCCACGCTGGGCATTTGTGTTTCAGGAACAGAATTGCCTGCGAGTATGGCATCAAGGGCTTCGGAAAGATCACGTCCCGTCACGGGACGTTGATTGCCGGGTGTGGTATCGTCAAAGCGTCCACGATACACGCAAGCCATTTTGTTATCAAATACATAAAAATCCGGCGTACAAGCAGCTTGGTAGGCTTTTGCAACAGTTTGTGTTGCATCATATAAATAAGGAAAGGGGAAATGTAATGTCTCAGCCGTTTTCCGCATGTTGTCCGGGCCATCTTCTGGGTATGTTGTGGCATCATTTGAACTGATACCAATAAAACGCACACCTTCTGTCTGATATTTTTTGCTCAATACAAGCAAAGCCGGGAGGATATGTATGACAAACGGGCAATGATTGCAAATAAACATGATCACAGTTGCTGGCGGTGGCTCTGTTGTCGCAAGAGAAACCTGCTTGCCAGTGACCGTATCCACCAGTGAAAAATCAGGTGCTGGTGTACCCAAAGGAATCATTGTAGAAGGTGTTTTAGCCATAAAATACTACCCCGATAATGCTTTTAGAAAGACAATTGCTAATTTTTCTGTTAAACGATTTTTATCTTTAACAGGATTAAACTCAACGACTTCTGTGCCTATTAGCTTAGGATCCGTCGCTGCATGCACAAGACCACGATAAACCTCTAGGCCTGATAGGCCATTTTCCGCTGGCACATCCACGCCTGGCGCATCAGCAGGATCAATCGCATCTAGATCCAAACTCAAACCATAACCAACAGTCTGTTCACTCACTTTTGCAATGGCTTCTCGTAATACAACCGCAAACCCTCTATTCTTCACCTCATCAATGAAATAAACGCGTACGTTGAGCTTCTTGAGTAATTCAGCTTCCTCAGGTTCGTAACTGCGCACACCAATAAGACAAACATTTTCAGGCTTTAGTTTCGGATCTGAACCAAAAAGAGAAGTGAAAGCAGGATCACCATGACCTAGCAACGCAGCCAAACACATACCATGTACACGCCCAGAATAACTGGTTTCTAAAACATGGCTATCCATGTGCGCATCAATCCAAATCAAACCAATATCACCCGCTTGATGCAACGCATCATAGGCACCACTCCACGTACCCATCGCACAAGTATGATCACCACCCACAACGACAAATTTATCACCCTGCTTCACCAGGGCACTCACTGTTTGCCCAAGCCTTTGGCAAATATCAGCAATCGCAGCGACGTTATCTTTATGAGGCGGTGGCGTTAAAAAAGCATCCCAGGCAACGGCCGCACTGCCTTGTACCACTTGTTCAAAATCAACAGACTCCGCAATCACAAGCGGGCCTTGTGCCGTTGTTTCTTCCACACCACCCAAACTGCAACAATAACCCATTAAATGGAGCTTTTTCACATTACTTATCCTGATGTAAAAAAAGCAATTGCTCTACTTCATCTGCTGGCAATGGCTCAGAAAAATAAAAACCTTGAATTTGAACCAACTCATTCGATAACAGCATTTTCAGTTGCTTTAATGATTCAACACCTTCAACGACAATTTGCAAATTCAAACTATTTGCGAGTGTAATAATCGCTCGCACAATCGCTGCATCAGTCGTATCATTGTTGATATTATCGATATAGGTCTTGTCAATTTTAATTTTATGTATCGGAAGCTTTTTCAACGAATGCAAACTGGTGAACCCTGTACCAAAATCATCTAGTGCAATCTGCACACCTAGCTGACTGAGACGGTGCAAAGACTGAATCACTTCTTCATCCGTATCATGTATAATAATTTTTTCGTTTAACTCTAACTCCAGATGACAAGGCGCCAACCCTGTTTTTTCTAAGGTTGCTGTTATAAATGCTACGAATTGAGGATGTCTCAGTTGCCGCTCACAGACATTCACCGCAACAGGCACCGGCGTTAAGCCTTTATCCTGCCATGCTTTGTTTTGGCGACAAGCTGTCTCAACCACCCAATCGCCTACCAGACTCATGACCGGCGCATCTTCAAGTGGGGGAATAAAATCATAAGGCATTAGCAAACCTTTCTGGGGATGTTGCCACCTAATCAGCGCTTCTATTCCCTCAAAAGCAGATGTTGATAAGCTAAATTGTGGTTGATAATAAAGCACCAGCTGATGGTTTTTAATCGCATCCAGCAACTCTGCCGCTTGGTAATCGCCGTTAGGAACTGCCATCAATAGTCATCATCACTATTTGGTTCATCTGCTGTTGCCCCACCTTGATCGCTACCATCTCCTTGATTATTGGTGTCGCCATCCGTCTTCCCAACATTGTCGCTGGCACCATTAGGCTGACTACTCGTATTATTGGAAGCCATCATCATCGCATCGTCTGGTAGAACAGGTGCTGATGTGTTATCGGCAACAGGTGTCGTTTGTGTCTCTGCAGCCGCTATTTCTGGAGGCATATCTGTTGGTGTAACAGGGCTTGCCGCAGCGGACATCTCGGGAGCGGAAGCAGGCATATCTGCTGGCGCAGCTGAATTTGCTGCAGACATTTCTGCAGGCGTAGCGACATTCGCTGGCGCAGCTGGACTTTCAGAAGTGGGGGCGGAAGCGGAAGGAGCAGCGGAGGCTGAGGTAAGACCAGAAGCATCTGCCGGTATGGCAACATCTGCAACAGAGCCTGGGTTCTCAAGTGTTTTTTCAGTTGGGCTACTGGCTCCGCTATCTGCTAATGCTGGCGTTATGCCAACAGTGCCTATCACAAAACTCACCAACGCGAATGACACCAATGACCTCATTTTCATTTTACTCTCCTAAAATTGATGTAAAAACAAAATATTAATCTAATACTAATCTCTTTTCATTGCCAGCACTATCATATCATTCTGTTTTGAAAAACAACAACAGACACAAGCCACCTCGCGTATTTTGATAGCATCTGCCTCTGATACGAGATATGATGCGGGCAATTGGTAGAGATAGGGGGCGATCACTCCTTGCTCTGTTTTTTATTTTATTATGTAAATCAATAGGTTAGTACAAATTTCAATGCAAGAGGAGCTGATTCATGATTGCAAGCAACCGTAGAACCGCGTTTTCTGCTTTCCGATCTCTCTACCCCTGGCTTATCGTTAGCTGCGGCATGCTTTTTTACTGCTTTAACTATTTTTTGCGCGTCTCCCCAAGCACAATGCAGCCGCAACTCACACAGGGCTTCCATATCACTGCCACACAGTTTGGTATGCTGGCAGCATTCTATTATTGGGCTTATACGCCTATGCAAATACCTGTTGGTATGATTTACGACAAGTTTGGCGTACGTGCTGTGATTTGCGCAACTTGCTTAATCGCCGTCTTAGGCCTGAGTATCTTTATTTCTGCAACGCATTTTGAAACAGCTGGTCTGGGACGTTTCATCATGGGTCTTGGCGCATCATTCGCTTACGTTGGCACTTTAAAACTCGCTTCTATTTGGCTACCACCTAACCGATTCGCCACCGTTGCCGGGCTGGCAACAGCGGTTGGCATGAGCGCGGGCGCACTGTCACAACTTTATATGACAAAGATGGTTGAAATAGTTGGTTATCAAGCCGCGCTGCATTCAGCGTTGGTTGCAGGTATTGCACTTGTTGTTGTTCTCTTCTTAATTGTCAGAAACACGCCTAAAAATGTAGATCGCTTAAATACAGAAATGCAAACGCCGATGAATCTCAAAGAGTTGGCTTCTGCTTTAAAACTTATTTTTTCTAATCGTCAAATGTGGTTAATAGGCATTATTGGATGCTTATTTTACCTCCCCTCCTCTGTTTTTCTAGACCTGTGGGGTATTCCCTACTTGAAAAGCGTTTACGAGCTCACGGCAGAACAAGCTGTGACGATCTCAAGTTATACTTTCTATGGTTGGATTATTTCAGGTCCTATCATTGGGTATTTTTCAGATAAAATACAGCGACGTTGCTTACCCTTGACTGTTTCTGGTTTATTGGCTGCGCTACTGCTTTGTGTAGTATTTTACGTGCCAGGCCTTTCGTTTTCCTCATTGAGTATTATTTTCTTTGTGATTGGTGCTTGTTGCGGCGCTCATCCCATTTGCTTTGCGCTTGGTAAAGAAAATAATCCTATACAGCTTTCAGGTACAGCCGTTGCTGTTACCAATATGCTGATTATGGTTGGCGGTGTTATCTTCCAACCTCTTGTTGGGAAGCTGCTTGACTTGCATACGAATAACTTGCTGGATGAACATCATTTACCTGTTTATAGCGCAAGTGATTATTCGTTTGCTTTGTCTGTTATTCCTATTGGTGTTGCTGTCGGTATTCTCTTGTCTTTCTTCTTAAAAGAAACAGGACAGGCGTTGAGTACTCACAGTACACAGGATGCTCAAACCAGCGCGACACTCGCAAGCGACGCACCTTAAGTTTCCTCCGCCGCCGCCCTCATCTGCCCTGTCGGAGGACACCTTCTGTGTAGGGACATAACATCGGTGACACTTTTTCTCACGCGCCTACGGCGCTTAACCGTAGGTGTGTTGCCATTACCCCGGCCTTCGGATTGCTACGCTCCGCTGCGCAATCCTCATCCGGGGCTGTAAAGCTTTCGGCCGTAAACGGCCTGATTGTGTCGTGACGCTATGCGATTAGCTGCCGTAAACGGCCTGGTTGTGTCGTGACGCTATGCGATTAACCAAAATTGAACGCATTTTGGGTTAATCGCATAAAGCAACAACGCAATCAGGTCGTTTACGACCGAAAGCTTTACAGCCCCAGGTAAGCGCGATAGCGCGCAGCCTGGGGTTAAATGCACCCACTACACACTTAAGCGCCGTAGGCGCGTGAGAATAGGAGGCACTCGGTGCAACCGAGCCGCGACCGTAAGGGAGCGTCACTGTGCTATAACTTTTAGCTGAAATTTCTTACTTTATGATATTAAATTGCCTTATAGTGGTTGAAATGTTGCACTGTTATACACCCGCTTTTATCAGATTCATGTGACTCCCTGCCGGTCGCTGCTCGGTTATACCGAGCGCCTCCCAAAGCATTTTTGATTTATTCAACAACGCCCCCAAAATGTAAAAATCTTATTCGATGGATTTGCCTTGCGGATTAAGACGTTAATTTTCCATTACCGCATTCTGAACTCGTCGCATTGAGATCCTCAACTTGCGTTTCCTCTTTAGCACTCTCAGAAAGTGGTGCACTTGCTTGATTTTCAGATGAAAATACCGCACTGGGATGGCCTGATACTTTAGTGAGAACTGGTTCGAGAAGTGGTGGAGCAGTAGCAGCCTCTTTTTCCACCGATTCTTCCGATCCAGATTCATATGATCTTTCTTCTCGCATTGCTCGTAGCCGCTCAAGATCGTCGTTCATTTTACCAGAAACAGCAATAGTGCGATTAGAAGCATCGTGTATTACTTGAATATAAGCTTTACTACGTTTAACATCCAGCGCTACACACCGATCACAATAATCTAAATCAAAATACATGGATGACTCAATAGCCTTATTACCAAGTAATTGATGGCGAACTAGCAATTTCAGCTTCTCTAGCCCCTCTTGTAAAAGAAGATATTCAAGATGAGCGAATTCCGGATCAGCACCAGGCGCATTCGGGTGGTTACCTCTGTGCGCCTGGTGACGATATGCTTTTTCCACCTCTCTCAAAGTTAGTGATTCATACACAGCTGTCTTGCAACGCATTCTGTCTGTATAGAGAGCCATGTTCTGAGTCACTGTGAATTCCCTGTCGCTGATATCAGTTATATCCTCTGGTAAAGACGGCACTGATATAACAACGAGAGCTGTTTCCGTCACATTGGTTCTCTCATTTAATGGTTGTCTTTCAGCATGATTCCGATGAATTGCTTCCGGAGATACTCTTCGCTTTGATTGGCAATAATGCTGAAAAAGAAACCCCATGTATCCGAGTCCAACTAACACCGGCTGCATAGCCGCAACGCCAGCAGCGATAAGTATAACCGTTACTATCGGCGCAGTAGAAATAAAAGACATGAAAGCCGGTATCGATAGCGCAGCAAGTACAACCACAAACAAAATAGCGAAAAGCACCTCACTACCAAAAAACCAATTGGACTCAAGAAACGTTACTGGCTTTGAACGAGCTTCAGCTAATAGTCTGGCTTGCATGGTCTATACGTCTACCTTGAATGCGTTATGCAGTGATTCTTGGACTTGCCTGCGCTGGTTCATCCATAGATGACCTTCTGCTATTTGGAAAAACAATTTGGCTACTCCGCCCAATGTCGTTCGCAGGCACTGGACTAGGTGCTGCAGATGCACCCGGTGTGCTACTTCTCTGCAGTATCTTATCTCGTTTTTGTCCTCCCGCACGAGGCCGCTCAGCTGCAAGCGCCTCAGCAACTCGCTGAGCATCAGCATTAGCACGCCGCTCGAAATCCCTGGCAAGCTCTGCAGCTCTCGCAAGAGCATCTTTAGTCTCCGCAAGCTCAGCTTCGGCTGCTCTTAGCCTCGCTAACAGCTCTTGAACTGCGAAATGAGGCAATGCTTCTAAGGGATCATTTACTTTGATCATCACATTACCTGATGGTTGTGTTATTCGTTCTAATGGCAACTTGTTTCCATGATAATACCTCAATCCTTCTACACCACCAATCGCACTTTCCAATTTGCTTTTTAGTACTTTTGCCAGATCATGCCACCCGAGAGCAAGCGTCATCTCAACCAAATTAGTATACAAACAACTGTTAATCAGCTTAACATTTGCCTGATAAAAGCGACTTTCCCTGAGAGAATACAAGGACTTATCCATCTCTTTAAAAGCACGATTAAATCGCGCATGATAAAGTGTTAGCGTTTCCAAATCTTTTGCGGTATACCAACGAATCCAAGAAACAAAAGAATAGCCATGAACACGTCCATCGTACGGCTTTAAAACACTCTCATACAGCTCGCGATGCCATGGCTCGCAAAAATCCCTTTTCAAGATCGGCAAATCTAGATCTTCGAATTCTTTTTTATCTTTTTTTTGTGGAGGCACCTCTGAAAATATTTTTTGTATCTCATAAGCAACCTTTAGTTCTGCTTCTGGAACAATAATCTCAAGAAGAGGTTCATCTCTTGTAGCGACTGATGTGGTAACATACGCTCTTGGTGTGCCCATAACAACTCCTGATAGTACAAGTTTATAAAGTTGAGAAAAAAGAGATTTGCCCCAACGCTCGGCAAATACGTCAATCGGTTCATTTTTGTCTTTATGAAGCTCAGAGAGGCAAAAGATACTATTAATCAGCAATAAATTATGCCATTTTGCAAAGTGATCGGGTGTAAGTCTGATGGGCGTTAATTTGTAAAGCACATTGGCCGTAACATAACTATAAATTGCCTCTCGCTCCACAGGTGAATAACGAGATAGCGAACCAACCAAGTGTTCTGCTTGGTGCATAAAATAATGTTCAATTGTGAGTTCGCTAATTTTAATTGCAAACCCAACAATAGGCGCCCATTGCACTGCAGATCCCACAACTTCAACAAATTTGACCGCAACACTCTTCAATAAATGCAGCGCGGGTTCAACAAGATGTATCCCATCATGCGCAATTTCACAGCCCGTAGTGGGCATACTACTCCTTTTATAGCCCGCAATAAGCGGAAACAGTTCTTCACAAGACTTTCGCAAATTGCTGACCTGCTTTTCATATAACTCTAGCACCAGCTGATTATCTGGCTCTCTCCTAAGGCTTGCTTTTAAGTCGTTGGTTTTTCTGATTAAGGTTTGCGTAGCCTGATTTTGCTCGAGTACATTCGCATGAACAGTATTACCCACCTCAGTCATTTCTTGACCCAGTTCATCTATTCTCGCATTTTGCCTTTCCGTTTCGACCCTCTGCTGATCTGCTCCTGCTTTCAACCTGCCGATTTCCACATCCTGCTTATCTAATCTCTGATTCAGTCGCCCCACAGAATACAGCGTGCTCTGGTTTTGATCAAAAGGAGTTGACAAGCTTCTTCGCATAATAACTAACTCTTCCGTGCTACGACCCCGTGTACCTTTAGAGACAGATCACACTGATAGGCCTGAAGATGCACACTATAAACGCATTTTTTAAAAAATCAAGATGTAGTTTATAACATGGAAAAATATGCGTTATTTAGCGTTACATATGAAATAAAAATAAATATCCCCTCCCTTCATCCGCATGGCCGGCTCTTTTCCTTTTATCGCTGTGGCTTCGTCTCTCATGCCTTCTCCTTTGGGAGCGTTGTTGAATAAATCGGAGATGACCTAGGAGGCACTCGGTATAACCGAGCCGCGACCGTGAGGGAGCGTCACTGTGCCATAGCTTTTAGCTGAAATTTCTTACTTTATGATATTAAGGTGCCATTTAACGGTAGAAATGTTGCATTGCTTTACACCAGCTTTTATCAGATTCATGCGACGCTCCCTCACGGTCGCGGCTCGGTTACACCGAGCGCCTCCTAGGTCATCTCCGATTTATTCAACAACGCCCCGAAGGAGAAGGCATGCCAGGCGAAACTTCAGCGATAATAAAGAGAAGACATGTGAGACTTGGCTCCAGAAAT
>Ga0310813_10000393_pt1 | contig 28206 bp, 23 predicted proteins | sample YN3metagenome_FD_203086 | JGI IMG/M metagenome (GOLD analysis project Ga0310813, IMG submission 203086) | Soil microbial communities from experimental microcosm in Duke University, North Carolina, United States - YN3 | ecosystem: Engineered > Artificial ecosystem > Soil microcosm > Unclassified...
GGCATGGAGATCGAGGAGGTCGCCCACAAGGACCCCAACGCGATCATCAAGGAGCACTGGGACATCGGCTACGGCCTCCAGGGCTACCAGGCGCGCCGCGTGGCCTACGCGCTGGGCCTCTCGGGCGAGACCTTCAAGCAGTTCTACAAGATGGTCATGGCCGTCACGAAGATGTTCGCCGAGAAGGACTGCTCGCTGCTCGAGATCAACCCGCTCGTCGTGACCAAGAAGGGCGACGTCCTCGCCCTCGACGGCAAGATGGGCATCGACGACCGCGCCATCGAGCTCAAGAAGCAGGCCGAGCTCGAGGCGATGCGCGATGTGAGCGAGGAAGACCCGATCGAGCACGAGGCCGGCAGCTACGGCCTCAACTACGTCTCGATGGAGGGCAACATCGGCTGCATGGTGAACGGCGCCGGCCTCGCCATGGCGACGATGGACATCATCAAGCAGGCGGGCGGCGCGCCGGCCAACTTCCTCGACGTCGGCGGCGGCGCCAACAAGGACCAGGTCAAGAAGGCCTTCAAGCTCCTGCTCGCGAACCCCGAGGTGAAGGCGCTCTTCATCAACATCTTCGGCGGCATCCTCCGCTGCGACGTGCTCGCGCAGGGCATTGTCGACGCCGTCAAGGAAGTGGACGTGAAGATCCCCATCGTGGTCCGGCTCGAGGGGACGAACGTCGAACTCGGCCGCGAGATCCTCAAGAACAGCGGGCTGAAGATCACCGCGGCCGCCGATATGGGTGATGGAGCACGGAAAGTTATCGAAGCCGCAGGACTCAAGAAGTAACGACGACGATCGGAACCGGAAGAACCAGTACACAGGACACAGTACACAGGAAGAGCGGAGCCGAGAAACCATGAGCATCCTGGTCGACAAGAATACGAAGATCGTGGTGCAGGGCCTGACCGGCGAGGCCGGCACCGTGCACGGCAACGGCATGCTGGAGTACGGCTCCGCGGTCGTGGCCGGCGTAACGCCCGGCAAGGGCGGCACGTCCTGGGAGTCGAAGAAGGGCGTGAAGGTCCCGATCTTCAACACCGTCGAGCAGGCGGTGGCGGCGACCGGCGCGAACGCCAGCTGCGTCTTCGTCCCGGGCGCGGCGGCCGGGGACGGCGTCATGGAAGCCGCGGCCGCGGGCATCCCGCTCGTCGTCTGCATCACGGAAGGCATCTCGATCATGGACGAGGTGCGGCTCCGCGCCTTCCTGAAGGAAAAGAAGACCCGCATGATCGGGCCGAACTGCCCGGGCGTCATCACCCCCGGCCAGACGAAGCTCGGCATCATGCCCGGCTACATCCACAAGCCCGGCGACATCGGCGTCGTCTCGCGCTCCGGAACGCTGACCTACGAAGCGGTGTGGCAGCTCTCGGCGCTCGGCTACGGCCAGTCGACCGCGGTGGGCATCGGCGGGGACCCCGTGCAGGGCACGGACTTCATCGACTGCCTCGAGCTCTTCAACAAGGACGCCGGCACGCGCGCGGTGATCATGATCGGCGAGATCGGCGGCACCATGGAAGAAGAGGCCGCCGCCTGGATCAAGGCGAACATGAAGAAGCCCGTCGTCGCGTTCATCGGCGGCCAGACCGCGCCGGAGGGCAAGCGGATGGGCCACGCGGGCGCGATCATCCAGGGCGGGAAGGGCACGGCCGCCGCGAAGTACGAGGCCCTGCGGGCGGCCGGCGTGACCACCGTCCAGAGCCCGGCCGACATGGGAAAGACCATGAAGGCAGTACTGGAAGGAAAAGCCGCCTAATCCGGCGACCCAGTACACAGTACCCAGTACACAGGCAGAGGGGTCCCCCCTGCACCCCCGTGGGGGGAAGATGCTGAAGCGACAACTCCTCTTCTTCGCGATCCTCGCCGCCCCCGTCGTCTACTTCTCGATTCACCGGCCCGTGTTCTTCTCGTTCCTCGCGATCGCGGTGGTCGGGGCCTGGTGGGCGGCGTCGCCGGTCAGCTACCCGGCCTGGATCCGCCAGGGCCTGCTCCGGGCCCTGCCGCTGGCGGCGCTTGAGACGCTGGCGCTATTTTTCTGGAGCCGTTAGAATCCACGCCGCATGGACCCGGTCAAAAGTGCGCTTCTCGAGGACGGCGCGTTCCGCGACGTCACCTCGGCCATCATCCCGAACCGCCGCGTCACGGGCCGCTTCCTGGCCAAGCAGGATCTCGTGGTCTGCGGGCTCGACCTCGCGGCCCGCGCGTTCCGCTACGTGGGCGTCGCGTTCCGGCCGCTCGCGCGCGACGGGCGCTCGGCGAAGAAGGGCACGGTGCTCGCGACCGTCTCGGGCCCCGCGCGGAGGGTCCTGGCGGGGGAGCGCACCGCGCTGAACTTCGTCCAGCAGCTCTCGGGCGTCGCGACCCTCACGCGGCGCTTCGCCGACCTGGCCCGGCCGGCCCGCGTCTACGACACCCGGAAGACCACCCCGGGCCTCCGCGCGCTCGAGAAATACGCCGTTCGCTGCGGGGGAGGGTACAATCACCGCATGGGTCTGCACGACGGGGCGATGATCAAGGACAATCACATCGCGGCGATCGGCGACCTGGAGCTCCTGCGGGAGAAGATCTCGGAGCTCCCCCGGAAGGACAACCCGGTCGTCCTCGAGGCGGCCACCCACGATCAGGCGCTGCTCTTCGCCACGTTCCCGGTCCAGGTCCTGATGCTGGACAATTTCACGGTGCCCCAGCTCCGGCGCACGGTCCGCGCCGTGCGCGACCTCAACCCGAAGCTCGAGATCGAGGCGTCGGGCGGCGTGAACCTGAAGACCGTGCGCTCCATCGCCCGGACCGGTGTGGACCGGGTGAGCGTCGGCGCCCTGACGCATTCCGCCCCCGCGGTCGACATCTCCCTCGAACTATGAAGAAGAACGAGATAGCCCGGGCGTGGCAGGACTTCGCGAGCGCTCCCCAGCGGGCGCTGCAGATGGCGGCCCTGCTCGACCGGGCGCCGCTCCCGCTCGACCTCGTGGCCGACACCGACCGCGAGCTCGCATCGGCGATCGCGGCGGGCCTCGTCACCGTCCAGGAACACGATCTCTGGGGCTGGTCGCTGCTGGTTGACGGCGACCTGCGCGACTTCCTCAACAGCAGCAAGGACGTCGCGCCGCTTTCGGACAAGGACCAGCAGGCCCTCGTGCGCAAGGTCGCCGACTCCTACTGCCGCTACTTTGTCTGGCCGCCCACGGAGATGCTGCAGAACTCCATCGACATGGACCCGCACGTGGAGGCGGTGCTGGGGCTCGCCCGCGGCCTCAAGCAGTGGGACGATGTCTCGCGGATGCAGCACCACCGGGCCCTGCTCCACGGCTGGCGGACCCAGAAGTTCGAGCTGCCGCTGAAGTGGGCCACGGAGGCGGCGGACGCGCTCTACAAGACCGACGGCGGCAAGCCCCACCCGGGCACGCTCGCGCTGGTCCTCTCGGGCCTCGCCACCTGGCAGCAGTTCACGAAGCGCTTCAAGGAGGCCCGCAAGACGCTCGCGGACGCCGAGAAGGCGCTCATTCCGATGGTGGGGAAGAAGACGATCGAGCCGTTCCTGCTCTACTGCCAGATCGGCACCGTCTGCGCGCGCATGGACGATCTCAAGGGAATGAAGAAGGCCCAGGACGAGGCGCGCGAGATCGCCAAGGCGATGCAGAACTCGAAGCTCGAGAAGCACATTCAGCAGACCCTGAGCTGGGCGCAATGGCACCTGCAGCACTACATCGGACTCTGATTCGCGTTCCCGCGTCATGAATCTCACTCCGGAATCCATTCGCTCGCGCCTCCAGTCGCGCGTTGTCGGGAAGAAGATCCTCTGCGTCGAGTCCTGCGAATCCACCAACGACCTCGCGTGGAAGGAGGCGCTGGCCGGCGCCGGCGACGGGACCGCGGTCTTCGCGGAGGAGCAGACGAAGGGCCGCGGCCGCTTCGGCCGGGTCTGGACGGCGCCGCGCGGGAAGGGGCTCCTCTGCTCGGTCGTGCTGCGCCCCGAGATCGACGTGGAGCGGGTCCCGCTGATGACCGCCATGGCGGCGCTCGCCGCCGCGGACGTCGTGGGCGACGACGCGCAGATCCGCTTCCCCAACGACGTGATGCTCGAGGGCAAGAAGATCGCCGGCATCCTCGTCGAGGCCCGCTTCATCTCCAGCAAGCCCGACATGTTCATCGTCGGCGTCGGCCTCAACGTGAACGGCCACCCGCCCGACATGAACGCGACCTCGCTCGGCGAGTCGATCTCGCGCGTGGCGGCGGCGCGCGCGCTCCTGGAGGCGCTGGACGACTGGTACGGCCGGCTCTCCGGCACCCTGCGCGACTACCGCAAGGCCTGGCGCGAGCGATCCTTCATCCTGCAGAAGCGCGTCCGCGTGAAGCTGAACGGCCGCCCGGTCGTCGGCATCGTCGAGGAAGTCGACCCGATGGACGGGATCGTGCTGCGGCTCGAGAGCGGCCACCCGCGCACGATCCGCAGCGAGCACGTCGAACATCTCGAGGTGCTCTAAGGGTCTCGCCGGCAAGGTTCGTCTCCTCCCCCTGGGGGAGGAGTGAAGGAGGGGGATTCCCTCTTCTGCTTCCTGTTTCCGGTTTCCTGCTTCCTGCTAGCGGATCTCCACGTAGTGCCCCCCGTTCTCGGCGGCGAGCTCGCGCATGAAGCGGCTCGGCCCGAACGAGATCGTGTGGATCACGATCTGCCGCAGGCGGTTCATCTTGCGGACCTCGCGGAGGATGTCGTCGGGGTCGATGACGCGGCCGTTGGTGGGGTCGCCGTCGCTCAGGAGGTAGATCGTGTCGGCCTCCTTGTGGGCGAACGCGAACTCCAGCGAGTCGAAGATGTTGGTCTGGCCGCGCGGGGCCAGCTTCTGCACGACCGCCTGCGCCTCCTTCAGGTTCGCCTTGATGGGGACCAGCCCCTTCTTCCAGGGCTCGATGCGCTCGTCGAAGAAGACCATGTTGACCTGCGCGGTCGAGCCCAGCTGCGAGAGCACGCGCCCCAGCTCCTTCTTGGCCTGGTCGATGCGCGTCTCCGACCCGGTGGTCTCGGACATGCTGCCCGAGATGTCCATCAGGAAGACGATCCGGTTGGAGAGCACCGGCACGCCGTGGTAGGTCGTCATGCCCGCCTGGCTCGAGAGCAGCGCCGCCGCCTTGTCGGGAAGCTCGAAGGTCTCCTTCGCGCCGGCCCACCATTCCTTCCAGCTGCCGGGCGCATAGCCATAGGGTTTGCCGGTCAGGCCGCGCAGCGCGTCGACGATCTCGGCGAGCATGCGGCCTTCTTCCTTGTCGATGCGCTCCACGAGCAGGTCGACCGACTCCTTGCGGTGGAGGCGCGCGAGGGCGCGGATCGCGGCGACCCGCACGGGCCAGTCCTTCGCCTTCAGGGCCTTCTCGAAGACCGGGAGCGCCTCCGCGGCCTTGAGCTCGCCAAGCGCCTCGAGGGCCGGGATCGCCAGCCCGGGCTTGTACTGGCCGGCGAGCTTGAGGAGCAGCTGGAGGGTCGCCTCCGAGGGGAAGCCGGGGAGCAGTCCAATCGCCACGGCGGCGGATTCCTCGTTCGACGCCTGCGCCTCGCGGTGGAGGACCGCCTCGGCGCTCTTGTCCTTCCGCTCGGCGACGGATTCCAGCGCCGCGGCGCGGACCTCCAGGACCTTGTCCTTGAGGGGCTCCGAGAGGCGGTCGGCGGCCTGGGCGTGCTTGAGCCGCCCCAGCGCGCGGGCCATGACGGCCCGGACGGCGGGGTCGGCGCTGCGGAGCGCGGCGTAGATCTCGGCCGCGGACTTGTCGTCGCTCATGGAGCCGAGCGCCTCGGCGAGGAGCCGGCGCAGCGTCGGGTCGGTCGTATTCGCGGCCGTGATGAAGACGCGGGTACTGGCGACGCCGCCGGCGACTTGGAGGACGGTGACGGAGGCGTACTTGATGAGGGGCTCGCCGTCGGCGCTGACGAGGGCGGCGCGGGCGACGTCCTGCAGCCGCACTTCCTTGAGGGGCGCGAGGGCCATCATGGCCATCGAGCGGATGAGCGGGTCGTGGTCGTTGAGGGCGTCCCGCCAGAGGGTCTCGGTCTCCTTGAGAGGGTAGTGGCGAAGGCCGGACCAGGCGAAGATGCGGATCTCGCCCGATTCCTTGGTGACGGCGCGGGCGATGGGGAAGCCTTCCTTGGTGGGGGGGCGGGTGAGGGATTCGAGGGCGGTGGCGCGGAGGGAGAACTGCTCCTTCGGGTTGCCGGCGACGGCGACGAGCTTGTGCAGGGCGGGCGGGGCGCCCCACTCGCCGAGCCCCTTGAGGGCGGCGGCGCGGACCGCGGAGTCCTTTTCCTGCTCGAAGACCTCCAGGAGGAAGGCTCCCGAGTCGTCGGTCCGCAGGGCCCCGAGAGCCGCGAGGGTATCGAGACGCTGCGCGGCGGGCTTGTCCTTCTCGGCGCCGAAGCGCGACTTGAGCGCCTCGAGGTCGGCGCCCTGCAGGGCCATCGTGAGCAGGAGAAGAGTGAGCATGATCCTATATATTAGACACTTCCTCAAACGTAACGAGGCAGAAGGAATCGACCTATTCGACATTAGTCCTTGACTGACCGGAGGGTGGGATTAAACTGGGAACCCTCTACTCGTTCACTGGGGCGCTTAGCTCAGTTGGTAGAGCGCTTGGATCACACCCAAGAGGTCAGGGGTTCGAGTCCCTTAGCGCCCACCATCCCTCATTGTTCGCCACCTCTGGGGATCGTGGCGAACGATCGAATCAAGAATCACGGGAAGGGAGGCCTCGCCCCGCTCGGCAGGGGTCAGCGCGCGCTTAGGGCACGTACCTCTCAATCCGTCGAAGGACCGAGCCAATGAGCGCCCGTACTGCTTCAGAGGACTCCAAGGTTTCCTCGATTCCAACGTACAACAGGACCGCCTGGTGTCCCTTGTAGCCGATGAAGAAGCCGCCGTGAATCTCGGGGCCTTCTACAAGGACGAACAGGGTGTCTTCGTCCCCCCATTTGAGGGGATCCGCACTCATGAGCTGGAGTTGGGTGTGTCGCTGAAGCCTCGTATGGACAATGTCCATGCCGTCCCGCAAAATCCAGTACATCGTTTGGGCGTCGTCCCTCGACGGCGTCGTGTGCGCCACAGAGAAGACCGCAACTCTCCCGGCAGGATCTCTATATTCGTAAGTGAGTTCAACAGTGCCTTTGGGGCGAAGCACCTTTGAGGATTTCTCGACACTGCGCTCTGGGGCCCAGTTCTTGACGACGGAGGTCAGATCATCGACCGTGAGGAGGGCTTGACGATCGCTCGGTTGGAACGGCAGCACCTTGCTTTGGGCGGCGATCAGGCTTGAGAGGCCAATCCCGAACATCAGAAAACTGAGGAATACCGTCAACACGATCGCTGACCTAAGGATCGACTTGCTTCGCGCGGTTGTCTCCCCTGTGGGCGCGACTGATTCGCCCTCGCCTTCCATCGCCCGAGCCGCATTCGGGACGGGCCCGTCGAACGCCCTTTCCAGATGGAGCAGTTTTATCGCGATCAAACCTAGGCAGTGCAAGAGTCCATAGAGGGCACCGTCGATCCAGCCCACGACAAAGTGGCTCCGCGGTTCCGAGTAGAAGTACCAAAAGGACCAGGAACTCAATCCGCCCAGGAGACCGTACAGGGGTAGAGAAATCGTCCAGAGACGCTTGAGGTTCCGTCCTTCAGCGAGCAGAGAATGGGCGAACGTCAGGAAAAAGACCGCCGGGATTCCCAGGAAACACGTCGCGAAGGTGATATGGATCGACGTGGGCAAGTCAGGAACTCCGTGGATTCGCAATGCTCGGAGCCCGTGGAGGAGAAGAGAGATGGTGAGGAAGGAAAAACAAAGAGAAGAGAGAACTCGCGTCCAGAGTCGGTGAGTGCAGGCGAGACTCCACGAAATCGCAAGGCCGATGGCACCCCCAAGAGACCCGCAAATGACGGAGAGGTACTTTAGGCTCGACAGGGCGTAGCTCGATGGATGATCGGGCACAGGGAAGCAAACTGAGAAGTGCCGATTCAGGGCGAGTGTGAGAGGGGCGCAGAGGGCACCCGCCAGAATCCCGGTTGTCGTCAGAATTGCGATGGCCGTCAACTTCAATCGCCAGGCACCCTTAGGAGCTTGCACTCCATCCATCCCACCAGAATAGCTTTGTCATCGAGTACTTGCACCCGACACCGAACTTGTCCTACTTGGTGAACTTGATACACTTGGCGAACGGACGCGGTAGAGGAACCTGCTGGAGGTCAGCGGGAACCGTTTTTGCGTTGAAATTCTAGCGATTCTCGATCCGGATCACACCCAAGAGGTCAGGGGTTCGAGTCCCTTAGCGCCCACCATCCTCAAAAGGGGCCTACGGCTCCGGCCGTCCCTGCGGCCGATCTCCCCTCCCGGGCGGTCGTCGCAGCGTTCCATTTCCCGGTAAAAATCCCGCCGCGGGGATTGCTATCATCATGAGGTCCACCATGAATGAGAATGAACTGATCGAATCCTACCGGGCGAGCCCCGGGGCGGAAACCCTGAGGGCGATCCTCCAGGGCTGCCAGGATTCCGTCTACAACCTCTGCTACCAGATCCTGCGCCACGCCCAGGATGCCGAGGACGCCTCTCAGACGGTCCTCCTGGAGGTCGCCCGGGCGCTTCCCCGAATCCAGGATTCGACCCACCTCCGAAGGTGGGTGCACCGCGTCTCCTTCCACGTCGCCCTCAATGTCCGGAAGAAGGAGCGGATCCGCATGGACTACGAGCGCAAGAAGGCCGCCCGGGCCTCTGAGCCGCCCCGGCCGGGCGAGGAGCAGCAGGCGCTGGTCGAGCAACTCGCCAGGCTGGACGAGGACCAGCGGAGCCTGCTGGTGGAACATTTCATCGAGCGCAGGCCGCTGGCGGAGCTCGCAGCCGAAAATGGCCTGTCAACGGCCGGCCTCTGGAAGCGGATCGAGAAGGCCAAGGAGGAGCTTCGTCGGTCGCTGACGGGCGCGGGCCTCGCGAGCCTGGCCCCCCGGATGGAGGCGCTGTTCGGCGAGTTCGTCGCTGTCCCCGCTCCCGCCGGCCTGCTGAACCGAGTCGTCTCCGCCCACGGTGCCGCGGCGGGCCCTGGCGGACTGGTCGTCGCCGGGATCGTCCTCAAGGCGAAGGTTCTGCTGAGCGGCGCCGTCCTCGCCCTCGCCGCGCTGCTGTTCGTCGCCTACGAGGTTCGCAGCCGGGAGGTCGGGACTCCCGAGCCCGAGGAGCCCAAGCTTGCCCGTCCCCGTCCCGCCCCATCGAGCCCGATAGAGAAACCGCGCCCGGAATCTGCCCGACCCGAGGCGCGGCCCGCGAGCGTCGAGGTTCCGCCCGCCGAACCGATCGACCACTTCAATTCGTTCCTTGAATTCGCCCGCGCACTGGCGGAGGCGTGCAAGATCGTGGACGGACCCGCCCGCGCGAAGGCCATCCGGAAGACCGGAGTTCCCCTGTCCGAGCCGGACCTGCTCCGGGTTGCGACCCAGACCCGAGCCACGCCGGGGAGCAAGGAGTTCGTCCAGCGGATCCTGGATCCGCTTCTCGGCCGCTGGGTCGAGACCGACGCCAAAGGGTTGCTGGCGTTCATTCGAACGTTTTCCGATGGAGACCCCTACGTCGCCAGCTTCTTCGCGCGATGGGCGATTCAGGCTCCGCGACCTGCGGCCGACTGGGCGAAGGGGCTACCCGACTCTGAATTGAAAAGTCAGCTCGTGCAGTACGCGGAGCAGGTCGTCGATCCCTCCGCCTCGGCCGCCGCGGCCCTCGCGCTCCCTCAGGGCCCCGAACGGGCTGCCGCGATGCAGCGTCTCCTGACGTCCTGGGCCTATACGGATCCCCGCGCGGCCGCGGACTGGGTCCGCCATTCGCTCCCGCACGACGAAGGCGACTCCTTGATTGTTTACGCGATCCTTCCCGCCTGGGCGGGGTCCAACGTCCGCGCGGCCTTCGAGTGGGTGGATCGAGGCTACGCGCAGGGGCCGGACCGGAACGGACTCATGGACATGGTGCTGACGAGAGGGGCCGACGGGAATCCGACCGAGGCCACTCGGCTGCTGTTGACGTTGCCCGGCGACCATCGCGACCTCGCCACGACAATCTGCGCGGCCTGGGCGAAGGCGGATCCCGAGGCCGCCGCGGCGTGGGCCCGACAGGCTCCCTATTCCGAAGCCGACCGTCAGAAGCTGCTCAGCGCGATCGCCGAATCGGCAAAGTCGAACTAGCGCGGGTCGCAGAAGTCTCGAATGGCGAAGGGCCCGCGGACTCCTTGCACCCGACTCGCACCCAACTTGTTCTACTTGGTGAGCTTGATACGCTTGGCGAACGCACGCGGGAGTTGAGCTCGCTGAAGGTCAGCGAGAACCGCATGTGCGATGAAACTTCAGCGATTCCCGATCCGGATCACACCCAAGAGGTCAGGGGTTCGAGTCCCTTAGCGCCCACCATCCCCCTTCGCTTTCCGGCCCGAGGCGGGGATAGAATACCCCGAGAGCATGTGCGAAACACGGCCTGCCGCCCGCCTTGCAATGGCGGTCCTCGCCCTGGCTTGCGCTTCGTGTAGCGCGGCCAACCCAGGAGACGCCTTCTCAGAAACCCCAAAGACTCCGAAGGATCGCGGGTACCCCGAAGATCGCCCCCTTTCACCCGACCGTGAGCTTCAGAAGATCGACCTCGCGGGAAAGATTCAACCCGAGGAGTTGGCGCGGGTCGTCGAGCTCAACCGACAGATGGGTCTCCCCATCGAAATCATCATTGTCAGGAATTGGAAAAAGGTCGGACTGGACGACGGAGGGTCCGGAGGGGAGCTCGTGGTTCGGGATCCGGTGGAGATCCTGTTCCCGGGAACCGGACGATCGCGCGCTGCGATCCGCGAGGGACAGAGGATCGTCCTCATCCCAATCCCGACCGGGGACAAAGCGATCATGCTGCTCCACGGTGCCGGCAACTCGATTCCTCACAGCGAGGCGTCGGAGAAGGCCATCCGGGACTTGATCCGCGTCAACGGAAGGAAATGATGCGAGGCGAAGGACGCTACTTGGGGCAGGTGAAGTCGCGCTGGATCTTGCGCAGCGTTTCCCAGACCGCCTCGGTCTTCTCCTTCGGGGAGACGATGGCAAAGAGGCAGCTGCGCGTTCCGGCGTCGGCGCTGCGACCCCAGATCTCCAGCTGAAGCGAGAGCGGTTTGCCGGTCACGAACGGGTCGTACCAGTCGATCTGGGCATGCAGGAACTCCGCGTCCTCGCCGCCCAGCTTTCCCTGTTGGGCCTGCTTCTTGACCTTCACGGCGATCCTGGTCAGGTCGAGATCGAGCTTCCGACTCCTGGCGACCGACCCGCACAGACCCTTGTAGTACTTCAGCAAGTCCTTCTCCAGGGATGCGGGCTCGAAGGACATCTTCCCGTCGATCCACAGCACAAAGGCATAGCTGAAGTAGTCGGGCATCTCCGGCTTGAACATCCCGGGGGCGAAGCGCAGGTTTTCGTGACCCTTGTAGTCGAGATCCGGGGCGAAGGAGAGCGGGAAGGAGAGGCGCTCGGGACGCCATCCCTCCGGCGCCGTCAGCGTGTAGGGATCCGCGTCCTGCGCCAGGAAGAGGACCGCGCCGATCAGGACGCTCTTTATCATGCGCGCCTCATTCTTGGGGATGGAGTACTCCGTGTCCAGAGTTTCGGCTATACTCCGCGACCATGCCCGCCCTGATGGTTCTCGTCCTGGCCGCGCTGCTCGACGACTCCGTGAATTGGCCGTCGTTCCGCGGCGCCGGCGCGAGCGGGGTCGCGACGGCTGCGCCGCCGACCACGTGGAATGCGGACCCCAAGGTCGGACCGGACCGGAACATCCGGTGGAAGACGGCGATTCCCGGACTGAGCCACGCCAGCCCGGTCGTCTGGGGCGATCGGGTGTTCGTCGCGACCGCGATCCGCACGGAAGGAGAGGCGCCCCTCAAGGTCGGGCTCTACGGTTCCGGGGACTCGGCGAGCGACGACACCGAGCAGCGCTGGGTGGTGCTTGCCCTGGACAAGAAGACCGGCGCGATCGTCTGGGAGAAGACCGCCCATCAAGGGACGCCGCGGGCCCGTCGCCATCCCAAGGCGACCCATGCCAATACCACTCTGGTGACCGACGGGAAGCGGGTCATTGCGTTCTTCGGGTCCGAAGGACTCTACGCCTACACGTTCCAGGGCGAACTGCTTTGGAAGAAGGATTTGGGGACGCTCGACAGTGGGCCGCACGGAACCGACCTGCAATGGGGTCATGCCAGCTCCCCGGTGATCTGGGAGGACCGGCTTCTCCTCCAGTGCGACCAGAAGAAGGGGTCGTTCCTGGCCTGCCTTTCCGTTCAGGACGGCAAGGAGATTTGGAGAGCGGACCGCGAAGGCGCCTGCCTCCAGTCCTGGGCGACGCCCACGGTCGTCCAGACCGCCGGCCGCCTTCAGGTGGTCTGTAACGGGTTCCCGTTCATCGTGTCCTACGAGGTTTCGACCGGGAAGGAGCTCTGGCGCCTCCCGGCGGGCGGCGACATCCCCGTCCCTGCGCCGGTTTTCTCCCAGGGACTTATTTACGTTGCCAATGCGCACGGAAATCTGGCGCCGCTCTATGCGATCCGGCCCGAATCGTCCGGAGACCTGTCGCTGAAGCAGGGAGAAAGCTCGAATGCCGGCGTGGCATGGAGTGAGCCAAAGAACGGCGCCTACATGCAGACGCCGCTCGTGTGGGACGACCTGGTCTACAGCTGTTCCGACCGGGGCGTGCTCAAGGTGTACGGCGCGAAGACAGGCCGGCTCGAATACACCCAGCGGCTGGAATCGAGGCCGATCGGCTTCACCTCCTCGCCGGTCGCCGCGGGCGGGCGCATCTACTTCGCAAGCGAGGAGGGCGAGGTCCACGTCCTCAAGGCCGGCCCGCGCTACGAACTGCTTGCCACGAACAAGCTCGGCGACCTCACGCTATCGTCGCCGGCGATCTCCGAGAACGCACTGTACTTTCGGACCCGCCATCACGTGATCGCGGTCGGCGAGTAGGCTCAATCCTCAAGAGTTCAGGGGTTCGAGTCCCTTCGCGCCCACGATCAGGTAAACTCTGATGGTCGCTGATTGAGGTGAATCCGTGAACTGCCTTCTCTTGGCCCTTCTCCCCGTGCTTGGGTCGCTGGTCCCTCAAGGTTCAAAGGAGGCACGGAACGCCCCCCTGAGCTTGGACGAGAAACTCCTGGCGACCATGCCGGAAGGAGCGTGGGTAGGGAAGGCGGGTTCCGATCTGCCGGCCATCAGCTCCGACGGCAGAGCCGCCGCGTACCTCGCCGCGAAGGACGGGAAGTCCTCGATCGTGGTCGGAGATCATCCGGGCGAGGCGTTCGATCGCATCACCTCCTTCTCCTTCAGTCCCGACGGCAAGACGTTCGCTTATGCCGCCTCGTCGGGCGAGAAGCGCGTCGTCGTCGTCGGGGACAAGAAGGTCGGGGAGGAATACGACGCGGCCTATAATCCCGCGTGGGCTCCCGTCGGCAGCTCCCTTGGCTTCATCGCCACGAAGGACACGAACTCCTTTCTCGTGGTGGACGGGAAGAAGGGGGAACCGTTCGAGCGGATCTCCTCGTTTCTCTTCAGCGCGAACGGCAAGGCATTCGCCTACGTCGCGTTCGAGGGGGATCCGTCGCAACGGGACTCAAAGCGCTGGGTCGTGCTCGGGGACAGGAAGAGCGACGACTACATGAATGAACTGGCGTTGAGTCCCGACGGCCGAACCATGGCGTACCTGGCGAGCAAGGACCGGAACAATTACCTGGTGGTGGGCGACCAGAAAATAGAGGCGAGAGCCCGCTGGCCGGTCTTCAGTCCGGACGGGAAGTCGTTCGCCTACATGGCCGGCAAGAGCGGGAAGCAATTTGTCGTCGTCGCCGGCAAGAAGGGCGACGACTTTGATTCGATCCAGAGTCCCCCCATCTTCACCGCCAATGGGACCGTGGCGTACCGAGCCAGGCAGTCGGGCGCGATGTTCGTGGTGCTGGGTGGCCAGAGGGGCGACACCTACGAATACGTTCATCTCCCGTCCCCTGCTCCGGAGGGGAATGTGGCCTACGCGGCGTGGAAGGGGGGCCAGAGGTTCATCGTCGTGGGAGACCGGAAGTGGCCCAGTCCGGCCGTGCTCCTCAAGGCCTTCCCCGGGCCGATCGTCTTCAGTCCGGATGGGAAGGTGTTCGCCTACGCGGCTGCGGAGGGCGAGATCGGAAAGCAATTCGTCGTCGTCGGGGAGAACAAAGTCGAGGAGTTCGACCGGGTGCTCACGACCCCTCAATTCAGCGCCGACGGCCGAAAGCTGTGTTTCGGCGTCCTGAAGGGCCGCGAGCTTTGGTGGAAGGTCGTTGACGTGAAGTGAACGCAAATCAGTCTTCCACGCCACGGCGACCCTCCCTGGAGGATCTTCCTAAAGGGGGGTGCGGAGGGAGCCTGGAACAGGAGGCGCGGATGAACCCCTTGGAAGAACGTCTGCGGTTTCCGTTCGAGGACAAGGAACCCAAGGAAGCGCGTGCGCCGCGACGCCCGGGCACCGAGAGTCCCGAAGTTCCAAAGTCGGAGCGCGTCGAGCCGCCGAAGCCGGCGCCCGACGAAGAGGAAGACGCCCCCGAGGAGCAGTGGGAAGGCCAGGAAGGCGTCGGCCCCGGCCAGCGGGACGCCGTCAAGCGGCAAGAGAAGGGGGAGCCGTCCTCCGAATCGCCCGGCCCCTAGGCGCGCTTCTTTTCGCGTCAGATCCATCCCCGCGGGCTCCGTAGTCCTGCGCTAGACTAATCCCGGAATCCCGCGTGGAGGAATGCATGCGACGCTGCTCGATTCTTCTGGCCCTGCTCGCGCTTTGCCCCTCGTCGACCCCGGCCCGCGCACAGGACGCGCCGAAGAAGATCATTTTCGCCATCGGAGGCTGGAAGTCGCCCAAAGACGCGCTGCCGCTGATGCGGTACTTCGTCGGGCTGACGGGCAAGCCCAACCCGAAGGTCTGCCTCCTCCCGACGGCGATGGGCGATTCGTCCGACTCCATCGTGTCCTGGTACGACCTCATGAACCAGCTGGAGTGCCGCCCGCGGCACCTGCGCCTCTTCCAGCCCTCGAAGGTCGACAGCTTCGAGGACTACCTGCTGGACATGGACGCCATCTACGTGGGCGGCGGCAACACGCTCAACATGCTGGCCATCTGGAAGGAGCAGGGCATCGACAAGGTCCTGCAGAAGGCGCTGAAGAAGGGCATCGTCCTGGGCGGCGGCAGCGCCGGCGCGATCTGCTGGTTCGACCAGGCGTGCACCGACTCGCGCCCGGGCAAGCTGACGGCCATCGACGGCCTCGGCTGGCTCGCGGGCAGCGCCTGCCCTCACTTCGACCTCGAGAAGCGCCGCGCCGCCTACCCCGACCTCGTCCTGGCCGGCACCCTCAAGGACGGCCTCGCCTGCGACGAAGGCGCCGGCATCCTCTTCGAGGACAGCAAGCTCGTCCGCGTGGTGAGCTCGCTCCCGAAGGCGACCGCCTGGAAGGTCACGCGTCAGGACGGCAAGATCGACCTCTCCCCCCTGGAGGCCCAGTTCCTCGGGAAGTAAGCGCGCGGTCCGGCCCCCACAATTCAGCAACCGCGGGATATGATCCGGGTTGAATCCGCTATAGGGCTAGACCTTAAGGGGAGACTTCATGCTGCAGCTCGCGACCTTCCTTCTCTGCGCCGCCGCCCAATCCCAGGACCTCGAAAGCCCGTGGGGCATCGCGCCGTCCCACTCGGCGTCGTGGGGCGTCGGCTCCTGGTCGAAGGAGATCGCCGACGCGGGCGTCCACTGGATGCGCGGCTTCCACCAGGGCGAGATGGACCGCGTCCTGCCCATCATCGAGAAGAACGGCTTCCAGGTCGCCGGGATCCTGCAGTGGAGCAACAAGAAGGGGAAGGAGCACACGTTCCCCTCCGACGCGCTCCCCGAGTGGAAGAACTACGTGAGCGAGATCATCAAGAAGGCCAAGGGCCGGGTCCGCTACTGGGAAGTCTGGAACGAGCCGCCGAACTTCAGCCACAGCAAGTCTCCCGTGGACTACGCGAAGATCGTCGCCGCCGCGTATGCGGCCGCCAAGGAGGCCGACCCGACCGTGCAGATCGGCCTCGCCGCCCAGAGCGTGAACCTGAACTTCCTCGCCCAGGCCCTCGACGCGGGCGCCGCCGGCAACTTCGACTACGTCACCGTCCACCCCTACGAGATCATGGACATGGTCGCGCAGGGCTGGGAGCCGCAGTTCCTGAGCATCGTCCCCAACATCCGCAAGATGCTCGCGGACAAGAGCCCGACGAAGAAGGACGTGCCGGTCTGGTTCACGGAAGTCGGACAGCCGGTGGAGAAGACCATCACGCCGGAGATGCAGTCGGACACGCTCCTCAAGGCCTATGTGCTGGGCCTCGCGCAGGGCGTCCGCCGCATCCACTGGTTCGAGGGCATCGACGGCGACTCGGGGCCCTTCGGTCTGATCGCCGGCAACACGGGCTCGGCGCCCAAGCGCCCTTCGTACACGTCGCTCGCGCAGCTCATCAAGGCGCTCGGCCAGACGCCGCGCTTCGTCGGCTGGCTCCTCCTCGACGGCAAGCACGACGGCTTCGTCTTCGAGGGCCCCAACGGCGCCGTGCTGGCGACCTGGTCCGGGCCCGGCGTCAGCGCCAAGGTCTCCCTGGGCGGAAAGGTCCGCGTCATCCAGCCGCGCACGGGCGAGGCGACCGAGACGGACAGCGTCGAGCTGACGAACTCGCCGGTCCTGATCGACGGCGTCCCGGCGAAGCTCGTCGCGGACGCGCGCGCGAACGTCGGGCATCCCTTCCCCTGGGGCGGCGATTTCACGGGCGCGGCCTCGGTGAGTTGGGAGGCAGGCGCCGAGAAGGGGCTCCACGCGGTCGGGAAGGCGAAGATCATCACGATCGACGGGAAGGACGCCCGGGACATCAGCGCCGTCTCCGGCCAGGCCTTCACGGTGGACCCGAACTTCCTCTCGTACACCGCGGTCCCGATCAAGATCACGGTGGTGTTGCGTCGCAACGGGGAGAAGGCGGCGGGCTTCAACTTCAGGTACGAGTCGACGCACGGCTATAAGGGTGGAGAAGGCTGGTACACCATTCCGGCCGGCGCTCCGTGGACGACGAAAACCTGGACCATCAAGGACCCGCAGTTCGTGGGGAAGTGGGGCGTGCACTTCTCGTTCGATTCCGATTCCACGCAGCACAGCAACTACAGCATCCTCAGCGTGACCGTCAGCAAGGAGTAGAGCCGGCAACTTTGAGCATCACGCCGTCCGACGCTCCCGTTTCTACAGGGATGAACGGGAAGCTCGGCTTCCCGCGAGGCGTTCTACGGGAGGAGGAGGCGCGCATGCATGTTCCCCGCATCAGCGCCCGGGCGCTGCATCGCCGGCTCGAGAAGGATGACGGGACCCTCCTGGTCTGCGCCTACGAGAGCGACGACCGCTTCCGGGAGATGGAAATCGAGGGCGCGATCCCCTGGAGCGCGTTCCAGTCGCGGCTCCCGTCGCTGCCGCTCGACCAGCCGATCGTCTTCTACTGCGCCTGACCCGAGGAAGCCAGCGCCGCCCGTCGGGCGGCCGACCTGCTGAGCCTCGCGTACCGGCACGTTTCCGTCCTCAAGGGCGGCATCGCCGCCTGGAAGGAAGCGGGGTATCCGATCGTGGACCGCGCACCGGTGTCCACGCTCTTCGGCCGGATCCTGGTGCCTCTGGACGGCTCGGAGGCGGCGGAAGCCGTCCTCTATCAGGCCGAACGCCTCCTCTGCGGAAGAAAGGGCGAGGTCATCCTGTTCCACGCCTGGGACTCCGGATCGCCCGACTTCGCCACGGCCGACGACGCGGAGCGATATCTGAAATCCGTCGAGGCTCGACTCCGGAATTCGGGAGGCTGCGTCAGCCGCTACCTCCTGAGGAGCGGGCCGTTGCTGGAGCGTCTTCCGGATGCCATCGTGTCGGAACGCGTGTCGCTCGTCGCGATGTCCTCGCATGGTCGGGATACGTCCGCCCAGCAGCCGATGGCCGACGTGATCGAGCGGGTCCTCGAGAGGAGCCACGCGCCGGTCTTCGTGGCCCGGGCGTACCGGCCCGGCGGCCTCAGCGAGCCCCAGCCCGCCGAATGCGAGGTCCCGAGCATCCGCAGGATCCTGGTGCCGCTGGACGGGTCAAGCGCCTGCGAAGCCGTCATGCCCTACGTGAGGGAGCTGGGTCAACTTCTCGGAGCCTTGATCGTCATCCTGCACGTCGATCCCGAGGAGAGCGAAGAACCCGGCAGCTTCCTCGGCAACCGGGTGTCCGGACGGCCGAGCGGCCCCGCCCCCGGGGAGGGCGCCTCCATCGAGGATCGGATCGAGTACGCCGCCAAGACGTTTTCCGCGGCCGGGCTCGAGACGATGACGCTCACCTTGGGCGGCGATCCGGTCCCGACGATCCTGAATTTTGCGCGTCCGTCGGCCGTGGACCTCATCGCCATGACCACGCACGGAAAGAGCGGTCTCTCGAAGCTCCTGCTCGGGAGCGTCGCCGGACAAGTCCTGAAGGAAGCCATCCTGCCCACGCTGGTGGTGACCTCCGACGTCAACGCCCCGGCTCAATGCCTGACCTGAGTCGGCGGGCTTTTTGAAATTCCTCTCCCCGATCGGGGCTTTGATAGGGAGAGGGATTGATCATGATCCGGATCCGCCCCATCGCGCTCGCGCTGCTTCTGGGCGCCGTCCCGGGCTTCCCGCAGGAGAAGCCCGCCGCGACGCCCCCCAAGGGGCAGCGCATCCTCTCGGCGGGGCACAGCTTCCACGTCTTCATGCCCGCCATCCTCAAGGACATCGCCCAGGCGGCCGACATCAAGGACCATGTCCAGGTGGACCTGCAGTCGATCGGCGGCTCGCGGGTCATCCAGCACTGGGACCTGGCCGACGAGAAGAACAAGGCCAAGACGGCGCTGAAGAGCGGCAAGGTCGACGTCCTGACGCTCTCGCCGATCTACCTGCCCGACGACGGCATCGCCAACTTCGCGGCGCTCGCGCTGGAGCACAACCCGGACGTCCGCGTGACGATCCAGGAGTTCTGGCTGCCCTACGACACCTACGACCTCTCGAGGAAGAAGGTCGAGCCCCTCGACCGCAACGCCTTCAGCGGCGAGGAACTGCGGAAGCGGCACGAGCCGTACTTCAAGAGCATGGACGAGCACGTGCGCGAGCTGAACCAGAAGTACCCGAAGCCCGTGCTGGCGGTGGTCCCGGTCGGGCAGGCGGTGATCGCGCTGCGCGAGAAGATCATCGCCGGCCAGGCGCCGGGGCTGCAGACTCAGGCCGAGCTCTTCACGGACGGGATCGGCCACGTGCGCGCGCCCGTGCAGGCGCTCACCGCGTACTGCCATTTCGCGGTCATCTACCGGAAGAGTCCCGTCGGCCTCCCGCTGCCGGCCGTCCTGGCGAAGGCAAAGCTGCCCGAGGAGGACAAGCTCAACCGCCTGCTCCAGGAGCTGGCCTGGGAGGCGGTCGTCGGCCATCCGCTCAGCGGCGTCTCGCGCTGAACCCCATTGATCTCGGATCCGGGTGAGGTGTTATACTCTCTTCGTCGATCACGAGAGGGAGCCCCCCGTTTGAGCCAGTCCGGCAAGTCCAAGCCGCCGACCCGGCGCAAGGAGTCCAAGAAAGCTCCGGTCCAGGAGAAGGCTCCGGCTCAGGCGCTGGAATCGAAGGTCGCCGAGGCGAGCGTCGCGAAGAACTCCGCCGAGAAGCAGGGCATCGCGCTCCATGCCGAATTCCAGACCGTCACCAAGCGGGCCGCCGCCCTCGAGGCCCAGGTCGGCGAGGTCGACGAGCAGCTGAAGAAGGCGCGCGAGGAGCTCGGCAAGGCCCAGGCGGCGGCGACCGCGTCGGAGACCCGCGCGTCGAAGGTCGCCCCCCTGGAGCAGGAGGTGGCGGCGCTACGCCCGCAGCTCGACGAGGCCCGGCGGCGGGTCAAGGAGTCGCAGACCGAGCTGCGGCGGATCCGCCAGGACCACGACCGGCTCAAGGAGAACCTGGAGAAGTCCGAGACGCGGGCCGGCGAGCACGAGCGCAAGGCGCTGGAACTCTCGGCCTATGCGCTCCGCGCGGCCGCGCTCGAACAGGAGACGCTCGACCTCCGCGCCCGCCTCGACGAGGCGAAGGCGGAGCTGAAGAAGGCTCAGGAGCAGCACGGGCGGGAGGCCGATGAGGCCCGGCGCCGGGCGGAGCAGGCCGGCAAGGCAGGCGAGGACTCGCGCCGGGAGCTCGACGAGGCGAAGAAGCAGGCGGCCGAGCTCCGGGGACGCCTCGAGGGCGCGCAGGCGGAGCTGAAGAAGCTCCAGGACGCGCAGGCCTCGGAGCGGGGCGTGCAGCTCCGGCAGGTCGAGGATCTGCGGCGGCAGGTCGAGCAGGCCGCGAAGGCCGGCGAGGACTCGCGGCGCGAGCTCGACGAGGCGAAGAAGCAGGCGGCCTCGCTCCGCTCGCGGCTCGAGGACGCGGAGGCGGGCCTCAAGAAGTCGCAGGAGGCGCAGGCTGCCGATCGCGAGGCGCAGGCGCGGCAGGTCGAGGACCTGCGCCGGAAGGCGGAGCAGGGCGCGAAAGCCGGCGACGACGCGGCGCGCCGCGTCAAGGAGCTGGAAGCGAGCGTCGCGAGCCTTCAGGAGGCACGCGACCGCGCGGAACTGGAAAGCGCCGGCCTCCGGACGAAGGCGGCGGAGCTGAAGAAGCAGCTGGACGATGCGGATGTCCGGACCGCCGACGCCCGGCGCTACTTCGATTCCCTCGAGAAGGAGCTGATCGACGCGCGGGACGCGGAGGCCAGGGCCGCCGACGCCGCCGCCAAGACCGGGCTCCGGGAGAGGGACGCGGCCGCGAAGGCCTCGCTCCACGCCGAGGCCGAACAGCGGCTGCGGCTGGAGGTCGCGCGCCTCGAGGAGCTGCGGGCCCAGCAGCAGAAGTCGCTGGACGCGCTCGGGAAGAAGGTGACGGACCTGGAGCGCCGGCTCGTCGAGGCCGAGCTTCGGAAGATCGACGCGCCGGAGCCGGTCGCGCCGCCGACCGTGACGATCGGCGCCGAGCCCGTCCCTCCCGCCCAGTCCGTTCCGGGCTCGGCGTCGACGGAAACCACGCTCAAGCCTCAAAACCTCTTCGGCCCGCTGGGCCCCGACGGGAAGGGGATCTACATCCTGGACTCGATCCTGTCCAAGGACGCGCTCGGCGTGGTGTACCGCGCCACCGAGCGGGAGAGCGGCCGGCACTTCCGGGTGCAGTTCATGGCCGGCCAGGCGGGGGAGGAGCAGACACAGGCGATGGAGCGCGGCATGGAGAAGCTGGTCGCGCTGCCCCATCCCAACATCCTCCACGTGCAGGGCACGGGCCGCCGGAAGAACCGTCTCTACGTGATGATGGACGATGTCGACGCGCCGACGCTCGCCTACGAGCGGATCCGGGACGTGAGAAGGATCTGCGCGCTTCTCCGCGACGCCGCGGCCGCGATCCACTACGCGCACGAGGAGGGGATCTTCCACGGCGACGTGAACCCGGAGACAATCCTCGTGGCCCGCGTGGACGGCAGGGAACAGGCGATGGTCAAGGACTTCGGGCTGGGCTTCATGCAGGAGGTCATGGTCCCAGGCGGCGCGAGCAAGGACGCGCCCCAGATCTTCCGCAATCCGGCCTATCTGCCGCCCGAGCAGGTGAGAGCGCTCAAGTCGCCGCTCACGCCGGCGGTCGACGTCTACAGCCTGGGCGCCACGCTTTACGGGGCGCTGGCGGGCCGTCCGCCCTTCGAGGGCAAGGACGCCGTTCAGGTCTCCAAGCGGGTGATGATCGAGGAGCCGCCACCCGTCGAAAAGGTCCGCCCCGACGTGCCCGAGGCGGTGGGCGCGATCGTGCGCCGGGCCATGGCCAAGGATCGCGGCCTGCGTTTCCCGACGGCCCAGGAGATGGCCGACGCCCTCAGGCGCTACCTCGACAGCTCGCGCTGAGCCCCCGTAGGCCCTAGAGCAGCGCGCGAATCGGAGTCCCGCCGTCCGTGAGAGTGGCCGTCCCGCCGAACTCGGTGCGGAAGCGCCGCTTCGGATCCAGGCCGAAGCAGCTGAAGAGCGTGGCGAAGAGGTCGGGCACCGTCACCGGATCCTTCACGACCGTCGCGCCGAGGCGGTCGGTCTCGCCGACGACCCGGCCTCCCGCGATGCCGCCGCCGCCCACGACCGCGCAGGTCACCCTCGGGTAGTGGTCCCGGCCGTTGCGCGCGTTGATGCTCGGCGTCCGGCCGAACTCACCCATCCAGACCAGCACCGTCTCGTCCAGGAGGCCGCGCGCCTCGAGGTCGTCCATCAGCGCCGCCCAGGGGCCGTCGATGAGCCGGCACTGGTTGCCGACCGCGCTGAAGTTGTCGACGTGCGTGTCCCAGCCGTCCTGGTGGATCTCGACGAAGTGGACGCCCGCCTCGAGGAGGCGCCGCGCCGTCAGGCAGCGCTGGCCGAAGGGGCTCGTCCCGTAGCGCTCCCGTTCGCGCGACGGCTCGGCGCTGAGGTCCAGCGCGCGGACGAACGGGGTGTCGGACATCTCTTCGATCTTGCGGAGCATCTCCTCGCGGCCCGTCAGGACGTCCGCCGAATGGGCCGCGTCGAACTCCTGGTCCAGCGCCCGGAGGAAGCGGATCCGCTCCCGCTTCTTCGCGATCGCGCGGAGCGACTCGAGGGCCTGGCCCGCGTCCTCCACCGAGAAGGGGGCGTGCGCCGCGCCCAGATAGGCGGGGCCGAAGCCGGCGGCCCCGAGGGTCACGTACTTCGGGACCTTCCCCTCGGGAGTTTCCTTCGAGACCATGGATCCCAGCGCCGGGTGGCCGAAGCCTTCGACCAGGGGGTAGCCGGTGTGGAAGAGGTACTGCCCGCGCAGGTGATCGCCTTCCTTCGAGGCGATCGACCTCACGACCGAGAGCCGCTTCATCCGTCGGGCGATCTCGGGCAGGGACTCCGCGATGCGGACCCCGCGCGCCGCCGTCTCGATCGCCTTCGTGGGGCCGCCCGTCTCGACGCCGGGCTTCGGGTCGAAAGTGTCCAGCTGGCTCGGCCCGCCGTTCATCCAGAGGACGACGCAGCGCTTCGCGCGTCCGGCGGACTCCTGCGCGAAGAGCGAGTCCGCCCGGTTCCGCAGCGCGTAGGCGAAGAAGCCGCCGAGGCTGCCGCCGAGGAAGTGTCGCCGGTTGATCGTGCACATAGGCGTCAATGGTTGAAAAAGAATTCGTTGGAGTTCGCGAGCGCGAAGGCGACGTCGCCCGCCGCGCGTCCACGGCACAGGTCGCGTTCCCGGGCGCTGGGGGCCCGGGACAGGATCCGCAGGTAGAGTTCGTCCAGCGAGCCCGCGGGCGCCTTCAGGTCGAGCGTCAGCTTGGTCATGACGTCCTGGACGCTTTCCCGGTAGCGCCAGACGTTGGAGAAATCCTCCCCGAAGGAGCGGCCGACGAAGGTCCGGATGAAGGCGTCGCGGCGGCGCCGGAACTCCGGCGCCTCGAGGGCCGAGCTCAGCGAATCGAAGAGCTGCTCGGGCGAGAGGGGCTTCAGCACCCGGTAGGCGAAGAGCGCCTCGGCCTTGGGGTCCCGGGCGCCGTGCCGCGAGGAGCGGCGGTAGGCGTCGGAGCTGCAGATCAGGCGGACCATCGCGCGCACGTCGAAGTTCCGCGCCGTCGCCTCGTCCGCCAGGAAGTCGAGCAGCTTGGGCACGGACGGCTTGTTCTTCAGGTTGAAGTCGTCCGGCGGGTCCACGATGCCGCGGCCCATGAAGTGGTACCAGAGCCGGTTGGCGAAGGTGCGGGCGAAGGGCTTGCTCGTGGTGATGAAGTACGCCAGGTCCTCCCGCCAGCGGGACGTGACGGGCTGCGCCCCGGTCAGGAAGCGCGGCTTGGCGCCGCCCGTTAGGTCCGGGTTGTCGCGGACGCGGGTGCTGCCCGCGCTGACGGGCTCCTTCTGCAGCGGCGCGAAGAAACGGGCCATGTCGTCGTAGTTCTTCTGCGTCCAGCGGTCGAACGGATGGTCGTGGCAGCGGGCGCAGTCCAGACGGATGCCGAGGAAGCTGCGGGAGACCTTGATGGCCGGCTCGACCGAGTTGTGGAGGATGAAATTGACTGCGCCGTCGACGCTGGAGACGCCGGAGGCCGCGATCAGCTCCGTGGCCATCCGGTCGAAGGGGACGTTCTCGCGGAAGCTCTTCTCCAGCCAGAAGCGCAGCGCGTCCCGCTGGGAGTCGAACGCGCCGGTGTAGCCGTTCAACATCGCCGTCCAGACTTCCGACCAGAAGCGCGGGTACTCCGGCCGGGTCAGGAGCTCGTCGATCTTCGCTGCCCGGTCCGGCTTCGCGAGGAAGGCCTTGAGCTCGTCGATCGTCGGCACCCGGCCGATCAGGTCCAGGCTCAGCCTCCGGAGGAACTCCGCGTCGTCTCCCAGCGGCGCCGGCCGGAGCTCCGTCTCCTCCCACTTCTCGGCCAGGAGGGGGTCGATCCCCTGGGCCGCGGGAGCGGCGCTCGCCCCGCCGCCGAGGAGAGCGAGCAGGAGCAGGGCGCTAGTCCTTGAGATCATTCTTCTTCGACTCGCTTTCGAGCCGCTCGACTTCCTTCAGGATCGCGTCGATCTCGCCCCTGGAGGCGGCGCGCAACGTGTAGGAGCTTCCCGCCGCCTCGAAGTGACGCTCGACCCAGCTCTGGAGTCCGTCGTAGCTTCGGACCGAGAGCCGCTCCTTCATGGTGCGTTCGACCTCGGCCACTCCGTAGCGCGAGGTGAAGATCTCCCGGAGGGCCTTGTCCTCGATCTTGTCCCCGTGCATCGACACGACCTTGAACGCCCGGTCCTGCTTTGCCGCGGTTTTGGCCGGGTCCTTGAGCTCGCGATTCAAAGTCTCGGACACCTCGGGAAGCACCCGGTACTTGCCGTCCGCGTCCTTGGACACCGCCTGCTTGATTTTCGCGACGACGTACTTGACCAGATCCGCCTCCTCGCCGCCCACGTCGACGTCCAGAAGCGAGAGCACCGCGTCCGACTGGAACATCTGGCGGAACGTCTCGGTCCGTTCGTCGCTGTCGCGCAAGCGGGACGCGAGCTGCCGGCCCGGCGCGCGAAGCAGGCCGACCTTGTACTTGGCCCGGTCGTACTTTTCGAGCGCCTTGGCGACGCCGTCGCAGGCCTTCTCGGTCAGCACCTTGCCTTTGGGCGTCGTCTCGAAGACTTCCGGAAGCTTGCGGGTGAGTTCCTCGGTCAGGTCCTTGAGCTTCTGGAGCGCGGGGTCGAGGTCGTTGAGGTCCGCGTTGTCGAACGCCGGCTTGAGAAACACCATCGAGAAGAGCGGGTCGGGGGCCGCCGCCTTCAGCCGTTGATGCGTGTCGTCGAGCCCGACGAGGCTGTCGCACGCCGACTTGAGCTGGCCGGACGTGGACTTGGTCGCCTCCAGGAGCGCGCGGCCGATGCGGACGAAGCGATCGGCAACCTCGTGCCGCGCTTCCGGGATGTAGAAGCGGCCGTCCTCCGCCTGGGCGAAGAGGTCCCCCAGTTTCCGGAGGATCAAGTAGATGTCGGGCCGGGCCTTCTGCCGCAGATCCCCGAGGTAGAGCTGTTCGACGATCGAGGGGAGGGAAAGGTAGGCCTTCAGCTTGGCATTGATCTCCGGGGTGTCCGCGAGATTGTCGGCGACTTCTTTGATGACGGGGCGGATGCGGTCCATGTCCGCCTTACAGCCGGCGAAGTCCTCAATCAGGCGCCGGCGGTACTCGTCCTGGCCTTTGCGGAGCCGGTAGACGTCGCCTGCGTCCTCGAAGAAGGTTCGGAAGTATTCCGGCACGGCGTCGCGCTCTGAGCGGCTGCGGAGCTCCTCCGCGGCCTTCTCAAACCGATCGCGCAGCACGATCTTGCCGGGGCGGGTGCCCGCCGCCTTCTGAAAGCGGGCGACAGTCTCGTCCCCGCCGGGGTTGATCTTCCCGGCGAAGGCGTCGATCCGGGTATCGAGTTCATCGGGGGCAAAGGCCAGCAGGACGGGGAGTGCCAGAACGAGAAGGCGCATGATCGTATCCCTCCAAGCTTTCCGAACCCGAGATACGAAAAGAGATCCGGAAACTTTCAGGGAATCGGAAGAAGGGAAACAGGAAACCGGAAGCAGGAAACAGAAGAGGCGCACCCCCTCCCCATCCCTCCCCTGCGGGGAGGGCGCTCGTCCCCCCCTCCCTCCGAGGGAGGGGCAGGGGGAGGGTGACGGTTCTTCTGTTTCCTGTTTCCTGTTTCCTCGCTAGGGGAAGAACTTCGAGAGGTACTTCAGCTCCTCGTCGTAGTCTTGTCTCGACAGGGAGTATTCCTGCACCTGGTCTTTCAGGTAATCGACGAGCTTCTTCTTGCCGCGGTGGATCCAGTTGTGGATATCCCCTTCGGCCTTGCCGAGGGCTTTCGCGATCTCGGCGCAGGGGACGCCGTCGAGCGCGGAGCGCTGCAAGGCCTGATGGTAATCGGGGTGCTCGCGGGCCAGGCGGGCGAGGGCGACCTCGACCAGGTGGCTCACCCACTCCCGGTCGAAATGCTCGTCGGGCTCCTCGCGGGAGACGTCCAGGTCGCCCAGGGAGCGGACCTGGCCGCCGCCGCGCTTCTGGGCGGATTCGTGGTCCCGGTAATTGCCGATGACGTGGCGGGTGACCGCCAGGAGGAGGCTGCGGAAGCGTCCCTGCGACGGGTCGGCCTTCGAAAGGACCCGATCCTGGAGGAGCCTCAGGAACACCTCCTGGGCGAGGTCCTCGGCGTCGTTGGGGAAGCCGCGGCGGGCGATGTACGCGACGATGGGGCCGCTGTACTTGAGCGCGAACTCGCGGAGCGCGGCCTCCTCGCCGCGGTCGGCTCCGCGGATGACCGTCCAGAGGGTGCTCTGGAATTCGCTCACTTGCGCCGCTCCGCCTCGGCGATGTCGGCCTCAACTTCCGCACGGAGTCCGGGGTCGAGCTCCAAGGTCCGCTTCCACTCCGCCGCCGCGCCCGCGTAGTTGCCCGCGGCGTAGTGGCGGGTGCCCAGCCAGCGATGGACCGGAGCGTTGTCGGGGGCGCGTTTCGACGCTTCCGTGAGGTCGCGGCCCGACTGGTCGAGGGCGTCGCGGTTCGACGGGTCGGCGATCGCCCGGAGCAGGTGGGCGGCGCCGCGGATGAACCAGGGTTCGTAGCGGGCGCCGTCCCGCCCGATCGCCGCGCTCATCGACGCCACGGCTTCGTCCACCGCGGGACCCACGTTCCGGCGCTGGCCCTGCAGCCCGAAGCCCCAGAGGACGCAAGCGCCGCCGTGGGCCAGCCGGATCGCCGAGGAATCGGGGCGGAGTTCGGCGCCGACGCGAAGCTTGCCCACGGCTTCTTCGATCAGCTTGAGCCCCTCGGGTTCCAACTTCCGGAGTTGGCGGGGCGTGGATTTCAGCGCATCGCGGCAGAGCAGGGCGAAGAGGAAATACGAACCCTCGTAGCGGGGGTTGATCTCGATCGCCTTCGACGCGGCCCGGAAGGCCTCCTGAAGCTCCTGGGCATTTTCCCCGCGGCCCTTGAGGGCGTGAGCGAGCGCCAGGCCGTTCCAGGCCTGGACGTAGCACTCGCGGACGCCGATCGCGTTTCCGTAGTGGGCGGCCGCCTCGTCGTGCTTCTTCATGAGCAGGTATAGGTCGCCGCGGAACTTGATCACCTCCTCGGGGCGCTTCTCCTGGAACTTGCTCAGGCGGTCGAGCTCGACCAGCGTCGCCTCCACGGCCTTCTGCTTCTCGCGCACGAGCCTCAGGAAGGCGCGGGCGAAATCGCGGTACCAGTCGTCCTGGAACCCGGCCTTGAGGCCGTCCTCGAGGTCCCGGGCGACGATCGGCAGCAGCCGGTCGGTCTCCGGGTCGTTCTTGGCGATGGCCTCGCGGAGCAGGTCCTCCCAGGTGAGGCGGGCGCGCTCGAAGTACTCCTCGCCGATCTTCCCGCCCGCGCCGGCGCGGATCGCCCGGTCGAGCTCCTCCCGGGCCTCCCGCATCCGGCCCATGTGGAGGTAGGCCCGCGCGGCGGCCGAATGTCCCTGCAGGCGCAGCGCCGGCGAGAGGTCCGGCCGGTTGAGGTAGGGTCGCAGGTTCGAGACGGCCATCTCGAGCTCGCCGTAGGACATCTCCCGGGCGCGCTTGTAGAGGTTCACCTGCCAGGCCTGGATGCGCGCGACCTCCGGCAGGATGGCCGCCTGCGCCTCCTC